>LKGT01007330.1_pt1 | contig 12114 bp, 13 predicted proteins | sample 503861 | NCBI WGS metagenome assembly LKGT01 (sample SAMN04113194, study PRJNA297058) | marine sediment metagenome | biome: marine benthic biome; feature: marine benthic feature; material: marine sediment; isolation source: sediment sample collected at the water-sediment interface from the South......
GTTGGATTCTTTTTAAAAAAGTTTTGGATTTCTTTTTGCATTGTATCATTTGCAAATAATGAGATACTAGCTACAATTCTATTTGCTATTGGATTTCCATGACCAAATTTCTGATTTAGTAGCCTCCAATTCTTTTTCAGCCATGGCCACATTATCTTTTTGCCATAGGGATTACCTGCAATACGAATTATTGGCAAGGCCAAATTTTGGGAACGAACTTCATTAGTTAAAATAAATTTCAGTGTTTTAAACAGTAATTTTTCATCTTTAAAATAGCAAATTGCACCAAGAACACGTAATTTTACTTCTTGAGTAGAAGCCTTTCTATATAATTTAATTAATTTTTCAAAAGTTTGTTCATTACCATTCCATGCAGCAAGTGAAAAAACTACCTCGCTCAAATCAGGTTTTATTATTTTTTTATTTTTGACATGTGCATCAAACCTTCTTTCTGCCTCGTCTAGTATCTCTTGGTCTTCTAATTTTCCAAGGACTAGTATTACAGTTCCACGAAGTAAAGTATCAGTATGTTTTTCATTCTTTTTTGCATCCCATCCTAATCTATCAAAGAGGTTTCTAAAATAATCATAAGCATATTGTTTTATGTCATCAACGAAAGTTTCATGAAATGATATCAAATAAAGAAAATTAAGGTTGTTTGCAACATTTGCTGATGAGAGATAATTTTTTTCTTGGTGATAAGCATCTGTAAAATTTAGGTATTTAGAAATATTTTCGTTTCCTGAAACACATATTGTAAATAAATCATTTTGCAGATTCCATCTATCAATATTATTCAAAGTGTTATTTTCCACAAGTGGTTTTAGAGATGATAATAATTCTTCATCATATCTAATTCTAAAAAAACTTTTTTTTGACGAGTTAACAACAGGTATAATTTGTTTTTGTAAAGAAAATGATTCTGTTTTTTTGATCATTAGCTTTGTTGGGGGATTTTTAGTACCAACTGTAATAGGAATCTGCCATAATCCTTTTTGATGTTTTTCATCTTCTTCAAGTAAAAATCTTTTTTGAGTTAGAACAAGTTTTGAATTTTTCTTTTCAGCATTAACTAATGGAAAACCAATTTGTTTAATCCAACTATTCATCATAGATTGTACAGGCTTTTTGGAAGTTTTTCCTATTGAATTCCACAAGTCTTGTCCTGCAGCATTTTTGTATTTGTATTTTGTAAGATAACTGTGTAATCCATTTTTGAAATTTTTTGAGCCTACATAATACTCTAACATACGTAAAATGCATCCTCCTTTATCATAGCTAATGCTATCAAAAATTTCTCGAATTTCAGAGGGCTTTCTAACTTTAACATCAATTGGATGAGATGTTTTAAGACCATCTAAGGCCATTGCAGCGCTCATTGACGACTCTAGGAATTGGTCCCAAAGATCCCATTGTGGGTAAAAGGCATCAACAATTTTTGTTGCCATATATGTAGCAAAGCTCTCATTTAGCCACAAATCATTCCACCATTTCATAGTAACTAGATTTCCAAACCACTGGTGTGCAAGCTCATGAGAAATAACTTCAGCGATGTATTGTTTAGTTTTAGTTGAAGATGTTTTAGAATCATATAGTAGAATTGTTTCTCTAAAGGTAATTGCGCCCCAATTTTCCATAGCACCTGCAGCAAAATCTGGAACTGCTATCATGTCAAGTTTTGGTAACGGATATTTTATTCCAAAATATGTTTCATAGTATCTGAGGAATTTTTTTGTTAGCTCAAGTGCAAGTTTTCCTTTAGACTTGTTTCCCTTTGTTGTGACTATTCTTACAAGTACTTTTCCAAGTTTACTTGAAAGAAATTCAAACTCACCTATCCCTAAATAAATTAAATATGTAGACATTATCGGAGTTTGTGAAAACGTATAATGATTTTTACTTCCTATCTTTTTCTTTGATATTTGTGGCATGTTAGAAATTGCTGTCAAGTTTGTATCTGCAATAATACTAATATCAAATGTAGCTTTAATTGCTGGCTCATCCCAACAAGGAAATGCACGTCGTGCATCTGCAGCTTCAAATTGAGTTGTTGCCAAATATTTTTTGTGGCCTTTAGAATCTTTGTATTCACTTTTGTAAAAACCTAATAGTCGATTATTTAAAATTCCAGAATATTCTAGAAAAAGTTTGGCATTACCATTAATTTTTTGTGATGATTGAATAGTTAGTAACTCATTTTTTTCATCAAGTTTTGATTTTACTTTTATTTTTTTATTTTTAAAAATAATATAACATTTTTTTATCTTAAGTTCAGATGCGTTTAGTGAAATTACCTTTGTTGGCTTTGTTACTTTAATTTCAATAATTTCTTTTCCATAGAATGTAAAATTTCTAAAATTTGGTTCAAATTCCAAAGTATAGTTTACAGGTCTAATCATTAGTACGCTAAGTGAAAAATTGGCTCTATTTGTCCCTTTCAGATGAAATTTTGTAAATTTATCAGTCATAATATCTTAAAAAACATTTTAAGATCTCAAACGATATATCATAATTATGAAGCAAAAAACCGCCTCTCGAAGTATCAAAATCCTAGTTGCAAAGCTGGGACTAGATGGTCACGATAGAGGAGCTTTAGTTTTATGTAGAGCATTCAGGGATGCAGGAATGGAGGTCATCTATTCAGGCTTGTTTGCCACCCCTGAAAGAATTTCTCAAATTGCTGAAGATGAGGACGTAGATGCAATTGCACTTAGCCTACTAAATGGAGCACATGGTACTCTTTTTCCAAGAGTTGTAAAGGCGTTGAAAAAAAAGGGTCTCAAAGATGTTTTAGTAGTAGGTGGAGGAGTTATTCCTGAAGAAGATAAAAAAAGTCTAGTCAAAGCTGGAATTTCAGGAGTTTTTGGACCAGGAACTCCATTATCCTCAATTACTGATCATATTACAAACGGTGTTTCTAAGCTAAGAAAAATTTAAAATGTTTATTCAGTAGAGTCTGGCCACATCATTTTTCTCATACTCTTTCCGACTTGTTCTATTTGATGTGAGTCTAATTGTTTCATATGTCGTTCAAAAGCATTTTGTCCATTCTTTTTGTAATCACTAATCCATYCTTCANTTAAATGTTCCATCTGTAATCTGTTTTAGGACTTTTTTCATTTCGTCTTTGTTAGCTTGATTCATTACAACWGGYCCTTTAACTAGACCKCCATATCTTGCAGTTTCACTTACTCGTCTGTACATTCCTGCTATTCCATATCGATGTATCAWRTCYACAATTAATTTTAGTTCGTGTAAAACTTCAAAGTATGCAATTTCTGGCTGATARCCAGCCTCAACAAGSGTTTCAAATGCATTTATGATCATTGAAGCTGAACCGCCACACAGGTCTGCTTGTTCACCAAACCAATCCGTTTCTACTTCTTCTTTGAAAGTTGTCTGAATRACTCCAGCTTTTGTACTTCCAATCGCCTTTGCCATTCCAAGTGTTCTATCCCAYGCCTTTTTAGTATAATCTTGATTAACTGCTACAATTGATGGSGTACCAAAACCATCAAGATATGTTTCTCTAACTTTWGAGCCTGGCCCTTTTGGTGCAACCATAATWACATCTACATTGYTTGGAGCTTCAATCCATTTCCAATARATWGATGCWGCRTGAGAAAATGAAAGTGCGTTTCCTTCAGAAAKGTTTGGTTCAATTWCTTCTTTGTAAATTTTTGATTGTAYCATGTCAGGAATTAAAACATGAATAATATCTGCTTCYTTGCAAGCTTGTGAGACAGACATTACTTTRTGYCCATCAKWTTGAGCTTTTTTCCAACTATTKCCTCCTTCTTTTAAKCCAATTATTACRTTAAGACCAGAATCCTTCATGTTATTTGATTGTGCATTGCCTTGAATTCCATAACCAATRACAGCAATTGTCTGATTTTTGATAAAATCTAGGCTTACATCGTCATCCTTCCAAATTTTTGCCATGCTGGGCATCAAATTATAGCAAATTTAAAGCCTTTTGGCTTTGAAATGTCTGGAATAAATTACAAACAATTTCTTAACTAATTTTAAATCAACATCTACTCAATGACCGGGATAATTAAATCTCGAAAATTTCAAGAGACGACTACGTTAATTCTAAATGACGTCGCAGAGATAGTTCTAAAGTGGAATTTAGGCAAAATGACAAACAATGAGGCAATGACGAAGATTAACAAGGCCTTTGCAAAGCAAGATTTCTTTAGTTAATAGCAATTTTATCAAAAAATTGCAAGTCAGAATAGTGTTTGGGAAATATTACAAACAATTTCTTATGTGTTAATCAATATATTATAATATCAAGCAAGGATTACACCATTTGTCATACCAGGTAGTTGTGTTTCGTTTGTTTCCTTGTTTTTTTATTTTGATTTTAATCTAGTTTAAGTTAGGTTTTTTTCGTGATTTTGAGACTATAATCATTTCAACCTCCTTTCTATGTTCAGAACAATAAAGCTCTACGTCTTTACATGCAGGACAGTTTAGATACTTTCTATAATCAATTGATTCTATATCAAATTCTAAAGGATTTACTCCATCCCACCATTTTTCTTCCATAAATTTCAGAAATTTTCATCCCTTATAGATCATTCTATCAAATTCTACTGGAAAAAGGGAGATCAGATCGATATGATCTTCTTACAATTCAAACATTTTACCTTTACATTTCCATCGTCAATACGTTCAAATTTTTTTGATCCACAGTTAGGGCAAATTGGACAAGCCCTTAATCCTTTCAATTAAAACTCCTGCGGCTTTGTTTCAGTTTTGAAGATAATTTTGATTCTACTAACCCCATTGATTTTTTTAATTATTTGTGCAACAGAAAAAGTGACTAGTTTTTCCCACTCACCATCATTTGCAATCATTTGTCTTATTTTGGTAGCATTAAACTGTTTTCTATCAAGGAATTTAGGAGAAACAACTGTATAGCCAAAATCAGATAATAACATTACAACATAATCATTTCCACTGTAAACTTTGTCAAAATTGGGTAACGATGATTTTATGTAAGATGCCCAAGTTGCTACATTGAATTGGTTTTCAATTGCAACTATGTAACATTTACCTAAATCTATGTTATTTTCTTTCAAAGACTGATGAATCATTTCAATTCTTTCTCCTGAAGTGAAAGGATCCTTTTCAATGTAATTAAATTGGGAGCCAGTTAAGGTAATTATTACTTCATCACATTCGTCTAGAATCTGTTTTACTAGTTCTAAATGGCCTAAATGAAAGGGTTGAAATCTACCCATCATTAAACCACGCATATCTATAGATAGATTCTCGTTTAATTAAATGTGAAAATTTCGTTTAGGTATTAATTATTGTGTATTTTAGTATAGAACGGTCATCTACTGGACTATTATCACATTTCATTACAAATCCATGTAAATCTACAAGTAGTTTTGCTTTCCCAGTTTTTTTATCATAGAAACTAAAATTAAACATGTTTTGATCTATTACCCCACATACTGTTTGTTCAGCCATTTCTCCATCATATCTTTGGTCTAGAGTTATCGCAATAACAGAATTTTCTTGAACTCGAGCGTCTTCAATAAAATAGATATTTCTTGACTGGTGTGGGCACCAACCACTCAAAAATGCCTCAATCATGTTTCTGTCACTACAGTCAATATCCGTTACTGGGTAAAGTTCAGTAGAGTAAACTTTTGCTGGTTCTTCAAGGGAGTTGATTCTTGATTTTAATTCCTCGACCTCGTCTTTTAACTGAATAATTAAAGCTACAGAATTACTTGTAGATGGAGTTAATGAATGTGTTTCATCAAGAATTAAACTATATTTTATAGCCTGAAAGAAATTAAATAGTATATTCAATGGATTTGATGTATTCTCGTTAGATTCAACTGCAAAAACAGCAGATACTGAAGTAACTATCCCAATGCCCAATGCTAGAACCATGACAAGCATGATTCGAGACTTTTGCCCCATAAAGGAACTAGAGGGGATATTTTACTAAAGCAGGAAGGAAAATTACCCCTAGAATGGGTTCCATAGTGGCCAAAACATCATAAGATTTTTCCATGCCCTAAAATCCGTACCGTTGAGGATTCTGGTTTTAAAATTACGCAAATTTCGTTTTTATCACATACAACTGGCTTTTCAAATTCTAAAACAAGCGGTTCGATAGATTTGAATTTTGCAGATTTAATTTGCATTCCAATACTTGCAAGACACATTTGGTTTTCAGCTATAGGATTTTTGTAAAATGGATTTTGTTTAAAGTCAAGTTTTAATTCAGTTTGAATGTTTTGGGAAAAATCCTCACACAGATAATCACCCCTGCTAACTTCATCAACTTTCACGCCTTTTACTGATAACCCCACTCTAGCTGGTGATATTGCTTCTTCAACTGGATCATCGTGCATTTGAATTGATTTGATCATTACATCTTTACCGCTAGGATATAATTTTAAATTGTCATACTGTTTTAGTTTTCCTTGAAGAACTTTTCCTAGGACAACAGTTCCTACTCCTTTAACATCAAAGCAATGATCAATTACAATTTTTGTTTTGCCTTCATTTGATATTGGATCTATTTTGTTTATTTCTTGTTTAATATCTGAAGAGTTAACGCGTTTGTATCGTTCTAGTACAGTTCCTTTGATCATTGCAAATAATCTATTTTCATCAACTTCATATGTATGGCTGAGGATTCCGTCTGTTTTTTTTAACATGTCTAATGCTATAATCTGTTCTCCAGTAAACTTGTCTAAAGATGCAACATAGAAGATCACGTATTCTGCCAAGTTAATTGCTTGAAATAATGGGTGAATTTTATCAGGAAATCCATTTGGCGTTACCCAAGTTCTAATAATATCTGACTCTTTTTTATCAAATAGAGTTACATCTGTAGAAGTTCCCTTTTTGCCAAAATCATTTGCAATTGTTTGCTCTCCTAATACGACAAAATTAATTGATTTCATAATATTTTTTATCTAAATAGATTTCATATTAAGCGTATTCTTTAGATTATTTTTTTTTGTAAACAAATCAAGGAGACTGTCTTACTACAGCAATAGTAATTCTCAGCCTAGGCCAACTTCATAAATTATTTTATTGATAATTTTATTTTCGTCACCAGATTTATCAAATGAGACCAACAATACACCGTCATCAAGAGCAAATGTAGCTCGTTTCTGATTCTCATATGCTATGACACTATACATCAGCTGACCCAGTTTTTCCTTACCTTGAATATTTTCCATTGCAAAAAGTATCTGTTTTGAGACTGAAAATTCGGTTTTAAGCTCATCAAAAAAAGGTGCATAGCCTGGCTTGTACTGGCCAGCTAAAATCTGACCATCCCTAGTAGAAATTCCTGCAAATCGTATAGTATCATCTATCTCAAGTATTTTTTTACACTTTTCCTCATTAGATATTTTAGAGAATTTCTGGTCAACTTTATCTATTTCTTCAAACTCTCGTTTTGATGATGTTTCTCGTAAACGTGCCATTCTCATTCACCAGTATTAGGAAAGTTTTGAAGACCAGATAATAAGTGAAACTACACATTATGCAAATTTCATGGAAAAGATTTTAACATAATACAATAACTTGCAAACCTATGATTTTTTGCAAAAATTCGTTTTTGTTTGAACTTTTTAACAGTTTTTCCTAAAGATCCCATATAACCTAGCGGGTTTTTTACCAGACCATCCAGATGAGATTGTCTTAAAACTTCATCGGTAGGACAGTAATAGTTTATTACTTTATTTTTTACAATTTTTTGTAAAGCTTTTCCTGATTTGTTTGATTGAGCAAAATTATTTTCTAGAGAAGAGCCAAAAAAATATACAGATTCTATTAGACCATTATTCTTAGAGCTAGTCGCAAGTTTTTTAATTGTACTGCGAATAACTTCTGTTCCTAGAGAATGACCAATCAATCGAATCCTAGTGATTGGGTTTTTTTTCTTAAAATCAATTACGAATCGTGATAAATTATATCCATTTTGTTTTGCAATTTTTTGTCCAACTCGTAAAGCGCGGGCTTCGGATTTTTTTAAATGTGCACCCTTTGTGTTAGAGTCATAGCTAAATCCAATTACTGGATGCACATATCCTAATTTTTTTAATCTTCTCTTAGCTAAAATGACCTTCTCAATTGCACCTTTCTTATCATTACGCAGTCCGTGAATCATTATAACAAGTTCTTTTGCACCATTTAATTTTGTAAAACTTTTTTTTGGATAAAGGTAGTAAGAGTTTTTTCCAAGTTTTACACCAGTGGATAGATCATAATAGCCTCTAGTTGAAATTCTAGCAATGTTTGCATGAATAGACTTCAACTTAGCTTTGCTTTCCCAGTTTTTCCTTGTGAGTTTTTATGTCAGAGGATTCCACTTTAGCAAACAGTGGTGAAGGTTCTCCCAACTTGTGTTCACTAGTTATTGTAATATCTGAAATTGCTTGCCATCTTTGCTCTGAAACATTTCCAGACATACCCAGTTGAGACCAGATTTTTTGAGCAGATTCAGGAATAAAGGGATAAAGAGCAATTGAGAGGCTTTTTACTGCATTTACAGATAAAAATACGCATGTGTTAGTCCCTTTTTCTTTTTTCCAGGGCTCTTTATGCTGAAAATATTGGTTAAAGTGTGCAGAAAACTCTAGAATTTTTTTTAAGGCTCTATCTAAATGATTTTGCTCCATAAGGGTTCCAACATCTTTGGAAAAGTTTTCGATCTTGTCTTGTGCATCTTTATCTAATTGATCAGGTTCATCAGAATTTGGAATTTTCCCATCAAAACTTTTTACAGTAAAGCCTAGGGCTCTATTAACAAAGTTGCCTAGATTACCAATAAGCTCCGAATTAATTTTTGTTTCAAATGCATCCCAATCAAAATTAATATCATCTTGAGAGTATGGATTAATTGAAATCAGATAAAATCTCAAGTAGTCAGCTGGATAATGATTTAGAAATTCTTTTAATCCGATATACCAGTTTCTGCTTTTTGAGATCTTTTTTGCTTGTAAAGTTAGATGTCCTCTTGTAGGAATATAATCAGGTAACTTGTATTCTTGTCCTATTCCAAGTCTCATTGCAGGCAAAAACAAAAAGTGATGATAAACAATATCTTTTCCAATAAAGTGGTAAATGTCAGCAGAATTCCAAAATTCCTTACCATCAATTCCTTTATTGTTTAGAAATTTGAGTGTAGATGAAATGTAAGCAAGATGATTATCAAACCAACCATAAAACACTTGTCCTGAAGATCCAGGTATTGGTACGCCCCAAGAAATATCTCGCGTGATATCCCAGTCAATTAAACCTGATTTTATCCAATTTTGTACATACTTTTTAACATCTTTTTGAAGATATGGAGCATTATCTAAATATTCACTAAGCTGCTCAGAGAAATTTTTTAGTTTGAAAAAGTAATGAGTGGTTTTTTCTTTAACTGGAGGTTGACCGCACAAAGAACAGTGAGGATTACCAATTTCTTCTGGAACTCGACCACATTTTTCACATAGATCCGAATACTGTTCTTCTGCTTTACAATATGGACATGTACCTATCACATATCTATCTGGAAGAAATTTTTTGTCATTATTACAATAGAATTGAACWATTTCAGMCTCGTAAATATGACCAGMYTCTTGYARTTTTTTAAAAACATATTGAACAAATTCRATATTTTCTKGWGAGCTRGTTTTATAGAAAAAATCAAAKGCWATRTTTAAAGCAGAAAAATCATCRTAATCTCGTTTATTCCAGWATGCTACATACTCYTCAGGGSTTTTTCCCTCTTTTTCAGATTGAATAAGAATTGGCGTMCCAAARTCATCTGAWGCACAAATGTAATARGMYTCAACACCRTTTTGYTTCAAAAATCTCGTCGTAACATCTGCTGGAAGATAAGTWGAAGCAACRTGTCCYAGATGAATTTCTCCATTTGAATAAGGYAATGCGCTWGTAATGATGGCTTTTTTTTGCATTCAATMATGGTTTGACGCTTAACTATACTTGAAGGTATAGCTTGAAAACTTTCTAACGGTAACTATGTCCTTTGTAATTATTAATACTAGAAAACACTCCGCACAAAAAGAGTATTTTTCAAAGGCACGAAATTGAGAGGTGCTATGTGCGGAGCATCAATATTATAAATATAGTTTGTAGATATACCATTTACGTATTTACGAATCTAGATTAGCTGTTCCAAGTTTATGTTCTGCACTATGAAATTTAGTTCCAACTGTTCATGTATGTTACTTGCTCTTTTGTGAGCTTGTCGATTTTTACATTCATTGCTTTTAAGGCATCAAATGCAATCTGCAAATCAATTTCTTTTGGAACAGGAATTACTTTATTCTTCATTTTTTTATGATTTTTAAGAATATACAAAATTGATCCTAGTTGATTTGAAAAAGATTGTGCCATAACTTCAGCTGGATGACCCTCTGCTGCAACTAAGTTTGCAATTCTACCTTGACCTATAAGATAAATTTTCTTTCCATTTTTTAGTATGCATTCATCAAGATTTGGTCTAACTTCTCTTACAGATTTAGATTTTTTAAGTAAAAAGTTTGCATCAACTTCTACATCAAAGTGACCAACATTTCCAACAATTGCTCCATCTTTCATCTTTAAGAGATGTTCTTTTCTAATTACACTAGTCATGCCGGTACACGTGACGAAAATATCACCAATTTTTCCTGCTTGTGCCATAGGCATTACATCAAAACCATCCATGTGTGCTTCTAGTGCTTTTACTGCATCAACTTCTGTAACAATAACTTTTGAACCCATACCATGAAAACGTGCAGCAACGCCTTTACCTACCCATCCATAGCCAACTACAACTACACGTTTTGACGCAAACATCAAATTCATTGCTCTAAGATATCCATCAATTGTGCTTTGACCCGTGCCATATCTATTATCAAACAGATGTTTTGTATCAGCATCATTTACAGCAATTACAGGATAACGAAGTTTACCTTGTTTTTCAACTGCTTTAATTCTATTAACTCCAGCAGTAGTTTCTTCAGTAGCTCCTAGAATTTTTAATGATTGATTTTGTTTCCCAAAGTGAGCCAATATGTTCAAATCCGAGCCATCGTCAGTGAGAATATTTGGTTTATGATTTAGTACTTGTTGTATACACCAATTATACTCTTTTACAGTTTGACCAGACCAAGCATACATGTGAATTCCTTGTGATGCTAAAAATGCGGCAATATCATCTTGTGTTGTTAGTGGGTTTCCTCCACATGCTGCAACTGTAGCCCCAAGCTCTTTTGCGCCAATTAGTAAGACAGATGTTTCTTTTGTAATGTGTAAGCAAAATCCTAACGTGACTCCTTTAAGTGGCTTTGATTTTTTTAATCGGTTTAGTGTATTATCTAGAATTTGCATATGACTTCTTGCCCATTCATATGATAATTTTCCTTGTTTGGCAAGTTTTTTGTTCTTTATCTTACTCAATATTTCACCACAGTCGAATCGTATTATAAAATCCTATCAAACAGCTATAAGAGAATCTAAATATGTAGCAGATTTAGTTAATTTTTAGATGGTTTGGAAAAAAGTAGCCAAAAAAGGATCAATTGCAGCAGGAAAAGGAAGAGAATTCTCAATTGATGATAAAAAAATCGCAATATTTAATCAAGATGGATATCATGGAATAGACGCAATTTGTGTTCATCAAGATGGCCATATTGCACCTGGTAAATTAGACGGGGATATTGTAGAATGTCCTCTTCATTTATGGCATTATAACATCAAGACTGGTAAACTAATGGATTATCTAAAAGATGTCACACTTCAAACTTACAAAGTTGAAGTAAGAGACGATGGAATCTACGTAGAAGTTTAATCCCCTACTTAGATTTGTCATTTGACTTACAGTCTAAGGGTTTTAACTAATTTTACTACGCAGGAGATGGATGAGAGATACAGCAAATGATGATGTTCAGGATACAGTGCATGTCCTATCAACACTATTAGAAATCTACCAAATTAGTCAAATTATTAGTTTTTTGTCTGTACAAAGCTGGACATATGTTTGGATATAATACACCTMTTWGGAAYRRTATTGAAAACATWTGRAKTTAGAGCGAWTATTTCAWGCACAWGAATCAAAAAAAAATC
>LKGT01009544.1_pt1 | contig 12113 bp, 11 predicted proteins | sample 503861 | NCBI WGS metagenome assembly LKGT01 (sample SAMN04113194, study PRJNA297058) | marine sediment metagenome | biome: marine benthic biome; feature: marine benthic feature; material: marine sediment; isolation source: sediment sample collected at the water-sediment interface from the South......
TTTACCTTTATAGCAACTTGTTGGTTTCCAACCTTTCCACGATAAACTTGGCCTAATGATGCTCCAGACAATGCATCATGTTCTATTGAATCAAATTTTTGATCTATTGGTCCAAGATCTTTTTCAATAATTGGTTTTACATTTTCAAAAGAAGACGCTGGTACTTGATCCTGTAGTTTAGCTAATTCTTCCATGTATGGTTGTGGTAAAATGTCTGCTCTTGATGAAAGCCACTGACCAAGTTTAATGTAAACTGGACCAAGTGAAATGAAAGTGTTCAAAACTTTTTTTGCATTTTTTCTGTATTTTTCCTCATCTACTCCTTTTCCTTCGCTTTTTACCCAGTCACGTCGGTCTTTTCTTAGTGCTAAAAGTAGGGGAATGAGTTTGATGACAACTTTGATTGTTCTAAATGTGCTTATGATTAATCACCTTCGAAGATCTTTTAGTTTTTTTGAAACTGAATAACCAAGATAACCTGCAACAATTGACGCAACCAATCCTGAAAGTATAGAATTTTTTTTATTACTATTTTTGAAAAGACTTGATGCAACTTTAGAGCCACCAAATGCAGCGCAAGCTAAACCAACAAGAACCTCTGGTGCATCATAAATTAAATGTCCTAGTGGATCCCTTCTTGGATCAACTATGTCAGTGTGTACGAGAAATCGATCATCATATTCTCTAATGTGCAAGTTTCCAAGGCGATACTGTTTGTTTGCGCCATTTTTTTGCCCAAGTTTCGTTAATTCAGCCTTATCTGGCATGAATTCACGCAATTCCTTTGGGACTTCAATTTCATCCTCTGACATGATCAGAGACTTGCAGTACAGAGTATAATTATTATCTAACGGTTTTTGATTCTAAAAATCACGATTGCAGGTGCAACAAAATACATTCCGATATTCATCAGAATAATTCCAATACCATATCCCAAAACAGATTCTTCTGAATCTAAATCAACATAGTTTAGCAGAGAAAGTGAGGCTACAAGTGGAGTAATTGTTACCTTTACTGCTTCTTTGAATACTGGATTTTCTCTTTCATAATCAGCTATTGTAGGTGAAAATGAATAGTAGAATTGGTTGAATCCTTGCATAAAGGACTGACCAGATTGAGTTTGTAGTAATGAATTGTCTCTGATTTCTCTTAGCATTTGCACTTGAGGAGCTAGTTCAGAACCATATGTTGCAGTTGCAATAAGGCATCCTCCGCCTTGGGATGATTTGATGACTGTACAAACACCATCAATTAGTTTAGTTCCAACACCACATTCACCAAATTCTGGTTCTTCAATACCTACTGCTTCGTAAATTGTAATGTTAGGATAGTTTTTGTCAAACCAGTCCTTGTAAGTTTCTTCATTGTTGTACCTGTTGATATAGTATTGTGGATCTTGTTTTGGATCAACAAATGGTGCAAGCTCCTTTGGTGGTTCAGGGTTTTCTAATCCTACTGCTTCGTAAATTGTAATGTTAGGATAGTTTTTGTCAAACCAGTCCTTGTAAGTTTCTTCATTGTTGTACCTGTTGATATAGTATTGTGGATCTTGTTTTGGATCAACAAATGAGGCAATGCCGGTTTCTTTTGGTTCAGGGGTTGGCTCCGGAGTAGGTTGTGGTTTTGGAGTTGGAGGTGGGACACCTTTTACAGTAATGGTTATAGTTTTTCTATCTTCCAATTCACCTACATTAACTACAACATCAAAAGTGTATGTAATTCCCCCTTGAGCATCGTTTGGTGTCCACGTGAATTGACCCGTTGTAGGATTTATTGTGGTGCCAGGTGGATTATTATCTAAACTAAATTGCAAATCCTCAATTGTAGAATCTGTTACAGTAACGGTAAAGGATAATGTTTTTTCTTCATCAATGTTCTTGCTTGAAATTGTACTTAGTTTAAGATCAAATAATCCAAGTACAGTGATTTTATCATTAGAAAAATCAAGAGTTAGTCTTGTTCCATTTTCTATTCGTTCAGTATCTCCAAATGCTATAACTTGAAAGGTTCCAGGTTTATCAAATTTTTTATTATCTACTGTAATTGGAAAAAGTGAAAAATCACCGGCACTATTTACAAWTCCACTTTTAAATTCCACAGTGTTYCCAAAAGWATTYTTWATAGMTAYATKAACWAWCTCTCCTGGATTATTTGAGGTACCMAAAAAAACGATTTTRTCGCCWATMGAATARAYTGATTTGTCCGTTTTGAGTGAKGTTACATCRCCATAGGCAGGCACAATCATGAKTGTGATTATAGAAAATACTAGAATYRCTCCTAATTTCATTTTATGATKWATTATTRAAAATATCACTWTTAAGAAATGCGCATAACTTTTACTTAGAAATRTGTRAYCATAATTTACCTNAKKKKTTTCACACTTGATCAAAACATARTCGATGACATTTTTTTCTGAAAGCTGTTTYATTTTTTGTAATGATTTGAAAAGAATTTTTTCKACATARGATGGATATTTTGATAGAATTTTATTTTTTACATCATCTCTGTTTCTAATGTAATAGTTTGTAAGTGGAYCATACACCATTGAACCTATATTTTGTAATTCTAAAATCTTAAAGCCATTATCAATTAACAGCARTTTGATATAATCAGTTGTATAAYGYTCTGAGGACCACGTCATTGACAATATTCCAAGATCAACAATTGGTGTAATTTTTTTTGTGAYAACAGGTATCGCAATCGCTAAAATACCAYGTTTTTTTAGAATTCTTTTCGATTCAGAAATAAAATTTTCCAAGTGTTTTACATGTTGTAATGATTCYAGAGCCAAAATCCTATCAACTGACTCGTTTGGAAAAGGAAGAGATGTTGATGTAGAGTTTAAAAGATTAATTYCATCAATTGARTTTTCTGATTCGWTAATTCTAGATGATGATTGYTTTAATTGATTAAAGTTWATGTTWACACAAGTAATCTCTAATGGACTAAATTGYGTCTTCCATATAATCGCCGGTGCAGAAAATCCACTYCCAATATCGATTATGTTTGTAGCTGATTTAAGATCTGAAAACTCTCCAAAWATTTTGCAAAGTTCATTTTGWGCATCAATTGGTTCTTTTGTATTTTTAGTCCAGTAACCAAAATTTAGCATGTCACCACCWGTTGCTAGTCTCATCACATCAGAAAGTGAATCATAGAGATTTACTACGTCTTTTTCATTTCTTCGAAAGGTCCACAAAAATAATTCAAGAGGGKCTATTKTCAATTAACAATGATTCCATCTATTCTACAAATAAAAACAAAAGGTTRGYTAGAATACTAGGTTGCTTKTTCGTGTTTTTTCTTTCTAATTCGTGAAAATGCAAAAATTCCTATTCCAGCTGCTACAGGTAATATTAGGAATTGAGAATAATCAATTTCASWTTCTTGATTTTTTGATGGATCATTAATGAWTACAGTTGTATCATAGGTAAGAAAATGCTCATCTCGTAGTGCATCTTTGTATCTAACTGTAATTCGAATATCATGTTCACCRTATCTTGGTTCTCCATCAAATTCTATTGGAGCATTAAATGGGACAGGAGAGTCTGTTTCAATTTCATCAATAAATTGAGTTGATTTTAYAATGTTTGAACCTTCTAATGGTTCTAGTGTAACAAATCCAAATAATGCATCMGCATTTCCTTCGTTAATTATTTCTCCAATTACVGTTGGTTTTCCYGATAATTCAATTAYTTTGACATCATAAATTCTAGCATCAATTAGTCCTTTGATGTAAAAGTCAACAATTCTAGAAATAGTATGTTGGTCTCCATGTGCATTAAAGTAAGTTAATTCCATTGGRACACGTAATGTTACTCCCTTTAGTGTTTCTGGRATGTAAATATTAGCCTCAAGATATTTTGMAGTACCTGGATCAATATGTCCAATGTCCCAGTTTGWGTCTAAGAYAACAACGTTTTCAATATTTGTTACAGATGCTGTAGTAGATGATATTGCTGTTTGAGTGTTTTGTRCTACAATATCYACRCCRGAGATTGGTGCTGTACCGTCATTAGCAACTTCAATAACAACATGATTTGTTTTTAATGAGRTCAAAAATGGATYCAGTGCACGCATGTTAATGATACTATCACCAGTTACCTTGAAWTTAAAATCAAAAAATGCATTTCTTACTCCAGATTCTCTTAATCTTGAATAATCTACCTTTACAGAACCTGGATAHTGTTTRATGTCTGCYTGATTACTTATGBTAACAAAAAATGTTARRGYAAARNNTTTCGCCAGCAAGCGAGYTTGAATCRCTRTCWGCCTCAATTAGTGAGCCTGGSCCRTCTGCTGAACCAAATRYAAARGGYAGTGAAAGCTGTCCTCTAATTCCGGTAATGTCCTGCGTTCCTACGTTTGCYAGTACTACTGTAAATGGWACGTTTCTGTCTCCGGGDNCTATCTCTAATTTTTCATCTTCYGTTCCAAARTATGCRTCAAGAAACTTTACATCACCAAATTTTCTCTCAAATGGAGAATCKCCAGCWCCKACTTGRSCAAAYACATCATAGATGAATAATGGYGTTADCATGAAAAATGCCAATACAAYTAAAGAAAATCTGATCATRCTGYAACCTCCATTTTTCTTGGTTCTTCACCTTCAAATGCGCGACCATCTTTRATYGTGATTACRCGGTCTACATCTCCAAACTGCTCTCTTTCATGTGTKACWACAATGAAKGTCTGATTCAGTTTTTTAGCCATAGATTTCATGAGTTGAATTATGATTCCAGCTGTAACAGAGTCAAGATTTCCTGTTGGCTCATCAGCAAGAACAATTGTGGGATGATTGATTAAGCCTCTTGCAATAGCAGCTCTTTGAGATTGTCCTCCAGAAATTTTGTTKGCRCGYTTRTTGAYTTGRTCTWRRAGWCCTACYGCTCTTAAGATTTCTYTTGCTTCATGATCAGCATTTTTTTCTGTTCCTTGAATGTTTCTTGGWARYWTWACGTTTTCTAGAACRGTRAGATCAGCAAGAAGATTWGAAAATTGGAAAATAAAACCAAGCTTRTCATTTCTAAATGAAGARATTTKRTTRTCRTTTAATTTDBTRGTGTCAASACCATCAATGRWYACCTTWCCAWTTGTTGGTCTRTCYAAAAGTCCAATCATGTTTARTARTGTRGATTTTCCAGARCCKGAKCTTCCAWCYACWAGWASAAATTCRCCTTTKTTWACACTGAAYGAAACATCACGYAAAGCTTTGACTTSGGTTTCTCCTTCRCCATAMGTYTTRTYYARRTTTTTAAYTTCAAGTACTTTAGACAGTTCTYATCGCCTCYAYKGGTWGAAGTTTTGTGGCTCTGTACGCAGGATAAATTGAAGCRAGTAYRGCTAAACCRAATGATGTAAAAGCAGTTTGAATTATTTTTGTCCAGTTATAGSYYACCTCTAAKGGTATACTGCCTTCCCAAGCCATTTTGGTTTCTTTAGCAAATGCAGTATAACCTAAACCAGCAGCAGTACCAACACCAGCACCTAYMAYACCAATTATCATTCCTTGAAATAAAAACAAAATCAAAATGTCTTTTCTCTTTGCACCAATTGAACGCATTAYTCCAATCTCTCTAGTCTTRCTTGAYACAAGCATCATCTGAATTGCAACAATTGCAAAAGCAGAAGACATCATACCAAAATATCCAATCATGTTAATCATTGCAATACCAGAACGAAACCCTCGAAGTAAGTTTTCKGCGGATTCTTCTATTGTTTCAGCTTTAAAATCATCATTTGGGAATGAATTTAGAAAGAAATTTTTTACTTCAATTGCTTTAGATGGRTCATTTAATTTAACTAAAAATGAACYTGHAWAACCGCCTCTATCTAACATGTCTCGTAAAGTATCGATGTGAATTATGGCATTAGTATCAAATCCTTGCCCACCAGCAGAAGTTGAAATTCCACTTACTAGAAATTGTTTGGTTTGGTCCTGACCCCATCTRTYAACAACKTTCAGTTTAACAGTATCACCCGGTTGTATTYCACCAAGATCCCTTGCAATCCAGGAACCTAACACGATTGAATTTCTTGAAAAGACATACTGACCATCTGTTATTGTTTGATGAGCTWMTGATGTTCTAATATCTCGTAACGGGTCAACTCCTATAAGATTAACTTTWGTTTCTTCAAATCGTTCACCATRTTTTGTTGCATTAATAGAAGCTRTAGACGAYAGSCGCGGYGTTGCCGCTTCAACATATGGAATTCTCTCGAACCAGTTTACTAAAGATAAATCAGATTTGTCAATGTAGTCTTCTTCATCAGTAATGTAGACATCTCCAAATCTATAATCGGTCATGTCTCTTACAATTGCATCATAAAGACCTTGGAAAATTACAAAGTTTACGTGAATTACTAAAATTCCAATTGAAACAGCCAAAACTGCTCCAGTCAGACTTCCTTTCTTGTTTGCTARCATTCTTTTTGCTAGATTGAACCTGTAATCCAATGGATTATATAATAAAAGTCTGATATTTAATGTATTAKGTGACTAATAGTAATATATTCGACATTTTTATWAGTGATAAGTTTTCTATAGTTAGTAAAACAKAGGTAAAAGTGATAAATTGGACAAAATTGGCATGCAAATTYTGAGCAGGTTACTGAACAATTGTAGGGAACCTGACCGTCAAATTGGAATGGAGGTTGGCATTTCAGGCGGGGCTGTAAAATCTCGAATCAAAAAGATGATCAAGAATGGTATCATTGAATTTTTCACTHTAAAGATTGAACCTCCGGTTTTGGGATACGGAGTACTTTACTTTGTGGTTACAGGYGAAGACCTTGACAAAATCTTACAGCAAGTTAAACTGATTGGCGAACCATTTTTTGTTGTTCCATGCGTTGGTGGAATAACTGTTTGTAGCATTGTTGTTAAAGAAAATGTTCAACAAAAAATAGAGCTTGCAAAAAATCTCATGAAAGATGTTAGAGTGTTAAGTATTTTTGAAGCTGAGAATCCTGGTGTTAGTTCTGATTTAACAAAAACTGATTTAGAAATTATTAACGAGCTGATGAAAGAYCCAAGACAAAAAATTGAARACATTGCAAAGAAAACTGATCTTTCTACAAAAACTGTWACAAGATCAATAGAAAAACTACAAAATGATGAAGCAGTTCAATTTACATTAGTTTATGAACCAACCAAAATTGAAGGATACATTCCATATTGTATTCTAACGTGGATWGACGGKGATTTRAAACAAACTTTRGAWGTRTTAAAGAATGAATTTTCAGAAAATTTCTTGCAAAAGCCATTTCTTGCAAARAATCAGATTCTATTGTTTATGTACAGTGATGATATTTTYAAATTAGATGATCTTACTCAACAGGCTAGAAAAATTCCTGGAGTTAAAACAGCDGACTTGTTTATTCCAAGAAAGATTGCGTTTCCACAAGAATGGATTAAAGATGTAGTDGCGGADGCAAAAAAATCRCCTACCYTRCATTTGATGTACCAGACKAATTAAATAATARTACATTCTAGACTRGTTAAATGAAACGAAAGGAAATTTACAAAGGGARAATKATMAAATTTAGTGTTTATGATTTAATTGTTCGTGGAAGAAAAATCCAACGTGCAATACTWGAGCATCCTGGTGCAGCTGCAATGTTAGCRATTGATAAAGATAACAAAGTTCTTTTGGTGAAACAATATCGCTTTCCACACGGTTATCTTCTTGAGATACCAGCAGGAACTTTGGAAAAAGGAGAGCGTGCAAAGACTTGTGCCTTTCGTGAACTTGAGGAGGARACTGGCTACAAGGCCAAAAAAATGACTCATTTTCTCACGTATTTGCCCTCKGTKGGCTATAACACGGAGAAAATTCATTGCTTTCTTGCAACAGGACTTGAGAAAACATCTGGTACGCAGCTTGAYCCTGATGAGATAATGTCTGTTGTTAAAATGGATCTTAAGAAATTGATTGGAATGATCAAGGCTGGAAAGATTCARGAYTCKAAGACAATTTGTGCAGTTCTAACATATGCAGCAAAAAAGAAACTTTATTGAGTAATGATGTAGTAAGTTAGGTCTTATGTCCAAATGGCTTGCCATGTGGGTTGGGAGCGTCACAGCATTTGTTATTTTTATTACTGTAACCCAGCTCATGATTGTGGATTGGCCTGGTGAACCAGGTGATTCAGGAATTATGTTAGCATATACGAGAGATCTTTCAATTTCTGGAATTCATTTTTTTGTTGATACTACTCATGATCCTGCAACCATTCTTTTTGAAGCAATAGTTGATGTTGAGAATCGTCAAGACAATGCATTACTTTTTTTAGTTTTACCATATAGTGGCATCTTAAAGGAAGAGTCTGGATGGTTGTGGAGACCTTTTGAAGATTCAACATTGCTTGTCAAAGAATTTGCTTGTACTATTGATGAACCTTGTAGCTTTGTAGAAAATAGTCAGTTCTTTAATTTTGAATTAGATAACAGAATTGATCAGAAACAGTCTGCACATCATACTGTACGATTATGGTTTTATGAAAGCTCCCCACTACTAGATCCTGAAATTGCAAACTTAGTTAGACCATTTAATCCGGATAGAAAACCATACAATGTTGGTTTTAATGAGCTTGAAGATGCAAAAGCTACAATTCGTCTTGACAAAACATCTGATAGTTTTGGAATAACTCCTGCTGCACCAATAATTCCAGGACCAAGAGGTAAAGTGTTCCAACTTGATTGGCCAATTGAAAGTGGAATATTACATCAAATTGATTTTCAAATTCCAGCAGAGAGAAACTTGGAGAAGGATATGCTATATTATACTGCATTGTTTGGAATTGGTCTCGGTATTACAAACTTGGCAATTTATGGTGCTGGACAAAGAAGTAGAAAAGTCAAAGAAGATAAACAAAATTCAAAAAACAATTCATCTAGTCATTTCCAAAAGGRAGATTCTGAATAATGACAAACGTTCAGAAAGAAAAAATTAACTTTCMAAGAGTTGCTCCWTTTATCGCATTATCATTTGCAATAGGATTTGGTGTTGCGACTGGYGCATATTTCATAGTTTTTTGTGAGGATTGCTTTTCACYATCTRYTACTCTTGTTARTTTCTCCCCTGCAGAAAAATGYSAAAATGATTYACGATGTATTGAAAAGCCTCCYGWACCTCCMMCACCAGAAATYTCCTCTATGGGAATGATAAAGATTGRAAAAATTTCTGAAATAGTTAACGAGTCAATAATACAGGATGCTCTGAAAAAATCAAATGAAGAATTTTCTATAATGTCAGACTCTTTAAGAGATGATATGACTGCACAAAGAGAAAAAGAATGGACAACTGTTCAAAAATCTTCGCCTTTTATGATTTCAATTGTAAACAATGACGTTGCTGATTTTCTACGAGAGAATCTTGTAATTTCATCTGAAGAGTATGGAGATATTGTTTTTGGCGAACACATCTTGACAAACATCTATGGACCAAATGTCGCAGTTTCTATAAGGACTGACAATTATGATCAAAGCAATGATGATTGGTGGCAGGAGTCATTGAAGCTTGGTAGACCATTAGTTAGACAATGTGAATTTGATGAAAGTGCGCAAATGTATTCAGAAGATATTGTTGTAAAAATTTTTGATAGTAATGGTGAATTTATTGGAATTATGAACTCTGCAACTCCATGCGATGTTACACAAAAAGCATCAGAAACGAAAACAAAAATTGTTCCTGTGCCACTTGATAACATTACTCCAATTGGCAAACACAAGATTTCAAAGATTCATGAGCTAATGAGTGATCAAACAATACAAGATGCACTGCGATTATCAAATGAAGAATTTGCTGCAATAGGAGATATTGATGTAATGAAATTAAGAGAGGAATTTATTTGGCCACCCCCACAAAAAGAAGTAACTGCTTTTCAGCTTTCAATATTAAACAATAAAGTATCTGATTTTCTTCGTGAAAATTTGGTGATGCAGACAGAGGAATTTGGTGAGATTTCATTCGGCGAGTTTATCTTAACAAATTCTTATGGTGCAAATGTAGCCATTACTTCAAGAACCTACAATTACATTCAAAGTCCAGCTGAATGGTGGCAAGTAGCAGTAAAAAACGACTTTTTGACTCGTGAATGTGGTTGGGACAAGAGTGTCCAGATGACCTCAGAAGATATCATTATTGCAATATATGATGATAAAGGGGAATTTGTTGGAGTATTGAATTCAGCTACTACATGTGATGTTATTCAGAATAAAAGTCCAACATTTTTTGGCGATTCAAACTGATTTATTTTTTGTAAATTGGTTTTACCAAATCCACAAGATCATCCCATGATTTTGTAATTCGCTCAAACATGTGAATCAAATCCAGATAATCGATTGGAATCTGTTTCTTTTTTTCTAATGATGTACGAAACTTGGACATTCTTTCTTGGTATTTKTTATGCTGAGATATTGCTTGTATTGCTAATGCTCTATTATTTTGTGTAAATGCATTAGTTGAYGTTTTTGCAATTGGCTCAAAGTCCTTTACTATTTCATGGAGTTGTTTTAGATCATTATTGGATAGTGATGAATTTGCAATTAAATTWCCTARYTCTACTATKATRTCRCCTGCATTTTCTAGTATGTTTGCAGCGACTCKATARTCCAGAATGTCAATATTTTCAAGACTGAATGCTCCAGCCAATCTAACATCAATCATTGAACTTCGAATCAGTCGYACAAGCAAAAAGTACTGKCKRTTTACYTCGACATCTCTGTTTGATAGTGTCAATAGATTTGATTTATCATCMGARAWYAATCCTGTGACAACATCATTATACATTCCAAGTGCAAGAGAACTRATTCGTTTCAGAATTTTTTCTGGTTGTAGTGCAGTTTCATCGAGCAAAAACTGCATGCTTACATTTGTTGCATCCTCATCAATGATTTCCATYCCMACTAGTCTTCGCATAGAGCTTCTGATCTTTTCTCTWTCCTCAAYTGGAATAGRTTTTTTTCCTTGAATTTTGATTATATCATACCCTAAAAGATAAGCTCCRGTAAKRTCTGCAACAATRTTTTCATCYTTTGGCAATGGATARGAAATTACAATGTCTTTTGWTGGTCTTTGTTCTCTGTTWAKTGAAATGGAAAGACTGTCTTGGCCTGTYTCTATTTCCACTTSRGAKCTTTTGCCTAACTTGTTGGCRTCAAYCCACTCTTTKGGGAGTGTTACCAGKATGCTRCTTCCAATCCTTTGTAGKCGTCGAATGAATTTAGTCAATTTATACTAATTATAATTATTTAAGCCATATTCTTATATTTTCTGAATAATTTAAACTCTGATCATGAGGGGCCTGGCATTTTGTCCTGCACACATTACAGGATTTTTCAAAGCAGAGATTGAACACCAAAAACCAGAAAAGATGGGTTCGCTTGGCGCTGGATTTTCCATAAAGGATGGTGTTACAACAGCTGTTGTTGCAGAAAAAAATGGTAAATCTGATTTTCAAATCAAAGTTTCTGGATACAAACCTGACAACACGGATGTTTCTGAATTTGTTGTAAAAGAATTTCAGAAACTAGTTGATGAAAATTATTTTCTAGAAATACATCATGACATATCAGTTCCAATCAGTTATGGACTGGGTTGTAGTGGTGCGGTTGCACTATCATTATCATATGCATTGAATGAAGCACTTGGTATAAAACTAAGCAAAGAAGAGATTGGTAAAATTGCTCATAATGCAGAAGTTTCTTGCAAAACCGGACTAGGTGATGTGATTGGTTCGTTCTATGGCGGATTTGAAATAAGAACAAAGGCAGGAGCTCCTGGTGTTGGTGCACTAAAAAAGTTTGATAATCATTCCAAAGTCATTATAGCTTGCTTTTCACCAATTTCTACGAAAAAATTCCTGGAAGATAAATTAGATCTAATAAATGGTCTTGGTGGAAGGATGGTAGATAAACTCATTCAAACTAATGACTATAATGAGTTTCAGGACATGTCTGTTGAATTTGCGAAATATGTCAAAGTGATGACGCCAAAGATGGATTCCGTAATATCTGAATTGAATGGTATTGGAGTAAGGTGTGGTGTTGCATTGTTTGGTGAGACAGTATTTACCATGATTCCAGAGGAAAAGGAATTACAAGTGTTAGA
>LKGT01008276.1_pt1 | contig 12100 bp, 7 predicted proteins | sample 503861 | NCBI WGS metagenome assembly LKGT01 (sample SAMN04113194, study PRJNA297058) | marine sediment metagenome | biome: marine benthic biome; feature: marine benthic feature; material: marine sediment; isolation source: sediment sample collected at the water-sediment interface from the South... ...
TGCCGGGATAACCGTTTCAGAACTCGCAAACGACATCGCGAACTGCATCAGCCCGCCGTTCAGGATAATCAGGCGGCTGTTTCTTTTCTCACCCGTGAGGTTTTTCCCTGGGGTGGGTTCATTCGTTGGCATAGTGTCTACTTCGGAAAGTGTGTTGCAGAAAGGAAGGGGCGTTAAAAAAAGGCGGAGGCGTTCCAGGTTCCAAAGGAAAACAGGAGTTTAGCGATTTAGAAAGTGTACGCAGGGCCCCTTTGGAACGCAGTTTTTGTCTCTTTGGAACGCTTCACCTGGAACGCTCTCAGATTCCTAACGCGTAGCCATCCCGTCTGGGATCCGCCCCACCCATAAAGGCTCCCGATTCCGGATCGACCGTGATGCCCTGTGCCCCGCCGACCGTCGCGGAAAATTCGGGCAGCACATCGATTTCGTGCCCCCTGATGATCAGAGCTTCGCGAACCTCTTCAGGAACCCGCGCCTCCATTCGAACCAGCGTGGCGGTTCAAGGTCTCGGTCTTCGTCATCCAGAACGAAGCCATGATAGCAAAGGATGCGGAGCTCGGATTTCGTCAGCCGCCGCGCCATATGGAACAATCCGATCGCCTTGCAAAAACCGTAGAACCCCAGGATCAGTCGTCTGCGGATCACCCTACCGTCCCACCATTATTCCCGGGCCGTCCAGCCGTCTCTTGCGTCGGCATGCCAGGGGGCGCGGCCTCCCGCCSRKGCACCCGCGCGGCGGACGGCCTCTCAGCCTTTGCGCATCCAGTACGACACCCCGTCTCCGTCGGCCTCCAACATGCCGTTTCTGACCAGGAAATAGACCGGCAGGAAGGGCACCCAGTCCTGCGAGTTTATAATCAATGTCCCCAGAAGGTATTGTTCATTGTAATACCGCGAAGTAAAAAGCTCGTCGTATTCATAGGGCAACATAATATCATGGATGTGAACAAAGACGCCCTTTGGAATTCTGGATAGAATCGTCAAAAAGAAATGCGGCACGTCGGTTCCGTTGAAGGCAAGATGGCTGCCGTCGAGAAAAACGATGTCGCCATCGGACAGGGTGTCGAACACGCCCAGGTCCACGTCGACGACGTTTTCCTTGTATATGTCATCCGCGACCGACGAGATGTCCGTTTGCGGCCTGGGGTCGATGCAGAGGATTTTGGTCTGTATGTGCGCATCCTGCGCCGCCCTGCGCAGCAGGTGCGTGCTGTATCCGCTGCCGATTTCGACGATTTTCGAGGGTTTATGGTGGCGCACCACGGCGTAGGCGACACGGGCGTCGATGCCGGTGAAAAACCGGCCCTCGGACCGGTCCCTTTCGGCGCCGTCCCGGGGCGGGCGGGCACGGATACTGTCGTCAAGCCTGTAATGTCTTATGATATCTATATTTTTCTTAATCTCCTGTAATCTCCGATCAAATATTTTCCTGACTTCGGTATAGACGTAATCCCCGTCCCGCGGCTTGATCATGTCCGCCGGGCTGATGGTAATGACGATATAGGGGTTCTTCCTGGTCAGGAATTTCCTGATGATTTTCAGCCGTGTACTCAGCTTCATCGGATGGTCCTCCGCCGCCGCCGGCCCCGGGCGGCGGTGCGGTCCGCCGGGTATGACCTTGGGACCCTTAGGATTACCCTTATGGCGGACAGAATGAAACCCGGATCCCCCATTTAGAGCGCAATTTCACTGACCTTTGACGCCGATTCGTATATAAGAATCAATATCTTGAGGCGATGCTGGAGGCTCGGTCATGGCCTACCCGATGGGTGAAGCAAAACCGGCGCCTCTCCGGGTCGATTTGTCCTCCCTTCGGTCGTTCTCTTCGCACCGACCGCCGCCTGAAGCTGGAATTTCACGGCAGCAAGATCACCTCGGACGCTGGCGTTGCCCGATGAGGTCGAGCACGGGTCGTTGACCACTCTGCGCGAGAAACTGGTCAAGATCGGCGCCAAGGTCGTCCGCCACGGGCGGTACGTCACGTTCCAATTGGCCGAGGTGGCGGTGCCGAGGGACTCGTTCCGAAAAATACTGCGCCTGATCGATGATCTGCGACCAAGACCCGCTCCGGCGTAGGCCGAGGACATCGACGGCACGGGGAAAACGACAGGAGCGGTGCGTCCGGATGACGAATAACTTGGCCAAATGGACTTCCGGGCACGGTCAAACCGCCAAAATCAGGCCCGGATGGCTGCACGAGAATACAGCTACCCCTGGCGGTGCCGATTAGGTACGATTGCCATGGATTTGAAGGTTATCTGGAAAATGTCGGATAAATGCGACCGTCGTTTATGACGACGTGACCGCGGGAAGATCGGGGGGAACATGGCTGGTCGCGCGTCTGGCGCAACGCCATTTTACGTCGAGCTCATTAAGCCGTCGCACTACGACGACGACGGCTACGTCATCCAGTGGCACCGGGCATGGATCCCGTCGAACTCGCTGGCCTGCCTCTATGGGCTGATGCTCGATGCGGTCGAGCGCGGCGCGCTCGGCGACGACGTCGACATCGTCCTCAATGCCTACGACGAGACCAATCGGGTGTTGCCGATCCGAGATATCATCCGCCGGCTCGAGGGTGAGCGGGGCGTGGTCTTCCTGATCGGCGTGCAATCCAACCAGTTCCCGCGCGCGGYCGACATTGCCCGCGAGTTTCGCGCCGCCGGCATCCAGGTGGCCATCGGCGGCTTCCACGTCAGCGGCTGCCTGGCGATGCTGCCTGAGCTGCCGGACGACATCAAGGCGGTGCAGRAGATGGGCGTCTCGCTGTTCGCCGGCGAGGCCGAGGACCACCTCGACGAGGTGTTGCGCGACGGCTGGCACGGCRCGCTGAAACCGCTTTACAACTTCATGTCCRATCTGCCGGCGCTGCAGGGCCAGCCGACGCCGATCCTGCCGAGATCGGTGCTCGACCGCTATATCAGCGTCATGGGCTGCTTCGATTGCGGCCGCGGCTGCCCGTTCCAGTGCAGCTTCTGCACGATCATCAACGTGCAGGGGCGCAAGTCGCGCTGGCGCGACGCCGACGACGTCGAGCGACTGGTGCGCGCCAACCTGGCGCAAGGGGTGAACCGCTTCTTCATCAGCGACGACAACTTCGCGCGCAACCGCAACTGGGAGGCGACCTTCGACCGCCTCATCGAGCTGAAGGAGAACGACGGGATCAGCATCAACTTCCTCATCCAGGTCGATACGCTGTGTCACCAGATCCCGAATTTCATCGAGAAGGCGGCGCGGGCGGGCTGCCGGCGGGTGCTGATCGGGCTCGAGAACATCAACCCCGACAACCTGATGGCGGTGCAGAAGCGGCAGAACCGCATCACCGAGTACCGCAGCATGCTGCAGGCGTGGCGCGCGGCGGGGGTGGTGCCCTACGCCGGCTACATCCTCGGCTTCCCCGCCGACACGCCGGAATCGATCGAGCGCGACATCCGCATCATCCAGCACGAGCTGCCGATCGACATCCTCGAGTTCTTCATCCTGACGCCCCTGCCCGGCTCGGCCGACCACCAGAAGCTGTGGCGCGAGGGCGTCTGGATGGACCCCGACATGAACAAATACGACCTCGAGCATGTCACCACCGGACACGAGCGGATGAGCGCCGCGGAGTTGGAGGCGATCTACCAGCGGGCGTGGGATATCTACTACTCGCCGGAACACGTCGAGACGCTGTTCCGGCGCGCGGCGGCCAGCGGCATCAAGTTGATCCGGCTGATGCAGATGGTGCTGCAGTTCCACGGCAGCATGAAGTACGAGAAGTTGCACCCGCTGCAGAGCGGCCTGTTCCGCCGCAAGCTGCGCACCACGCGGCGCTACGGCCTGCCGCTCGAGAGCCCCTTGGTGTTCTACCCGCGCCGGCTGTGGGAGATMCTTTCGGCCTATCTGCCCTTCGSCTGGTACTGGCTGAGGATGCAGCTGTTGCGCAAGCGGATCCAGAACGATCCGCGGGCGAAAGAGTACACCGACCTGGCACTCACCCCGGTGGTCGMGGCCGAGGACGAGGASCTCGMGTTGTTCGCCGAGACCGGCGGCGGCGAGGCGGCCGTGGCGAAGGCCAAGGCACAGGTCGCCGCGCGCCGGCTCCACGCCGCCCAGGCGGCGGCGGAGTAGAGCATAATCCGACCCTAATACCGAGGGTCGCCGATCATGACCCCTAGAGATCGCGTAGGCGGCTCGTCGGGTAGGAGGAAAGTTGCAGGCGACGCGGTGCATCGTCAAAACTTTTCGACGCCCTCCGACGGGCCGCAACCGCGACCGCAACGGCGGCTTACCAAGGCTTTCGGACGGCGTCGCGCACGCTTCGCGATGCCCCGCATCGCCACCCCCGGGGGTCGCGGGGGCGCCCCCCGCATTTATAGAGCCGGGGGGACACCCCCCGTGGCCCCCCGGGGCGCTCCTRGCCGAAAACCTTGGTAAGCCGGCTCGTCGGGTCATGATCAGCGCCCCTTGGTATAAGGCCGTGAAGGGCGCGAAGTACCCTCTATCATAATGGGATGGTAGCGGCCGGCGGGGAACCCCGGTTGATTTTCCGGGCCACTTGACCAATTACTGTGAAAATGGTCGAGGGTGGAATCCGCGGCGCCCCGGCGCGGCGATATCAGGGATCAAACCCATACCCGATGCGCCGCGAAGGGCTGATCGCCCTGGTATTCCTTGATTGTTGAACTTTTTTCCCACACCCTACCGACATATTCGGCCAGCCGGACCTCAGCCGATGAACGCGTTCACCCGATACGTGCTGCGACAACTTTTGGTGGGGATGGTCCTCGTCACCGCGAGCCTGACCTGTATTATCTGGTTGTTGCAGTCGCTGCGGTTCGTGGAGATGATCGTCAACCGCGGCTTGACGGTGGGGGATTTCGTCTACCTGACCCTATTGTTGCTACCCAATTTCCTGACGGTCATCCTGCCCATTGCGCTGTTTATGGTCATCGTGTTCATCTACGCCAAGCTGGTCACCGACCGCGAACTGGTGGTCATGCGGGCCGCCGGCGTGAGTCAGCACGGCCTGGCCAAACCCGCTCTCTTCCTCGCCTTCGTCGTGGTTGCGGCGGGGTACGGGCTCAGTCTCTATCTTATGCCGCTGTCTTCCCGGGCGTTCCACGAACTGCGGTGGGACATGCGCTACGACTATTCGCGTGTCTTGCTCAAGGAGGGCGCGTTCAACACCCTTTCTGCGGGCGTCACCGTCTATGTGCGGGCGCGGACGAAGGACGGGGAATTGCTCGGCATCCTAGTCCAGGACGACCGCGACGCCGAGAAACCGGTCACCCTGATGGCCGAGCGGGGGGCCATCTCCCAAACCGAGAACGGGTCCCGGGTTATGATGTTCCGCGGCAACCGCCAGGAGGTGGACAAGGAAACGCATCAACTGTCCATTTTGTATTTCGAGCGTTACATATTCGATTTCGGCGCGACCGGAAACGAAGGAATCATTCGCTACCGGAACGCCCGGGAAAGGACGCTCGAGGAGTTGTTCAACCTGGACAGAGACAAGACCCTGAACCGTAAGGACTTCGGAAAGTTCACCGTCGAGGGCCACCGGCGCCTGGTTTCCCCGTTGCGTGCGCTGGCCTTTGCCGTGGTCGGCCTGGCGTGCCTGATGTCGGGGGCGTTCGGCGGCCGCCCCCTGACGCGACGCGTGATTCTCGCCGGGGGCATCGCCGTCGGCCTCCAGGCGGCAGCCCTGGGCCTGGAGAACATGGTGGCGAGAAACCTTGAACTGGTCCCGTTGATGTATGTGAACGCCATCTTCCCTGTGCTCGCCGGGTACCTGGTCATGGTGCGGTCGCCCAGGCGGCGCCCATCCCCGGCCGCGGCCGGGGCCACCTGAAACCTGCGGAGGGCGAACACCCGTGCGCCTTTCCCTCACGCTTTCGCGCTACATCGGCCGCCACTTTTTGGTCAGCTTCTTGGTGCTGTTCGGGATCTTCATGCTGCTGATCCTGCTGTTCGACACCATCGAGTTGTTGCGCCGATCGGTCGCGCGCTCCGAGATCAGCTTCGCCATGGTGTTTGAGATGGCGTTGTTGAAGCTTCCCCACATGGGGCAGCAGACCTTTCGCTTCGCCGTCCTGTTCGGCGGCATGGCAACGTTCTGGCGGCTGACGCGGAACCACGAGTTGATGGTCACCCGGGCCGCCGGCGTATCGGCATGGCAGTTCCTCCTGCCGGTGCTTGTGATCGCTTTTCTCTTGGGCGTGCTCAAGATTACCGTGTTCAACCCCCTGGCCTCGGCCACCCTGGCGCGCTACGAGCGCCTGGAGGCGGTGCGTTTGAAAGGCCGGGTAAGCTTTCTGGCCCTGTCCGTATCCGGCCTGTGGTTGCGCCAGGCCAGCAAATCCGGCCAGGCCGTGGTGCACGCCCGCCATGTCGTGCAACAGGGCGACGACGTGGAGCTGCGCGACGTCACCGTGTTCATTTACAAGGGGACCGACCATTTCGCCGAGCGCATTGACGCCGAGTATGCGCGCCTTGAGGACGGTTTCTGGTACATGCGCGATGTCTGGGTATACAACCCGGAGAAACCGCCGCAATTCAAAAAGGAGTCCTGGCTGGAGACCGACCTGACGCTCAGCAAGATCCAAGACAGCTTCGCGCCGCCGGAAACCATGTCTTTCTGGGATCTCCCGGATTTCATCAAGACCCTGGAAAAAGCGGGCTTTTCCGCCGTCAGGCATCGGCTGTACTGGTACACGTTGCTGGCCGATCCGTTGCTGTTTTGCGCCATGGTTCTCATCGCCGCCACCTTTACCTTGCGGCACGCGCGGCGCGGCGGGACCACCTTCATCATCGCCGGCGGCGTGCTCACCGGCTTCGTCCTCTACTTTTTTTCCGACGTGGTGTTCGCCCTCGGGCTTTCGGATAGTATTCCWATTATCCTGGCGGCGTGGACGCCTTCGGGCGTCACCATGCTGCTGGGGCTTGCCATGTTGCTGCATCTCGAAGATGGTTAGAGCATCATGGGGAGGTTTCTGGCAGGCGTAGTRGGCGTGTGCTGGCTGCTGGCCGCTGGGGGGCCGGGMGGAGCAGCCGAGGCASCCGAAGGTCTGCGTGAAGACATTCCCATCCTGCTGACCGCCGACGAGGTGGTTTATGACCGCGAACTGGGCGTCATCACSGCCAGCGGCCATGTGGAGGTATCCCAGGCCGACCGCGTGCTGWTCGCCGATTCCATCACCTACAACGAGAAAGCGGACGTGCTTACCGCGTCGGGCAACGTCACGTTGCTGGAGATCGACGGCGAAGTGCTGTTCGCCCGSTACATGGAACTGTCGGGGGACTTAAAGGACGGCATCATCGAAGAYCTGGGCCTCATTTTCACCGACGGCTCCCGCTTCGCGGCCAGCGGCGCCCGGCGGTCGGACGCCAGGATCATAGAGTTGCGCAACGCCGTCTATTCCCCGTGCCGTCTGTGCATCGTAGACCCGACCCGCCCCCCGCTTTGGCAGATCAGGGCGGTCAAGGTGATCCACGACAAGAACGAACGGACCGTGGAGTACCGCGACGCCTGGCTGGAGCTGTGGGGGGTGCCGGTCGCCTATACGCCGTATCTTCTGCACCCGGATCCGACCGTGAACCGGCGTACCGGCTTGCTCACGCCGAGTATCGGCACCTCGTCGGACCTGGGTGTCGTGGTGCGGGTGCCGTATTACGTCGACATCGCCCCCGACAAGGGCCTGACGCTCATCCCCATGCTGACCACCAAAGAGGGGCCCGTGCTGGCGGCCGAATACCGCCAGCGCCTGCACGACGGCGAGCTTCAAGTGGAGGCCAGCATCACCGCGGATTCGGAGGATGATGTGCGCGGGCACATCTTCAGCGAAGGGCGATTCGACCTCGATGAGACTTGGCGTTGGGGTTTCGACGTCAACCGCACCACCGACGATACCTATCTGCGGCGCTACGGATTCGGGTTGGGCCCCGCCCTTTTCGGGTTCGACAACACGTTGACCACCCGTCTGTTCGCCGAGGGCTTCCGCAAACGCAACTACATGTCCGCCAACGCCTTCGCCTTCCAGGGGCTGCGCGTGGACGACGACCCCGGACGGACCCCCCTGGTCCTTCCCTTGCTCGACTTCAACCATGTGGGGGAGGCGGATCGCTTTGGCGGACGGACCAGTCTCGACGTCAACCTGTTGGCGCTCACCCGCAACGAGGGGACGGATACGCGCCGCCTGTCCGTGAACGCCGGGTGGCAATTGCACCATGTGGGGCGGTGGGGCAGCGCGTATGCCCTATCGGCGTCCCTCAGGGGGGATCTCTATCACGTGAACAGCGTAAGACGGCCCGGCGGCCAGAGCAATTTCTCCGGCGTCACGGGGCGCTTCCGGCCGCAGGTGGCGCTCGACTGGCGTCACCCGTTCGTGCGCGACGGCGGCACCTTCTACCAGATCGTCGAACCCATGGCCTCGATCATCGCCGAGCCTTTCGGCGGCAACCCGGACGAAATCCCCAACGAGGACAGCGTGGACTTCGTGTTCGACGACACCAATCTGTTCAGCCCGAACCGGTTCACCGGTCTGGACCGGGTGGAGAGCGGGCCGCGCGTGAACTACGGGCTCAGGTGGGGCGTTTTCGGGCGCAAGGGCGGCAACACCACCGTATTGGTGGGACAAAGCTTCCGGGTCCGCGCGGACGATACCTTTGCCAAAGGGTCGGGCCTCGAGGAAAATTTCTCCGATATCGTGGGCAAGGTCCACATCTCTCCCGGCAAGAACGTGGACCTTCTCTATCGCACCCGCCTGAGCAAGGAAAACTTCGACSCCCGGCGCCACGAGATTGGTCTGTCGGCGGGCCTGCCGGCACTTAACGYCAACATCAACTAYGTCTTTTTCGACCGCCAGGAAGGCAGCGAATTCACCGGSCGCGAGGAAATCGCCATGGCGCTGGGTTCGCAGATCACCCGGTACTGGCGAAGCCGCGTCTTCGGCGTCCGCGACGTCACTGCCGGCGAGATGCGCTCGCTTGGGCTCAACCTGACCTTCGAGAACGAGTGCTGTACGTTCTCGACCACCGCCACCCGCACGTTCTTCGAAGACCGCGACCTGGAACCGACGGACGCCATCGTCTTCCGCGTCCTGTTCAAGACCCTCGGCGAACTGCAAACTGGCGTCACACGCACACAATAACGGTGCGAAAGGGGCCGGTGGCGATATGATACCCGATTTGCGCGGCGCCCCCTACCGGGCGTATCATGACGGTCTTTATCCGTCACCATCGACGTTGCGGCCGGCACGATCATGAGGTTGGTGTTAGGGCGATCGCTACTGCTGGCGGCGCTGCTCCTTTGCGGCGGCGCCGGGGCGCAGAATTCGCTGCGTATCGCGGCGGTGGTCAACGACGACATCATTTCCGCCTATGACCTCAACGCGCGGCTGTCGCTGCTGTTGGCGTCCTCGCGGGTGAGCGACAAGGCCGAGGCCCGGCGCCGTCTGGCGCCGCAGGTGCTGCGCACTCTCATCGACGACAAGCTCAAGCTTCAAGAGGCGAGGCGACTGAGGATTCGGGCGTCGAAAAAAGACATCGACCGGGCCCTGGAGAGGATCGAGCGGCAGAACAGCCTGCCCCGCGGTGGCCTGCCTCCCTTCCTCAGACGCAAAGGCATCGACATGACGGTGTTGATCGACCAGATCGAAGCCGAGATCGTGTGGGCCAAGGCGGTGAACCGCAGGCTGCGTATCCAGGTACAGGTCGGCGAAGACGAGATCGACGAGATGCTGGCCCAAATCGAAGCCAACAAGGGAAAGCCCGAACACCGGGTGGTGGAAATTTTTCTCCCGGTAGACGAAGCGGAAGACGAACAGAAAACCCGCCTCCTCGCCGAGCGCCTGGTGCAGCAACTGGAGTCGGGCGCCAATTTTCGGACCCTGGCCCGCAACTTCTCGCAAAGCGCTTCCGCCGCCGTGGGCGGTGACCTGGGATGGATCAAGCAAGGTCAGCTGGCCACCGAAGTCGACGCCGCGCTGGTCAAGATGCGGCCGGGACAGATGTCCAAGCCCATCAAGACTGAGGACGGCTATTATGTCCTTCTGCTGATCGACCGCCGCGCCGACCCGGGGTTGGATACGGGCGAGGTGACCGTCGCCCTGCACCAGCTTTTCCTGCCCCTGCCGCCCAAGGCCGGCCAGGCCGTGGTGGACCGGCAAACGGAACGGGCCAAGACCCTGGCCCAACAGGCGCGCAGYTGYGCGGATATGGAGCGGCTGGGCAAGRAAACGGGCTCGCCGCTTTCGGGCAGCCTGGGGAAGATCAAGRTCAGCAAGCTGCCCCGCGCATTGAAGGCGGTGGTCAAGGGCTTGCCCGACCGCAAGGCCAGTCGGCCCATCCGCAAGGACGACGGCATCATCGTCCTCATGATTTGCGAACGTGAACAGGAAGGCTCGGACATTACCGCCCGGCAAAAAGTCGCAGGGATGCTGATGGATCAGCGCCTGAACATCGCGGCACGGCGATATCTTCGCGACCTCAGGCGGGCGGCGTTCGTGGATGTGAGATATTGATCGCCCTGGCGCCGACGCGGGACGAAAAACCGCTGGCCCTGACCATGGGCGAACCGGCGGGCGTGGGGGGAGAAATTGCCCTCAAGGCCTGGCTGCGCCGCGACGAGGGCCTGCCCCGTTTCTTCGCCGTCGACGACCCCGAGCGGCTGGCGCGGCTGGCCAGGCGTCTTGACCTCGCCGTGCCCATCGAGCCGATCGAAACACCCGAACGCGCGGCGGCGGTTTTTTCCTCGGGCCTTCCCGTGTTGCCTCAACCGCTGGCCACGGAGGCGGTGCCCGGACATCCGGACCCGGCCAACGCCGAAGCCGTTTGCGCCGCCGTCGAAAGCGCCGTTTCCCTTGTCCGCTCCGGCGACGCCGCGGCCGTGGTTACCAACCCCATCCAGAAACACTGCCTGTACGAGGCCGGGTTCCCGTTTCCCGGCCACACGGAGTTCCTGGCTTCCCTTGCCGGGGGCGATGCCGCCGCGGTCATGATGCTGGCGTGTGCGGAGCTGCGGGCGGTGCCGGTGACCGGACACACGAGCCTGCGCGAGGCGGTGCAGGCGCTGAATACCGAACGCATCGTCGAGGTGGCGGCCATCACGGAGGCGGCGCTGCGCCGCGACTTCGGCATCGCCAGGCCGCGGCTGGCGGTGGCCGGACTCAATCCCCACGCCGGCGAGGACGGGGCCATGGGCTCGGAGGAGGCCGACATCATCGCGCCGGCGGTGGCGGCGCTCGGCGACAGGGGCATCGACGCCTTCGGCCCGGTGCCTCCCGATACCCTGTTCAGCGCCCGTTCGCGCAAGACCTACGATGCCGCCATCTGCATGTACCACGACCAGGCCCTGATCCCGGTCAAGGCCATCGACTTCGACGACGCCGTCAACGTCACCCTGGGCCTGCCGTTCGTGCGCACGTCGCCCGATCACGGCACCGCGCTCGACATCGCCGGCTCGGGCAAGGCCAACGAGGCGAGCCTGGTCGCCGCGCTCAGGATGGCGGCCGAGATCGAACGGCTCCGGCGTCGAACGACTCTGCTCGGCAACGTCGTTGGCCTTCTGACCGCCAGGCTTCGGGCGTCGAAGGTCCAGCTCGACTACGAACGGCTTTCGGAGGGCGAAACCAAGAGGATCCTCCTTCGAGCGATCGAGCGGGCAAAGAAGACCTTGCCGCTCAACGCGGTTCTCCGAATCACACGCCTCTCTGCATCGCGCTACCACAGTTGGCATCGTGCCGAGGTCGGCTGTGACCTGGATGATCAACCAAGTTGCCCTCGAGTCGTCCCCACCCGCTTGACTCCCGCTGAAGTCGAGAGCATGCGACAGATGGTCGAAGACGAGGATCACCGGCACCTGTCGATACGGGCACTCGCGCTGCATGCCCAACGGATCGGGAGGATCCTCGCATCGCCATCGACGTGGTATCGGCTGGTCAGGGAAGCGGGCTGGGCGCGCCCGCGAAATCGCGTCTACCCGGCCAAGCCGAAGATCGGGATCAGAGCGGGAAGTCCGGGCGAGCTTCTCCACTTGGATGTCACGATCATCCGGTTGCTCGATGGCACGAGAGCGTACCTGCATGCTGTGATCGACAACTATTCCCGGCGGATCCTGTCG
>LKGT01009560.1_pt1 | contig 12095 bp, 15 predicted proteins | sample 503861 | NCBI WGS metagenome assembly LKGT01 (sample SAMN04113194, study PRJNA297058) | marine sediment metagenome | biome: marine benthic biome; feature: marine benthic feature; material: marine sediment; isolation source: sediment sample collected at the water-sediment interface from the South......
AGTAGAGATGCAATTGAATGGCTTGCACAAGCTTCTTTTTCTCATGGTGTAATAATGGTTCAAAAAGAATTTGCCGATAAACTACTTACAAAGTCTTCAAAGGAGAGAAAAGCAGTAAGTATTGTTGCTAATCATGCCTTTGAAATTAAGAAAATCTCTAAAGTAGGAAAAAATAATTTTTCCCCTCCTCCAAAAGTTGATTCTGTAATTCTAAAAATAATCAAAAAAAATACTATGAACAAAGATCTAATTCAAACAATCAACAAAATTTTCTCATACAGACGAAAAACTRTCAAAAATATTCTAAAACAATTCAACAARGAAACTGTAATAGATAAACGAKTAGAYGATCTTTCAGGAGATGAAATAATTCAYCTTGCAAAYCAAATCCTTGAAAAATGAYGAGTAYCCTCCTTCKGAGGATACTTTTTTYMTRGYAGATAATATTGAAAATGAAAAAGGAGATTTTGCATTAGAYATAGGGAGTGGTTCTGGATATCTAACAAAATTACTTTCTAAGAACTTTTCTTTTGTAGTTGGAACTGACATTAACTATAAAGTGTTAAAACATCAAACCTACAAAACAAAAAATCTCATTTGCTGTAATGGTTCAGATGCATTAAAAGTAAAATTTGACCTAATTGTTTGTAATCTACCTTATCTTGCAACTGATGAAATCTTGGATATTGCAACAGATGGTGGTGCAGAAGGACTTGAAATACCTCTAAAAAYAATAAAATCAGCTAWASSTAAAAACAAAAAAACAATTCTAAAGGCATTTGGAAATTCCAAGGCAACAAGAAATGATCTAAATAAGGCGGTAAATATGATTCGTTCTCTTGGAATTGAAGAAAATGTTAGAAAGCAGGCTCTAAAATATGCAGATAGAGCTGAAAAATCGTTATCAAGATACTCAGGCCCTGCTAAAATAGAACTAATTACATTATTAGATTTTGTAGTAAAGAGAAGTGTATAGTTACAATAGGTAGATCTAGAATGGATGAAGAATTAAAAAAAGAAATTAGAAAAATGGCTCTTCAAAATGCATTTGAGCATGGAGGMSAAACWMRAGAYAAAATARTTTTRGGRAAARTTCTTGGWACWAAACCAGARTTTAGAACMAAAGTAAAAGAAATTWCARRAGAYATTTCTGAAATTGTTKCTRATGTAAATCARYTATCATCTGAAGAACAGAAAAAAGAAATTGAWGAAAAYTTTCCWGAAATTTTAGTACCTAAAGAAAAAATTMAAGGRMGAGWAGGYCTYCCAGAATTARAARRTGCRRWWCAAGGAAAAGTKRTTACAAGATTTMCYCCTGAACCAAATGGWTATCCMCACATAGGWCATGCAAAAGCWGYTATCATTARTTCAGAATAYGCAAAGATGTATGGTGGAAAATTTATTCTAAGAWTGGATGAYACAAATCCAGAAGTAGAGAGAATGGAGTATCAYGCAGCCATCAAAGTTGGRTTAGAATGGTTAGGAATTGAATGGGAYRAAGAAAARCAGACTTCAGATGAYATGGAAWTATTTTAYGAGAAAKGTWTAGARTTAATCAATTCTGGRARWGCTTAYGTTTGTASTTGTAAAAGAGACAACATCAGTAAGAACAGAAGAGAAAGAAAAGCCTGCAAGTGTAGTATGGGTGATATTGAAAAAAATAATAAAAATTGGAAAAAGATGAAAGAAAAATTCAAACCTGGTGATGCCATTTTAAGATTCCGTGGAGACATGAAAGCAGATAATGCAGTCATGAGAGATCCAGTRTTRTTYAGAATTATTGATGARARKCATTACACGTTAGGYRAAAAATATAGAATTTGGCCTAGYTATGATWTKKCAGTWGCAATWGAAGATAGTATTRRTGGARTYACRCATGCWTTKCGTTCRAAAGAATTTGAACTAAGARAAGAGYTRATTDATGCAATMTTAGAKGCRTTAAACATGMSAAAAMCAWWCCAVRGATTTTTCTCHAGATTAGAATTCAAAGGAATGCCAATTTCAAAAAGAATCATCAARCCTTTGATTGAAGAAGGYAAGGTTTCATGGTAYGATGATCCAAGACTACCAACTCTTGAGGSACTTAGAAGAAGGGGAATCAGACCTGARGCCATCAGAAAATTCATCATGTCATTAGGRTTAACCAAAGCAGATACTCTTGCACCATTTGATGCACTTGAAGCATTTAATCGAAAATTTGTAGATGCTGARAGTACAAGATTATTCATGGTAAGCAATGCAAAAAAATTGABAGTAAAAAATTTACCAATMTCATCAGTTGAAATTCCTAACCACCCAATTAATGACATGGGRAAAAGAAAAATTGAGATTGATGAAAATTTCTATATTTCTGGAGATGATGCACAAAACATCAAACAAGGAATGCAGATTAGGCTTTTAGGATTAGGAAATGTTTCCATTACAAAAGWGGGTACAGAATTTGAAGGRGAGTTTRTTGRAGATGGAGAAACAACARACATACCAAAAATTCAATGGGTTTCACAAAAAACTGCACATGAAATTAAGATGATTATTCCAAAAGYATTATTCAWTGGAGAAGAGTTTAACGAAGAAAGTTTAGAAGAATTAGATGTTTATACAGAACCACATTATCTACAATTAAAAGAAGGAGAAGAAATTCAATTTGTCAGATTTGGATATTGTAGAAAAGATTCACAGAATCAAGYAATTTTTACACACAAGTGATCAATTATGAAAATAGYACGATTRYTACATGRAAATAWTGAAACATAYGGTTTYGTWAAAGGWGACAARGTAGCCACRAAAGACGAGATWAYTTWCCAAACAGGARTTCCAATTCCAWAYAATGTAAAAGATTTTCTTTTTGATGGRTGGTATGATGAAATTAAAAAYAAAATTRAAGATTTGCCATATGAAGAAAGTATTTCAAAATTCAAATTATTRTCACCAATCCCAAATCCAAACAAAATAATYTGTTTAGCATWCAACTATRCWGACCATGCTRAAGAACAAGGACTWCAARCACCCGAAGATCCKGTCATTRTAATTAAACCACGAACAGCACTAACTAGTACTGAGTCAGATATTGTATGCCCAGATTTTGTTTCAAAATTAGACTATGAGGTAGAACTAGCCGTRATAATCGGDAAAAACTGCAAAAATGTCAGTGTAGAAGATGCATCAAGAACAGTATTTGGATATATGGTATTCAATGAYGTCTCAGCBAGAGACATTCAATTCAAAGATAAACAGTTTACTAGAGGAAAGAGTTTTGATTCATTTGCACCATGTGGACCATGGATTACAACAGTTGATGAAATCCAAGATGCCCAAAATCTAAAGATAACAACCAAAATTAACGGAGAAYTAAGACAAAACTCCTCTACAAGCAATATGTTCATAAAAATACCTGAAATTATTTCAAAAATTTCCAAAGTCATGACTTTAGAAAAAGGAGATATTATTGCTACTGGAACACCAGCMGGWGTARYRTTAARMAATCCAAATGYARWATTTTTGAARGATGGAGACARARTKGAGATGGAAATTGAAGGTCTTGGAATTTTAAAKAACACAATAAARTTTGTTAAATCAGATTAARCTAAAGATTTCTTCATTAAATGAAATGAAATTYTATGTTCCAATGAATCAAAAAGKGGTAATTGTTCTTTAGTCAAAATTTGTATTCTTTCATAGYTTTTTTCAATACCATAATTTTGTAAAAAGGAAATWAYTTGTAATGTAGTGYTTTGTGAACCTGAAAACAATGTAACAACTAATGTTTTATCAAAATGCTCAGAATCAGTAAGAATTACAATTGAATTTTCACCATCTGCATTAGATTTGATAATTTTATTTTGTTCATAAAATGTAGATAGTGTGGAATCATTAATGGGAAGCCATCTCCAAGATTTTACATAATGGGAATAGACTTGACGATTTAGGGATTTTTCAAAGTGAACGTCATAATTTGAATTTCTTTTTGGCATAAGAGAGTAAAAATTCCAAGTTTGAAAGATTTCATAATCTAAAGAATTTGCCATAGAGAGAGATGAAGTATTTTCAGTATCAATTAGCATAAAGGAAAATAAGATATTTTTTTCTTTTCCTATTGATTCTGCATGTTTTACTAGTTTAGATGCAATTTTTTGTCTACGAAAATTTGGATCAATCCTAATTCCTTCAATCCAAATTTGGTCTTCTGAGTAAAATGCATGACAGATTCCTACGGGAAACTGTTTTTCAAATAAGAGTAAATTACCTTCAGATAACCAAAAATCCCAGACTTGATCTACATAATCTCCCCAAGAAAAAGTATCTTTACAAAATTTCAAAATTGAATTTTTGTCTAAAGCAGTTGCCTCTCTGATCATCATAGTCACTATACAAAAAAATATTAAGATTGATTAGATAAAAACTAGAATGGGGAAAATTATAGCCGGTAAAATATCAGATATTCCTCCTGGAAAGATGATCAAGGTATCTATTGATGGAAAAGATGTCTTAATTGCAAATATTGATGGCAAATATTGCGCAACAGATGATACTTGTACTCATTCAGGTTCCAGTCTATCGGAAGGGAAATTGGATGGATGTATAATCACATGTGGTTGGCATGGGGCACAATTTGATTGTAAAACTGGAAAATTAGATAAATTCCCAGCAAAAATTAGAGATTTAACATCATACAACGTTGTAGTAGAATCAGACAACGTGTTTGTAGAGATGTGACTATATACCTCTAATTTTTAAGAAAAGGTGTAAAAAATGGTAGACGATGCTCAAAATAAAGAATCAATGAAAGGAGCAATTGAAACATTAAACCAAATTGCTTCAAATAACTCTACTCCAAAGACAATAAGAAAATCAATTTCAGATTTGGTTGGAGATTTGAGTAAAGAAGAATATTCACTATCAGTAAGAGCCGCAAATACAATTAGTCTACTAGATGACGTAACACAAGATCCTAACATGCCTTCATACGTAAGAACACAGTTATGGCAAGCAGTTTCAAAATTAGAAAGCATAAGAGAATAAATTCTCTATTGTAGAAATAATACTATTGAAAATTGAAGAATATTTAGAAACACTTCCAGAAAATTTACTTAGTGGCGAAGACGTCCAGCTCCCAGAAAAATCTTTTAGAGAAATTTTCAAGTTTGCAGATTTAGGAGAAAATGACATTTTTTATCATTTAGGTTGTGGCAATGAAATAGGAATTGAGATAGCAATAAATGAGTTCAAAGTAAAAAAAGCTGTAGGAATAGATAACAATCCTGAAAAAATTCAACACGCAAAAGAAATTCTTGACCAAAAAAATATTCATGGGCAACTAATTTGCAAGAATATAGAAGAATCAGATATCTCAGATGCCTCAGTAATTTTATTTTGGTTTACAGATGATAATGTGATTAATCAAATGTTGGAAAAATTTGAAAATCTAAAACCTGAAACAAAAATTATCACAATTTGGGGTCCACTTCCAGATTGTCTTCCAGATAAAGTAAATTTTCCGTATATTATCAACAAAGTACCATTCAAAAAAGCCCAAAGTATGCAAGAACAGGTATTAGCAATTTTTGGTGTAAAATGTATAGATTTTGTGACAGCATGGGAATTTGCAGAAAGATACACAAAATCCATTGGAACACCTGAAATTAGAAATGATCGATTTTTGACAATCATACAAACTTTGGTAATTTGGATTAATGCAAAAAAATTAGGGGTAGCATGTGGTGAAGGAATTCCAGAGTCTATTCAAACTTATATCAACATCATGAAAATGCATTTTGACATCGATTTTGAATATCTTTTAAAGGAATAATTTGTATAATCCTTTTATTTTGTTTTGAAGTGAAAAGAGTATGGATGCCAGGATTAACATCAATGTTTCTACAATAGATTATGACAAAACAAGTAAAGCACTAACACGCCAATTAGCTCTTTTGGAAGAAATGGTTCACAGTGAGGAAGATTTTGTAATGACTGATTCTGAATTTGCTTTTGGTTGGCACTTTTTTGTATTAAGTGTAAACAAATCACTTGTAGAAAAATTAGTAGAAATGATGGGACCAGATTTTATGAAATTAAAGGGAAGGGGAGTTGAAAAGAAATTTCTTACATGGCTAACAAAGAATGTAGAGACAAAGTCTCCCCGATTCAAGCTTGCCATCAAAGAAGAAATGGAATCTAGCAAATTCGGTGTTTTCTAAAAATTAGATAGGAAAAAAGGATTAATTTTTACTCATTAAGGCAAATGATAGCCAGAATTAATATTTAAAATTCTTTTAGAAAATCTTATCAACTAGAATTTTTACTAATAACTATGGAAATTCAACAAGTAGCTGAAAAGGTTTTGAAGATAAGCCCATCTGTCAGAGTAGTCACTTTGATAGATCTCAAAGGAAAATTGGTATTTTCAGAACATTCTAAGAAAGTGCGTATTTTAGTGTCAAAGAAACAAAGCTTGGGATCACTAAAGGCAGCAGCAAAGGCTTGGAGCCAACGAAAAAAACTAGTAAGAACACTTGGATCATGCAAGTATATTGTTGCAGAATATACCAAGGTAAAGAGGATAATTATGCCAGCAGGAAGAAACCATATCTTGTATGTAACTACTTCTGCATCCTTCGATCATAACAAAGTCGTTCGTAAGGTACGATCTTTCAGGTAATCATAACAATTCTATTTTTTTTTCTACGGTTTATTCAAATTAGATCATTAATTATTTTCAAAATTTGTTATGGGTGATACATTTTGTTTATTGTCTTTTTTGGACTTGCCCCACAGAGTTTCTTATTACTTCTGTTTTCTTCTACCAGTTCCTCTACCTGAAGTTATTGTACCTTTGTATTCAGGTCTTGATTTTGGTTCAGGTATGTCACTAAAATTTATTTTGCCAGTTCCTCTACCAGAAGTTACATATTTTATACCACTTTTTTTAGCTGCTTCTTTAGATGCTTCTTGAAATTGTTTAAATTGTTCTCCAGACCATTTTGAAGCATCACTGTCTACTTCGATAATTCTTGTTCCTCTTCCAGAGCGTACTCTGATTTTTACCATACATTAAGTAAAATTGTCTCGTATTTATCTAGAGAGCTTATTTCAGAATTATGTATAAAAAATGCAATTTTTTTCTTAGTAATAGTAAAAGTTTCTAGCAGAATTTTTGTGATTCAAAAAATTTCAGTGGGCCCTCGAGGGGAATCGAACCCCTGTCCGGGGATCCACAATCCCCTATACTAGCCACTGTACTACGAAGGCCACAAAAAAGAAAAATTGTTTATCCTGTAATAATCTTTRATTTCTAACTGAAAATYAGACTGTAGACTTATTATYRACTTGTTTRGATTTGAAATATGCGGTTATGGTGGATTGCAATGGSAATAGCAATCGGACTTACATGGATTGGAATGAATTATTTACTTCCGTTCAAGTAGTMTCAAATTCAAGAATGTTTTTYAATTTYACAACTAKAATTTTTACATAAAATAWCAGCGATCGCTTTAAATTTGTTGTATTWGGGTATTTTTCGACTTGAGRAAAGGATTCATYRCCAGTAGATTGCGTTCAGGTAGAAAATCAGTAGAGWGTTCTRTYGAAAGTAAAATRGAGACCATGCAAGGGGRRAAATTTGTMTGGRTTAATTTACAAAATCCAGATAGAARCGATGTTGAAAAATTAGCTRAAAAATACAATTTCAATWYACTAAACATTGAAGACTGCMTGACCAAATTTGAACTTCCAAAAYTAGACAGTTATRATGATCATTTCTTTGTAATTCTACATTTTCCACCWYTAKCACARAAAATAGGAATATCAAAAAATAGTCAATTATCCATATTCCTTGGGAAAGATTTCCTAGTTACAGTACATCAAGGAGATCTGAAACCTCTAGTTGAATTGGCAGAAATATGTAAAACAGATTCTGATGAGCAAAGAAAAAATAGATTATTAGGAAAATCCTCAGGGATATTACTTCATGAAATCATAGATGTACTAGTAGATGATCTTTTACATACTTCTAGAAAGATTATTGCAAATCTAGATGAAATGGAAGATATAGTGTTTGATGAAAGAAAACCAGTAGCAAGAAGTATTGCTTTGCTCAGAAGAGAAATTAATAGATTGAGAAGAATAGCTAATCCATTAAAGAAATTTGTATTAGAAATTGCAAAGAATATTGAAAGATTTTCTGAGAGAGGAGATGAGGAACTTAAATTATTTTTTGATGACATTATAGACCATATAGACAAAGTAATTGAAACATTAGAAGAATCAAGAGAAACTATGGAAATTTACAAAGATACAGACTTTGTGTTAAGTAATGAAAAAACAAACAAAGTACTTGCTGTACTAACTATTATCTTCACGTTGGCAATTCCATCAACAGTAATTGGAACATTTTATGGAATGAATGTTAATTTGCCAGGAGGGATCGGAGATAGTACAATGATCTTTGGTCCATTTACATCGTTCATAATTATTGTTCTTGCATCAGCAATTCCTGCAATCCTGATGTTTGCATATTTCAAAAAGCTGGGTTGGATTAGTAGTTAAAAAAAATATTCTAGGCTTAACACGTTAATTAAATACGAGATAATTTATCTTAATTTATGGTTAAAATCAGAGTACGCTCTGGAAGAGGAACAAGAATTATCGAAGTAGACAGTGATGCTTCAAAATGGACTGGAGAACAATTTAAAGAAATCCAAGCAGCAAGGAAAGCAGCAGCTGGAAATAGAACTATTTCCTCAGGWAGAGGAACTGGTACAAGAAGATTATCTGACATRCCTRCACCAAAAGAAAGGRTKGASTCRAAAGGAATGACCAGAAGTACAGGAAGAGGAACTGGTTCAAGAAAGAGTAGAGGCARCAAGTAACAATAGAAAAAYCCTCAATTTTTAATTCAAAATTTTTTACTTAAAATKTATTATRCTAGATTTTGATATCAGGATTTYCAGCTTTAAGCTTTTCCCAATCTRCAAGAAAGTTTTCTAAACCAATTTTTGTCAAGGGGTGTTGCATCATCTTGTCTAATACTGCAGGAGGTAAAGTAACTACATCTGCTCCAATTTTTGCAGCATCAATTACATGTATTGGATGACGAATACTTGCAACAAGTATCTTAGTTCCAAAATTATAATTGGAAAATATTTCTTTGATTTCTTTGATTAGATGCATTCCATCTTGGCCAATATCATCAAGTCTTCCAATAAATGGACTAACATATTTTGCACCAGATTTTGCAGCAAGCAAAGCCTGGTTTGGAGAAAATATCAATGTAACATTGACAGGAATTCCTTCTGATGAAAGTGATTTACATGCTTTCAAACCATCAGGAGTCATAGGAACTTTAACGACAACATTATCTCCATATTCACGAAGACTTCTGCCTTCCTCCATCATTCCAAAATATTCTGTACTTACAACTTCTAGACTCACATCACCTTTGATAATTTTTGTAATCTCTTCCATTGCATCCTTAGGATTGCCTCTTTCTTTAGACAACAGAGAAGGATTAGTTGTGATTCCATCTAGTAATCCCATGTCATTGAATTTTTTAATAGATTCTAGATTAGCAGTATCAAGGAAAATTTTCATAMTTYWTTATCTCTAGCTGATTCTCCAAACATATCTTGAGCCCCAATTCTCTTTATTGGWACAGGRTATGATTCAGAAACAGATTCTGCAACWGCAGAGCCCATTCCACCAAAAATATTGTGCTCTTCAGTAGTAACTATRCAACCTGTTTCTCTTGCTGCTTTTTCTAAAAKTTCATTRTCAATTGGYTTTATTGAAAACATATCCAAAACTCTACAGGAGATACCTTCTTGCTGTAATGATTCAGCTGCATCTAAAGCCATKYTARYAGTAATTCCACATGCTGCAATGGTRCAATCAGAACCRTCTCTTAGAGTDATDCYTTTTCCAATTTGAAAATCTTGAGATTCTGAATGAACBARAGGAGTTTTTGATCTTGCCATTCTCATGTAAAATGGACCATACTCATTTGCCATTAAATGGGTTAATTTAGAAACTGARATTGTATCAGCTGGAATAAAAACTCGGAAATTAGGAATAACTCTCATTATTGCGATGTCYTCAAKTTGTTGATGTGAACCWCCATCAGGTCCAACAGTCAAGCCTCCATGAGACACAACTAATTTYACATTAAGRCCTTTTTTGCCTTGHGGTGAAGGATAWGCAATATTATTTCGAATTTGATCAACTGCTCTTCCTGGCAAAAATATTGCATAAGTRCTAGCAAAAGAAATTTTTCCAGAYGCWGCYAATCCAGCAGAAACTGTAACAAGATTTGCTTCAGCAATACCTACATTRAAAAATCTATCAGGAAATTCTTTTCCAAAACTAGAAGTTTTCAGTGAATCAGTTGTGTCGGCACCTAAAACTACAACATTTGGATTCTCTTTTCCAATTTGAATCAAAGTTTTGGAGTATTCTGAACGCATATCAGTCATTATTAGTTCATTCAAATGTATCCTGCCTCCTGTGCAATTTTTTTAATTTGTTCTTGTTTTTCTCCTACAACATGCAGACCAATCCATTTGTTTACTAAATCAGCCCCACCTAATTCGTTGGCTTTATCAAGCRAAATACTTCTTCTAGATTTTAAAACCTCAGTTCTAAAGTCTTTAATTGCTGCTCGCACATCTTGCTGTCCAACAATGGCACCTCCTCCAACRAAKACACGAGCACCATCTGCAAAAAGTRAGCCAATATTTTCAAGATTTACTCCTCCATCAGCCTCAATATAGCCTGAAAAATTATGTTCCTTTAGAATAGGATTCAAYCTAGCYATCTTTGCRTGTGTTTCTTCAATGAATTTCTGACCAGATTTTCCAGKAACYACAGACATTACAATTAGTTGATCAAGTGAAGGTAAGAATTTGTAAGACCATTCAGGTAATTCAGTATCAGGGTTTATTGCAAAACCAACACCAACTTGATTTTGTTTTAGTAAATCATGAATTTCCCCAAAACTAGACTCATCGGTTACTTCAGCATGAACTGTAATAATATCACTACCTGCGTCAATGTAATTTTTAACATGTTTCACTGGTTCATTTATCATCAAGTGTGAATCAAATGGGATTACAGTAAGAGGCCTTAGCTCTTTGATTTTGGTATGATCAAAAGTTTTGTTTGGAACAAATTGACCATCCATCACATCAAGATGAATATAATCAGCTCTACCAGAAACACATCTTTTAATTTCATTTGCCAGATTTGTCATATCTCCCGCAATAATAGATGGAGCAATCATGAATTGTGAATCAAGTTCATGATTAATTATAGGAACTACATCAGAGTCAGGAGCTTTTCCATGCCATTGTGGATTATCCTCCATATGTTCTACTGATTCACCCTTAATTGTTCTTGAGATTATCATGGTAGGGATYCCTTTTGTTGCATTCACTCCTCCTTTGCTTACAAGGCCAATCGTAAAATCTTTATAGACACATTACATCTTATTTTTATTGATCAATGTGAAGCTCATTGCGACTGGATTCCGACCTCCGTTGACTCGAGTCAGGAAAAACCTACTGTGGCAGCAGGTGAGCACGTCAGAACCCCAGTAGCCCATCCAAAGGGAATTCTGCCTGCCAATTTCTATGTGTCCAATATAGCTTATCGGACGTTTCATGTCAATCTATGGTCAATGTGATTGACAGGGGCTGGTGTCTTCTCAGGCAAAAACGAATAACGTTTTACCCTAAGGCAGGGCTCCCGTAAACTGTCTGCGTCAATAGCCACCTTGCTCTGCCGCTCATTGAGGGATCCTACCGATTGCTGTTGTCGGAGCAACTGGTCAGTATAGGCCACTATGCTAGTAAGTGGTGTCTTAAGCTCATGGGTTACCGTAGAGAGGATTTGGGTCTTGGCTAGCGACGCCTTCTCTATCTCGGAATTCTGTTCTCCAAGCTTCCTATTCACAACCTGTACGTCATTCAGTGCTTGGCGAAGCCTCACCAGAAGATTTCTATTCTCGATCACCAGTTGCTTCTGCTTTAGAGTTTGGTGAATACTGGTGAGAAGCCGTTCAGGGTCGATGGGTTTAACGTGGTAAGCAAAAGCCCCCTCATTGACGG
>LKGT01001782.1_pt7 | contig 12094 bp, 10 predicted proteins | sample 503861 | NCBI WGS metagenome assembly LKGT01 (sample SAMN04113194, study PRJNA297058) | marine sediment metagenome | biome: marine benthic biome; feature: marine benthic feature; material: marine sediment; isolation source: sediment sample collected at the water-sediment interface from the South......
CGKCRNASGRAWYGYGSGKKMCGCCCCCGCGGCCCCCGGGGGGACACGGGGGGTGCCCCCCCGTCAACGAAATGCGGGAGACGCCCCCGCGGCCCCCGGGGGGACACGGTCCCCCCGKCAACGWWATGCGGGGGACGCCCCCGCGGCCCCCGGGCGGGAKTGTCCGCGGTGYGCGCGMCTGGTCGAATWCCGCCGGGCCAACCGGGCCGCCCATGSCCAGTGGCATAATGCGCCGGTTYCCGCCTTCGCCCCGGACGGCGCCGGCGGCGGGGCCGATGTGGCCTTGCTSATCGTCGGRCTGGCGCCGGGGYTGCGCGGCGCCAACCGCACGGGCCGCCCCTTTACCGGCGATKTCGCCGGCGAYCTGCTGTTCGGCACCTTGCTSGCGTTCGGATTGGCCGAAGGGACCTACGGGGCCAGGGCCGACGACGGGCTCCGCCTCGTCGGCTGCCGCATCACCAACGCCGTCCGCTGCGTCCCGCCGRAAAACARGCCCACGGGCCCGGARATCGCGGCCTGCCGYCCRTTYCTGGCCGSCGAGATCGGCGCCCTTCGCCRCCTCAAGGTSGTCCTCGCCCTCGGCGTCGTCGCCCACGGCGCCGTGGTGGCGGCGTTGGGCGAGAAGAAAAGCGCCTGGCCCTTCCGCCACGGCGCCGTGCACCGCYTGGGATGCGGCCTGGTGCTGGCCGACAGTTACCACTGCTCGCGCTACAACACCAATACCGGCAGGCTCACCGAGGCCATGTTCCACGCCGTGTTCGARMRRATSGYGCCRATGCTRGGCGCCTGAAAWTTGGCGTTTGCCGCGCMTCGGCTCCGCTTGCTATACCCCTGCAGGCATATCCAAGAAAAATGGGAGAAYGGGTGTGGAGATCGTCTGCCTCGACCTGGAAGGCGTSCTCATTCCGGAAATCTGGATCAGCCTGGCCGAACGCACGGGCATCGAGGCCCTGCGCGCCACCACCCGCGAGGTTCCCGACTACGACGCACTGATGCGCCAACGCCTGCGCATCTTGGAAGAGCACGGCCTGGGGCTGCCCGATGTCCAGGCGGCCGCGGACGCCGTGGGGCCGCTGGAGGGGGCGACGGAATTCATGGACTGGCTGCGCCCGCGATTCCAGGTGGTGATTCTTTCGGACACGTTTTATGAGTTCGCTCACCCCATCATGCGCCAACTCGGCTGGCCGACCCTGTTTTGCCACCGCCTCCAGGTGGATGGCGGCGGCCGGGTGGTCGATTACCGCCTGCGCATGCGGGACCACAAGACCCGGGCCGTGGCGGCGTTCCGGGGCCTGAATTTCAAGGTCTTCGCCGCCGGCGACTCCTATAACGACACCGGCATGTTGAAAGAGGCCGACAGGGGGATCCTGTTCCGCCCCCCCGACAACGTGGCGCGCGAGTTTCCCCGGTTCCCCGTGGCCCGCGAATACGGCGAACTGCAGGACCGGTTTCTCGAGGCCAGCGAGTACTGCGGGGACAAGGAATCCTGATTTATTATCCTGGTGTTAACTGAAGTTCTTCGGAAATAAGATCAAGAGCGCGGAGGGCGGAGGAACNGGCGTCACCCATGGTCCTCCTTTTCCGGWTCGAGCATCCGGTGCAAATGCACGATGACGTACTTGACGTGGGCSTCGTCCACATGGGCCTGGCTGGCCGCGCGCCAGGCGTCCAGCGCCGTCTTGTAGTTGGGAAAGATGCCGACCACGTCCAGGGTGTCGRCGTCGGTGAACTCCATCCCCCGCGAATCCTTCACTTCGCCACCAAACACCAGATGAAGCAGCGGCTTTGCCATGGATTATCCTCCGCGCCGATGATCAAGGCTCCTTGGTATAAGTGTGCCGGTGGCCGATTTCACCCCCAAACGGAGCCCCGTTTCAAATCGGTGCTATCATGGGGGCGGCGGACATCCCCAAAACCGGGCCCCGGGGGGACACGGGGGGTGTCCCCCCGGCAACGTTATGCGGGGGACGCCCCCGCGGCCCCCGGGGACGGAGTTGGCGCCGCCCGGGACCATCGACCGAGGGAACACGTAAAATGATCGATCTCCATACCTGGCCCACGCCCAACGGGTTCAAGGTTTCCATCATGCTCGAGGAAACGGGTCTGCCCTATACCGTCATCCCGGTCGATATTTCCGCGGGCGACCAGTTCAAGCCCGAGTTCCTGAAAATCAGCCCCAACAACAAGATGCCCGCCATCGTCGACGGGGACGGGCCGGACGGCGGCCCGTACGCCCTGTTCGAATCGGGCGCCATTCTCATGTACCTGGCGGAAAAGACCGGCCGCTTCATGCCGTCCGCCGTCGCCGGACGCTACCGGGTCATCCAGTGGCTGATGTTCCAGATGGGCGGCATCGGCCCCATGCTGGGCCAGGCCCATCACTTCCGCCAGTACGCCCCGGAACCCCTGCCCTATGCCATCGACCGCTACACCAACGAAACCGGGCGCCTCTACGGCGTGATGGACCGCCGGCTCGGCGACAGCGAATACCTGGCCGGCGACTACTCCATCGCCGACATCGCCTGTTTTCCCTGGATCCGGTCCTACGAGCGCCAGGGGCAGAAGCTCGAGGACTTCGCCAACGTGAAACGCTGGTTCGAGGCCATCGGCGACCGCCCGGCTGTGCACAAAGGCCTCCAAGTGCTGGCCGACCGCCGCCGGCCGCCCGGCGAGATGGACGAGAAAGCGCGTTCGGTCCTTTTCGGCGCCGAGCAGTACAAGCGCCGGTAGTTCGGCGCGTCGGCGCCGCCCTTTCCGGCGCCGCCCGGCCGGCGGACAACTTTCCACCGCCCCGTTAACCGTGGCCGAGGTCCCATCGGTCCCAACTCTTTCTCTACAAATACGGTTAAGTTGCCTTTTTCCGGCGGCTCAGATTCCAGTAGCGGTATATTTGATATTTGAACTCAGTCTATTTGGATTCCGGTCCTCGTCTACTTGCACTCGAGGGCCGATTTTACGGAATCCTTGACACAGGCCCATGGACCGATGATATATATTGACCTCCCATGTGGGGGGAGAAGACCATCATTCACCGCGGGACCGGTCCGGATCGCCCATGACGTCCAAGTTGGATGCCAGCGACGTGGAGTTCATCCACCCGAAAAAACCTGCGCCCAAGGACGGCGGCGAACGGGTAAGGCTGACCCTCGACCAGATCAATTACCCGTCTTACCTGGTGAACAGCCGGTTCGAGTTGGTGTGGGCCAACGATCAGGCCCAGGCGCAGATCCTCGGCGCCGACGGCGAACTTTCCAGCGATATCACCGAGCGCAACCTTTTTACCCTGTTTCTGCAAAGCGGCATGGTGACGCAGGCCGAAGGCCGCGACGAAATCCTCCGTTTCCATCTGTCCATCGCCAAGAACCGGGTCTCCAAGGCGGCCCTGCTCGGTCTCGATCTTGCGGCCGGGGAAGGAGACGCGGCAAACCTGGTCCGCCTGTACGACGCGGTGGAGCCGGCCGGCCGCAAGCAGATCCTGCACACCGAGGTCAACCTGGCCAAGCCCGGGAGTCCGGACCAGTGGCAAACGCTCTATGCCAGCTTTTTCCGCGAAGGCATCTTCTTCGCCTATGCGCCGGCGGGCGACAGCAGCGAAACCCTGCTCCAGCTCCTGGCCCGGCGCGACATCGTCATCCGGGATTTCGTCAAGAAACGGCGTCCGTACCTGACGCCGCTGGCGGTGGTCGTCGCCGACATCCAGGATTCGATGAAGATCTGCGCCGAGCTGCCGGCGGAGGAATATTTCGAGCTGATCAACGACGTGTGGGGCGCCATGGAGCCCCTGTTGCGCAAATTTTACGCCACCCACGGCAAGCACGTGGGCGACGGCATGGTCTATTACTTCTTCCCCCAGCCCGACTGCAGCTACGTCATGAACGCCATCCGCTGCGCCCAGGAAATGAAGGACACCATGCGCGAAATCAGCCGCACGTGGCGCAACCGCAAGAACTGGACCAATGAGCTTCGGTTCAATATCGGTCTCGACGAAGGGCAGGAGTGGTTCGGCACCTACCAGACCGCCACCCACATCGAGTTCACCGTCCTCGGCGACACCATCAACACGGCCGGCCGGCTCAGCGATTTCGCCCGCTCCGGCGCCGTCTGGGTGACCAAGAGCATGCTCGGAAAACTGTCGTCGAAAGAGCGCGCCGGGGTCCATTTCGGGGTGCGCAGAACCGGCGAGGATGGGACCGAGATCGTCGTTCCCACCACCTACTCGCGCATCTGCAACCTGGTCGACCTGGAGAATCCCAGGTACGAAAAATTCCACGATATCGGCGTCCTTCCGGTCACCGAAATCCTCGACGTGGAGCCGCGGAAAAGCTAAGCCTCCCCCTCCCCTCGCCCGCCGCCGTCAGCCTCTGTCGCGCAACAGCCGCGCCTTCTGGCGCTTCCAATCACGCTCCTTGACGGCGATGCGCTTGTCATAGGTGCGCTTGCCGCGCGCCAGCGCCAGTTCCACCTTGGCCAGGCCGGTGGCGGTGAAGTAGACGGAAAGCGGGACCACGGTCATGCCCTTGCGCTGGACCGCCGCGATCAATTTGGCGATCTCGCGCCGGTGCAACAGGAGCTTGCGCGGCCGCCGGGGCTCGTGGTTGAAGCGGCTGGCCGCCGTGTACTCGGGGATGTGGGCGTTGAGCAGGAACAGCTCCCCCTCCCGCTCGCCGGCATAGGCCTCGGTGATGGCGGCGCGGCCCTGGCGCAGGGACTTCACCTCGGTGCCGGTGAGCACGATGCCCGCTTCGAAGGTTTCCTCGATGGCATAGTCGTGGCGCGCCTTGCGGTTCTGCGCCACCATGGTGCCGCGGCTTTTCCTGCGCGCCATCGGCCCAATGCCTATAGAAGGTTACGGGTCAGGCCAGCAGGCCGGCCCCGGTCAGGGCGGCCTTGACCTGCGCCTTGCTGGCGTCCGTGATTTCGCACATCGGCAGCCTGACCTCGGGCAAGCACTTGCCGAGCAGGGTGGCGGCGTATTTCACCGGGGCCGGGCTGGTTTCGCAGAACATGGCCAAATGCACGGGCATCAGGGTGTCCTGCAACTCCATGACCGTATCCAGGTCCCTCTCCCGCCAGGCCTTGTGCAGGTCGGCGCACATCCTGGGCGCGATGTTGGCGGTCACCGAGATGCAGCCCTGGCCGCCGCCGGCCAGGAACGGAACCACGGTCGCGTCCTCGCCGCTCATCTGACAGAACTCAGGCCCGATGACCATGCGGGTCATTATGGGCCGGGCGAGGTCGCTGGTCGCGTCCTTGACGCCGATCACGTTGGGCAGCTTGGCCAGCCGCGCCATGGTTTCTACCGACATATCGACGATGCTGCGTCCGGGAATGTTGTAGATGAGGATCGGCAGGCCGGCCGCGTCGTGGACGGCCTTGTAGTGTTGATAGAGGCCTTCCTGGGTCGGCTTGTTGTAATACGGTGTCACCACCAGGGCCGCGTCGGCGCCGGCCTTCTTGGCGTGGCAGGTGAGCTGGATCGCCTCTTCGGTGGAGTTGGAGCCGGTGCCGGCGACGACCGGCACCTTGCCGCGCGCCACCTCGATGCACAACTCGGTGACACGCATGTGCTCGGCGTGGCTGAGCGTCGGCGATTCGCCGGTGGTTCCGCACGGAACCAACCCGTCGGTGCCCTGTTCGATGTGCCATTCGACGAGGGACTGGAAGGCGCGCTCATCCACCATGGTGTCCTTGAACGGCGTGATCAGGGCGACAAAGGACCCCTTGAACATGCCTTCCTCCCGTGGTTTGGGTCTGCGTGAGCGGCGACCATACTCTCAAAAAACGCGTCCCGGCAAGCTAGTGGCCTTTATCAGCTAAATTGCGCCCATACGATCGCTTTTCCCGTTTCCTCGGCAGGAGGGGAGGCGCGGGCGATGGCGGCCCATCGGCAAGCCTTCCCGACGCCCCGAGGGGACGGGAAAAGCGACCCGAAGGGCGGCGTTGCGAGGCTTCCGGGGGGACAAGGGGGGTGTCCCCCCGGCTACGGTATGCGGGGGACGCCCCCGCGGCCCCCGGCGTCGTCGCGCGCCGCTTGTGGTGCACGCACACCAAGGCGCGACGCGCTCCTAGCCGGAAACCTCGCAACGCCGTCGTATGGGCGCAATTTAGCTGATAAAGGCCACTAGCTTGCCGGGGTGCGTTTTTTGAGAGTATGGTCGCCGCTCACGCAGACCMAAACCACGGGAGGAAGGCATGTTCAAGGGGTCCTTTGTCGCCCTGATCACGCCGTTCAAGGACACCATGGTGGATGAGCCCGCCTTCCRGTCCCTCGTCGAATGGCAAATCGAACAGGGCACCGACGGGTTGGTCCCGTGCGGMACCACCGGCGAATCGCCGACGCTCASCCACGCCGAGCACATGCGTGTCACCRAGTTGTGCATCGAGGTGGCGCGCGGCAAGGTGCCGGTCGTCGCCGGCACCGGCTCCAACTCCACCGAAGARGCGATCCAGCTCACCTGCCACGCCAAGGACGCCGGCGCCGACGCGGCCCTGGTGGTGACACCGTATTACAACAAGCCGACCCAGGAAGGGCTCTATCAACACTACAAGGCCRTCCACGACGCGGCCGGCCTGCCGATCCTCATTTACAACATTCCCGGGCGCAGCRTCGTCGACATGTCGGTGGAAACCATGGCGCGGCTGGCCAGGCTGCCCAACGTGATCGGCGTCAAGGACGCGACCAGCGACCTCGCCCGGCCCATAATGACCCGCATGGTCAYCGGGCCYGRSTTCTGTCAGATGAGCGGCGAGGACGCGACCGTGGTTCCGTTCCTCGCCGCCGGCGGCCAGGGCTGCATCTCGGTGACCGCCAACATCGCGCCCAGGATGTGCGCCGRCCTGCACAAGGCCTGGCGGGAGAGGGACCTGGATACGGTCATGGAGTTGCAGGACACCCTGATGCCCGTGCATTTGGCCATGTTCTGCGAAACCAGCCCGGCCCCGGTGAAATACGCCGCCGCCCTGCTCGGCAAGTGCTTGCCCGAGGTCAGGCTGCCGATGTGCGAAATCTCCGACCCCAGCAAGGCGCAGGTCAAGGCCGCCCTGACCGGGGCCGGCCTGCTGGCCTGACCCSKWAYCCCGTRTAGGSMMNTGGGCSRATGGCGCGCAGGAAAGGCCGCGGCRCCGTGGTGGCGCAGAACCGCAAGGCGCGCCACGACTACRCCATCGAGGAAACCTTCGAAGCSGGCATCGTGCTCACCGGCACCGAGGTGAAGTCCCTGCGCCAGGGCCGCGCCGCCATCACCGAGGCCTATGCCGGCGAGCAGGRGGGGGAGCTGTTCCTGCTCAACGCCCACATCCCCGAGTACACGGCGGCCAGCCGCTTCAACCACGAGCCCCGGCGGCCGCGCAAGCTTCTGTTGCACCGGCGCGAGATCGCCAAATTGATCGCGGCGGTGCAGCGCAAGGGCATGACCGTGGTCCCGCTTTCCGTCTACTTCACCGCCACCGGCCTGGCCAAGGTGGAACTGGCGCTGGCGCGCGGCAAGCGCACCTATGACAAGCGCATCGCCGTCAAGGAGCGTGATTGGAAGCGCCAGAAGGCGAGGCTGTTGCGCGACAGAGGCTGACGGCGCCGGGCGGCGCCGGAAAGGGCGGCGTGGACGCGCCCGGCTACCGGCGCTTGTACTGCTCGGCACCGAAAAGGATGGAACGCGCTTTCTCGTCCATCTCGCCCGGCGGCCGGCGGCGGTCGGCCAGCACCTGAAGGCCCTTCTGCACCGCCGGGCGGTCGCCGATGGCCTCGAACCAGCGTTTCACGTTGGCGAAGTCCTCGAGCTTCTGCCCCTGGCGTTCGTAGGACCGGATCCAGGGAAAACAGGCGATGTCGGCGATGGAGTAGTCGCCGGCCAGGTATTCGCTGTCGCCGAGCCGGCGGTCCATCACGCCGTAGAGGCGCCCGGTTTCGTTGGTGTAGCGGTCGATGGCATAGGGCAGGGGTTGCGGGGCGTACTGGCGGAAGTGATGGGCCTGGCCGAGCATGGGGCCGATGCCGCCCATCTGGAACATCAGCCACTGGATGACCCGGTAGCGCGCGGCGACGGCGGACGGCATGAAGCGGCCGGTCTTTTCCGCCAGGTACATGAGAACGGCGCCCGATTCGAACAGGGCGTACGGGCCGCCGTCCGGCCCGTCGTGGTCGACGATGGCGGGCATCTTGTTGTTGGGGCTGATTTTCAGGAACTCGGGCTCGAACTGGTCGCCCTTGGAAATATCGACCGGGATGACGGTATAGGGCAGGCCGGTTTCCTCGAGCATGATGGAAACCTTGAACCCGTTGGGCGTGGGCCAGGTATGGAGATCGATCATTTTACGTGTTCCCCCGATCAATGGTCCTGGGCGGCGCCAACTCCGTCCCCGGGGGCCGCGGGGGCGTCCCCCGCATAAGGTTGCCGGAGGGACACCCCCCGTGGTCCCCCCCGGGGGCCGCGGGGGCGTCCCCCGCATAAAACGTTACCGGGGGGACACCCCCCGTGGTCCCCCCGGGGGCCGCGGGGGCGTCCCCCGCATAAGGTTGCCGGGGGGACACCCCCCGTGGTCCCCCCGGGGCCCGGTTTTGGGGATGTCCGCCGCCCCCATGATAGCACCGATTCGAAACGGCGCCCCGTTTGGGGGTGAAATCGGCCGCCGGCGCGCTTACGTGGCCCTTTGCCGGTGGCCGCGCGCGCCCGTATCGTACGGCCGTTTCAGCCGCCACGGCGTTGATCATCGGCGCGGAGGATAACCCATGGCAAAGCCGCTGCTTCAYCTGGTGTTTGGYGGCGAAGTGAMGGATTCGCGGGGGATGGAGTTCACCGACGYCGACACCCTGGACGTGGTCGGCATCTTTCCCAACTACAAGACGGCGCTGGACGCCTGGCGCGCKGCCAGTCAGGCCCATGTGGACGAGGCCCACGTCAARTACGTCATCGTGCATTTGCACCGGACGCTAGATCCGGAAAMGGAGGAACATGGGTGACGCCCGTTCCTCCGCCCTCCGCGCTGTTGATCTGATTGCCGAKGAACCGCGGTTAAKMCYMAGACAATAAATCAGGATTCCTTGTCCCCGYAGTACTCGCTGGCCTCGAGAAAMCGGTCCTGCAGTTCGGCGTATTCGCGGGCCACGGGGAACCGGGGAAACTCGCGCGCCACGTTKTCSGGGGGGCGGAACAGGATCCCCCTGTCGGCCTCTTYCAACATGCCGGTGTCGTTATAGGAGTCGCCGGCGGCGAAGACCTTGAAATTCAGGCCCCGGAACGCCGCCACGGCCTGGACCTTGTGGTCCCGCATGCGCAGGCGGTAATCGACCACCCGGCCGCCGCCATCCACTTGGAGGCGGTGGCAAAACAGGGTCGGCCAGCCGAGTTGGCGCATGATCGGGTGGGCGAACTCATAAAACGTGTCCGACAGGATCACCACCTGGAATCGCTGGCGCAGCCAGTCGATGAATTCCTTCGCCCCCTCCAGCGGCCCCACGGCGTCCGCGGCCGCCTGGACATCGGGCAGCCCCAGGCCGTGCTTTTCCAAGATGCGCAGCCGTTGGCGCATCAGTGCGTCGTAGTCGGGAACCTCGCGGGTGGTGGCGCGCAGGGCCTCGATGCCCGTGCGTTCGGCCAGGCTGATCCAGATTTCCGGAATGAGGACGCCTTCCAGGTCGAGRCAGACGATCTCCACACCCGTTCTCCCATTTTTCTTGGATATGCYTGCASGGGTATAGCAAGCGGAGSCGAGGCACGGCAAACGCCAAATTTCGGTAGTGTCTCAGTGTGAAATCCTGCCGAAACAACGCCCGGAACGTCGGCWTTTCGGCGGATCGTGTCTGCTTTRCSCTGGGCGGCAGACATTGGCGCAGGGTCATCGGCACTTCTGCTCGTGACCCGAACCCCGTCCCCCTTCCGAGAACGGAGACAGGTCCGCGGCGCGCCATCGGCGGTAACGTAGGCGCGTCCACTTTGACTGGACTCGATCGGCCCGAGCACTAAGATAATAAACGGTCGAAACGGGCGCGCGGAGGGGTCGGAATGATTCCGTCCTGGCGTTACTTTGCATCTGTCATCCTGATTATGGTTGCCGCGTGCGCCGGAACCGCTGGCGACGTGATCGTCGACATACCGGCGCACAAACCTCCGAAAGGCACATCGGCGCTGAGCGGCGTTCCGCCGGCGGCAATCGATATCGGCGACTTTCGTCGATCGGTCGAAACCGGGGTGCTTCCCGGCCGTATTGGCGAGCGAAAGACAATTGCCAACATTTCCCTTGGCATGGTCACCGTCCAGCCGACGCCTGCCCGGTTGGTCCGTGACGCGTTCAAAGCCGAACTCGAAGCCGCCGGGCACCGTAGCGCCAAATCTGCTGCCTCGATTTCGATCGATGGCGAGGTGAAGCGCTTCCACCTGCGAACCGACGTAACGGCCCTCTATTGGGATGTGATTTTTAGCGCCGACGTCTCTGTCAGGATCAGGAACGGCGCGGTTGAAGGAAACGGCGACTATTCGGCCGTTTGCACCGAACGGACCTACGCATGGCCGGGCGGGGACTTAATCGCTCGTTTGGTGGCCAAGTGCATCGGCGACCTGTCGGGCAAGTTCCGGAATGACCGAAATATTGCGCGGACGCTTGCGGGCAGCTCCTAAACCGGCGCGCCCCGCCTTATTGGCGATATTGCTGATTTCACAAATCGGCCTGATCGGGTGCGGCACGCGCCCGCCGGCGCCGGGGATCGAGCCTGGCGGGGTCGGCAAGTATTCTCACATCGCCTTCGTCCCGATCCTGGTCGATGTGGTCCGGGTGGAACGCAACGACGGCTCCGGGATCGAAGCGACGGTACATAAGGTCGGACAATGGGAAACCCGGGCCAAGGCCGGACGAATCGCCCTCGAGCTGTTGGCGCCGGCCGGGACGAAGGTAACGCCCATTGATGATGTGGCCGGTCTTTTGCCAAAAGACAAAGAAGAGCCGGAGTGGGCGTTGCATGCGTGGAAACGGCTCAAAGCCGCGGGCCGGCTCGACGATTCCAGGGCCGTCATGCTGTTGCGACAGAACGCCGTGGATGCCCAGGGCCGTCAGTATAGTCCGGTGGCCGACTTCATGGCTCTCGGCCTGGTCGGCATACTCATTGGTGCCGCCGGCCAGGAGGACCGGTTCCATCCCAGTTTCCTGGTGGCCCTGAACGAGGGGTTTCACGCCGTCATGATGGGACCGCCGCTGTGCAATATCGGCTTCGATGCGCGCCTACTGGATGCGGCGACGGGCGAGACGCTCGCCGCCGCGGACGCCGTGCTGGGACAGGAGAAAGTTCCCGAACGCCTCGCGAAAAAGAGCTGGGCGACGATGGACGACAGCGACAAACGCCTCGTCGAAACCTATTGCATCGCGGCATTACGGCGCGCCGTAGCCCAGGCCCTGAACGAACTGGAGGTGACGAGCCGTCGCTGACCCAATTCACCATGCCGGGAAATGCTGGAGCAGGCGATTTTGAGCGAATTTGTCACCGGGCCGCCTTCGCCAAGACGTCTGCCTGCGTGGAGAACTCCTCGTCCTTATGTCCGCTTGCGGCTATAGATGGACTCGAATCACTGCACCGGAACGACGACCGCTTTCATCCGGATACTGTTGATAAAGTATCTTCGAGCCGTTTCAGCGAAAGATTGATTCGCGAATTACCCCGTCACGGCAATAATGTTTCACTGAAACTGCCGATCCGATTCCATTGTTACCGTAGAGCAATCCCAGACCGACTTTATCAACAGCATCATCCGCAAAGCCGACATTCGAGTCCGTTTTGCGCTTTCAGCACGTCAAATTTCAAACTGGGACACTACCCAAATTTCACGCGCCTAGCACTAAGGCGATGCGCTCGAACACGGCGTGGAACATGGCCTCGGTGAGCCTGCCGGTATTGGTGTTGTAGCGCGAGCAATGATAGCTGTCGGCCAGCACCAGGCCGCATCCCAAGCGGTGCACGGCGCCGTGGCGGAAGGGCCAGGCGCTTTTCTTCTCGCCCAACGCCGCCACCACGGCGCCGTGGGCGACGACGCCGAGGGCGAGGACCACCTTGAGGCGGCGAAGGGCGCCGATCTCGGCGGCCAGGAATGGACGGCAGGCCGCGATTTCCGGG
>LKGT01013666.1_pt1 | contig 12084 bp, 17 predicted proteins | sample 503861 | NCBI WGS metagenome assembly LKGT01 (sample SAMN04113194, study PRJNA297058) | marine sediment metagenome | biome: marine benthic biome; feature: marine benthic feature; material: marine sediment; isolation source: sediment sample collected at the water-sediment interface from the South......
CAAAGGTGTTCACCCATGCGAAAAATTGTTTTTGGATGTTATTTAAATTGATGCAAGAGATTTTCAGTTAACTTTGAGGCTGTTTTGATTGACTTTYTRAGGCTAATCTGAGTTACCGTAWAGTACGGTACCTTTAAATGCGATCTGRKGGAACWATACATATGARTCAGATTTTRGCAACCYCAAAATCCGGACTAATTCAAGAGTTTGTGATTTCTAAGAAAAAATCAWTTATGAYCTCTACTGTAAGTTTTGTAAAATGCAWTGTTTGTGGYAARRGAATTGAAGATGGRTTTTCAATMACTGCAAAATCAATTCAAAAAARAAYCTTCTTTTTCTGTGATATRCATAATAATTGAAAGRCTTTTCTAAATTGGTTTTGTAATTGCRCCTTCWGCGGCAGATCCTACTAAAGATGCATACTTTGCCAAAGCTCCTGACGTATAATTTGGTTTAGGYGCCTTCCATTCTTTTCGTCTAGAATCCAGTTCCTCTTCTGAAACATGAAGATTGATACTRTTTGTTTCTGTATTGATACTAATTTCGTCTCCATTCTTTACAAGTGCRATAGGTCCACCAACAAAAGCTTCCGGTGCAACATGYCCAATCATGAATCCTCGTGTTCCTCCAGAGAATCGACCATCTGTAACCATTGCTACTTTTTTTCCTAATCCTTGACCAATTAATGCTGCAGTTGTGGCGAGCATTTCTCGCATTCCGGGTCCTCCCTTAGGACCTTCATATCTAATAACAAGAACGTCTCCTTCCTCAATTTCTCCTTTTGCTGTTGCATCAAACGCGTCTTCTTCTCTATCAAAGATTTTGGCTTTACCAGTAAATTCAGTAATCTCTATTCCTGATGTTTTAATTACAGCACCATCTGGTGCCAGAGTTCCTTTCAAAATTACTGCGGTACCGACACTATGTATTGGCGCTTCAACTGACATTACAATTTTTTGATCAGAAATATCAGGAATTGTAATAGAATCAAGATTTTCTTTAATTGATTTTCCTGTCACTGTCAATGTATTTTCATGAATCAAGTTCTTGTTAAGTAACTTTTTCAAGATAAATGGTATACCTCCTATCTTGTCCAAACTATTCATCACGTAATTTCCGCCTGGTTTCATATCTGCCAGATGAGGTGTCTTTTTTCTTACTCTTTCAAAATCATCATAGGTTAATGTTATTCTCACTTCGTTTGCTAGTGCTAACAAATGTAAAATTCCATTTGTAGAACCTCCTACCACATTTAACATAGTAATGGCGTTTTCAAACGCCTCAAATGTTAGAATATCCCGAGGACGAATGTTTTGTTCTAATAGTTTTGCACATGCTTTACCTGTATCATATACTATTTTCTCTCTCCTATCATCTTCAGCTGGTGGGCTAGCGCTGCCTGGCAATGCCAAACCAATTGCTTCAGAAATCGAAGCCATGGTATTTGCAGTAAACATTCCTCCACAAGAACCGGCGCTAGGGCAAGCAGTATTTTCTATATTCTTGAGATCCTCAAGTGAAATTTTCCCAGCATCATATTGGCCAACTGCTTCATATACATCAACTACTGTCAGTTCACGACCATCCAGCATTCCTGGCATTATTGTTCCACCATAGACAAACACTGATGGTACGTTTAGTCGAGCCATTGCCATCATTGTACCCGGTAAACTCTTATCACAACCAGCAATTCCTACTAGCGCATCATATTGATGTGCACGTACCATTAGTTCAATAGAATCTGCAATCACTTCACGAGATACTAATGATGATTTCATTCCTTCATGTCCCATTGCAATTCCATCTGACACTGCTATTGTACTAAATTCACGTGGTGTTGCGCCGCCATCTAAAACACCTTCTTTTGCTTTAAGTGCAAGTTTTGGAAGATGAATATTACATGGTGTAGCTTCATTTCCTGTGTGACAAACTCCAATGAATGGTTTTGATAAATCATCATCATTTAGCCCCATGGCTTTGTACATTGCTCTATGAGGAGATCTAGCTGTTCCTTCTACTACATTTCTACTTGAGATTTCCATATAATATACTCAAATGGGCTGACTATAATTTAGAGTTTTTTTAATTTTTTTACCTTCGAACTAATTGATTATCTAACTCAAGTAACTGCGCATCTATTTCTCCTTGGCTTTCACTTCCATAAGAAATCAAAATTCTATCATTTTCATCAATTACATACCCAGCTATGTCTGGTACTTGTTCATGATTAATGAAGAACTTTATTGAATAGTCATCATTACTACAGAATGGTCTACCATCAGGAAATATGAAACATTCAAAATTAACAGTAATACCAAGTGTTGCAAAGAGATAACCAAGGGTCACTCCAGTTGAATGACGGTGAATTGTATCTCCGTCTTGTCCTTCAAAATGTATCCAGCTACTCTTTATCTGAAATGCTGGTGATGAAAAATCAAATTTGTCACCAAATATTCTAACAAGAATTGATGTATGAGTATGATCATCACCTAGTACTCCAGAACCCGGTGGTGCTCCAGGTACTGAACCTTGCATATTCACAAAAGTATATGCAGAATATCCTACAATGACTACTATTATTCCTAAAACACCAGCCGTCATTAACGTGCTTTTTCTCTTTTGATAAGTTCTTTTTGCAGCAAAACTTTCTCTTTTTTCCTCTCTTTCTTTTCTAGCTTTTTTCCCCATAGAATATTCAATTTCTAAAAATTACCCTAATTAACTTAACCAATCAAACAATAAATAAAATATRAATTRAATCTTAATGTGRACTGTMTYTTTTGTGATATCATTAGYGGKAAAAAATCTGGTTTTTTTATTTATGARAGTCAARAYCATRTTGCCATTCTAGATAAATATCCAATTGATACTGGGCATAGCTTAGTTATGCCTCGTGAACATCACGAAATAATTACTGATATGACDGAAAAAAACGTYGTAGATCTTTTTTCTCGCGTACCCAAAATTGCCAAAGCAATCTTACAAGCTACAAATGCTGATGCGTTTAGTATTGCACAAAATAATGGCCGAGCTGCAAAGCAGATTGTACCACAYGTTCACGTTCATATTATTCCTCGTTATGATGCAAAGGGAACAGTTTGGACAAAAAGACAAATTCCWAAAGATGAAGAATTASAAGTRTTGGCTCAAAAAATTCGTCAGAATYTAGATTCTRMGAATTAATTRTTTTAACTAGCTGAATGACCYGGATTGTACCTTAGAATTGCGCCAATTTTTCCAAGACTGGATATCATCATGCCATGCTCTGCTTTACCAGAAATAACCTCAATCTTTGAACCCGTTTTGGCTGCAATTAGTGCAAGATAATCTACAATGTCTTGTTGCGTTGCTTCAAGGTCCATGGCTTTACAGTTAGGACATGGAGAATTAAGCAGTTCAGTTTTTCGTGATATAACTTTTGGACGTTCAAGAATCTCTTCTTGTATGTGCTGACATCTTTTACACTTTACTTCAATTCTGTACAGATCAGTATTATCAGTAATGATTAAAGTTTCAACTACATTATTTTTTAATAATTTAATTATTTCATTCAAACCATATGCTCCAAGTCCAGAATGTGAATTGATATGTTTGAAAAGTTTTTCTACAATTTGTTTTTCTTCCACCATTCGAAAATCTGATAAAATTTCTCCAGACTTTGTAAAGGCTTCTCTGATACCCTCCGAACCAGCATATGATGAATCAATGGTGGAAATAATCATATCTTGTAAACGATATTCAAGATAATTTCCATTGATGAATTCTTCTTTTGTAGGCCCTGGACCTGAAATAATTAAACCCTTGACTGGGTAAATATCAATAAAATACTCTTTTGTGGTTTGAGCAACTCKRTTRAAATAATAWGTYARTTCCATYTCTCTRAGTTTTTGAAATCTTTTTGCAGATTGRCCTCCTTGTCKATGTTTMCCKGCWACYCCAGAMCCRGTTTCMKWTAAWACTTCRATYYTATCMCCATRYAATARWCCCCAGCCAGTATCTTTTGCATCWATTGCTAAAAAWCCAATTAGATTRTCATCYTTKARCATATYTTTTARAATATCAACATGAAAATGRTCATCACATCKATAMAGAAAYGTTTTSARRTCTTTWGGSGGRTCTAGYTCRTAMRYWTTKATWAYYTCRCTTCCAAKTGGMCCWCCACCTTCTGGWGGTAAYGCWCCACARAAAATTACTAATCCKCKYTCAGGAGTTTTTTTGTAAAGYYTTAAYCKTTGMAWWACTTTWSMWARAGAATCWACYACATGMGTTCKAGTMAGATCWGATTTTATGTTATCYGCAGTTCCTTGTTCTTCCTTYAAGATRGTTATGACTTCRTGCAATTGTTTACCCTTAGGAATATAGACACTGATTAGCTCWGTYCCRTGTCCTGYTTTTTGTGATAGTTCATCYAACGTTTTCCTAATTTTGTAAAGTTTTACTGAATCTTGTTTTTCGATCTTTATTTTTKYCATTARTTTTTCATCTCTARYYTATGAGTTTTAAGTTACGTCAAGCAGAAGTATTGCTTAACTCTTCAATTRCATTTCTAAAAACATCTATTGGYTGATTRCCTMTAATCYTGATAATTTTTTCATCATTGAAAATCAAAAATGWYGGRGTYGCATCAATTCCTATTTCTCTTCCAAAYTSTTCCAAATCTAACACTTTTTCCMGATATTTATGRTCATCAAGGCATGAATTGAATTTTTCTATATCAATYTCAACAGTTCTTGCAAAAGAGTTCAATGATTCCWTGTTTAYCCATCCRGTCCTTTCTCCTTTCCAATTAGTGTATAATTCATCATGATAAGACCAAAATTTTCCCTGATCTCCAGCACAATATGCTGCTTCAGCAGCCAAAATTGAATCAGGGCCATTTAAAGGAAAGTCCTTGAAAACCAGGTTTACTTTACCTGTTTTGATATATTCCTCTTCAATTATTTTCAAACTGGATCCATGAAACCTAAAACAAAATGTACATTGATAATCTCCCCACTCCAAAATTGTAATCGCTGCAGAAGGATTTCCTAAAACTGGAGAACCRTTTTTTATTAATTTTTGAGYTGTTAATAGRAWCTCTYCATCTTGATTTTTCTCTTCAAAATTAAAAAATGATAATSMRCYACCGATTAAAATYCCAACTGCTATRGGAATARCCAACAARTAATAATTTCTCATTTTTTGATCGCTCTTTGWGGTTCTTATAATTGATTGTAGTCTAAGAATTTAAATACACAAAAAACTTTGAACGGACATGTCTAATTTYGAAGAGATTATTGTTTCTAAACAAGTCGTTCCAACTTTTGCAGTTGTAATTTTGGCTGTAATCTTTGGATTTGGTTTGTTTTTAGTGGGATATGATCAGGGACATCTTTTCAGTATAATTCAAGGTGCTGAAGCATTTGATGATCTGTTTATTCATGAACTCACTCATGATATGAGACATGCAGCAGGATTCCCMTGCCATTAGGTCTTTATCATGAAAACTGCTCGYTTTATCGCTYTAGTTTTGTTGGCAGGTTGTTTTGCTGGTATTATTCATGGTACAGCTAATCTTGYAATTGTAGAACCATATCTAGAYGAGGCAATAGGAATTGAAAATCAAAATCTATTTTCTTCTGGTGAAGAAMAAGAYACTCCTGAATTTTGGGTAGAATATTCTTCATATAGAGATTGGCAAAAAGGYGGTCAAGTTTTAGCAGGAGCTATTCTTGGAACATCTRTTGGAGCAYTGTTTGGAATAATTTTCGCCTTTTCTAGAAGATCTTTRCCWGGAAATCACAACGTCAAGAAGGCATTGRTCYTGGCAGGAATTATGTGGCTTACGATTTACTTTATTCCMTTCCTCAAATATCCYGCAAATCCACCAACTGTGGGTGATCCAGAAACTGTAGTTCTTAGATCYATTTTGTAYCTTTCATTTATTGCAATTTCAGGATTTGGTGCTTTAGGATTTTAYAAATTATCAAACAKATTAGATAAARGTAAGAAAATTGYYGYCRTAYTAGGATATGCCRTTTTCATTAGTGTAATTTTTRTYKYGATGCCACAAAATCCAGAYGAAGTGACTGCTCCTATGGATTTAGTTAATGGATTCAGARCTATGTCAGTGRTTGCYGTCTCAATATAYTGGATADCWYTRGGAATAATTTNAGGTGCATTTTGGCAAAAGCTTCARCCTGATAAATCTCTYCAAACATATACCRRMTAACTATTCTCATTCTACAAACTTAGAATARGGTCATGTCATTTAAATAACTGATAAGCTGGCACAATTTGTTTGCCAAGAAGACTGACATTTACACAATTRAAAAAATATGACATTGCTCAAAAAATAATTGAATCATTAGCTGATGCAGAATCTCGTTTAAGTTCTGTTTACAAAAAACTTTCTGAATTAGAGGAACTTTCACTAATTCAAGTGGAAAAATGGACTCTCTCTGATAAGGGGCGTAAATTCAAAGTTTACAAAAGCCGTATCAGTAAGGCAGATATTACAATCAAAAAATCTGAACCTTCAATAAATCTAGTAGCAAACAAATGATAAGAAATGACAAAAACTGATTTTATCCAGCAAAGTGAATTTGACGTAACCCAAAAAATTATTGAATCATTAAGTAATGTCTGTACTAGAGCTATAATGTTTTCCATTAAAAACGAGGCGAAAGACGCCACACAGATTGCTGATGAATTAAAAATTTCTCTTTCAACAGTCTACAAAGCCCTCTCTAACCTAGAGGAATTAACCTTGATCGAGGTCGAAAAATTTGTAATATCTCCAGAGGGTAAAAAAATCAAGTTATATCGAAGCAGAATTAGTAGGGTTGAGATTAGTATGTCAAATATGGAACCAGTCTTAAACCTATTTCCAAATAATACCAGTTCTAGCTAACCAATCTCATAAACTCATTCTCTAATCTTAGAATCAAATCTTAGAATGAAATGCTACTTTAAATTAGTTAGCTAGTCCTAAGATTTTTGAATAAATGAAAATAATAACCATCTTAACATTGACAATTTTCGTTGTATTGTTTGGAGCATTGGTTGGATTTCCATTAGCACAACATGTATCTGCACAGGAAGAAATCCCCAATTGGATCAAAAACACTGCAAAGTGGTGGTCTGAAAGTCAAGTTAGTGATACYGATTTCATTAATGCAATGGAATTTTTAATTGGTGAAGGAATAATCCAAGTTCCKGGAATTTCAARTTCTCYGGATGTTGATTCAATAACTATYGGCTTTATCCCAGTTGAAAAAGCTGATGAATTAACTCCAAAGGCTGAGGCGYTTGAGATGTTTYTAGAAGAACAGTTGTCTGGTGTAGATGTTRAAATTGTCGTTCCAACAAATTATGAAATAATAATCGAAGGAATGCGTTTTGGYCAYATTGATGCYGCWTTYATGGATACTGGDCCWGCTTGGATTACTCACGTAAGAACWGGRGCAGAAGTWGTGTTGGCAGAGGTCGTTAWGGGTAAAGTYAACTATCAAGCAACYGTTTGGACTARAGYTGATAATGACTCCATTCAAACYCTTGAGGAYACGTTAGGTAAACGRGTRGCATTTACCAGTATTACTGGYTCATCWGGATTTGTYAAGCCAATGGGRRCCTTGGTARCATCAGGCYATGTTAATATYATTGGGGATGAYATCGTTGCATTRGAAKCTGCYCTRGTTGATTCATTTGAGKCTTAYACATTTGCKGGKGGATACAAAGCAGCACTRGAATTATTRCTAAATGACAATGTTGATGTTGCRTTTGGYTCTGAYRTTGCYCCTCAAAAATATCTTGATCAAGCTGACCAAGCGAAGCTACGTRTTGTCACAACAATYGGATCAGTRCCYTCACATGTTTTTATGGTGAGTGSRGATATGTCTGATTCTACGAAGRCAGCAYTAATCAAAGCAATGATTCAACTAAACTACCAAGAAAATAATGAAATACTWARTGAYTTGTAYGGCGCTGAAGCTTTRCTCCCAACAACRACTGAGATGCATATTGGTGACTTYGGTACCTATATTGACTCGTTAATTGGMYTAGATCAATTAATTCTTGACAAATATAACAMAAAYAAGTAANNCTGGTTTMTTYVTTGAAACAAACYATGTCAAMRCAATTTAGTWCTCTTTCTCMAWTATTTACTAAAAATATYRTTCAAATGAATGATGTTTGGGCTTCTTATGATTCAAAGAATTATGTTCTAAAAGAAATAWCWCTYTCAATTGAKCGTGGTGTWAACTATGCTATTGTRGGTCAATCTGGMTCTGGYAAATCAACTCTATTAAAACTMATCAATGGAATGATGTTACCRAGTAAAGGYGTTGTAAAGTTTGATTATCAAACACCCAATATRACAGATAAAAAATTYAAACCAATGCTTTCAAAGATTGGYTATATCCCACAAAGTTTAGGTTTGATCAAAAATGTTTCAGTTTTAGARAATATTYTGATTGGYTCATTACCAAGAATTAGTAGTATTAAATCACTTTTCAAAATGTTTCCAGAAAATGAGCTTCAAGAAGCTGAAAGAATTCTGAAACTTGTTGGTTTAGAAGATAAAGCRAGTAGAAAAGCATACATGTTGAGTGGGGGAGAGAAAAGACGAGTCGCGATTGCTCGTGCRTTAATGCAAAAACCTGAYATTTTACTTGCTGATGAAATTGTCTCRGAGTTGGATCATGTSACYGCCAAAGAGATAATGGATTTAGTATCTGATGCCCAACGAAGATTCAATTTAACTGCGGTAATGGTACATCATGACATGCGGATGGCYTTAGAGTATGCAGATAGAGTAGCTGTTATCAAAGAAGGYCAAAAAATTCTTGAAATTGGTGTTGAGGGAAGCAAAATTGTTGATTTCCAGACTGGAAATATGACCCAACAAGAAATCATGGAGCTGTATTCTAATGACCCCAAAAAGTAATCTCATAATTGGTTTGATAATTGCAATAGTTGTAGCTACGTCTTACAATATTGACGCAAACCCAGTTGATTTTGTTGAGGGCCTTCCAAATTTAGCAATCATTGCAGAAGAACTTAYAGAGATTGAGCCYAARTTATTTGAAACTGCATTTTAYTCAATGTTTGAAACTATTCAAATGGCATTCATTGGTACAATARTTGGYGTYGYCATTGCATTACCRYTAAGYATGTTTGCTGCAAGAAATTTGAATAGYAAATGGGTTTATGCYCCMGTCAGAGYAATACTTGCTGCAATACGYACATTTCCATCAATACTTTGGGCBATTCTRTTTGTAATAATGGTGGGCCTTGGYACATTTGCAGGMGTGTTAGCAATTATCATGTATACAATAGGTTTTGTAKCTAAATTACAGTATGAATCAATAGAARCAGTTGAYACTGATCCYATGGATGCAGTAAGTTCAATTGGAGTTTCAAAATGGCAACTAGTTCGATACGTTGTTTTACCAGAATCTGCGCCACATTTACTAAGTCAGATTCTTTACATGTTTGATTATAACGTAAGACAATCAAGTATTCTTGGGTTAGTCGGTGCAGGAGGAATTGGCTTCTACATAATTAATTATATTAAATTCTTTGAATATGGKAAAGCTGCRGTATTCATGTTAGTTGTTCTYKTGGYWGTCTTGATAATTGATTGGGTGAGTGTAAAAATCCGTGATAAGTATATTATAAAATCCCAACGTGGAATGGAAGTTAAAATCTAAATGAATTGATTAATTTATTTGCAAGAAAATTTCTTGAAAATCGTGGTCATACTTAACAAAGAATATCTAAAATTAAACAAAAATCTGCTAATTGGTTTCGTCTTTTCAACTACTGTTTCCGCCTTAGTTGCTCAGGTTTTAGCAGATCAAGAAAACTATCTAAATACAACTTATACTGTAATTGCTGGCTACATTACATTTTTTTCAGTCTTCATAATTATGTTTTACATTGATTTCAAACATAGATACAAACTATCGTCAGGTCAAACAAATTATGGCTTATTAAAAAAAGAACTAATTCAGCTTGTCTCTTCTCTGGGGATTGGAGAAATTGTATATTTTGCAGTTAGATGGACTACCCAGTACTATTTTCTAAATTTGAATTTTGAACCATATGCAGCATCCTTATCTTCGGAAGCAATTTCCATAGTTTGCTATCTGTTTGTTGTTACGTTCAGCGGCAAAATTGTTGGCTTATTCAAGGACAGCAATTAATAACATGTTTTTTAATAAAATTCTAATACAATTAACTTTCCAAGATCATAGCGATGAAGAAATATCTATTGCTAATGATTTTTCTGGCAATTATCCCATCATTGAATATCTTTGCTGAACAAACATATGATTTAGTTATTGATGAACATTCTTTCGTACTGAAATATGAACTGAATGGTGATGTTATTGCTATGGCATTAGACCAAGAACTTACTTCTTTATTAATTGGGATTGAAAATACTAAAGACTCTACATTTGCTATTGAACTACCAAATGAAATGATTCGTTCTGTAGACAATGCTTTCGCTATTTTAGTAAACGGACTTGAAGTAGATTATGAAATTGTATCTGATAATGACAGTTCAACCTTAGAATTTTTTGTACCTTCTGGAACAGAAGAAATCGAAATTATTGGAACCTATGTAATTCCAGAGTTTCCATTGGGGTTTGTTCTTATTTTTGGAGCTATAATGACTGTGGTTTGTCTTATGACGAGACACTCARGTCGTRATTTTATCTAATTGATTACCTTCMRARGCRAKYTTGACTTCTCKGGCGATTCTTCGACCCATGCTCATAGGTTCATCATAAAGTAAAGTRGAGTATGGGGAACCATCCATGTAGATATTGGTTCCAGCAACAATTCTTGCTGAGAATTCAAATGTTTTRAATGTAGCATTTTCATCATAWACTCCTTCTATACAGAATGGRCCATTCATACCTGGCGACACAAGTTTTTTTGATGCATCWACAAATCTTTCTCCCATGGAATAAACTTCATCTAACAACGATTCACGTAAAACTAACGGACTGTTGGCAATCACATTAAAAGATAGAGTTTTATCAGAATTCATTTGTACCTCGGCAGGAATTCTAGCAAGTGCATCAATATCTGATTCATGTCTTTTGTCAACTCCAAAAAATTCTAATTCTTCATTTAATGGTGAATAGAAATACTGTAGATATGCCAAAACTCCACTTGCATATTCTTGAATGTACAGATCTGAATCTCCATTGATAACTCCCTCTTCAATTAACTTATCCCGTTTTTTATYATATTCCTGTTCTGATGTTGCTAAAAAGTAGCCCTTKCCACCAGCTGCKCCATRYCTYTTTGCAATAACTAAACTATTAATTTCACTAGGAYTGKCAAYTGATTTTGGAACATCAAGTTTCGCCTCAAGCATTAACTGTTCTTTGAGTTTTCTATCTGATTCCCATTTTAGAATCATTTTATTTCCAAAAACAGGAGTTTTAATTGATTCAATTTGTTCAGTATTCATTTGTGCGATTAAAGTACCATGAGGAATTAGAACAGAATTATTTTGTTCCAAAACAGAACTAGCTTTTTGATCTAAAACTTCAACGAATGAATCTACCAAAATAAATTCATCGATAAAATTAAAGCGTCTGTACAGTTTTTCCCTTCTTTTTTCACATATAAGAAGAGTTTTTAGACCTTCATCTTTTGCCCCTTTTAACACTTGGAGTGCACAATGAGACCCCAGTGTGGCAATTGATGTCATTTTGATATTTTTACAAAGTTCCCTAGACCTTATGAACTATGTGCAGAGGACACATATTCAAAAACTTCATCAATTACTTCCATTGATAATTCAGGCTTTAGTTCTTCAGGCATTGCCTTCAAAATAAATTCAAACAAAGTGACATTTTCAGGCAAATTTCCTTCCTCCTGTTTAACCGAATAAACAGCAACCGCGTTGGAGACTAAAGCAATGACTTTTTCCCGTGTATTAAGCGCCATATACACAAGATGAGTCTTAGGTAATTTAATCTAAAAATTAAATCAAAATTCAAAAAATTGCCCAATTTTTCAGACAAGAAAATTAACTACACCTTAAAACCGCCAAATTAAGTGAACTTATGATAAGAACAG
>LKGT01013662.1_pt1 | contig 12062 bp, 10 predicted proteins | sample 503861 | NCBI WGS metagenome assembly LKGT01 (sample SAMN04113194, study PRJNA297058) | marine sediment metagenome | biome: marine benthic biome; feature: marine benthic feature; material: marine sediment; isolation source: sediment sample collected at the water-sediment interface from the South......
TTGCACCACCGATTGGTTGCCCGCCGAGACCATATAGGCGAACGGAACGGAGCGTTGGCTCATGGTCAGATCGGACGACAGCATGCCGCTCTGGGTGATGATGGCGGCGCCATAGCCCGGGCAGAACCCGCCGTGTGCGAAGGGCCAAAGGGCGGCCCGGTCGATATAGTTGATCACGCCGTAACAGTTCGGCCCGACCAACGCCATGTCGCCGGCCGCCTGGACCAGCGCCGCTTCGGCAGCCGCACCCTCGGCGCCGGTTTCTCCGAAGCCGGCCGTGTAGCAGACCACACCACCGGCGCCCAGGCGCGCCAAGCGGGCGACGCTGTCGATAGCGGCCGCCCTGGGTACCGCCAGAAACACGGCATCGGGCGGCTCCGGCAAGTCCTCGATGCGCGCGAAACATCGATGCCCGGCGATTTCCTGCCGCTTCGGATTGACCGGCCACAAGGGGCCGGCGAAGCCAATGCGGGCGCATTCTCCTGCCACCGTTTCCGCATCCTTTCCGCCGATGATGGCGATATGGCGCGGCTTCAGCAGACGCCAGAGATTGTCGCGCAGCGCRGGGTNCATGCNCCCRAGNGGCCKKAGGATSGAGCGKGTGATGATGTGSCGYTGGATCTCGGAGGTGCCGTCCCARATSCGCTCCAGCCGSGAATCGCGCCACAGGCGATGCACCGGCAATTCTTCCATCAGCCCCATGCCGCCATGGATCTGCACCGTATGGTCGGCGACCCGGTTCAGCATCTCCGAGCAGTAGAGCTTGACCATCGCGGCGTCGGCGTCGGTCATGGTGCCCTTGTCGGCCTTGTCGACCGCGTTCATGACCAGAAGGTCGGCGGCCTTCATCTCGGTCGCCATGTCGGCCAGCTTGAAACCTGTGGCCTGGAACTGGCCGATTGGTTTGCCGAACTGACGACGGTTGGCGGCCCAGTCCGCCGCCATGCCGAACAGCCGCTCCGCCTTGCCGCAGCATGTCGCGCCCACCCAGATGCGGCCCATGCCGAGCCATTTTCCCGAGAGCTCTAGCCCCCTGCCCTCCTCGCCCAGCATCTGGTCCGGGCCAAGGCGAACATCGGTGAAATCCAGCCGGAAGGTATGATAACCGCGATAGCTGACGCAGCGGGCGCCCTCGGCGATCTCGAAACCCGGGGTGCCCACATCGACCAGGAACGCGGAAATCCGTTTGCGCGGCCCGCGCGGGGTCTCGTCGGTGCCGGTCACCGCGAAGACGATGGCGAAGTCCGGCATCACCGGGCCGGAGATGAAATGCTTCGAGCCGTTCAGCACCCAGTCATCCCCGTCGCGCCGGGCGTTCGAGCGCATCGACATGATGTCGGACCCCGCCTCGGGCTCGGTCAGGGCAAACAGCTCACGCTTCTCGCCGCGGACGCAGGGCAGGAGGTAGCGCTCGACCTGGTCGCCCTCGCAGGCGAGCAGGATCTCGGTCGGGCGCGCGATCCAGGAATGCAGCGCGTGGCTGGTCTTGCCGTATTCGCGCTCGACGATGGCCATCGAACGGTAGTCGAGCCCGCCGCCACCGACCGCCTCGGGCAGATTGGCGGCGAACAGCCCGACCTCGATCGAGCGCCTCTCGATCTGGCGGCCGAGTTCGATCGGAACATGGCCCACCCGGTCGACCTCGGCCTCGTGGGGGTAAAGCTCCTCGTCCATGAAGCGCTTCACGGTCGTCAACAGCATTTCCTGCTCGGGGGTCAGGTCGAGGTCCATGGCAGGCTCCGGCTCAGGTGTCGGCGGTCGCGCTGCGGCGTGAGCTCCACGCCATCAGCGCCAGCGCGATAATGGTGACAGCGATCAGCACCATGGCGGCGGCGGCCACCGTCGGGTCGGTGTTCTCGCGGATGCCGTCCCACATGCGGCGCGGCAGGGTGATGATGCGGAACTTGGCGATGAACAGCGCCACCACGATCTCGTCCCAGGACAGGATGAAGGCGAAGACCGCGCCGGCGAGGATGCCCGGCCGGATCGACGGCAGCACCACGCGGCGCAGCGTCGTGCCCAGGGACGCGCCCAGGTTCCGCGACGCCTGCTCCAGCCGCAGATCGAAATTGGCCAGCGCCGCCGAGACGGTAATCAGCACCATCGGCGCGGCCAGGATGGCGTGGGCCAGGATCATCCCGGCGTAGCTGTCCAACAGGTCCAGCTTCACCCAGGCCCGGTAGAACGCCATCGCCGAGATGATCGGCGGGATCACCAAAGGCAGCAGCAGGACGCCCCGGATCGCCTCCGCCGCTCGCGACGACAGGCGCCAGAGTCCGATGGCGCAGAGCGTGCCGAATACCGTGGCGATGGCGGAAGCGGAAACCGCGATCACCAGGCTCTGCCAGATGCTCGACAGCCATTCGGGGCTGCCCAGCAGGTTGGCGTAGTGCCTGAGCGACAGTGTATCCGTCGGCATCGACAGGAAGCGCTTCGGCGTCAGCGACACCGGCAGCGCCACCAGCGCGGGCAGCGCGAGGAACATCAGCGCCGCCCAGGCGCCCCAGCGCAGCGCGCTCCCACCGAGAGACCGGCGTTTGCTCATACCCGCGCCCCGAACAGCTCGCCGATCCGCATGAACCGCGACAGGATGAACATCAGCGCGAAAACCCCGATCAGGAGCGTCGTCGCCAGCATCGAGGCGACCCCCCATTGCACCGTCACCAGCACCTGCACGCTGACATATTCCGCCACCATCAGCACCCGCCCGCCGCCGAGGATCGCAGGCGTGACGTAGAAACCGAGCGAGATGATGAAGACCAGGATCCCGGCCGCGAAGATGCCGGGCGCACTGAGCGGCAGGTAGATGCGCCAGAAGGTGTAGAGCGCTCCCGCCCCCAGCCCGCGCGAGGCGCTGATGACGCGCTGATCGATCCCCTGCATGTTGGCGAGGATCGGCAGCACCGCATAGGGAATCATGTAGTGGACCATGCCGATCAGCACGCCCAACTCGTTGCGCACCAGGGCGACCGGCTCGTCCACCACGCCGACCCCCATCAGCGCCCCGTTCACCAGCCCGTTGCGGCCCAGAAGTGTCAGCCACGCGAAGGCGCGGACCAGCACCGAGACCCAAAGTGAGACCAGCACCAGCGCCATCATCCAGGACCGCTCGCGCCGCCCGAGATGGGTCATCGAATAGGCAACGACATAGCCGACGGCGACGCTGATCAGCGTGGTGATCAGGCAAATGCGGAAGGTGGTCCACAAAATGCGCGCCAGCGAGCCGCCCTCGAAAAGCCGGGCGTAGTTGCCGAGGCCGGGCTCGGGGTCGGTCAGGCTGAGCCACAGGATGCCGAGCACCGGCCAGGCGTAGAAGGCGATGACGAGCACCAGCAGCGGCGCCACCAGGAGCCAATAGGCATTTGCCTGCCGGTTGCCGAGGAACCCCATTGCCGGTGCCCGTCCTGTCTCAGCTGATCGCGTCGAGGTAGCGGTTCAGGGTGTCGCCGCCGTTCTCCGCCCACCAGACCGGATCGTTCAGCAGCACCCGCGGCAGGTTCTCCTCGGAGGTGACCGCGAAGCGCTTCAGATCGTCCGGGATCATCGGGAAGGCCTGCGGATTGCTCGGCGTCATGCCGTGGCAGGCGAACAGCGCGACCTGCCGTTCCGGGTTCTGGCACCAGGCGATGAACTTCATCGCGTTCTCGCGCCCGGCCGGGTTGCCCTTCGGCACGATATAGGCGCCCGGCATGGCGATTGCCTCGTTCATGTTCAGGCGATAGCGCCCGCCGGTGTCTTGCTCGACGTTCTTGGCGCGGTTCAGCCACACCATGCCCATCGAGACCTCGCCGTTGACGATCATCTGCTGCGCCTCGGAGCCCGAGCCCCAGTAGAAGGTGTCGGCCTTGATCGACTTGATCTTCGCCAGCGCCCGGTCGACGTCGCAGGGATAGACCTGGTCCTTGGCCACGCCGTCGGCCATCAGCGCGCCCTCGATGGCGCCGTTGGCCCATTTGTAGAGCGACCGCTTGCCCGGGTACTTCGCGGTGTCGAAGAAGTCGGCCCAGGTCGAGGGCGGGTTATCCTTGAACGCCTCGGTGTCGTACATGAAGGCGTAGCCGTAGAAGATGATCGAGACGCCGTAYTCCCAGGCGAAGCCSTCCAGCACCTTGCCCTTGTCGACGACRCTGTAGTCGATCGGCTCCAGATGGCCCGAGCGGCCCAGCGCGATRCCGTCGAAGGCATCGGCGTCGGCCACATCCGCGGTGACGTTGCCCGAATYCACCATCTCCTTGATCTTGCCCTGCAGCGGGCCGGAGGTGTCGATCCGGAAGCCAAGCCCGGTCTCGGCCGAGAACGCCGYGCCGAAGGCGTCGGTGTGGCACTTCACCGCGTCGCCGCCCCAGTTCCACAGCACGATCTCGTTCGCTGCCGCCTCGGCGTCGCCGATGGAAACCGCATGAGCCGCGACGCCCGCCAGCGCGCAGATGGTCAGGAAGTTCCGCCGGTCCATCTTGCCGGCCTTGAAGTCCGTGGCGGCCTCGACCGCCATTTCCCTGAAAAACGTCTTGTCTTGCATCGTCGTTTCCTCCCTTGTCGTCCCTCCATAGGACGGTTGCGCAGATTTCGTGCGGGGGCTTCTGGCGTCCCCCGTTAGTGGTTCATGCCTCGTCCTCGGACACGACGACCGCCGCGTCCGCTGCCCATTCCAGTTGCACCGGCTGGCCCGGTTCCAGCGCCAGCGCGTTGCGCCAGGCGGAGAGCTCGGCCACCAGCCGCCCGGCGGTCTCGGTCTCGACCTCTACCTCCAGCATCGAGCCCAGATAGGTGACACCGATGACCCGCGCGGGCAGAATATTGGGGCTTTCTGCGGGGTTGCCTGCTTCGCGGGGGGCGCTGATCGTGACCTTCTCGGGGCGCAGCGCCAGGATCACGGCGTCGCCGGGGGCGAGGCGATGGCCCGGTGCGTCCTGCTGGAACCGGTGCCCGGCGATCTCGCAGATCAGACGTGCATCATCGACCTCGGCAACGGTGCCGCGCAGGAAGTTGCTCTTGCCCAGGAAATCGGCGGCGAAGACCGAGGCGGGGCGCTCGTAGAGTCCCGCGGGCGCGCCGACCTGCACCACCCGGCCGTGGTTCATGATCACCACGCGGTCGGACATCGACAGCGCTTCTTCCTGGTCGTGGGTGACGTAGATGAAGGTGGTGCCGACCTTGCGGTGAAGTTCCTTCAGCTGTGCCTGAACTTCGCCACGGAGCTTCTTGTCGAGCGCGCCCAGAGGTTCGTCCAGCAACAGGATCTCCGGGCCGAAGCTCAACGCCCGCGCCAGCGCCACGCGCTGCTGCTGGCCGCCGGAGAGCTGGCGCGGCAGGCGATCGGCGAACTGCTCCAACTGGACCAGCTCCAGCATCTCGCCGACACGCGCGCGAATTTTGGCGGCAGGCTGGCGCCGCACCTCCAGCGGGTAGGCGATGTTCTGGCGCACGGTCATGTGCGGGAACAGCGCGTAGCCCTGGAACACCATGCCGAAATTGCGCTTCTCCGGCGCCAGCCAGGTGATCGGGCGGCCGTCGAGCAGGATCTCGCCCGAACTCGGGTCGAGGAACCCGGCGATCATCATCAGCATTGTGGTCTTGCCGGAGCCCGACGGCCCCAGCAGCGTCAGAAACTCGCCCCGCCGGATATGCAGGTCGATGTCGCGCACGGCGACGAACTCGTCGAATTTCTTGCCAAGCGCCTGCAGCCGCAGGCCGGCGGTTCCGTCCGCGCCGGGCGCGGGCGGTGTGCCGGTGTGCGGCTGGCGCGACATGTCCATCGGCTGCTCCATTTCCTAACCAGTCACCGGCCCCGGAGACCGAGCTTGGCCCGGGCCTCTGCCGGGGTCGCCACCCGCGCCCCCATGCGCTCGATGATGCCCACGACCCGCTCGACAAGCTGSGCGTTGGTCGCCAGCACGCCSYKSTCCAGMYAGATATTGTCCTCCAGYCCGACRCGGACRTTGCCKCCCATSGCCACYGCTGCSGCKGCCATCGGCATCTGCATCCGCGAGATGCCGAASCCGRCCCAGYTYGCGCCCGSSGGCAAKTCGYCCTTCATCACCTTCATGRTATCRACCGTCTGGTCSGCGCCCCARGGGATGCCGAGGCARATCTGRAACATCGGCGGMTCGGCGATCAGCCCCTCGGCGATCATCTGCYTGGCGAARCGGATRTGSCCCAGYTCGAACACCTCGAGCTCGGGYTTCACGCCCCACTCCYTGGTCASCTCSGCCATCTTGCGCAGGTARGGCGGSGTCGAGATGTAGATCTCGTTGCCGTTGCCGAAGTTCARTGTCCCGCAGTCGAGGCTGCARATYTCRGGCAGSAGGTCCTGCACATGRGCSAGSCGCTCCAGCGGGCCGATCATGTCGGTGCCGGGACCAGGCATGGCCGGATCGTCCGCGCTTGGCACCCAATCGCCGCCCATTCCGGCGGTTAGGTTGATCACCACGTCGGTGCCGCTGGAGCGGACCCGATCCACCACCTCCTTGAAAAGCTCGGGATCGCGGGATCCCTTGCCGGTCTCAGGATCGCGAACATGGATATGGGCCACCGCGGCCCCCGCCTTCGCCGCCTCGATCGCGGCATCGGCAATCTGCGCCGGGGTCACCGGAACGCCCGGATGCCGCCCCACCGTGTCCCCGGCGCCGGTCACCGCGCATGTCACAATCACGTCGTAGTTCACCGTCGTCCTCCTCGAACTGTTTTTAGTGTGTCCCCCAGCCACAACCGGGTTTACAACTTTATCGCCATGACTTTTTATTTTTCGACCTGCTGGGCGAGGCTGCTCCCCAGGTTCAACGGAGGCTGACGATGCCTAGGTTCGAGGAGAGCATCGATGCACAGGTGACCCGCGTCGCCTTCGTGCTGGTGCCGCGCTTCAACATGATGTCGCTGGCGGCGCTGTTGGAACCGATGCGGGTCGCCAATTATCTCTCGCCCCGGCCACTCTACCGCTGGGAATACCTGTCGGCCGAGGGCGGCGAGGTGCTGGCAAGCAAYGGRATGCGGCAGGCCACGGCGAAGTTGGCCGAGGCCGRCGACCCGGYGCTGGTCTTCGTCTGCGGAAGCTGGGGCACCGAGCACTACCACAGCACCGAGCTATTGAACTGGCTGCGGCGGCGGCACCGCAACGGRGCCCGGCTGGCGGCCATCGAGCTGGGCGTCTATGTGCTGGCCCGCGCCGGGCTGCTGGGCGAGCGGGCGGCGACGACMCACTGGTCCTGCATGYSWGGCTTCGCCGAGCAGTTTCCCCGGGTGMRGATGCGCGAGCAGCTCTACACCGAGGACGGCCGMATCCTGACCTGTGCGGGCGGCACSGCGACGCTGGATCTCGGCCTGCACCTGATCGCCGAGGACCAYGGCGACCAGCTCGCGTTCGAGGTCGCCGAGCAGATCATGCACCACCCGGTCCGCARCGCCGAATCGCCGCAGCGCCACACGCTGGGCGCGGCRACCGACAGGATTCCGGCCGACYTGCGCGCYGCSGTCACGCTGATCGAGGAACACACCGACGAGCCGCTGACCGTGCCCGAGATCGCCGCGCGGACAGGCATCTCGCAACGCCAGCTCGAGCGGTTGTTCAAGCGTTATATCGGCTGCTCGGCGGTTCAGTTCAGCCAGCTTCTGCGGCTGCAATATGCCCGGGTGCTGCTGACCAGCACGCGGCTGTCGATCCGCGACGTGTCGGCGGCCACCGGCTTCAACTCGATGTCTTATTTCAGCCAAGCCTTCGCGCGCTGCTTCGGCAAGAAGCCCAGCGAGTACCGGCAGGCCTGGCCGGACCAGGAACCGGCGCCGTCCTGGCCGGGGACGGTGTTCTCGTTCATCGAGAAGATCAGGCTTCCGGCGGGGCGGCCTCGCGGATCGCCTTGAGGATGGCGACGATGCCGCGGTCACGGTCGGCGGCGAGGTCCTCGAAACGACGCCCGGCGGCCATCTCGTTGCAGCCCTCGACCATGCGGTCGCGCAGCTCTGGCGTCAGCTCCGGCGCCTCGAGCCGGGTCCAGGGCAGTTTCAGCGCCGGGCCGAACTGGTCGAGGTTGGTCGCCATGCCGCCCGCRCCGCAGGCGACGTGGAAGGCCATGCACTGGCCCATCAGCGCGAGGCGCGGCCCCGGCCCGTTGATCARCGCGGTGTCGATGTCCTGGGGCGTCGCCTCGCCATTGGCGACCATGTGCAGCGCCTCGCGCCACAGCGCCTCCTGCARCCGGGTGGCGATGAAGCCGGGTATTTCCTTCTTCAGGACCAGCGGCGCCTTGCCTGCGGCCTGGTAGAAGTCGTGCGCCCAGCCGATGGCCTCCGGCGCSGTCCTGGCGCCGCCGGCGATCTCGACCAGCGCCAACAGATAGGGCGGGTTGAACGGGTGGCCGACGACCGTGCGCTCCGGCGTGGCGCAGCGCGCCTGAATCTCGGTCATGGTCAGACCCGAGGTGCTGGAGGCAATGACCACGTCCTCGGGCACGAGCGTCCCCAGCCGCGCGTAGAGCGCCTGCTTGAGCTCCAGGTTCTCCGGTGCGCTCTCCTGCACGAAATCGGCACCCCGCACCGCGCTGGTAAGGTCATCGGTGACGGTCAGGCGGTCGCGCGAGGCGCCCTCTGCCAGCCCCAGTGCCTCGAGGCTGATCCAGGCGGTGTCGACAATGCGGTGGAACGCCGGTTCCTCGGCCGGGTCGTGCAGATAGGCCGTCACGTCGTAGCCATGGGCGAGGAAATGTGCCGTCCAGCCCGCGCCGATGGGCCCGGCGCCGATGCTGGCGACGCGTCGGACTGCTGTGGGAGAAGGTCCGGTCATGACGTTTCCTATCGCCCCTTGAAGACCGGTGCGCGCTTCTCGACGAAAGCCCGCACGCCTTCCTCGGCGTCCTCGGATTTCAGCATGGCACGGTAGGTTGGCAGGTCGCCGGTGCGCATGACCTCGAAGGCCCGCTCCAGCGGCACCGCCTCGATGGCGCGCAGCACCTCCTTGACCGTCTGCAGCGCCAGCGGTGCGGTCTCGGCGAGTTGCGCGGCCCAGGCGCGGGCGGCCGGCATCAGTTCCTCGCGCGGCACCACCTTGTTGACCAGGCCGTAGCGGGCCGCCTCCCCGGCCGGCATCCGGCGGCCCAGCAGGAACATCTCCATGGCGATGTTGTAGGGCAGCCGGCGCGGCAGCCGCTGCAGCGCGCCCGCGTCCGGCACCATGCCGAGCGGCATCTCCGGCAGCGCGAACTCCACATGGTCGGCGGCAATCAGCAGATCGCAGGCCATGGCCAACTCGAAGCCGCCGCCGATCACCAGCCCGTTCAGCGCCGCGATCACCGGCTTTTTCAAGGTCCAGTTCTCGGTCAGCCCGGCGAAGCCGCCATCGCCGTAATCGCCGTCCTCCCACCAGTTGTCGAGCTTGGTGTCGCCGGCGTCCAGCGCCTTGAGATCCCACCCGGCCGAGAAGATCCGGTCGCCCGCCGCGGTAAGAATGCCGACCCGCAGCTCCGGGTCGTCGCGCAACAGAGCGAAGGCGGCGCCCAGTTCCCGGCTCATGGCCTGGTCGATGGCGTTGACCTTGGGCTTGTTCAGGCGGATCTCGATAACGTGACCCGATCGCGTCACTTCCACATGCTGCGTCATGGATTCCTCCTGGCAGGACATCAGGTGAAGGCCGGAATGACCTCGTTGACGAACAACTCCAGCGAGCGCTTCTGCTCCTTCTGGCCCAACCCGAGGCTGGCGTAGTAGATGAAGGCGTCGACGCCGAGTTCCTCATAGGGTTTGAGCTTCGCGATCACCTCGTCCGGCGTGCCGAACATCAGGTTTTCGTGCAGCATCCGCGGGTCATACTCGGCGCGGTTGGCGATCGACGCCAGGTCGAGCTCCTTCGGGAAGCCGTTGGTCACGTCGCCCAGATTCTTGAACAGGTTCTCGAACTGGCCGAGCTGGCGCTGGGCGGCGCGCACCGGCACCTCCCAATCCTCCTTGCGGTCGTAGAGCGCGGTGTGGCGCATCATCGCGAAGACCGGGCGGTTGCTGCCGGGATTGGCCGCCATCGCTTCGTCCAGCCGGCTCTTGTAAAGCTCCACCTCCGACATCGGCCGGGTCAGCGGCCAGGACATGATGTTGCAGCCGTTCTTGACCGCGTAATCGTAGGTGACCGGCGCCCGCGCGGCGACCCAGATTGGCGGGTGCGGCTGCTGCAGGGGTTTGGGCACGGAGGTCGCGGTCGGGAAGCTCCAGAACTCGCCCTCATGCGCCGTGTCCCCGGCCCAGAGCGCTTTGAGCACCGGCAGCATCTCCTGCATGTAGCGCCAGCCCTCGGATTGCTTGAGGCCGGGGTGCATGCGGTCGAATTCGCGCTGATAGGCGCCCGAGCCGATACCGAACTCCAGCCGCCCGCCACTGAAGAGATCGAGCAGCGCCGCCTCGCCGGCGACGTCGACCGGGTGCCAGTAGGGCGCCACAACCACTGCGGTGCCGAGGTGAATGCGCTCGGTATGCGCCGCCCACCAGGTCAGGATCTGGAACGGGTTCGGCGCGATCGTCATCTCGAGGGCGTGGTGTTCGGCGGCCCAGACGATATCGAACCCGCCCCGGTCCGCCATCCGCACCATCTCCAGGGTGTGGCGCGCGACCTCGCGCATGTCGGTATCGGGCGCCATGCGCTCCATGTTGATGGCAAGATGGAACTTCATCGATCCTCTCCTTGGCTCGCGGCATCGTTGCATCGCGCTGAGGCATGTTCCGCGATAGATGCGGGACAGATTTACGCATTCTCGACTGGCTTATTAAATTTTCGACACCACCGGCGGCCGCGTGCTCGGCGGCATAGCGCTGGAGCAAGACCTTGCCGACAGGGTCGTGGAGGTGCTCCCAGGGCAGTGCGTCGAGCGGGTGATAGGCGCCGCGCCGGGGCGTCTCGCCGGTGCCGGTGCCGCGGTAATAGGCGGTCTGCACCCGCCCGCCATCGTCCTCGTAGAGCGCGTAGAGGAAGTTGATCTCGGCCACCACGCCCAGATCGCCCAGGATCGCCGACAGCCCCTTCAACGAACCGTGGCCGGCCTCCCCGCCGCTCATTGGCAGGCGCAGCCCGCCGGTCAGCGGGTCGGGCACCATCAGCACCGCGCCGTCGGCCTCGATCACCGCGCCGACCCGGAACACCTCGGCCCCGGCGGCGGCGTCCAGCGCCTTCTGCTCCAGCGCATGGCTGACATAGGCGCCGCGCAGGAAACCCAGCGGGTTGCCGTCACCGGCGGCAAAATCGACCACCCGGCCGATCAGGATCACATGGTCGCCGGCATCCACCGTCTGGTGGCGGGCGCATTCGAACCAGGCCAAGGCCCCGCCGACCAGCGGCGCGCCATGCGCGCCCGGTCGCCACTCGGACTGGGCGAACTTCTCCGGCGAGCGCCCGGCGAACAGCGCCGAGACGGCGCGCTGACTGTCGCCAAGCACGTTGACGGCGAAGTGCCCGGCCGCCTCGAASACCGRCAGGCTGGCGGCGGTCTTGGCGATCGAGACCAGCAGCAAAGGCGGATCGAGCGACACCGAGGWGAAGGAATTGGCCGTGAASCCGCGCGGGGTGCCGTCGTCCTGGCGCGTGGTGATGACGGTCACGCCAGTCGGGAAGCATCCRAAGGCGTTGCGAAGGGCGCGGGGATCGATSYKSGTCATCGCSTGGCCTSTGCCGCATCGAGAAAGGCGGAGATGGTGTTGCTGATCTCCGCCGGATGGGTCAGGTGCATCATGTGSCGGGCGCCGGGCAGCGCCACCGAACGCCCRTAGGGMGCCTCGCGSGCCATCCGCGCCGACATCGCCGGGGTCGAGTTCGGGTCSGMCACGCCGGTGAGGAACARCGCCCGGCAGACCAGCTCGCCGAGGCGCCCCTCATGGACATGGTCCGAGGTGGCGAAAACCCGGTAGGCGGCGGCGTAGCCCTTGGGATCGATAGCATGGAGCCAGTCGGTGGTGCGGCGCGCCAGCGGGCCGTTGGGGTCGTCCGGAAACCAGCGGGCGACCGGTCCGGCGGCCTCGAACGCGCCGCCGGTCAGTTGCGCCGCCCGGAGCTCGACCGCCGAACGGGCCAGCGGGTCGCGGCAGTAGACGCCGTTCAG
>LKGT01007042.1_pt1 | contig 12051 bp, 12 predicted proteins | sample 503861 | NCBI WGS metagenome assembly LKGT01 (sample SAMN04113194, study PRJNA297058) | marine sediment metagenome | biome: marine benthic biome; feature: marine benthic feature; material: marine sediment; isolation source: sediment sample collected at the water-sediment interface from the South......
CTTTCGCGACTTTGCGCACGCGACCCTGCCGCCATGCCCAGACCGTGGGGCTTACGTAGTGAACGGTGGTAATTCCCCGGCTCCGCAGCGCTTTCACCAGCCCCAGATTGAAATCCGGCGCATCAATACCGACGAATACGTCCGGGGGATCCTCTGCCCAGCGCCTGATTAGTGATCGACGCAGTCTCAGCAGGCGCGGCAGCACCTTAATAGGCTCGACCAGGCCCATTACCGCCAGCGTGTCGGCATCCTCCCAGACGTCGCAGCCGGCTTCGCGCATTGCCGGCCCTGCAACACCCTCGACCCGAACCCCGGGACTTTGTGCCTTGAGCGCCCGGATAAGTCCGGCGCCCAACTGGTCGCCGGATACCTCACCAACGACAATGCCGATCCGCAGTTTTTGCATGCCGCTGGTCAGCAATTTCTGGCGGTCTTGTGCAATWTTCRGGCTCGCCTATCGCACCACGCCACGCTCGGACGTTGTYAGSGAMTCGAGAAARATCYGCAGCTCCGGCTGATCGTTAACCAGGCTGTCRATCTCGGCAATGGCTTCGGCGAGTTTCAGGCCGTTGCGATAGASAATCCGATASGCRTTCTTGATRTTGCGAATCTGATCYTTGCTGAAGTCGCGCCGTTTCAGCCCTTCGCTGTTGATGCCAGCCGGYGCACCRGGAAGRCCRAAGACCATCACRTAAGCYGGYACRTCCTGGTTCACRCCCGTATACATGCCGAGAAAACTGTGTGCACCAACGTGGCAGAACTGGTGSGCACCRGCGAACCCGGCGAAGATYGCCCAGTCAYCGACATGCACRTGTCCGGCAAGGGTCGTGTTGTTCGCCATGATGGTCTTRTTKCCGAYCTGGCAGTCGTGYGCGATGTGGACGTAGGCCATGATCCAGTTATCGTCRCCRASTACCGTTACTCCCTTRTCCTGAACAGTCCCTCTGCTTATCGAGCAGTATTCACGGATGGTATTTCTGTYGCCGATCTCSAGGCGGGTRTCTTCGTTCCGATACTTCTTGTCCTGCGGMTCATCRCCGACTGATGCAAACTGGTAWATSCGATTGTYCTCGCCGATTCGGGTCGGTCCGTTAATCACAACRTGRCTGYCGACTMTTGTGCCGGCACCGATYTCAACATGATCRCCTATGATTGTATAAGGYCCGAYCTCAACGCCRTCGGMAATCACYGCGGAGTCGGCRAYRATCGCRGTTGGATGGATCACGMKGRCYTKTCCCCCGGCGCGCACATGATGACCGCAGACAYYGCCTGCTTGCCGYCCACGCTYGCMGAACAATCGAAGCGCCACATACTGCGGCGTTTTCGCGCAACGYGTACSTCYATTYTCAATTGGTCRCCGGGYRACACCGGGCGGCGAAATYTGGCCTYRTCAACGGCTACMAGATAAAAGAGTTGCCCGGARYYGWKAGCTTCCGAAGACAAGTAATAAAGTATGCCGCCRGCCTGCGCCATCGCTTCAATGATCAATACSCCYGGCATRATCGGCCAGYCRGGAAAATGYCCCTGGAAAAAWGGTTCRTTTGYCGTTACGTTCTTGATTGCGGTRACTGACACTCCCRGCYGAYAGTCGGTTACCCTGTCAAGCAACAGAAACGGATAGCGGTGTGGCAGCAGCTTCTGGATCTGCACGATATCCAGAGTACRCGRTTCATYCRTCATTCTTRYYAACCTTCGCYTCGAGTTCTGCCACCCGTTTCTCSAGTGCYKCACTTCGSCGGAACCTTRCAACCATTYGCTTCCAGWCYTBGTCTTTYTCCGCCCCGAATGTCGCCGWGTRCACGCCAGGCTCAYGAATGTCTTTCGTGATCAGMGCCTGSGCCRTRATGACTRYGTCGTCRCATACTGTCACRTGCCCTRTCACACCTGMCAGGCCTGCGATCATGCATCGCYTGCCRACTGTCGCACTGCCRGCRATCGCGGTCATCCCGGCAATBGCCGTRTGCGCGCCGATGCGGGCGTTGTGGCCGAYCTGAATCAGSTTATCCAGTCTGACMCCGTCTTCGATRATCGTATCATCGATYGCGCCGCGGTCTACSGCCGTGTTTGYRCCAATTTCGACGTCGYTGCCGATAACAACGCCTCCGARCTGGGGAATTTTTGTCCAGCCGGAGYMCSCCCGGGCATKGCCGAATCCATCGGATCCGATAACMGCGCCGGGGTGAATGATYGTTCGTTCACCAATMCGGACRTCTTCAACCAGCGTSGCGTTGACAAGCACYTGTGARTCCCKGCCGAKCGAACAGCGCTTRCCAAGAAYGCAWCCRGCCGCGATGTARACGCCCTCGGCAATCGAACAGTSTTCKCCAATGACRACATTGGCGGMTATAYGTGCGCTGTYCGAAATWCTYGCRCTATCTGCAATGAYTGCGGAYGMATGAATGCCCGCTGCATGGCCTGCGGGCGGGTGCAACACRCCGGCGATKAGCGCATARGTCGCGTAYGGGTCGTCKGAGATCAGGGCGGCAACCSGACAWTCRCCGGCGTCGGCCTCKGTCAGGACRACGGCAGCCGCCTTGGTGGCAAKMAGCTCGTTTCGATAAGCCGGACTGGCAAGAAAACCGAYGGATTCCGSTGARGCGYTCGYCARCGTYGCAACGCGGTCCACGCGGAYCTCYGGGYCGCCTACTAAMTCACAACCGAATTCAGTCGCCAGTTCTCCGAGGCTAGCCGGCATATTTCACCGTGATATGTCANGCRGGGTCGGGCYGKYGTTARCGCGCMCCCGTAGCGTTAAAGTTTGCTTCCATYGCGCGKAGAACGAGTTCGGTAATRTTTACCGTGGAACTTGCATACAAGACGCCGTCACCRACGATWAGAYCGAAACCGGTCGTCTCCGCATAATCCTGCACTTCCTTCAAAAGGGATCGTTGCAGYTTACCGAGTTCYTCATTGCGACGAAGATTCAGGTCCTCYCTGAAYTCAKTTTGCAGACGAGTAMYTTCGCGCTGCAAATCACGAAGTTCTTTTTCGGCRTTGCGGCGTTCCGTTTCACCCATCACSTCGAAATCACGTCTTAYTTTTYCGTTAARCTCTKCSAGYTCCGYCTGCTTGGCAACAAYYRTYCKTTGRCGYGGYGCAAAYTCYTCCTGTARTGCATCCATYGCCAYTTTTGCCTGTGGCGCWCGTTCCATCAAAAYCGGAATACTGACCACRCCRATTYTCAACTCCTGAGCKGCGACAGTCCCMCCRAATATAGAMAYAASYGCAACAGCCASTGYTGCCYKAASCAATCGTTGCTTTAGCAAATTCATAAAAATCCTATCCTTAAAACGCTTGACCAATGGAGAACTGAAAACCTTCTATCACGTCTCCGTAGAATCTGTCGTTGCCTTTGAACTCGTTGAGCGGCACCGCATAACTAAATCGAAAAAGTCCCATAGGCGCAAGCCACTGAACCGCCACACCAACGGATGTCTTCAACTCATTAAAATCCGGTTTATAAGTAATCGGAGCACCCAATTTATCCGTGAAGTCGACCTCGCCGGTATTGAATACGTTACCGATGTCATAGAAGATACTGGCGCGCGTGCTCCCGCTCAATTTAGCCGGAAGGGGGATTATAAGCTCTACTTGACCGGCAACCAACACATTACCGCCATAGGGGTTCCCGAAGCTGTCGCGCGGGCCCAGCCAGGACTCTTTGTAGCCGCGAACCGACTGCGGCCCGCCGCTGAAAAACTGTTTATACGGCGGCAGCGCGGTCGTATCGCCCAGCGCCTCGCCAAAGCCCAGTTCGCTGTTCAGACGTACGGTCCATCTCCCGAAAAGCGGAATGTATTTCGTAAAATTGTGCCGCACCGTATAGTACTCGACCCCGCTGCCGGGCAGCGCGTAACTGACGAAAATATTCTGACGGGAACCCCGATCYGCGAAGAGGCTCCTGTTGCGGCTGTCATAGCTCCAACCGGCTAKCAGTTCGTACGTGTCAAATTCGGTSCCKGTGAAAAMRAYGCCGGGACTGACYTSWTCGRYGAACTGGKTACCGTTRTTCAGGACCCAGTCCTGGGCYTGTTGCGAACTMYTGCYGGAYGCAAGTAGTTCRGCRCGATTGAARCTTAKTCCAARACTCAACGATTGGTATTCGGTKAKCGGATAGCCRTACTCGATCGTCGCACCAATGTTTGTTGTCGAAAARTCGGATGACGCCGAGGTRAATTGCGTGATATCYCGAAAATTGACTGACACGGTTCTTCGAACGCCGTTTCGCGTYGTGTAAGGRTCYGTATGTGACAGGCTGTAGASCGTYGAAAAGCTTCCCGTACTCACYTGAAGYGCAACACGATTTCCCGAGCCGAGAAAATTGGTGTGCACGATGCTGCCGTTCAAAATCAGCCCTTGYGATTCGGAAAAACCMAGTCCRCCACTGAACTGGCCGGGCATGCGATATTCGATATCGAATTCKAYGTCGACCAKGTCCGGACTACCCGGCACGGGRAYGTTWTCTACTWCKACCTTTTCGATGTATGGCAAACGCTGYAATCGTATYYTTGACCGATCGACCAGGCGATTCGACAGATAGGCRCCCTCAGYCTGTCGCATCTCGCGACGYAAGACCTCGTCGTCGACYTGATCGATATTCTTGAAAATAATTCGTCGMACRTARACACGACTCCCCGGATCAACGAAGAAGGTTACCGATGCTTCTTTYTTCTCGTGGTCGAGTTCCGGMACCGGTTCGATCTCRGCATTCGAATAYCCTTGTTCGCCKAGACGGAACYYCATCAKCTCCATYGACTGRGTGAGTARCTGCAGGTTGAACGTCGAACCCGGYYTCGCGAGAATGAGACCGCTGAGCTGCTCTTCCGGTATCACCATCTTGCCGACAAYTTTCGTSTCGGAAATCTTGTACTGCTCTCCCTCGTGMAGGTTAATCGTGACATAAATGTCTTTCTTGTTCGGGGARATCGCGACCTGCGTTGAWTCGAYYCGRAAGTCCGCGTAACCRCGGTCCATATARWAGGAGCGMAGSGTCTCRAGATCGCCRCCCAGGGMYTCCTTGGCRTAGCGATCGTCCTGTCGGATCCACGACAACCAGTTCGCCGTGTCCARYTCAAAGTCTTCGCGRATTKYCTTTTCGTCGAAACTGCGATTRCCGATGAYATTGACCTGACGTATCTTCGCCCGCTCYCCCTCCTTGACCTCGATGCTGACCCGGACCGTGTTATTCGGCCGATCYATCACRTCGGTATTGACGACCACASCGTATTTGCCGCGGTCGTAGTACTGTTCCTTCAGGAATTGCKKAACTTCGTCCAGGACYGAACGGTCAAAGGTSCGGCCACGTGCCAGACCCACCCCMCGMAGCGATTCCATKAGATCTTCGGTCTTGATGTCCTTGTTGCCSTCAATCGTRAARTCTTCGATAGATGGACGTTCYTTAACCGCWATGATCAGWGTGTCTCCRTCACGTCGCATCTCGATGTCGTCAAAYAGCTGCTGCGAATAAAGCGCYCGCATYGCCTCCTKAATYCTGATGTCGTCGACCGTATCGCCGACATTGATTGGCAGATAGTTGAAAACCGTGCCCTCGGAAATACGTTGCAGGCCTTCGACACGCATGTCACGCACGACAAAATCAACGGCCAGGGCTGCGACCGGCAAGGTCAGACAGGCAACGGCGATGACTGCCGGCAGCCGCTGCCAGAATCGAACTCCCTGTCTCTTGTTTTGCCAGTGCCTCATATGCCTTGCTTCTTGAAAACCGCCGTAAGTCAACTGGAGAACATTCGCGCAATGTCGTTATAAAAAGCGAAACTCATCAACAACAGGATCGCGAGAATACCGGCCTGCTGCCCCAGCATCTGCGCCCGGTCGGACATCGGACTGCCTTTGATCCACTCTACCGACTGGTAGACGATCTGCCCGCCGTCCAGAATCGGAATCGGCAACAGGTTCAATACGCCCAGGCTGATACTGATCAGGGCAAGTACGGTCAACACATATGAAAACCCTGCCCGCGCAGAATCGCCGACATACTTCGCAATGCTGATCGGCCCGCTGATGTTCTTGATCGAAACCTGGCCGGTCACCATGTGCCACAACATGCGAACCGTAAAGGCCGTCTCACGTCCAGTGCGTGAAAATGATTCGCCGATTGCCGCGACCGCTCCGAATTGTCGCAGAAATCGCGGGCTGACACCGATTCGGCCGACGACGCCGTCAGCGGTTGCCACGGCAGCGATATCGACGNTWAWSAGCATCTCTCTGAGCAGGTGGAAGAAACGGTAGATGAGATCAATAGCCGTTTCTCTCGGGGAGCCTGGCGGCCAATTATATATCTGCCCAACGACCTGCTTGGGTTCCACATCGACGAGCACACCAGGAACTTTATGGACACGGTCCAGGCCGGGCTGGACCCTCAGGTAAATCGAAATTACGGTTTGATCAATTACCGTGGGACTTCTACCCGGGTGCGTCCCTTCCCCATCAGCGTAGATTTTGAGAGCATTTGCCAGGAAGCTCAAAGCCAGGAAGTAGAGGATGAGATGGAACGCCTGGCGGAGGAGATGGGGCTGGACGGAATGTTAGTCGGCATGGGTATCGACCGCATCGACTACACCAAGGGTATCCCTCATCGGATTCGAGCCATTGGCCGTTTCCTGGAAGAACATCCGGAATACCTGGGTAGAATGGTGTTCGTTCAGGCTGGGGTTGTGAGCCGCAGCGATATCGACGCTTATCAGCATCTCTCTGAGCAGGTGGAAGAAACGGTAGATGAGATCAATAGCCGTTTCTCTCGGGGAGCCTGGCGGCCAATTATATATCTGCCCAACGACCTGCCCAGCGTTACGTTGATGGCCCTCCGCCGCCTGTCCCAGTTCTGCGTCGTCAGTTCCCTCCATGACGGCATGAACCTGGTGGCCAAGGAGTATGTGGCCAGCCGGTTCGACGAGGACGGCGTGCTTATCCTGAGTCCCTTCACCGGCGCGGCTCTTGAGCTGACCGAGGCCCTGATCGTGAATCCCTACGCCGTTGAGGAGTTCGCTGAGGCGATTCACGACGCTCTGACCATGCCTCGGCACGAGCGCCGGGCGCGCATGATTCACATGCGTTCGGTGGTACGGGAAAACAACCTTTATAAATGGGCCGCCCGGTTGTTGCTGGAACTGATCCAGGGAGCCCCCCGGCTCGGTGCCAAGTCGGAAAGACCGCTCCTTTCCTCCGGGCGTTGACCCACTTTCCCCTTTAACCCATGCCCCACCTTCTCAACGTTTGGCCCAGCGTTAGCAAGCAGTTCCGCCGGGCGGATGTTTCTCTCTTGCTCTTTGATTTCGATGGAACCCTCAGCCCAATAGTAGCCCGCCCGGACCTGGCAGTTTTGCCCGCCGAAACCAGGGATTTACTCCTAGAGGCGCAATCGGACGATAGGTATGTGCTGGGAATAATCAGCGGCCGGAGCTTGGTGGACCTGCGGGAACGGGTGGGCCTTGATGGTCTGATTTACGCCGGCAACCACGGCTTGGAACTCCAGGGAAATGGGTTGGATTTCTTGCATCCGGAGGCTAGCAGCCTGATCGGGGAAATGGGCCGGATTTATCAGGAATTGGAGTTAGAGCTGGGACCGTACCCGGGGGTTATTAGTGAAAACAAGGGATTGAGCTTGAGCGTTCATTACCGAGAGACTCCCTTGGAAATTGCCCCTCAGGTGGAAGTAGGGTTCCATAAAGCGGTGGTTGCCGCGGCGGACTCCGGTCTGGTAAAGGTCACCCGGGGGAAGAAGGTGTTGGAAGTTCGACCCAATTTGGATTGGGGAAAGGGCCGCGCTATCTCCAAGATACAGAACGTTCATGCAGAGGCCCRACTCACTGCCTTTTTTGGCGATGACTTGACCGAYGAAGACGGTTTYGMGGCAGCRCARCAGTCAGGCGGGGTTKSGGTSCTGGTTGGGCCTCCGGGCCAGCCTACCAGAGCTGAGTATYGGCTGGATTCGCCCCAGGAGGTGGCTGAGACACTAAAGTTGCTGCTCCAGCTCTGATACRARYCCTGGCGAAATCCATATTTCGTGTTGTCGGTTAGGCTGGCCCACCCTGATAATTCCTTTCTATGTCTAGGAGTTTATTCAAGCGTCGTTGAAAACGAGGCTCGGGAAGAAACCTGGCCTCCAGGAATGATTTTACGACCTCCTTGGACAGCTCCTCGCCGATGATCCTCCCTCCCAGGCAGAGCACGTTCATGTCGTCGTGTTCCACACCCTGGTGGCTGGAATAGGTGTCGTGACACAGGCCGGCCCGCACCCCCGGCACTTTATTGGCTATCACGCTGGCGCCAACGCCGCTGCCGCACACTATGATCCCCCGCTCCGCGCTGGCCGACTGCACCGCCTGGGCCACTGGAAGGGCCAAATCTGGATAATCGTCGTCCGGAACCAACTCTTTGGCTCCCAGGTCGTCTACCTCATGCCCGGAGGCCCTCAGCCAGGGCACCAGCAACTCCTTCAACGCGTAGCCGGCATGGTCTGCTCCAACGGCAATTCGCATATTCCATCACTCCCTTTGCTGTGCGGGGTATCCGGGACCAGGAAAAAGTCCGTAATGGCTGACCGGATTTGAGGTTTCTCGGCGATTCCCAGCATACCCGCACCAGCGAACTGAAGCAAGCTGGCGAAGCTTCCACTGCTCCCCTGCGGGAAAATAGCCAACCGCCACCCCGCCGACGGGGGACATCCTCCGGCCGAGCAGGATTCACAAGCCGGTCCGGGTATGTTAAACTTCGCTGGCTTCGGGGCCTAGTCTTGTCCCAGAGCCCGGTCCCATCATCCTCGCTATTCTCCGGTATGGCGCGCTAAATGATCAAAGCCATCTTCCTTGATTTCTACAACACCCTTGTCCAGTTCTGGCCGCCGCTGGATCAAATCCAGCAGGCTTCGTGCCGCGAAATGGGGCTAACCGTTTCCGCAGAGGGCATCGATCGGGGGTACGCGGTCGCTGACGTGTTTTTCAACCGCGAGAATGAAATCCGGCCTCTGGCGGAACGCTCGGAGGGGGAAAGGTCTGAGTTTTTCGCTCACTATGAGCAAATGATTCTGGAAAACGCCGGGGTTCCTGTTTCGCTGGACCTGGCGGGTCAGATCTGGAAGCTGGCCATTTCAGTACCCAAGGATTTCATTCCTTACGATGATGTAATACCCGCGTTAACAGAACTTCACCAGCAAGGATACCAGTTAGCAGTGCTCTCGAATCTTAGGCGAGACATGTCGGAGTTATGCCAGCGCCTAGGGCTCGCTCCCTACCTGGATTTCTACGTCAGTTCGGCCGAGGTGGGCGCCGAAAAGCCTCATGCCGCGGTTTTTCTGGCCGCCTTGGAGAAGGCAGAGGTTGCTCCCGGCGAGGTGGTGCACGTGGGCGACCAACTCCGCTCCGATGTGGTTGGTGCCCGGGGCGTGGGCATCCATCCGGTGTTGCTAGACCGGGGCGGCTGGCATCAGGATATTGAGGAATGTGCCCGTATCGAGAGCCTGGCCCAGTTGCAGCCCTTGTTGGTCAACGCCCCCCGCTCCCTCACTTCCAGCAACGGTCAATCCCCTTCCTTAAGCTAGAAGCCCTTCTAACAGCCACCGGCTGTCTCCGGCGGTCCCACTGCTTCGTCTACTGGAATTCCCTGGCTCGCGCCTGAGTAATTTGTTGAGTTGACCTCGAGTGTCGTGGGTTAATCGGCGAAGAACCTTCGGCTGCTGGTTCAGTCAGCCGACTCTCTCCATCCTTCTCTAATCWGCGCGCTTCACGAAACAATCCCATTGGCTTCAAGCTGGCATTCCAATGTCCCAACGCCGTCGGGGCCGTGGGCTGGCGTTATTCCCGCGTCGGCCGTAGGGGTCCCAAGGTAGGAAGGTGGTGTTAGCACCAGGGTCGCCTGGGGGCTATCACCCTTACCCGGAAACCCACCCGGACCCAGAATATACGCATACCGCCCCGTTAGATGCTGGCTCGTAATGGCCATACCGCGACAACGCGACGGCGCGAAGCTGACAGTTTAGGTGTACAGAAACGACTATGGAGCTGCCAACCATCAGAACTGATACCAATAGGCCCAGCCCACTGGGTGGAGCGGATGCACCTGAGTCCGCCGCTTCCATCAGCAGCCTCTCCGTGCTTACCGTGGTAGAGCAGGCCGCTCGGGACTCTCTGGCCAGCGTCATGGTTATGGACGCTTCGGGACTTTGTGGCTGGCTCAACCCAGGCACCAAAAACCTCTTCGGCGTGGAGGATGGTTCGGCGCTGGTGGGCCGGCTGAACCTTTGGGAGCACTGCACCGTTCCCGGTGACCCCCAGGGTGAAGCGCTGGAGAGGGCTTTTCGGGGAGAAGCCGTGGAACTGCCTGTCCTGGAATATAATTTAGATGGCCTGGCGCTGGGGAAGTCCTCATCCCCGTCGATTCGGGTTTCGGCCAGGCTGCTGCCACTGCTGGACGAGGCTGGAGGCCTGGTTGCCCTTTACGTCTTCAATCGCCCGCTCAATCGCCTGCCCGCGCCTGATGTTGGATCCTTAGGCTGGGGGCAGGACAGTCAGGAAGACGCGGAGCTGCGGCGCTGCATAGCCGTGGCCAAAGGGTTCTCCCGCAAATTGGCCCACGATTTCAACAACCATTTAGCCGTTATGCAGGGGTTCGCCTCCATCCTTCAGAACCGGTTGAAAGAGGACGAACAAAACAGGGAGTTGGCAGCTCAAATAGAGCTGTCCGGCGCGGAAGCGCTGAAGCTGACCAGTCGGCTTTCCCATTTCTCGAATGACCTCCACGGGAAGCCGGTACCGCTGGATCTGAACCAGTTGGTTCAAGAGGCAATAGAGGTGGGCCGGGTGGACCAGGCTGCGGAAATCGACCTGGTGGTTGAGCTCGATGCTCAGTTGCCCGTGTTGTTAGGGGATCAGGACAGATTGACCCAGCTCTGTCGTGCTCTTTGGCAAAACGCTGTCGAGGCGATGCCCCAGGGCGGGAGCCTCTCCTGGCGCACCAGTCTGGAGCCTGCCCGAAAGGTGGGTTCGGGGGAGTTGGTGGTAGATGACCAGCCGGCGTTTATCCGGCTMCRGGTMAGSGAYACCGGGGTGGGAATGGATGAAAAGACCAAAGCCCAGATGCTTGACCCGTTTTTCACGACCAAGGCGGGAAAGGCTCGWGGGTTGGGCATGACGGAAGTTTACGAAACAGTTAGGAGCCTGCAGGGAWTCMTAGAAGTKGATAGCCARCCGGAACAGGGTACCAGCATCGAGATCTGCCTGCCGGTGGAAATCGGCTCCCCTTCAGGCGAAGCCGGCGTTGCGGTGRCTGAGCGGCCCAAGAGGCTGCTGGTGGTGGATGATGAASCCATGCTCCGGGATATACTCAAAAACTTCCTGGTGCAGGAAGGCTACGAGGTGGTGGCCGCCGCCGACGGAGAGGAAGCGCTGAAGATTTGCAGCCGGCCGGGGGCCGAAATAGATGCGGTGATTCTGGACATGACCCTGCCGGGCATCGACGGGGTGGAAACCTTCGATCGCCTCCGCCAGATCGATGACCAGATGAAGGTAGTTATCGCTACGGGCGACCCTTATCGCCAATCGGTGCATGACCTGATGCGCCGGGGCGCCGCGGGAATGCTGTCCAAGCCCTTCCGGCCCCAGCATCTATCCGAAGTGATTAAGCAGTTGCTGGCCTGATTGCGGTTCCAATCCCAGGCCTGTTTCTGGCCAGCCCACGTTGGCGGCGGGAAACTCCGAGGATTTCGCGGGCTGATTTTGTCTGGACAATCTAGCAGCTCTTGGGATGCCCACGTGATGTTAATGATATACTCTGCTGGCACCTGGTAGCCTTGATCTTCCAGCCAGGAAATAGCCCTTACCAGATGCCATGTCGGCGAGGTTCCGGCTTCACTCATCGAGGGCAACATGCCATTCGCCATTCAAGTAGGCTACCTCCGCTTCCTTAACCTAATACCAATTCTGGATAAAGAGGGTAGGTTTCGGGCAGGGTGGGAGCGCACGACCGTGCGCCCCTACGGAATCACCCCAGACTTTCATGCAACCTTTAAGCAGACTTAGTATAAAATACCATCCGCGA
>LKGT01013664.1_pt1 | contig 12050 bp, 9 predicted proteins | sample 503861 | NCBI WGS metagenome assembly LKGT01 (sample SAMN04113194, study PRJNA297058) | marine sediment metagenome | biome: marine benthic biome; feature: marine benthic feature; material: marine sediment; isolation source: sediment sample collected at the water-sediment interface from the South... ...
AGGTGACGTTCATAGAGGTAATAAAGCAGCCGGCGCATCGATGCTCATCCAACCCCACCGAGTCACTATTAGTTGATCGGAGCCCAAGGTCACGGCATATTAGCATGCGGACCGCCGGCCCTTGGGGGAGGCACGGTTCTTTTGCCTCTGTTCCCAACCCCGGCGCGGCGTGCTACGATTCTCTCCAGCCCGATTCGTTTCGCCGATAGGGGACTCGCCGGTACCGATCGATGCGACCCACCTTGTTCCGTCCCCGTCTCGTCAAAGTGATCGCCCATGATTAGAACCATCGGCATCGTGCTCGGCACCTATGCGATCATTGCCTTCGTGGTCGCCCTGTTCCAGCTCGTCATAAAGCTCGAGGACGGCTTGGTGCCGGGCCAAGCGTTCACGGCCGCTCTCGGGTTGGGTTTGACCTGGCCGATCAGCCTGGTCGCCATGTTCTGGACTTGAGCCGACGCGCCGCGTTTACGCCTCGGGCCCGGGCCGACCTTCCTTCGCCCGCCGAAGCGGGCTTCGCGAAGGCGGGTTTGCTCCGATGAAATGGGTTGATATCAAGGACGGTTGGCATAACGCATTGAATAGCGGCAAGAAGAAGAATGTGGTGCCGGGTGCAGGATTCGAACCCGCGACATCTGGTTTACAAAACCAGCGCTCTACCAACTGAGCTAACCCGGCGCAACCTGGCACCCTGGCTTGGCACCCAGGCGCAGCGGCCGCCCGAGGCGCCGCCCGGTCTTCCATGATGTCCCATACATAATACGCCCCTTACATAATACGCTCGGGCGGCCGTGTCATGGCCGAAGATGGCGTGGCGCGCGCCTAATTCCTTTATCTATTCTTTGTGATCTTCGTGCCTTGGCGCCGTCGTGGTATTTTCTGCTTCTTCTCTGTGCCTCTGTGGTGAATCTACTTTGGGGCTCACCCCACCCCCAGGTCCTTGGCGGTCGCATCGAGGCTCGAGCGCAGGATGCGCATGAGCGTGTCGATCTCGGCCTCGGTGATGGTTAGCGAGGGCGACATGATCATGACGTCGCGCACCGCGCGCAGGACCGCGCCGCCCGCGAGACAGTGCTCKCGGCAGATCGTGCCGRYCGTGCCCGGCTCGTCGAAGTGGGTCCGGGTCGCCTTGTCYTTCACGATCTCGACCGCGGCGATGAGGCCGAGCGAGCGCACCTCGCCGACYAATGGGTGCTCGGCCAGTTCGGCCAGGCGCGCGGCCAGGTAGGGCCCGGTCACCTCGTGGGTRCGTTGGACCAGCTTCTCGTCCTCGATGATGCGGATRTTCTCGAGCGCCACCGCGCAGGCGACCGGATGACCCGAGTAGGTGAAGCCGTGATGGTACTCGCCGCCCTTGGCGATCAGGGTCTCGGCCACGCGCTCGCCGACCATGGCCGCCGACAGCGGCAGGTAGCCCGAGGTCAGCCCCTTGGCCAGCGTCATCATGTCGGGCTCGAGGCCGTAGTACTCGCTGGCGAACATGTGCCCGGTGCGGCCGAAGCCGCAGATCACCTCGTCGACGATCAAGAGCACGTCGTGCTTGCGGCAGATGCGCTGGACCTCGGGCCAGTAGCTCTCGGGCGGGATGATGACCGCGCCGGCGCCCATGATCGGCTCGCCGATGAAGGCGGCGACCGTGTCCGCGCCCAACTCCAGGATCTTGTCCTCGACCGCCTTGGCCGCCTCGAGGCCGAAGTCCTCGGGCGACAGACCGCCGCCGAAATCGTACCAGTAGGGCGGCATGACGTGGACGAAACCGGGCAGCGGCAGGTCGACCTGGGCGTGCATGGCCGCTTGGCCGCCCAGGCTGGCCGCGACCATGGTGCTGCCGTGGTAGGCGTACTGGCGGCTGATGAAGGTTTTCTTGTCGGGCTTGCCCTCGAGGCTCCAGAAGTAGCGCAGCGTGCGCGCGATGGTGTCGTTGGCCTCGGAGCCGGAGGAGCCGAAGAAGACGTGGTTCAGGCCGTCGGGCGTGATCTCGGCCAGCTTCTCGGCCAGTTCGACCGAGGTCGGCGTCGCGGTCTTGAAGAAGGTGTTGTAGTAGGGCAGCTCGATCATCTGCCGGTAGGCGGCCTCGGCCAATTCCTTGCGGCCGTAGCCGACGTTGACGCACCACAGCCCCGCCATGCCGTCGAGGATCTCGTTGCCCTCGGAGTCGGTGAGCGTCACCCCTTGGCCCCCGGTGATGATGCGGCTGCCGCCCTCCTCGGCGAGGGCCTTGGTGTCGGTGAAGGGGTGCAGGTGGTGCTGGATGTCGCTGTCGCGCCACCGGGCGGTGGTGTTGCGCGCGGGCAGGCTGGTCATGGTCTCGGTTCCCTAGGTGATGGTTGTCGGATCGGCGGACAGGGCAGGCGCGCGGACCCGCCAGGCCGCCTGACTAGGGATTGAAGTCGATGCGGGCGCAAAGAATCAGCAGCTCCGCGTGTCTCGTGCGCCCCGTAATACCAAAGGTCCTTGATATTGACCCATAGAGATCGGGCAGGCGATCCGTCGGGCCAACGGGCGGGTAGGAGGAAAGCCGCAGGCGATGCGGGGCATCGTCAAGGCTTTCCGACGCCCTCCGGCGGTTCGCCTGCCCGACCGGAGGCGGCTTCCCAAGGCTTTCGGACGGCGTCACGCATGGCTTGCGATGCCTTGCATCGCCGCGCCATACGCTCCTGGCCGAAAACCTTGGGAAACCGTCTCTATGGGTCAATATCAAGGACCTTTGGTATCACCCCACTGCCCGCCATTAGCCAAATGGGGCGCTATCGGTTAAACTAATCCGATCTTTCTGTACCAATGCGTCCCAACTCGTCGAGGAAGGCAGGCGCGCCACGCTGCCCGGCAGCGCTCGCGGCGCTGACTAGTCGTCGCCGTGAGCGGTCGCTGCTGCTGGGAGGCATGGCGTATGAAGGTAGTGATGTTGGCGGCCGGGATCGGTGCCCGGCTCGGATTTACGGCCACCAAACCTCCACCGAAGGTCTTGCTGCGCTTTGGTGGTAAATCTTTGCTGCAATTCCATATCGAAATCCTCAGGCGACACGGCATAGACGAGTTGGTGCTCGGCGTCGGTTATCACCACCAAGACATCGAGCGGCAGATCGCTGCCCTAGGGGCACAGGATTACGTGCGAACCGTGTTCAACGAGGATTATGAAGAGGGCAACATCGTCACCCTGTGGACCCTGCGCGACGAATTGTGTTGCGGGGGGCCGGTCCTCCTAATGGACGCCGATGTCCTCTACGACGAAGCATTGGTGGAGCGTCTCGTCAACTCACGCCACCAGAACTGCCTGCTCCTTGATCGTGCCTTCGATCCGGGCGATGAGCCTGTCAAAGTATGTGTCCGGGATGGCGAGATCGTCGAGTTCCGCAAATGGCTGAGCGCAGAGTTCGATTTCTGCGGTGAATCGGTGGGCTTTTTCAAGCTGTCGGCCGAGGTGGCCAAGAAGATCATCATTCAGACCGAACTCTATTTACGCCAAGGCCGCCGCCACGAGCCTTACGAGGAGACGATCCGCGATGTTCTGCTGACCTCGCCACGCGGCACCTTCGCATTCGAGGACATCACCGGCATGCCTTGGATCGAGATCGATTTCGCTGCCGACATCGAGCGCGCCSATGCCGAGGTCCTGCCGCGCATTCTGACGGTGGAGGGTAACCGCCGCACGGCAATGATGATCGAACGGGACATGGCGCGAGGTGAGACACAAAGGCTGTGACCGGCATCGAAGCATCAGCGACCACCCAGGTGATCGCCGCGCTGATCGCCTCCGCCCTTTATGTGGCGACTTATCTATCCTTCGTCCGCCTCTTGAGATATCCACGGAACTGGTATCCGCCCAGCTTGCCTGCATCCCTGGCGACGGGGGTTCTGGCGGCCCTTACGGTGGCGCTGGTGTCGCTGTCGCCCGATGGCCTCGACCGTCCCGCCCTCGCCATCTCGGTCGCCTTCGTGGTCGTCGTGTTTTACATCATCGCGGCCCCTGCAATCGCCTTCCGACCGGCCTCCCGACCGGCCTCCCGAATGGTCGAATTCTTGGCGAAGCACGGTGACTACGCCGGACTGTGGCTGCTCGGCCCAGCCCTCCTCGCCGGTTTGGCCATCCCTAACATCACGCTCCAGGCGGTCCTGGCGGCCGCCATGGCAATCGAACTAACGTGGTTCCTTCGCCAGCGTTGGGCCGGCCGACGGCGCCGGCTATATCCCTTGAACGATCGCGACCTGTCGGTCCTGGAGACCCAGGTGAAGGGCGATCTTGTGGCATTCCGACGGCGCCATGGCATCCGTGAACTGGTGCTATCGAAGGGCGCCGTCAGTTGGAGAGGTTGTGGGAAATCGACGCCACCCTGCCCGTTCAATCTCTACGTCAACCGTCTCGGCCTCAACACCGCGCCCTGCTGCCGTGAGCACATGAAGGAACTCAGCCATCATGTTGCCGCCTGCCTGAGCTCGCGCGCGACCTCGAGCGCCTGCGCGCCGTCGCGCAGGCCGAGATACAGGTTGATCAGCTCGAGGCGTGGCGCGACCGCGCGGCGATCGGCGTCGCGCGCCTTCTGCAGCCAAACCACGGCATCGCCGACGCGGCCCTCGTCGATCGCCAGACGGGCCAGCCCGGTCATCGCCTCGACGTGGTCGGGCTGGCGTTGCAGGACCGACTGGAAGCCTTCCTCGGCGCCGATCGCATCGCCTTCGACGGCGGCCAGCCGGGCGATGCTGATGCGCGCCGGCAGATAGTCCGCATCGAGCGCGATCGCGCGCTCGAAGTCACGCCGCGCCGCGGCCAGATCGCCCCTGCCGCGTTCGGCCGTGCCCTTGAGGTTGAGCGCCAGCGGATTGTCCGGCAGGCGCCGGACCAGCTCGCCGGCCGCTTCGAGCGCGGCGTCGAAGTCCTGGTTCCTGAGATGCACGAGCGTGAGCAGGATGCCGGCGTGCGACTTGGTCGGGCTCAACGCGACGGCCGATTCGAGGTCGCCGACGGCGCGGCTCGATTGGCCGGTCGCCAGCCGGCTCAGCCCGAGCTGCGCGCGGATCGCGCCGGCGTCGGGCGCGGCCACCGCCGCGCGCTCGAAGAAGGTCGTCGATTTCGAGAACTGACCATCGAGCATGTAGGCGCTGCCGAGCAGGGCGAGCGTCTGCGGATCGTTCGACATGGCGACCGCGAGCGGCGTCAGCGTCTCGATCGCCGCGTCGGCCTGCTGGTTGCGGATGTATGTCGAGCCGAGCATCTTGCGCGCGACGATATGGCCCGGGATCGCGCGCAGGTATCGGGTCAGTTCGGCCGCCGCCTCGTCGAGCCGGTCCTGGGCATAGAAGATCGAGGCGCGCAGGAAGATGCTCGGAAGATGGTCGCGGAGCTGGCGTCCGCCCGCGCCGAGCGCCGCCTCGGCTGCCTTGTATTCCTTGCGCTTGGCCGCCAGCAGCGCCGTGAGGTAGAGCGTCGGCGGGTGGTCCGGCGCATAGCGCAGGATGGCCTCGAGATCCGACGCCGCCTCGGCGTCGCGGTCGAGATCGATCAGGGAGGCCGCCCGGTCGAGGCGCGCCGCCATGTCGTTCGGGTCGATGTCGAGCGCGCGGCTGAAGTAGTCGACGGCGCCATCGAGGTCGTCGGCGAGACGCCGCAACTCGCCCTTCAGCACCCACACCTCGCTCGCCTGGGGGGCGAGCAGGAGCGCCGCTTCGGCGAGCCGTTCGGCGGCGCTCAGCGCGCCCTTTGAAATCAGCAGCTGGGCCAGCACGATCTTGGGCCGGGGATCGTCGGGCCGCAGGCCGGTCGCGCGGCGCAGCGACGTCTCGGCGTCGTCGATCAGGCCGAGGTTCATCTGCGCCTGGCCGCGGATCAGCAGGATCTCGCCCTCGACCTTGGCGCCCCGCTGGCCGCTCCGGATGTCGCCGAGCAGCTCGTCGAACTTGGCCTGCATCAAGAGTGCCTGGGCCAGCGGAACGATCATGCGCGCCTCGGCGAGGCCGCGCTCGCGTGCTTCGAGCAGCGTCGCCTCGGCCTGGCGCGGCGCACCGAGCCAGATACGGCTCTTGCCGAGCGCCAGCCAGGCCTCGAGATTGCCGGGATCGGCGTCGATCGCCTTCTCGAGCTCGATCACGGCGCCCGGGATGTCGCCCGCCCGGATCAGGCCATCGGCGTTCGCGAAGTGGCTGTCGGACTGGGCGCTTGCGGCGACGGCGGCCGGCGGCGCGACGGCGACGGCGGCAACCGCCAAGAGCCCGCAGACGAGACCGTGACGGCCGGATACGAATCGACGCAACAACTGGGACACGCGGCCTCTCCATCGACGCAAGGCGGGCGATGATACATGATTCGCGCCGACAGCCAAGCGCTGGCCGCCGCCGCGAGTCAAGTCGCGCGCTATCTTCTTGCCCGCCGGCGCGTTACCAGTAAACTCGCGCGCCATGTCCAGCAACGCCCGCGCCACCGTCCATCTGCTGCCCAACCACGCCAAGCGGCTTCGGCAGGGTCACCCCTGGGTCTATTCGAACGAGCTGCGCATCGACGCCCGGGCCAAGGCGCTGCCGGCCGGCGACATCGTCCGCATCGTCGACGCCGGCGGCCAGCCGCTCGGCTGCGCGACCTTCAACGCTCATTCGCTGATCGCCGGCCGGCTGCTCAGCCGCGACGCCGACGCGGCGATCGACGCGGGCTTCATAGGCGCCCGGATCGAGGCCGCGCTGGCGCTGCGCGAACGGCTGTTCGAGACGCCGTTCTACCGGCTCGTCCATGCCGAGGCCGACGGCCTGCCCGGCCTGATCATCGACCGCTACGACGACGTCTTCGTCTGCCAGCCCAACACCGCCGGCATGACACGCCTGTTCCCTGATCTGCTGGCCGCGCTGGAGGCGCGATTTTCGCCGCGCGCCGTCGTGCTGCGCGGCGACAGCCCGGCGCGCACGCGCGAGGGGCTGGAGCTCGAGAGCCGCGTCGCCGCCGGCGCGCTCGACGGCCCGGTCGAGCTGGTCGAGGACGGCGTGCGCTTCCTCGCCGACGTCGCCGAGGGCCAGAAGTCGGGCTGGTACTTCGACCAGCGCGACAGCCGCGCCTTCATCGCGCGCCTCGCGACCGGTCGAAGTCTGCTCGACGTCTACAGCCATTCGGGCGGCTTCGCGCTCGCCGCCGCCGCCCGTGGCGCCGCGCGGGTGACCGCCGTCGACCGTTCTCAGGCGGCGCTCGATCTCGGCGCGCGGGCCGCCGAGCTCAACGGCTTGGCGGCGCAATGCCGCTTCGTTCGCGCCGAGGCTTTCGGCGAGATGGAGCGACTTGGCGAGGCCGGCGAACGCTTCGATCTGGTCGTCGTCGACCCGCCGTCCTTCGTCAAGAGCCGCAAGGACATCAAGCCGGGCCTGCGGGGCTATCGCAAGATGGCCCGCCTGGCGGCGCGGCTGGTGACGCCGGGTGGCGTGCTGTTCGCCGCGTCGTGCTCGTACAACGCGGCGGCCGACGCCTTCGCCGAGGCGGTGCGCCGCGGCCTGAACGACGCCCGTCGCGAGGGCGCCATCCTGCGCGCCGCCGGCGCGGCGCCCGACCATCCGCAACACGCCGCCCTGCCCGAAACGGCGTATCTCAAATCGTTGACGCTGCGACTCGATTGACGTCCGCGCCGTATCGACGCGGCACATCGAAACCCTCAATGAAGGGGTCGGACTTCGTTAATACAACGCTTTATCAAATATATAAATGGTGTCTGACCTCGTTATAGGAAAACGCTGGCATGCCGCCTGCCATGGGGCGCCGGGTCGCCTAGCCGGCGGGCAGGTCGAGGCGGAAGGTGGTGCCGTCCGCGCCGCTCGAGACGAGGCGGATGTCGCCGCCGTGGGCGCGCATGATCTCGCGCGCGATCGACAGGCCGAGCCCGCTGCCGTCGGCCCGCGTCGAGCCGGCGAAGGGCTCGAACAGATGGGCGCGCGCGATGTCCGGCAGGCCCGGCCCGGTGTCGGCGAACTCGATGACCGCGACGTCCCCGTCACGGCTGCCGACGACACGCACCTCGCCGGCGCCGTTCATCGCCTCGACCGCGTTCTGGCCCAGGTTGAAGACGACCCGGAAGAGCTGGTCGCGATCGGCCGTCACGGTGAGGCCGTCGTCGATCTCGACGCGCCAGCGGATCGCGTCGTGCCCCGACAGCGCGAGCGCCTTGCCGACGTCGTCGAACAGGGCCTTGAGCCTCAGGCGTTCGCGCTTGGGTTGGGGCTCGCCCGCGCGGGCGAAGCGCAGCGTGTCCTCGCACAGCGCGACGGCCCGGTCGATCGACGTCGTCAACGCCGTCGACTGGCGTTGGATCTCGGGTTCGTCGCTGTGCGCCAGGCGCTCGGAGGCGAGCATCGCGGTGGTCAGGATATTGCGTAAATCGTGCGTGATCTTGCCGACGGCGGCGCCCAGCSCGGCGAGATGCGCGCGCTGCTTGAGCGCGGCGCGCAGATCGYGCTGCATGACCGTGACCTCGCGCTGGGCGACGCCGATCTCGTCGCTGCGGTCGGTCGCCGGCATGTCGTGCGTGGTGTCTTCGGGCSTCTCGCGGAAGGCCAYCAGGCTCGCCGTGACGCGCCGCATCGGCCGCACGATCARCCAGTGCAGGCTGAGGTAGACGAGCGAGGCGGTCATCARCGACAGCACGATCGAGAGRATCAGGATGCGGCCCGAGTARTCGAACATYTCGGCGCGCATCGGCGCTTCGTCGAGCGTCACGTCGACCAGCACCGTCGGATCGAGGCGCGCCGGTCCGGTGACGCGCAGCACGCGCTCGCCGGTCTGCGCCAGCGCGACGAAGGCGTCGCGGATCAGGCTCGCCGCGGTCTCCTCGCGCAAATCGAACGCGGCGTCGACCTCGGGCGGCGTGCCGAGCATCAGATAGGCGGCGTCGGGCATGCGCAGCGCGATCGAGCGGACCCGGGCATGGCGCAGCAGTTCGGCCTCGAGCTCGGGCGTGATCATGCCGTCGGGCGAGGCCTCGAGCGCCAGCGTCGCCTCGTGCGCGGCGGCCAGCCTCTCCTGCAGGAAGACCAGGCGGAAGCGCGACACCGACGGCACATAGATCAGCACCTCGCCGAGCATGACGAAGGCGATGGTCAAGACGAGCAGGCGGGCCGACAGGTTACGCGTCAACCTCGGCATCGGTATCTTCGCGGGCTTCGTCATCGGCCGATTATACGGCAATTTCGCGCCCACGGCCCAATCGGCATGCGCGCCGTCGGGTCTCAGTTTGAAATTTGACGTGGCTCGATTTTCCCCGGCACGAAAATCCTCCTTGAAAATGCTCGTTGGGGGCCTAGACAAGCTGTCACTTAGCGATAAGTGACAGCGGTGTACGGCAATCAGTTCGTGTCCGCACAAGCTATTCAGTTCAGACGCCGACTTGATCTAGATCAATGCGACCTCCTGCCAACACGCTTACATAGCAAATTGCACGCGAACAACATTGGTGTAGGAGATTGAACATGCCTGGGTTATCGAGACGAGAGCTGATTACCACAGCCTCTGGAATTGGAGCGGCGACGATGCTCGGGGGAGCCATGATCGCCTCGGCGAGCCCTCACAGTGTGCGGCGAGGTTCCGCCCCGCGAGAGGCCACTAAACTCGCATCGAAGGCCGGAACCGACGACCCGATGAACGTGGACCTTCTGGAACGCGTGCATCAGCGACTCGTCCCACCGCCCTTCGTTCCCGACCATGACCAGATCGCTTCGGGCGCGCCGAAGGTCATCCAGGTGCGTATGGTCATCGAAGAGAAGACCATGGTGATCGACGATGACGGCACCGAGGTTCAGGCGATGACGTTCAACGGCTCCGTTCCCGGGCCAATGATCGTCGCCCATCAAGGCGACTACATCGAGCTGACACTGGAAAACCCGGAAGGCAGCAGCCTCGATCACAACATCGATTTTCACGCGTCGACCGGCGCCATGGGCGGTGGCGAACTCACCCACGTCCAGCCCGGTGAAAAGACCGTTTTGCGGTTCCGCGCGACCAGGCCCGGCGTGTTCGTCTACCATTGCGCTCCGGGCGGCATCATGGTGCCGTGGCACGTCGTTTCCGGAATGAACGGCGCTTTGATGGTCCTGCCCCGGGATGGCTTGAAAGACCGCCTAGGCAATCCGGTGCGCTACGACCGCGCATACTACATCGGTGAGCAGGACTTCTACGTGCCGACAGACGAAAGCGGTAACTTCAAGCGCTATGAAGACCTGCTCGATTCGTTCGACGACACCCTGCAGCGGATGAAGACCCTGACGCCGAGCCATGTCGTGTTCAACGGCCGAGTTGGCGCGTTGACGGGCGACAATGCGCTTACGGCAAGGGTCGGGGAAACAGTGCTGTTGATCCACGCCCAGGCCAATCGCGATACCCGCCCGCATCTGATCGGCGGCCATGGCGATCTGGTCTGGGAGACGGGATCGTTCGATGATCCCCCGGCCACCAACCTGGAGACGTGGTTCATTCGCGGTGGGTCCGCCGGGGCGGCACTCTACACCTTCCGGCAGCCGGGCCTGTATGCCTATTTGAACCACAACCTGATAGAGGCTTTTGCGTTAGGCGCCACGGCCCACGTGCGGGTCGAAGGCGAATGGAACCACGACCTGATGACCCAGGTTGTTGCTCCTGTGGCCCTATCATGAAGGCCCCCAATGGTATTGGCATGGTTAAACATCGATCCATCGTAGCGCTGGTCGCGGCGGCAAGCCTGCTGTTCGCATCCGTCGCTGTCGCCCATGACGACGAACAGGACGGGTCCCAGGCGCAGAAGGCCGATGACATGGTGCAAGGCGGCATGATGCAGGGCGGCATGATGATGACCATGCCCGGCATGGACAACCTGATGATGCCGAACATGGACCCGGCGCTCGGGCGCAAGCTCTTCGCCTCGAAGGGCTGCGTCGCCTGCCACGCCATCAACGGCGTCGGCGGCCATGACGCGACGGCACTCGACGCCCACACCATGGATGCCATGATGAACCCCTTCGATTTCGCCGCCAAGATGTGGACCATGGCGCCCTACATGATCGCCGCCCAGGAGGAGGCGCTCGGCGAGCAGATACTGTTCACCGGCGAGGAACTCGCCCACATCATCGCCTTCGTCCATAGCGACGACGAGCAACACCACTTCTCCCAGGCCGATATTCCGCCCGAGGTCATGCCGATGATGAATCACGGCCACGGTGAAATGAGCGGCATGATGGAGCACGCCGAGGAGATCGACCACCACCACGGCGCCGACGACGAGCACGACGACGACGGAGAAGAGTCGCACAGCGACTAGGCTCATCGTCGCGCCAAGCGGGGTCGAGTCGAATAATTGGAGGAGTTGATTATGTCCTGTGAAACCGCCATCGGTTCCCTGCGTACGAAGGCGCCGCCGGCCATGAATCTATCGGAGTCCCAGAATTTCCTGGTGTGTGTCGACCGGACTCCGCGCTCGCGCGTCGCCGTGCGCTACGCCTGCCGCCGCGCCAGGCAAACCGGCGGCAACGTGTCGTTGCTGCATGTTATCGAGTCGCCCGAGTTCCAGCATTGGAACGCGGTTGGCGACGCCATGGAGGAGGAACGTCGCGCCGAGGCCGAGGCGCTGCTCGAGGACCTTGCGGCGGACGTCACGGAATGGGCCGGGCTGCCGCCMKAKGTGATGGCTATGTTGATCCCCTCTTTGGCCGCGGCCTCGATCAATTGCTCTATCTGTGGGTGGGGAAGGTGGAACGATATGCCGAAGGGCTTTTGGGTCAATCGCTTGACTCGGCGGACCGCCGCGTGGAGGTCGGCGACCGGGTCTCCGCCCGGATCGCCCCCGGAGGTGGGATGCAAGACGCCCAAGCCCCCGGCATTGGAGACGGCGGCAACCCAGGCATTGGCCACCACATCAATGCGCGCAGGCTGCATGACCTGGCCGCCCTTTGGCAGGGAAACGGAGGGGAGTTGCCTTTGAACGTCCGTTGGCACAGAGCCGCTGACAGAGCGTTCGGACGACGTATTGCGGTCGACCAGTTCGCTATCCACTAAGTGGTGCCTCCCCTATGTTTCCAGGTGTTAAATCGGAATGGTCCGTCTCGATAGGGCTTAGCGCAATGCA
>LKGT01008278.1_pt1 | contig 12044 bp, 10 predicted proteins | sample 503861 | NCBI WGS metagenome assembly LKGT01 (sample SAMN04113194, study PRJNA297058) | marine sediment metagenome | biome: marine benthic biome; feature: marine benthic feature; material: marine sediment; isolation source: sediment sample collected at the water-sediment interface from the South......
GGCACCAATCTGACCGGGGTTTTTTACTGTTGCCACGAGGCCCTTCCCAAGATGCAGAGCCGGGGGGGTGGCTACATCATCAACATCGGCTCCCTCGCCGGGGCAAATCCCCACCCGACGATGGCTGCATACAACGCTTCTAAGTTCGGCCTCCTCGGTTTTAGCGAGGCCCTGTTCCAGGAGGTCCGCTACGATGGCATCCGGGTGAGCCACATCATGCCCGGAAGTGTGGAGACGGACTTTTCTACCGGGAGAAAGGGGTGGGCCATTCTCCCCGAGCACATCGCTGATATGGTGATCACCCTGCTCAAATCCCCGCCTCGAACGATGGCCACCCGAATCGAGATGCGACCGACAAAGCCCCGGCGGGGGTGAGCAGGTCGGACGAAGCGAAGCACATGTAGAGACGAGGCTTCGGCCACCTCATGATTTTTCTGGAACAGGTGAGTTCCGACCTGGTGGTCGCCTGCTGGCTTAAAGCAGAGCTTTCCTCTCGCCGGTTTCGTCCCCGGATTGAAAAGGTCCTCAAGCAGCTCCATCTGCCCCTGCGTGCGATTGAGAAGCCGATCCTGACCAGCCGCCGGGAAAGTCTCCGGCGTCACAAGGCACTATCCCTTTACCGCAAAGACACCTGGGGTATCCTTCCTCTGGAAACTGAGTGGTGGCGGGCCGCGATCACCCCGCAGGAATTTCGAAGGCTCCGGGTCATCAACTATCCGACTTGGACGCTTCTCTCACGCGACACCGGGCGCCTGTCAGCGGCGGCGGCCGTCGTCGCCAGGGCCACCGTCCCCGCCAAGGCAAAGGGCCGCTGGGCCCTAGAGGCCCGTATGGTGATCACCCGTGTGCTCCAAATCCGAGAACGGGTAAAGATAGCAGAGATGCAGACCCAACTCATCTTGATGGGGCGTCCCGGGGGGAAAACCTGGACGATCCTCGAAGGGAATAAAAGGGCGACGGCCCTCTACATCCGGTGTTTTCTCACCCAAAGGGAGCCCTTTCTTCAAGCGACCCAGGTTCTCGTTGGTCTCACCGCCCAGCCGTGCTCGTGCCTCCGAGGCGCCTGAATTTCCCCCTTCCTAATCGGAGCCGTTGCCGCCAGCAAGGAGCGACCGCTCAACGGCAGCAAGATTCTGGGCCACCCCTGGCATGTTGGGGTTCACCGCTAGGGCCCTCCGGAAAAACTCTTGAGCCTTGTCGAGCTTCCTCAGGGCTAGGTAACACAGCCCCTCCCCACTCAAGGCCCCAAAGTGGTATGGGTTCCTGGCGACCGTGGCTTCACAGTCGTCGATCGCCTGCGTATACTCCCCCATCAGGTAATAGGAGGTTGCCCGCTTGTTATATCCCTCGGCAAACTCGGGGACCCTCTCGATCACCCGGGTAAACTTGGCGACCGCCTCCGCCCACGCCTTCCGGTCTAAGGCCTCGATCCCCTCCTGCAACAGGGCGTCCACCGCTGCCTCGCCGGATCGACACCAGATCTGCCAAAGGGAGTGCTCGGCGATGGTTCGAACGCCCCAGTCCTCATCCCGTAGGGCCTGAACCAGGGGCTCCTCTGCCCGAGCCCCGCCCATTGTCCCCAGAAGGTCGGCCGCCTGACGACGCGCCGTATCTTCCCCCTCCTGTAATTGCCTGATGGCGTCTTCTTCGCGCATTACACCCCCACAAACAGCAGTCAGCTGTCAGCAACTGACATGCTGGAATGCTTGGAGGCTAGGAGGCCCGGAGGCTTCTGGAACGGAAACGCTTATCCACCACCTTTTGCATCTTAACGTTCGAGTGTTCCAGCTTTCCAGCGTACTAGCGTGCTAGCCTTCCAGCTTTCTAGCCGTTGAGAGCCGATTGCCGACATCTGGCCTAGCCTTGGCGAATCTGCAGGGACAGGTGGGCAACGTGTCGGTACACTTCTTGAGCCCCATGCGCCTTCAACGCAGTCTCCGGAAACACATGGGCGATGCCAATGCAGTAAAAGCCCAGCTCCCGCGCCGCGGTGACATCTTCGGGGCTACCGGCGAGAACGAAGCTCTGGGCAGCAAAAACCTCAAGCGGCAGTCCGACCGATTCTCGACAGAGCGAGATCTGTCCCCTGCCTCGGGGAGCCCGCTCGGTCCCAATCACCTGTCTGAAGAGATTCGTGAGCTCCGCCTCTTCCAGTTTGCCCTCCGCAACCTGAGACTCTGTCTCGGAAAGGGCGAACAATTGTGCCTCTCGGGAGAGGAGAGTCTCCAAGAGTTCCCGGGCCCCTTCCGAAACCACCGGCCGTGACGCCGCCACAGTCGCCTGAAATGCGGTGGCCGCCTTGGTCGCCTCCTCAGGTGGACAGCCGTGCTGGGCGAGGAGGCGCACAAACTTTATCTCCAATGGGAGTGCCTCATGGGCCTGGTAGAAGAGGAGAGCTTCCTTCGCTGAGATATGATACCGGTGCTGCAGGAATCGGCCGAACTCCCGCCGATAGAGGATCCCCTGGTTGAAGATGACTCCCTCCAGATCCACCAGCCCGAACCGAAAATCGAGAATCCGCGTCCCCATCCTCCCTACATTACTGGGAGGTTCAGATGAGGTCAACTGCCATCATGCAGATGCTGGAAATGGGATCAAAAGGTGAAAGGGCCCCGCGGTCTCACGGGGCCCTTGGAAGGAGACGGCAACGAGCTATAGATCGAAGTACAGGACAAATTCGTAAGGGTGGGGCCGGAGCCGGACCGGGTCCACCTCCTTCGTCCGCTTGTACCAAAGCCAGGTCTCGATGACGTCTTCGGTGAAGACATCCCCCATCAGAAGGAATTCGTGATCCCGCTCGAGGGCATCGAGTGCCTCGCCTAAGGAGCCGGGGACCGCCGGGACCTCGGCCAGCTCCTCCGGCGGCAACTCGTAGATATCCTTGTCGAGGGGGGCCCCGGGATCGATCTTATTCAGGATCCCGTCGAGTCCGGCCATGAGCATCGCGGTCAACGCGAAGTAGCCATTACACGTGTTATCGGGGAAGCGGACTTCGATCCGTTTCGCTTTGGGACTCGGGCTGTACATCGGGATCCGCACGCCCGCTGACCGGTTCCGGCTGGAGTACGCGAGATTGACGGGGGCCTCGTAGCCCGGCACCAGCCGCTTATAGGAGTTGGTTGTCGGGGCCACCAACGCGCAAAGGGCTGCCGCATGATGAAGGATCCCTCCAATGTAGTAGAGCGCCAAGTCTGACAGCCCGGCATAGCCGTGGCCGGCGAAGAGGGGCTGGCCAGCTTTCCAGAGGCTCTGGTGGACGTGCATGCCCGAACCGTTCTCGCCGAAGAGCGGCTTTGGCATAAAGGTGACGGTCTTGCCATGCTTTCGCGCCACGTTCCTGATCACGTACTTGTACATCATGAGATTGTCGGCCATCCTGGTAAGGGGGGCAAAGCGCATATCGATCTCTGCCTGCCCCCCTGTGGCGACTTCGTGGTGTTGGGCCTCCACCTTGATCCCCAGCTCCTCCAAGATGAGAGCCATCTCGGTCCGGATGTCCATGAAGTGGTCGGTCGGGGGAACAGGAAAATATCCTTCCTTGTAACGGGACTTGTACCCGAGGTTGGGGTTTTCCGCCCGCCCCATGTTCCATTGCCCTTCGATGGAATCCACAAAGAAGTAGCCGCACTGCGTCTGAAAGTCGAACCGAACATCGTCAAAGATGAAGAACTCGGGTTCCGGCCCGAAATAGGCCGTATCGGCGATGCCGCTCGCCCTGAGGTACGCCTCGCCCTTCTCGGCGACGCTTCGGGGGTCCCGAGTGTACTGCTCCCGGGTGATCGGATCCAGGATGTTGCAGATCAGGCTGAGGGTAGGCACCTGGGTAAAGGGATCCATCACGGCCGTCTCTGGATCCGGGAGGACGACCATGTCGCTTGCGTGGATCGCTTGCCAGCCCCGGATGCTCGACCCATCAAACCCAACCCCCTCCTCAAAGGTGTCATCATCCAGGCTGCTCATGGGGATGGTGAAGTGTTGCCACATCCCCGGAAAATCCATGAATTTCAGATCCACCATCCTGGCCCCATGGTCTCGGGCAAATTTGACCACCTCTTTCGGTGTCATTCCCCCCCCCATTCTAATGACCGCGTTTTCGTTCATGGTGAATGGTTCATGGCCCATGGTTCATAGTTCATGGTGGAGGTCGGACTATAAGCCTTTGGACCCTGAACCCTCAACTCTGAACCCTGAACCGTCTGTGAACTCTGAACCCTGAACTATGAACCATCTAGACTAGATGGCTTCTTCCCCTCGCTCCCCCGTCCGAATCCGCACGGCTTCTTCACAAGAGAGGATGAAGATCTTCCCGTCACCGATCCGCCCCGTCTTCGCCGCTGCCTGAATGGTCTCTACCACCTGATCACATTTGCCATCCGCAACGACCACCTCTACTTTTACCTTGGGAAGAAAATCAATGGTATATTCCGCACCCCGGTAAAGCTCGGTGTGCCCCTTTTGTCGACCAAACCCTTTCACCTCGCTGATCGTGAGCCCCTGGATGCCGATCTCCGCCAGGGCATTCTTCACCTCGTCCAGCTTGAACGGCTTGATGATCGCCTCGATCTTCTTCATCGTCCACTCCCCAATTTTTCGAAATCTACCTCCCCCCGACAGACAGACGATCTGACCCCCTTCTCGACCTCAACAACGCCCTGGAGGGGAGCAAGCCCTATGCCAATCCTTTTTTCCATTCCCGGATCTCCCAACCCACGGAAAGTTCGTGAGAATAGGGGATCTACCGCTTTTCCCTTTCCCATCATCACCTCGTACTCATGCCTACGGATTAGGCAGATGTCTATGTCTTGCCCGTTTCGGGAGCAGGACTCCATTATAGCAGTCAGCCGTCAGCGGTCCGCTATCATAGTCATACGCTAGAAGGCTAGCCCTGAGCGACGCCCCGCAAACGCGGGGCGGAGTCGAAGCCCCTCGACGGGGCTCGGGGCCATGTGCTTGTCCAATGGCCGCTCGACAAACTCGGAACCTCGACCCTGGTTCCAACCGGTGGGGCAGATAATTCACTTCTATGTGAATAATCCGGGCTAGCCCGCGGGAAAGCTAGAAAGCTCCGACGCATTAAATGGCTTTAAATGGCTGCCAGTGTCCCTGCCCGTCTGACCGCGTCCCAGCCTCCTAGCGTCCTAGCTTGTCACAGCTGATTGCCGACTGCCCTGTGCTAACAGCTGATTTCGGACATCGGTCAACAGTCAGTAGTTAGCGCGGCATCCCGAAGGTATTGAGCTGCTTCTTCCGGGGGGGTGGGGTTGATGTAAAACCCGGTCCCCCACTCGAAGCCGGCTATCTGAATCAGCCTCGGGGTGATCTCGAGGTGCCAGTGGTAGTGGAGACGATCGCCCTCTCGGAAGGGGGAGGTGTGTATCACAAAGTTATAAGGGGGGCTTGCCAGGACCCGCTCTATCCGCTGGAGGGTCTCTCGGAGGATCCGGGCGAGACTCCCGTACTCCTCCTTCCGGGCATCCTCGAAGGAGGCATTGTGCATTCGGGGGAGGACCCAAGTCTCAAAGGGGAATCGCGAAGCGAAGGGCGCCAGGGCCACAAAATGATCGTTTGTCGAGACCACGCGCCTCTTGTGGGCGAGTTCCTGCTGGATCATGTCGCAGAAAACGCAACGCTCCTTGTAGTCGTAATACTGCCTGGCTCCATCCACCTCCTCCTGCACCCGTTTGGGGATAATGGGCGTCGCGATAAGCTGGGAATGGGGATGCTCGAGCGAAGCCCCCGCGGCCTCCCCGCGGTTCTTGAAGATCAAGACATACTGCAATCGGGGATCCTTCTTGAGCTCGAGGATGCGTTCCCGATAGGCCCATAGGACATCCTCGACCTGGTGCTGTGGCATGGTGGCCAGGGTCTGATCGTGGTGGGGGGTCTCGATGATTACCTCGTGGGCCCCGACGCCGGTCATCTTTTCGTACATCCCCTCCCCCTGCCGGCTGAGATCCCCCTCGATCACGAGGGCAGGGAACTTGTTGGCGACGACTCGGACGCGCCATCCCGGGGTGTTGGGCAGGCCACCCCCATTCCGATAGGCGATGATCTCTGGCGGGGTCTTCTCTTCGTTCCCCGGGCAAAAGGGACAGAATCCCGATTGCCGCGGCGGGGGCTCCCAGTTGAAATCGGATGGGCGCTTTCCTCGCTCCGTGGCGATGATTACCCACCGACTGGAAATCAGATCCTTCCTCAGTTCCGGCATCGATTCCCTGGTCCTTTTTTACTGAACCGCACCGAGTAGTGTCACTACTGCCTGCTGAACTTTCAGATTGGCCCCGTCGACCGTGGAGGTCAACGCATGCGTCACCCCGTCCCGCGCCCCCGCAACGATGGCCGCTCCAAGCATCGCCGCTTCATCCTCCGGGGTGTGCAGGAGGCGACGACCGGTAAGGGCCTGCAGGCAGGTCACCACGCCGTAGGCTCCCCAGTTGGAGATGGAACTCACCACGAGCACATCTGCCCGGATATCACAGCCGATACTCCCTCGACAGGGACATCGACATCGTGCGCTGCGAAGTTGGGGTCCGACGTGAGGACCGACGAGGAGCCCAAAGCCCACCTCGTTCCCCCGATCCCCAACCGCGACGGTGAGGATACCCCGATCCCGCGCGCCATCAAACAGCCCCCGGACAGATGCGTGACTTGCCGAGACGTCTCGGCCCCGCATATCGTGAATGACCCCCTTCGAATTAGGACCCAGCTTCTCCACACTGATCAAGGTCGTCGGTTGAAGCTCCTCTAACAGACGATATCCGGCGCCCTCCTGACCACAAGGAAAAGGGAGAAGAGAGCACTCCGCTCCTGTCACTTCCAGCACCGCCCGAAGCGGGTCCAGATTCCTCTCCTCCGAGATCACAACGGGTCGAGCCCCCAGGCCCAGATGCAGGGCCCGCGCCAGCACTGCTACTCCCAGGGGACCATCGGTCTCGCCACCGGGGAGTTCAGAGGCATCCCCTGCTCCGGTCAGGAGTAGGACGACATCCCCCGCCCTGACCACCTCCGCCAGCCGAGAGGCACCCAGAAAGGTGAGGGGCGCCTTCTGGAGGCGTCGCGCCGCCCGGTACAACCGTTGGACATCCCCCCCACGAGTCCCCCACGGGAGGAGACAGATCTGATCCACGGCTTCACCGACCCCCGCTGCGCCCCCCACGCCTTTTCCTCTCACCGCACGGTCACCCGAGCCCGGAGGTGATTGCTCACCTGTCCCCTCCCATCGATCACAAAAATCTCATAGACGCGGATGCCGCTGATCTCTTCCTCAGTTTTCTCGGGTTCCACCATGCTCCCTTCATACCCCCGCTTTTCGGAGCTGAGGAGCGAAAATCGACGTTTAATCCTGACGGTGATCCTCTCCTCCACGATCCCCTCTGTCTGCCCGAAATAGCGCCCGCGGCTGAGCACGATGGGCCGAAGCCCAGTCGTAAAGGTAAAGTCAGCCACCTCCCTTTTCAATCCAAGATAGACTTCCGTGATGTCCCCGTCTGGGTCTCGAAAATCGAAGCGCAGGGTTACCTGTCCCCCTTTTTCCACCATGTGCGGCTCGATCCGGAAATTGCTGATCCGCGGGACCCCCGGGCCAGGCGCAGAGGGGGCAAACTTCGCCCCGGCGCACCCACTGGAGAGTGCCGCGGCCATCACCCACCCCAGGATGGCCCGTTTTCTCTCTGAGTATCTCATCATAATACTCTCTGTCCCCTCATGGGCTCGCCTCTGTCGCCCCCCCGTGCCCACCTCCCCCGGGGGTTCGAACACTGATGATCTCTCCGGCATGGGCGTGGATCTGAAATTTGGAATCAAGGGACCGTTCCCCACTCGAGGTCACGAGGATGCTCTCTCCCCCCTGACCGGATGTTCCTCCCTGGAGCCCATAGGGTCTAAACCGTCTCCGGTCCGAGAGGAGACCGACCGCGGCGTCGGTGAGCAGCCGAATATCACGCCGGATTCCATCCCCCCCTCGATATTTCCCCTGTCCGCCCGATCCGCGGCGGATCTCATAGCGGAGAACTTGGAGGGGATAGGCGTGCTCCAAGGCCTCGATGGGGGTGTTCCGGGTGTTGGTCATATGGGTCTGTACCGCATCCATGCCGTCTCGTGTTGGCCGGGCCCCCATCCCTCCGGCGATGGTTTCATAATAGGCAAAATTCCGTCCGCGCTCAGGATCAAAGCCCCCGATCATCAGGTTGCTCATGGTCCCGGCACTCGCCGCGGGGATTCGATCGGGCAGGGCCTTGGCTAACGCCCCGAGGAGCACATCAACAATCCGCTGAGACATCTCTACATTCCCACCAGCCACGGCCGCAGGAGGCATCGCGTTGACGACCGTCCCCTCTGGAGCGATGACAGTCAGGGGGATCATGCATCCCGCATTGGAGGGAATTTCAAAGTCGACGAGACAGCGAAAGACATAGAAGACGGCTGAGAGGGTCACGGCGTACACGGCGTTGATACTGCCAGCCACCTGCGGGGATGTCCCTGTAAAGTCGGTGACGGCTTGATCCCCGCTGACGGTCACGGCCACGGTGATCCGAATGGGCTCGGTCGTAATGCCGTCATCGTCCAGGTAATCTTCGAACGGATAACAGCCATCCGGGATCCGCCGGATGGCCTCTCGGGTCATCCGCTCGGCGTACGTCTTGAGTTCCGCCATATAGTGGAGCGTCTCTTCTGCCCCGTAGCGAGCGACGATCTCGAGGAGCCGCCTCCGCCCCGTCTCGTTCGCCGCCAGCTGGGCCTCTAAATCCCCCTCCCGCTCCACGGGGGTCCGGACATTGGCCAGGAGGAGATCGAAAATGTCCCGATTCAGAATCCCTTCCCGCACCAGCATCACCGGTGGAATCCGAATCCCCTCCTGAAAGATCTCCGTGGCCACCGCCATGGAGCCTGGGGCCATCCCCCCCACGTCAGCGTGATGGGCCCGGTTCGCGACAAAGAAGAGGGGGGAAGGGTTTTCATCCCCGAAGACAGGGGAAATAAGGGTCATGTCGGGAAGATGGGTACCTCCGCGGTACGGATCGTTCAGGACTATGGTATCTCCGGGGCCGACGCGCCTCCCCCCTATCGCGCTCGTCACGGCTAAGGGCATGGAGCCGAGATGAACGGGGATATGGGCCGCCTGGGCGACCATCTCGCCCCTCCCGTCGAAGACGGCGCACGAGTAATCGCGCCGCTCCTTGATATTGGGGGAATGTCCGGTCCGACAGAGAGCAACCCCCATCTCTTCGGCAACCGAGGCGAAAAGATTCTTGAAGACCTCGAGCTTGATGGGATCGTATCCTCGTTTCATCGTAACTCCTCTAAGGCTGCAGCCTTGTGAGGAGAAGATTGCCCCGCCCGTCCACGCTCCCCTCCCAGCCCGGTGGAATGAGGGTGGTCGCGCTCATCTCCACGACCAGGGCCGGCCCACCGATCCGGTTGGCCGCCTGCAAGGCCTCTCGGTCGAAGACAGGGGCCGAAACCCATCCGTCCTCGAAAAAGATTCTCCTTTCGCCGACGCAGGCCGCTCCAGAATCCGCCGTTCCCTCCTCCACATTGGCCAGGGGCGGCTTCTCCGTCCCACCCTTCACTCGAAGCCTGACCGTCACAATCTCGGTCTCCCGGATCGGATTGGCGTACCCATAACTTCTCCGGTGCAGATCGTGAAACCGAGACACGAAATCCTTGCCAAAGGGGACGCGAATCTCATAGGACTGGCCAAGGTAGCGCATGTCCAGGGAGGCCTCCGTCGTGATCGACTCCTCGGCAACTCCCTCGTCCTTCATCTCGTGCAGCCCTTGTTTCTTCAGGAGACTCACGTGCGCCTCGAGCTCCTCGAAGGGGGGGGTGGCGGTACCGCTCAAGAGCGTCTTGGCGTAATCCTTGACGACATCAGCCACCAACATCCCATACGCCGACAACAGCCCCGCATGCAGCGGAACCAGCACCCACGGGATCGAGAGGGACTCAGCCAGGGCGCAGGCATGTAGTCCTCCCGCCCCGCCGAATGAGACGAGACAGAACTCCTGGGGATCATACCCCCGCTCCACGGAAATGACGCGGATGGCCTTTTCCATCACGGCATTGGCCACCGTGACAACCCCTTCCGCCAGGCGCAGACGCTCCAGGTTCACTTGTCGGGCGAAGGCCTCGATCGCCGCCTCGGCGCGCTCCACCTCGAGCCGCATCTTCCCGCCGAGAAAGCGGTCCGGGTCCAGTCGTCCCAGGGTCAGATGCGCATCGGTGACAGTGAGTTTCTCTCCACGACCATAGCAAACCGGTCCGGGATCGGCCCCGGCGCTCTCAGGCCCCACGCGCAGGGCACCCCCTTCATCGATCCAGACCAACGATCCGCCGCCCGATCCCACGGTATGGATGTCGAGGAATGGAAGGCGAAGTGGCAGGTCCCCTATAACGGCCTCTGTGGTGATGCCAAGCTCGCCATCGACGAGAGAGACATCGGTGGAGGTCCCACCCATGTCGAATGTGATCACTTTGACAAAACCGGCCTCCCTCGCAATGGACGTGGCACCCACCACGCCCCCTGCAGGACCCGAGAGGATGGTCCGAACCGCTTCCTGGCGGGCCGTGGCCGCGGAGATGCTCCCGCCATTAGACTGCATGATCCTGAGACGTTCCTTCCCGACCTCGCCCTCGAGCCGGCTCAGATAGCGATCCATCAACGGCGAGACGTAGGCGTTCACCACGGTGGTCGTGCACCGCTCGTACTCTCGATACTCTGGAAGGATCCGATGAGAGGCGGAGACCGGAATCCCGAGTTGCAAGGCCCGATGAAGGATCCGGGCCTCATGACTCGGGTTCGCATAGGAAAACAGAAGGCAGATGGCAATCGACTCGACCCCCTCCGCGGCCAGGTGGTTCAGGATGGGACTGAGGCTCTCGTCCTCGAGGGGCTCCAGGACCCTTCCCCGGCAGTCCACCCGCTCCCGGATGCCGAAGCGGAGTGACCCAGGCACCAGGACGGGAGGCCGATCGACCATCAAATCGTAAAGGCGCAGGCGATCCTGGCGGCCGATTTCCAACACATCTTCGAATCCGGCAGTGGTGATCAGGGCAACCCTCGCCCCCTTCCGCTCGAGCAGCGCGTTGGTCGCCACGGTGGAGCCATGGACCATCTGATATCCCTCTTCATCCCAGACCTCGTCCGCAAGCCCCTCAAGCACGCCCCGGGCCGGGTCGAGAGGGGTCGAAAGGACTTTCCGGGTCCACAGTCTCCCCCCGGCCACAAACACCAGGTCGGTGAAGGTGCCCCCGACGTCCACGCCGACATTCGTCATGCGCGTACCTCACGATCCGGATATGGGGTCTACCCTACAGCCCATTCAGTCCGTTTCCTACAAGAAAGTATACCCTAGCAGTGCGGATATGGTCTAGTGCCGCACCAACTATTTCTGGCTAACATTCCGCTCTGGTGCGACACTTCCGCTAGGGGGGCAGGCCCCCCTTCGGCGCTCGGCTGTGCCCTCGCTGAGCACCCCCCAGGCGTAGGGGAGGCTCTCCCCTACCACCCCTCAGTGCCCCTGGTTGTATGTTGCGAATCTTAGGAGAAGCGAGTTGGAGGGGCACTAGTGCCGCACCAACTATTTCTTGCTAACATTCCCCTCTGGTGCGGCACTTCCGCTAGGGGGGCACCCCCCCTTCGGCGCTSRRCTCNCGCCTCGCTGAGCACTCTCGCTTCAAGAGATCCAAGTGCTGAAGGAACTATTTTGCAAATCAGGCCCAGCAGCTTTATCCTCTGTAAAAGCGTTACGGGGTAATCCCGCGCAGACCAGCTTTCTCAATCTCTCCCCTTGGCTGTCCGAAGGGTGGGGTTTTTCTGAACATGCCGGACAAGATTATTTCCCCAGCTGGAGGTTTCCCATGAAAATCACGGGAGTCGATTGTTTCATCCTGGACAAGCAATTCCCCTTCGTTAAAGTGCACACAGATGAGGGGATAACCGGCATCGGCGAAATCTTTCGGCGCAACGCCCCAATCTATAAAGCTGCGGTGGACAGTGTGCTGGCTCCCAGCCTTATCGGCAAAGACCCGTTGAACACGGAAGC
>LKGT01007019.1_pt1 | contig 12031 bp, 17 predicted proteins | sample 503861 | NCBI WGS metagenome assembly LKGT01 (sample SAMN04113194, study PRJNA297058) | marine sediment metagenome | biome: marine benthic biome; feature: marine benthic feature; material: marine sediment; isolation source: sediment sample collected at the water-sediment interface from the South......
TCGATGGGCATGCGGACGCCGTGTTGGCGGCAAGTATCTTTCATTTTGGTGAGTACACAGTGGGGCAAGCCAAAGAGCGTATGATGCAACACCATATCGATGTTAGACTCTAGGTGCTCGGAAGATGCTGAAAAAACCCTTGCCACGCTTCGTCCCCGCGCTTCGCAGTCCTGCGCCGCTTGGGCACCGGCTCAAGCCATCCGTGGCTTGGGCGTTCGGCGGGACGAAGGTTCACTGGACCTTCGCCTTGTTCCGCCTCACCCCGCTGCGCTCTTGGTCCGCTTTGCCCATGGGCCTTTAGATAGAGGGGTGGTGCGGGGAGGTACCGGTAACGGAGCCGATGGACGCAAAACGGAAAACACAGTTTCCCGTTTTCTCCATGCCTCGATTGTCTAAGCGATTGAGGCATGGCGGTACGTCCGTGTACCGCACGCTAACCGAGGCTTTTCGGCTCRATTTTCGATGATGTCTGTTTACGGCGATGAACCATGTCTGATTCTTGGTTGGATGAGATAAAGTGGAATGAGGACGGACTCGTCCCAGCAATCGCGCAGCAGCAAGGTACGAATCGGGTGTTGACACTCGCGTGGATGAATCGCGAAGCCTTGGCCGCAACCGTGCGCGAACGAAGGGCCGTATACTGGTCGCGAACGCGCAGCAAGCTTTGGCGAAAGGGAGAGCAGTCCGGCCACACGCAAATCGTCAACGACATTCGGCTCGATTGTGAKAANGACGKMRTMYNGMTRKCGGTCKNNCRGNAWKSSTGSTRWWNCYKSTCWTNCCGRKCNTCATAGCTGTTTCTTTCAGCAGCTCCAGGGGGATCGTTGGGTTACGGTAGAGTCTGTCATCAAGACAGAACRGGAGATCTACGGTAAGAATCGTTGAAYCACCGGCTACTTTGASGAAGTTGTTACGAGATGTCCGATATCCTCATGAAACTTGCTAACGTACTTGAGGCACGCAAGGGTGYAGATMARGRYACRTCGTATGTGGCGRGCCTCTACGCGGGCGGYCTSGAYGCGATTCTCAAGAAAATCGACGAGGAAGCGASCGAAACCGTCRATGCYGCCAAGACYGGCGAYCGACAGCAAATCGTGCATGAGACGGCAGACCTTTGGTTTCACACCTTGGTGCTATTGGCCCACCAAGGGCTGGGTCCGGCGGATATATTGCGGGAGTTGGAGCGCCGTCTGGGGACGTCAGGATTAGAGGAAAAAGCGCGACGAAAAACCCACAAAGTCGATGGTAAACCGCCTGATAAGAGCAAAAGTTAGGCTGTAGAATCGCTATAGCGGTGGATATTCAGATCGTGGGCGGTGATAATCTGGTTCGATTGCAGACAAAATTGGAGACTGGAGATGGGTGGTATTGGTATTTGGCAACTGGTGATTGTGTTGCTCATTGTGATTCTTGTCTTCGGCGCTAAGAAGCTCAGGAACATCGGTGGCGATCTGGGCTCGGCCATCAAGAACTTCAAGCAGGCCGTGAAGCAAGATGAAGACGACGGCGAAGATGAAGCGAAACGAGTCGAGACCAAATCAGAAAAAATAATCGACGGCGAAGTTACGTCGAAGAATAACCAAAAGGCCTGAAACCAACTGGTGTTGATACGCCACTGCAGCCATGTTCGATATTGGAGTTTGGGAGCTGGCGCTAATCGGCGTGCTTGCTTTGATCATTCTAGGGCCGCAGCGGCTCCCGGAGGTGGCGCGCACGGCCGGCAAGTGGGTGGGGCGCATGCGCCAATTCGTCGCCAGCGTCAAATCAGATTTCGATAACGAACTGCGAACAGAAGAACTCACCGAACTCCGAAAGCTTCATACCGAATTAAACGAAACCCGCCAGCTCATCCAGCGATCCTCGAGCGACGCCTTCGAAGGTCTGCAGCAAGGCCTGGATGCAGGCCGGTTGGCTGCGGATGTTGAAAAGCCAGTGAAGCGCAAACTGGCCGCGAACAAGCAAGCGAAGAAGCGGAAGACGACGACACGTACGGCGCCGCGAAAGAAAGCTGCTACCAAGAGAAAGACCCGTGGAGCCAGAAGAACACGAAGCCGCTGAAGGTACGTTTATTTCGCATCTCGTGGAGTTGCGCAATCGTTTAATGCACGCGATTATCGCTGTGTTTATCGTCTTTGTCCCGCTTGCTGTATTCGCTGAGAAGATATTTCAGTTGGTTGCCATGCCGTTGTTGCGGGCTTTGCCGGTTGGTAACAGTATGATAGCGATCGACCCGGTATCACCCTTCTTGACACCCATAAAACTCGCCCTTGCTGCTGCCGTGGTTATCACCATCCCTTATCTGCTCTATCAGCTATGGGCATTTGTTACACCAGGCTTGTATAAGCATGAACGTAAACTGGTATTACCGTTGTTGGTGTCCAGCACCTTACTATTTTATGCGGGCATGGCGTTTGCCTACTTCGTGGTGTTCCCGCTAGCGTTCAGTTTCTTTATCAGCATGGCACCGGAAGGTGTGGAAGTCATGACCGATATCCGCGCCTTCTTGAGCTTTGTGTTGTCAATGTTTTTTGCCTTTGGTATCGCTTTCGAGGTGCCAATTGCCATTATCTTGCTGTCGCGAGCAGGGGTGATCGACCCCGATGATTTGGCGTCCGAGCGCGCCTATGTGCTTATCGGGACATTTGTTGTCGCTATGTTGCTCACTCCGCCGGACGTGATTTCACAGACGCTGCTTGCGATTCCGATGCTGTTGTTGTTTGAGGTTGGAATCTTCGTTTCGCGTCGAATGAAGCGCGCTTCAGGCGAGAACAGTGACGAGTACAGCAAACCGACCGAAGAATCCATCGACGCCGACCGCGGCGTTTAATGGTACGCCACCAGCAGATGTTACTATCGTGACCGTGTCCGTGACGGCCGCTCGATAGCAACGGCCTCAAGATCGAGCTCGGTGTCATTGCGGGCAATATGCAGTTTTATGCGACTGCCGGGTTTTCGACTCGAGATAGCTAGTAAGGCATCAGCTGCTTCCACAATAGTTTTGTCATCTATCGTGAGAATAACGTCGCCCGGCTGCAGTCCTGCCTGATGCGCTGGGCCGTCACGCAGTATACCGACTACGAGTACGCCACGCGTATCGAGTAACCCCAGTGAACGTGCAAGCTCCGGCGTGATTGCACGTGCCTCGATTCCCAGCCATCCACGTAAAGCGCGACCATGTTCGATAATGTCTTGTAAAACGTTTTGTGCCAAGCTCACAGGAATTGCAAACCCGATTCCCTGTGATCCACCACTGCGAGAGAAGATCGCGGTATTGATGCCGACCAGATTGCCGTTTGCATCGATTAATGCACCGCCAGAGTTGCCGGGGTTGATGGCGGCATCGGTTTGAATAAAATTTTCGAAGGTGTTGATGCCAAGCTTGGTGCGGCCAGTGGCGCTGACAATACCCATGGTGACTGTCTGACCAAAGCCAAAAGGGTTTCCGATCGCCAGTACAACATCACCGATACGCAAGCCCTCTGACTGCCCGACCGTAATGGCTGGTAGATTCTCTAGGTCTAATTTTAGTACCGCAAGATCGGTCTCGGGGTCTTTGCCGATTACGCTGGCGGAAGCAGTGCGACCGTCTCGTAACGATACTTGGATCTCATCGGCACCTTCGATCAAATGGTGGTTGGTTAGAATGTAACCACTATCACTCATTATTACGCCTGAACCGAGGCTTGTTTCGACACGTTGTTGCGGTGTAATTAGGTCATCAAGGCTGTGCCCAAAAAAACGTTCGAATAAAGGCTCATTTAGAAAAGAGTAACGGCGCACTGAGACAACTTTCGCGGTGTTTATGTTGACAACGGCCGGGGCCGAGTTCTCTACCGCAGCGGCGTAGGATACAGGGCCAAAGTCAGGACGGCTGGCCGTCGTCGGTAGCGCCTGTCTGATCTCGACGGAATCGGTCTTTGGGTGGAGTAAGTCGGGCCAAACGACCGTTAAAACGAAGGCTATGGCAAGCCCCAAAACAACGGCGCGGACAATGTACGATAAGATGCTTCGCAGACGCATGGCAGTCCTTTGGAATAGCGAAAATTTGGTCTACGTCACAGACGAATTAGCTAGCCTGATGAGCGGCCGCCTGCCAATTCTACCGTATCCGGACGGTCTTTGTTGTGCTCCCGTGCGTAACACCGTTGACTTACACCGTGATTCGATACCTGCCCTGTGATGATTATTGTCACGGGTCATGTATAATCTCCTGCCGATCGCGCCATGTATTTGTAGATCAAACTATCTAGATCGCTGTTGCTGCGTAGTGCAGGATCTCGGCTACTAAAAAGGGGCGCATATTTTCAGGGGGGGACTCCATGAGTGATGAGAGCACTGACCAAACTCGGCGGCAGCTGCTTGCAATAACGACGGGGTTGGGGCTCGCCGGTACGGCAGTCGCAAGCATACCGTTCGTCCTCAGCATGCAGCCCAGCGCCCGTGCTCGTGCCCTTGGCGCGCCCGTGGAAGTGGATATAAGCAAGCTCGAAGCTGGACAGCGGTTGGTATTCGAGTGGCGTGGGAAGCCGGTGTGGATCGTGAACCGCACGAAGAAGATGCTAGACACGCTGCCGGGAATGGCCGGCAAGCTCGTCGACCCCAACTCGGATGCAAGCGAGCAACCTAGTTATGCACAAAACGAGTGGCGTTCCATAAAGCCGGACATACTCGTATTGGTGGGCATCTGCACCCATCTTGGTTGCTCACCGCTAGCCAAATTCGTAGAGGGGGCGGCTTCCGGCCTAGGACGGGACTGGCCCGGCGGTTTCTTTTGTCCGTGTCACGGCTCTTTTTTTGATCTTGCCGGGCGTGTCTATAAGGATGTACCCGCCCCGACCAATCTGGTGGTGCCGCCGCACGCCTACGTGAGTGATACCCGCATAATCGTCGGTTTAAGCCCGGACGAAGTCGAGAAAAACAAAAACGCCTAATGCAAAAACTCATCGCTTGGATTGATGCTCGTATCCCCCTTATTGAGGTGTGGGACGAACACCTAGCCAAATATTACGCGCCAAAGAATTTCAACTTCTGGTACTACTTCGGTTCGTTAGCGATATTGGTGTTGGTGATTCAGATCCTAACTGGCATCTTTCTCACCATGCACTATAAGCCCGATTCCAAGTTGGCGTTCGCGTCAGTGGAATACATCATGCGCGATGTTCCCTGGGGATGGCTGATTCGCTATATGCATGCCACCGGCGCTTCGCTATTCTTTGTCGTGATTTACCTGCATATGTTCCGTGCATTGCTGTATGGCTCGCATCGACCGCCGCGTGAACTCTTATGGCTGATAGGCATGGTGATTTATGTTGCCCTCATGGCGGAGGCGTTTACGGGCTACCTGCTTCCATGGGGCAACATGTCATTTTGGGGCGCGCAGGTAATCGTTTCTTTGTTTGACGCTGTGCCATGGGTGGGGCCACCGGTAGCAGAATGGATCCGCGGTGATTTCGTCATCTCGGACGCAACCCTCAATCGCTTTTTCTCCTTCCACGTGATAGCGGTGCCGTTAGCGCTGGTTGGGCTGGTATATCTACATATCGTCGCGCTGCACAAGGTTGGGTCGAACAACCCGGATGGGATCGAGATCAAACGGCACAAAGACAAAAATGGTGTGCCACTCGATGGGATCCCGTTTCACCCTTACTACAGCGTCAAAGATATGGTCGCGGTAGCGCTTTTCATGATGGTGTTTGCTGCCATCATGTTTTTTGCACCGGAAATGGGTGGGTGGTTCCTAGAGCACGATAACTTCGTGCCTGCGAACCCGTTGCAGACACCGCCAGAGATCAAACCGCTTTGGTACTTTACGCCTTACTATTCGATCCTGCGCGCAAATACAGTCAATTTTTTCTACATACCAGCAAAGTTGTGGGGTGTCTTTTTCATGGGTCTTTCCCTGGCGATGTTCTTCTTCTTGCCATGGCTTGATCGCTCACCGGTTAAATCGATTCGCTATCGTGGCTGGATGTATAAGACGGCACTGACGATATTCGCCATCAGTTTTGTTATTTTGGGCTATCTTGGCACGCGACCGCCGGCGGGCATCTACAAGGCATTGGCGCAGATTTGCACGATATTGTATTTCGCGTTTTTCTTCCTTATGCCTTGGTACACGAAATACGACAAAACCAAACCTGAACCGGACAGGGTCACATAGCTTTGAGACGTCTCTGTTTATCGCTTTTTTTGGTTGCGGCATCGACGGTGGCGTCGGCGGCGGCGTTGCCGCCGGGCGTGAAGCCTCCACCCCTAGAAATCGACCTTGGCGACCAAGAATCGCTTCAGCGCGGCGCACGTACCTTTATCAATTACTGCCTTTCTTGTCATAGTGCCGCCTATATGCGCTACAATCGCATGGGCAAAGATCTTGGAATTGATGAAGAACTCGTAAAGGATAACCTGCTGTTTGCCGCCGACAAAGTCGGTGACCTTATGAAAGCAGTGATGCCGCCGGAAGACGCCAAGGTATGGTTTGGTACCGCACCGCCCGATCTGACTCTGGTAGCGCGTTTCCGCGGTCCCGAGTGGCTGTATCTCTATATGACGGGCTTCCATCGCGAGGGCGGTCGATGGGACAATATCGTATTCCCAGACGTAGCTATGCCGCATGTGCTCTACGAATGGCAAGGCGAGCAACGAGCAGTGTTCAAGACCATGGAGGACGGCAGTAAGCGGTTCGATCGTTTTGAGTTGGTGCGTCCCGGCAGCATGAAGAAGGAAGAGTATGACGCAGCCATGCGCGACCTCGTCAACTTCTTTGTATATCTGGGCGAACCAGCGAAGTTGGTCCGCTATCGGATTGGCGTATATGTCCTCATCTTCCTCGGTGTGTTCCTTATCTTCACTTATCTCCTTAAGCGAGAGTACTGGAAACAATTGCACTGAGAGGGCGGTATCTAGGTTTAGAGACAGCTTTTAGCTCGTGTTGCTGACGAGACTGTCGTACTGGAAAAGTGGTAAATGGCATCCCCCATAAATAGAAAACCCATTATGACTTTGTACTGTGAGGCCGACGATCCTTATAGTCATCGCACGCGTATTGTCTTGTTTGAGAAAGATGTTGAGTGTCGAATTGTGGAGGTCGACCTCAACAAGAAGCCACGGGAGCTTGCTGATGTGAACCCCTACCTTCAGGTGCCGACAATTGTTGATCGGGATTTAGTACTCTATGATTCACTCATTATAAATGAGTACCTGGATGAACGGCTGCCGCATCCGCCGTTAATGCCCGTGGACCCCGTGTCGCGGGGCCGTGCGCGGCTTATGTTGATGCGGTTCGACCGCGATTGGTACGGCCTGCTGCCACAAATCACCAGTGGTGAAAGAAGGGTGGTAACCCGTGCCCGTAACGTTATCCGCGATGGGCTCACGGTAATATCTCAGATATTCAAGGAACAACCGTACGTCCTGGGAGATGACTTTTCATTGGTTGATTGTTGTTTGGCCCCCATTTTGTGGCGGCTTGGGACCTATGGAATCAACCTTCCTCGCCAAGCCAAGCCCATACTTGACTACGCCGAGCGCATATTTGAACGTAAGTCGTTCAAACTCAGCCTCACGGAAACTGAAAGGGAAATCAGGGCCGACAAATAAGCGATTGAGGTACAATGTAGCCTGGATTATCATCTCGACCTGATGATGACGCCTATTAAACCCTACCTGATTCGTGCCGTCCGAGATTGGGCCGTAGATAGCGGCTTGACCCCATTGATTGTCGTAGATACGGCCTTAAGGGGCGTCAACGTGCCAGCCCATTTTGTTGAGAATGGGCGGCTACTGCTCAATGTTCACACGCGGGCGGTACAGAATTTCGTTATAGAAGACGAATGGGTGTTATTCGCGACGAGGTTCGGCGGTAAGCGCAGTTCGCTAGAGATACCGGTTGCGGCTATTCGTGCCATCTATGCACGCGAGAACGGCCAGGGGGTCACTTTCCCCAAAGAGTCCGCCGGACAGCCGGGTCGCGCCGCTGACGAAACAGGTCGCACTGCACCCGAAGTCACCACTGAGGAATCACCAAAGAAGCCTTCCCATCTAAGGGTCGTCAAGTAGTAGTCGCCTGGCGCTAACCCAGCGCTTAGCCCGAATACCGCCCTCGTTTGCGCGTGTCAACCTGACGTGTCCTTGGACCGCTATCTTCCATTAAGTACAGATGACTTCAGAACCACCGTCAGGGGACGGACTATGATTAATGGGGAGCCCCACGACTCCAGGGTAAGGACTGTTCCCAGTCGGGCCACCTGCAGGGCAAGGATTGTCGCACGGTGAGGCGAATGACGCTGCGGCGCTGAACCCACGACAACTTGCACCTGGCTTTATCGCGTTATTCTGGCCGTGGCACCTGTCCGCATTTGGGCTTATGCTTTGACTCCGACCCTGCGCCGGACATGGAGGGACGATGATTAAGGTAGTACGGGCCGATATTACTAGCCTGGCTGTCGATGCCATCGTCAATGCGGCCAACGAGACCCTGCTCGGTGGCGGTGGTGTGGATGGGGCCATACATCGGGCAGCTGGGCCAGAACTGCGACAAGCCTGTCAAAAGATCGGCGGCTGTCCTACCGGTGAAGCACGCATTACACGGGGGTTCCGGTTGCCGGCAACCTGGGTGATTCATACCGTCGGACCGGTATGGCAGGGCGGCGACAAAGGCGAGCCAGATTTGCTTGTTGCGTGTTATAAAAATTCGTTCGATTTAGCACTGCAAAATGGGGTTAGCACGATCGCCTTTCCAAGTATTAGTACGGGCGCCTATGGCTACCCCATAGAGGCAGCGACAGGTGTCGCTGTCGGTGTCATGAGAAGTTATGAAGACAGGCTTGAAGAGACAATATGTTGCTGTTTCAGTGACGACGATGGAAAGGTCTATGAACTGACGATCTCTGCCGCCGGGTGGCGGTGATTACACCGGCGGGAAGATCTTATCGGGATTGAGAATACCGTTAGGATCAAATTGTTGTTTTATTCGTTTCATGAGATCGAGGGTTACTGGGTCGATTTCTCGGTTAATGTAGTCACGTTTTTCTCGGCCGACGCCGTGTTCGCCAGAAAGCGTGCCACCGAGCGCCAGTACCAAGTCAAAGACCTTAGATAGGCACGGCTGCGCCTTTTCTGCCTGGACTTCGTCTTGTGAGTCGTAGAGTAGATTGACATGAATATTGCCGTTGCCAGCATGGCCGAAGTTGACGATTGGAATACCGAACTCCTGACTCAAACCTTCCAGCCCCGTTATCAAGTCAGAAATACGTGATACCGGGACGACGATATCCTCGTTTAGTTTGTTAGGGGCAATTTTGCGTAAGGCGGGTGACAACGCTTTGCGGGCAGCCCATAGCGCGGCTACCTCTGCCTCAGTGCTCGCTGCTTTAAGTTGCACCAGCCCTTCATTTTGTGCCGCCCGACTAACGGCATCGACGGCTGCGTCAATGCCTGATTCGGGTCCGTCTACTTCGATCATGAGCAACGCGCCGGCCTCGTCTGGAAGCTCGGCCTTCGAAAAGTCCCGAATCATGTCGATCGATGCCTTGTCAATAAATTCTAGGGCACATGGAATCACGGGTTGAGCCATGATGGATGATACCGCTGTCGTGGCGCCATCTACGTTACTGTATACGGCTTGTAACGTGCGCTTGGCTTGCGGGTGTGGAATTAGTTTAAGCGTGGCCTCGGTAATGACGGCGAGCGTACCTTCAGAACCGATGATAAGCCGAGTAAGGTCATAACCGACTACGCCCTTGGTTGTGCAGACGCCAGTGTTTATTTCGTCACCCGCACCGGTTACCGCACGTAACCCCAACACATTTTCTCGTGTTGTGCCGTACTTAACCGCGCGTGGACCCGCCGCATTCAACGCCAAGTTACCACCGACAGTACAAAAGGCACTGCTCGTAGGATCGGGTGCCCAGAAAAAGCCGTGTGCAAGCGCTGTCTCTTGTACCGCCTGATTGATTACTCCCGATTCCACGCGCATGAATCGATTGGCTGGATCCACTTCCAGGATGCGATCCATGCGTTCCAGCGATAGTACTAAACCTCTGCGCAAAGGAATCGAGCCGCCGGTGGTGCCAGTGCCGCGGCCGCGAGCTACCAGCGTTGTGCCATAGCGATTACATAAGCGTACCGTTTCCCGTACCTGTTCCAGGGAGGTCGCAAATGCAACGATATCGGGCTCGCTATGTTTACGTGAATTGTCGTAGCCATAGGTCCACCGATCGGCCGGATCGGTGAGCACGTTGTCATCCCCGACGAGTCGTGCCAACTCAACCGCCAAATCTTCAACCGCACTAACCATGTCGACGAATTCGTTCTATCAGGTTGCTTGTGGAGCGCTCGAAGCGTACGGGGACAGCATGGACTTTTCCGCCATATGATGCAACAAAGTCGGCGCCAACGATCTTGTCCGGTTGCCAGTCGCCACCCTTTACCAAGTGATCGGGCCTGGCGGTTTTGATGAGTTCGAGTGGTGTGTCTTCGCCGAACGATACAACCAGCGAAACGCAACCGAGGGCAGCGAGCAACGCCATACGATCGTCAAGCGGATTGATAGGTCGACTGGATTCCTTGTTTTGTCGCGCCACGGAAGCATCGCTATTTACGCCGACGATCAGTGACGCGCCAAGTGTAGCCGCCTCCTCCAGGTAAGCCACATGCCCACGATGTAGGATGTCGAAACATCCGTTTGTGAAAACGAGCGGGCCAGGTAGTGCCGCCAGTCTATCCTTAAGCAGTTCCTGGTCCTGAACGATCTTGGATTCACTAAGCGTCAATCAGTGTACTCAAAGAGTTTAACTACGCGCGTGACCCCTTTTGTTTCACGGGCGAGCTTTGTTGCCACAGCGGCTTCCGACCGCTTAACCAAACCCATCAAATAGACCACTGAATTCGACGTCACGACCTTTACGTGGGTGGGCCCGACGCCCTTGGTGGTGGTCTGTTTGCTTTTAATCTTGCTGGTAATCCACCTATCGTTCGTACGGTTCTTAGTCAACGGACCGGCCGGCGGGGCGATACGAATATGGTTGTTGATCCGGCGTATACCCTGGACAGTTCTGACTTTGCTTAGCGTGCGGTCGCGAAGACTCTTGGTTGTTGCCTCTCCGGTTAGAAGCACAATGCCATTCATGCTGGTCACATTCGCGCGTACCGTATCCTTTAGTTGCGGATCTTCGACGATCAATTTCTGCGCCTTCAGTTCGAGTGTCTGATCGTCGATCATTGTGCCAGTCGTACGCCGATCTGTTGCTACTGCTGCTCCCGTGGCAGCCCCGGCTACCAGCGCGGCGGCGCAGCCTTGGAGCAGTCCTGCGACAAAGATGATCAGTGCCGTCATTAGCGCAACGTATTTCATACTAAACGTCTCCTAATAGTTGATAGTCGATCAAATCACACAAGCAGTGGATGATAATTCCATGGACTTCTTGAATGCGGGCAGTGGACGAATCGGAGACACAGATATTGACGTCGTTCCCCGAGAGCACGGACACCAATTCGCCGCCGTTGCGTCCATTGAGGGCGACACAAGTCATTTCTCGTTCGTGTGCTGCCTCCACCGCCAACAACACGTTGGCGGAATTTCCTGAGGTCGAAATCGCCAATAAAACATCCCCGGGTTGCCCAAGGGCTCGCACCTGCTTAGCGAAGACATCCTCGAAACCATAATCATTGCTGATTGCAGTTATGGTCGAACTGTCTGTGGTGAGCGCCAGCGCCGGCAGCCCAGGTCGCTCGCGCTCAAAGCGATTTAACATTTCTGCCGAAAAATGTTGTGCGTCTGCAGCCGAGCCACCGTTGCCACACGCGAGAATCTTTCCCTGTTTGTGTAGTGCGGCGACCATCTCGATAGCCGCGGTCGTAATTAATGGTGCTAACTCATCCATTGCAGCGCTAGTCGCCCGGATGTTGTCTTCAAAGTTTCTCTTGACTCGGACCGTCAGCGCCGTCGCGTCACCCACTTCCGTACTTTTCCCAGCTCTTGCGTCACTCATGCTGTGTCAAAAGGCATCCTGTAGCCATTCAACTTGATTGCTAT
>LKGT01009508.1_pt1 | contig 12026 bp, 10 predicted proteins | sample 503861 | NCBI WGS metagenome assembly LKGT01 (sample SAMN04113194, study PRJNA297058) | marine sediment metagenome | biome: marine benthic biome; feature: marine benthic feature; material: marine sediment; isolation source: sediment sample collected at the water-sediment interface from the South......
GCCATGGGCATCGACTGCCGTCTCACCCGGCTCCCCGGTCTTTGGGTGGCGATCCGTCGGCCGTTTGTTGAGTTCCATCAGCAGAGCATTCAGAACTTCAAGGCCTTGATCGGGGTCGATATTGCCCAACGGTCCGCGGTACCCATACCGTTTGTCCGCCCGGCGGAGACCCATCTTCACCACCCGTTCGGCGGAGATCTGGTTTTCCAGGCTCAGGGTGGTGTAAATTTTCATCCCGTCCCGGTATAACTTCTGGCTCCCGTAATTTTTCTGAATGAACTGCCGGATATGTTCCACGAAGTAGGGTGCCTTGTTGAGCATGCCCTTGACGCCTCCCAGCTCGAGCGGTTCCGCCCCCGCGGCCTCGTATTCTTCTTCGGTGATAAACCCGTCGTGGAGCATACGGCGCAGGGCGTGATCCCGCCGCTTGAGCGCTTTATCGAGATGGTTGTAGGGCGAATAATGCGTGGGCGCCTTGGGCAAGGCGGCGATCATGGCGCATTCGGCGATTGTCAAGTCCTTCAGTTCTTTTCCGAAATAAGTACGGGCCGCCGCACCCACCCCGTAACCGCCGTGACCGTAATAAATCTGATTGAGGTACATCTCGAAAATTTCATCCTTGGTGAAAATCAATTCGATGCGAATCGCCAGAATGGCTTCCCGGATTTTTCGCTCAATCTTCTTTTGCGGGGAGAGATAGAGGGTTTTGGTCAACTGCTGGGTGATCGTGCTGGCGCCTTCCACCACATGTCCCGCTCTGAAGTTGGCAATGGAGGCGCGGATGATGGCCTTCGGATCGATTCCCAGATGATAATAAAAACCCGAATCTTCCACCGCCAGGGTGGCCTGTTTCAAGCGCAGGGGGATTTCATCGAACGGCACCAGGATGCGCTTTTCGATAAAAAACTCGGCGATCAGCTCATCCTGATCGGAATACAATTTGGTGATGATGTTGGGTTGATAATTCTTTAAGGCGCGGACATCCGGCAAGCCGTCGGAGTATTTGAAATACAGAATGCCGGCTCCCGTGAAACCCAGGACCAGGCCCGTCAGAAAACCCCAAAGCGTGATTTTCCACAAAACAGTCTTCCAGGTCCGGGGCGCGTTTTCCCGGTTGGGGTCTCTGTTTATTTTTTGGTTTCTCAGGATATTTTTCATAACTCTTTTAGCAATGCGTTAAGAGGCCGTCGAGTGTCAGCGGTTCAGCTTCGTCCTTCTTCCAGATCGATCAAATCCACCCAGGTGGTGACGTCTTTCCGGGTGGGGTCCAACCGGTCCCGGATTTCGTAAAACTTTTTCCACTTCTCCGGATTGTCCGGCTGGCGGTTCAGAAGGGTTTCGTTCACCGCAATTACCTCCTCCTGCGAGCGGTGGCGGCATTGAGTGGCCACCCAGGCGGCCAAAGCTTCTTCCATGTCGTCGCCGGCCCGGTGTTGGAAGGTATCCGAATCCACACCCATAAACTTCAGCATGATCTCATCCAGGGGACAGGGATAGATGTATTCTCCTAACGTGTTGTCCCGGGCGGCGCGGGCCTTGTCCGCCATTCTCGGAAGATGAACCAGGCCTGCCATTTGTTCCTTGGGGCTTCGGGGAAATTCCAGGGTCAGATTCATTTTACAAATCAGTCCATGCCGTGCGTGGGCCAACGTCATTCAATCCAGGCGCACCCGGCTGAGGTTTTTGAAATATCGGGATTTCTTGATGGCGGCCACGCCCTCGTCACCCATGTGGTTGCGAAACAGGTCCAGGGTGTGCAGTTTGGGAAAATTCTCGGACGCCGCCAGGTGCCGTGCGCCTTCCTCACCGATTTTATTGAACTTCAGGATCAACTGTTCGAGGTTGCTCAAGTGGGGCGAGTTGGCGATGGCCTGCGCTCCCGGCCCGGAGATCTGGTTGGATTTCAGATTCAGAATTTTGACATTGCGGATGTGGGGACTGGCCATCAGGGCGGCCACTCCGTCATCTCCTATTTCGTTATCGCCCAGCTCCAGACGGCTGACTTGCGCCAGAATTTCCATTTGAGCCAGCGCCCGGGCGCCCTCATCACCGATCTGGGATTTTTCAAGGTCCAGGGTATCGCCGTTGACCAGGTTTTTTTTGACTAACTCTTCGATTTCCATGGATTGGGGATTTCCGGAGTTGATGCGACATTCAACCAGTGCCCTACAGTTTATTGAATTTCCATCGTACGTTCAAGTCCTTGACCCTATAAATTTATTGACTCTAATTGTTTGATGRGGGAAGATRARGCCATTCTGTTGGAAATTCGCACGCTAAAGGAAATCTTGTTCSCAGGGTGGCGCAATTCGGGNTTTTCCATGGGCTTCGWACGCGCTCCGCAGTCTAAGAAANTTGSTTTTTTTGAACATGGRAAGTGATAGATTCAGCTATCCTAATRACTTCTTTAACCCTTTTGGGAGGAAAACCTTAATGAAAAAGTTAATGCTGGTTTTGGTGGTTTTTGGTTTGCTCGGGCTGCCGGTTTCGTCCTTCGCGGGGGAAGGCCCCATGTCGTTACCCGGGGATTCCAACGCTGGGGCGGTGAAACACAATAAAGAAGGGATCGATCACTGGGGCCTGGGACATTTCGATGTCGCGTTGAAACATTTCCAGGCGGCGTCCAAGGCGGATTCGTCCATCGCTCAAACGCATTTCAATGAAGCGATTTGCCTGGACAAACTGGGACGGCACGGCGAGGCCACCATGCATTTCAAAGCGGCCAAAAAACACGCCGGCGGCAACAAGTCGATCCTCGATTCGCCGATTTTAAACGGCCATCTCGGAACTTAACGGACTATTCGGTACAGCCAGCGATGGGAAGCCGGGGGGAGCCGGCTTCCCGTTTTTTTATTATTGAGTTCACTCAAAACCGTAGGGTTTTGATTGTAAATAACTGTAAATAAACATAATATTTGAAACGCCTTAGGTCCGGCCGGGTTTTCCCGGCGGGAGATACGGTTGTGTTATAATGATTCGCATTCCTGAAAGACAGGATTTTAACACCGAACGGAGACAGACGTTATGATGGGCATCGGCTTTCCAGAATTGATGGTCATATTGGTCATTATCATGATCATCTTCGGCGCGGGCAAACTTCCGGAAATCGGGAGCGCCTTCGGCCGCAGTATCAAAAATTTCAAAACGTCCATGAAAGAAGCCGAAGAGGCGTCGGGAGACCAGACAGCCCAGGTGGAAGGCGGAGACGCCGCACCTGATGCCGATCTCAATGCGGGAGACGCCCCGGTCTCGACCGAAGAAGAGGTCACCGCCCAGTTGGCAGGGTCCCATCCGTCTGCCGCACCTCCGAGTGAGTCAACCGCCACCCCGGCTTCCGGCTCTTCGAAACCCGCGGCGCCAACCCAGACCGCTCAAGCCCAGGCCCCTCAGGGCAAGCCCAAGCCCAAGGAAACTCCCAAGAGCGAAGAAGAAAAGATGATCGAAGACGCTATCAACGAGTTAAAGGAAAAGCGTATTGGAACCATTCGCACTCCGCACGACGGCTTGGTTCAGCAGAACGACGTGTTCACCGATTCCTTGAAGCGCAACCCGTGGGGACGCCGGGGGGACCGCGGCGTGCGCCGTGATGTCCTGTAACTGAAGGTTCTCATTTCCCAGAAAAAATTTTCAGGGGTTTCCGGTTTCCTTTTGAACCCCGAAAGCTTTGCCCCACCCAAGCAGTAATCCCAAACCAATCCAGATCAACTCACGGATGCGCCGAACTAAAGAAACCGCCAGACCCAGCGGGCCGGCCATTCCCATGGAAACGAAGATGACGATCAACCCGCCTTCCTGAGCTCCCAGACTGAGCGGGATGAAAAAACTCCCCACCCGAACCAGTTGCAGAAGGGATTCGATGATCCACAATTCCCTGAAGGCCAAAGGCGTCCCCAGATAATAGAGTGTGACATAAAGCTCCACAATGCCCACCGCCCATCCGAAAAAACCGTACACGACCGATTTCAGAAATAGACCGCGATGCTCACGGTAATAGCCGGTCATCATACTGCACAGGGCGACGAGATGCTGCAGCGACGGGCGCGGGGTTTTCGCGGGAAACATTCGGTTGAATCCATGGACGATCCGGCTCAGGGTGCCGGTGACCTGAAACATCAGGAACAACAATATAAGGACGGAAAAGATGATCAGTCCGGTCAGGCTGGAGACCTTGAAGGTCTCAGAGATGTCGTTGCCCATGAACAGGAACACGATGCCGGGAATCATGAACAGGATCAGCGACACCATCAAGGTGGTCCGCGCCACCACCTGCGAGGCGGCACTTTGTTTATAGGTCAAACCGTATTGCTCTTTCAAGAGGTGGGCTTTGACCGGTTCGCCGCCCAGGGTGCCCAACGGCGTAATGGCGTTGAACGCTTCGCCGATCATCCGGATCCGCAGCAGGTGGAAGAGACGGGTCTGGCCGGCTTCTTCCGGTTTGAAAGCGTATTTCCAGGAGAGCGCATCGAACCCGGCCACCCCACCATAAGCCAGCACCACCAGAATGAATCCCGTACCCATGTGCCACAGAAGGCTGCCGACTTCGGTCACATCCACCGAGCGCACCGCCCAGATAAACAGCAGGACGCCGGCGATCAGGAACAGGGGTTTCAGGAACCGGGTCATGACCAAACCGTGTCAGGGGTTGAAAGGGATATCCGAAGGGAAGGGGTTTCCCGGAAATTAATAGCTACAGGGGAGCGCCGGGCGGAATCCGTTAACGGTCGCACTCTCCGCCGATCATGTTGATCATGTCGAAGGTCGGAATGATGTCGGCGAGCATGGCGCCGCGGACGATTTCCTCCACCGCGGCGGTCATGGTGAAGCAGGGAGGACGCACCCGGCATTTGTAAGGCTTCCCGCTGCCGTCGCTGACCAGATAAAAACCCAGTTCGCCGTTGGCCGCCTCGGTGGCCATATACACTTCGCCCACCGGAGGTTTCAGGCCGTCGATGGTCATCTTGAAATGGGCGATCATTTCCTCCATTTTCGAATAGGCGTCCTGCTTGGAGGGTTGCCGCATGTAGGGGTTGTCGACGTTGATGGGGCCGTCGGGCATCTCCTTCAGGGCTTGCTTGATGATTTTGAAGCTCTGCTTGATTTCTTCCATACGCACCAGGTAGCGGTCGAAGTTGTCGCCGACCGTACCCAGGGGTATATCGAAATCGAAGTGGTCGTAGAGCATATAGGGCTGGGCTTTCCGGACATCGTAGTCGATCCCGCACGCCCGCAGGCAAGGTCCGGTGAAACCGAAGGAAATCGCACTTTCTTTGGAGATGCCGCCGGTATCGCGCATGCGGTCGAGGAAGATCCGGTTTTTGGTCAACAGCTTGTCGACATCATCAAAGAGCCCATCCAGTTTCGGGTACACGGCCTGGAGTTCCTTATCAAAACCGGGCGGTAAATCGCACATCAGGCCGCCGATGCGGATGTAGGTGGACGTGAGCCGGGCGCCGCAGACCTTTTCCAGAAAATCCCAGATGATTTCGCGGGCTTCCACAAAATAGATGAACGCCGTCAAGGCTCCTAACTCCAGCGCGGCCGCGGCGATGTTGGTGTAATGGTCGGAGATGCGAGACAGCTCATTGGTCACCACGCGAATGTACTGACACGGGTCGGTGCATTCGATCCCGAGCAGTTTTTCAACCGCCAGGGCGAACCCGACGTTGTTCATGATGGCCGAACAGTAATTGAGCCGGTCAGTGTAGGGGAAGACGTTGGTCCAGGTGACGCTTTCGCACATTTTCTCGAAACCGCGGTGCAGATAACCCACCTCGATGTAACAGTCCACTATCGTTTCACCGTCCAGCGTCAGTACGAACTTGACGGTGCCATGGGTCGCCGGGTGCGAGGGACCCATGTTGAGAACCATATGCTCGGCGTGTAAAGCTTCTTTCAGATCAGACATGATGTGTCTCGCGTTCCCTAACCCTGCCTATTGATACGGACCGGGATGAGCCCCGGGTCCCCGTTTCTCAGTTTGTTGATCGGCACGTCCACCCAGTTTTTGGGCACATAGACGACGCCCGGAGTGGTGCGGTTAGTGACCGCCACCGGGATATCTAGAAATTCCGTTTCCGATTTGATGCGGATCAAATCACCCGACTGGATAGCCATCGCCTGGGCATCCTCGTGGCTGATTTCCGCCACGCAGTCGGGTCCGATGTCCACCAGCGCCTTGGCATAATGCGTGTAACTCCCGATATGGAACATGTGGTTGTTGGTGATCAGCTTCATCGGAAAGCCCTGAGGGGCCTCTTCCGGGGTGACGGCTTCGGTAACGGCAAACTCCGGTTGGGTTCCGGATTCCGTGGGCGCCCACTGACTCGATTTTTTACCGGGGAACATTCCCTGATAACAGGGTGCGGCCCGTTCGATTTCCTTCTGAACCTCCCGCACGGAGGTGTGGGTGAACGGTTTGTCGAGAGCCTGCGCCAAGTCGCAGAAAATGTCGAAATCGGGGCGCGACTGGCCTTCGGGAAGCACCGCTGTCGCCACGCGCTGAACGTGGCGCGTCATATTGGTGAAGGTCCCCTCCTTCTCGGCATAGGAGCCGGTGGGCAACACGATATCCGCGAGGCTCGCCGTTTCCGTCATGTAGATGTCCTGAACCACCAGGAAGGGCACCGTTTTGAGGCCGTCTTTGACCACCGACGCTCTGCGGCTGGAATGGCAGGGGTCTTCGCCGGCAATGTACAGCATTTTGATATGGCCCTGGGAGCAGTTTTCCCAGAGATTTGCGACCAGGTTGGGCTGATCCAGTTTGTCCAGTTTGCCGGTATTCCAGGATTGCGACAGGGTGGAGAGGGCCTTGGCGTCGGTGATCGCCCGGTATCCCGGAAGGTACTCCGGAACCATTCCCATATCGTTGACGCCCTGCGAGTTGCAATGCTCGCGCGGCGGATAGATGTTGACACTGCCTTCGCCGCCGTGATGCAGAAGCAGACTGAGATTGAGCAGGGCGTTGAGAATGGCTTCGCCCTGGCCGGTATCGATGATATCGTTGCCGATCAGAATGAACCGGTCGGCCTTGCGTCCCAACCGCTCCGCGGCCCGCACCAGAACGGAATCTTCCAGTCCGGTAATCTTCTGGACATGCTCCGCGGTGTACGGGGATAACGAGTTGACCAAATCGTCGTAGTTGGGCAGGGCTTCCTTGGTTTTGGCGGTATCGATGAGTTGGTTGTCGATCAGGATGCGGCTGATCCGGTTCGCCACAAACGCGTCGGTTTCCGGCGTGTAGGTCATCCGCACTTCCACCCGCGATTCGTGCCGGAATTCTACGTTGCGCGGATTGGCGATCAGGATATCCGTTCCCGTGAAAATGACGCCCTTGCGGATGGAGTTGCCGGCCACCGGATATTCGGATGGAATATCGGTGTTGAACAGCAGGACCACGTCGGCTTCCTCCAACTCGGTGATGGGTTTGGAGACGATCCCGCCTTCAAAACACTTCTGCTGGAACTGATTCACGTACGGCGCGCGCAAGTGATTCAGGTTGGTGACTTGGGTGGACCCGATGACGCCCCGGAACAGTTTCTGGAGCAGATAATTTTCCTCGTTGGTCAGCTTTTCGCCGCCGACGGCCGCCACGCTGGCGGGACCGTTGCGGTTCACCGTGGTGGTGATGCGCTCGGCGATGGTTTGAATGGCTTCGTCCCAGCCGATTTCCTTGAATTCGCCGCCGACGTTGAGCAACGGAGTCTGCAGGCGGTTTTTGTTTTGCACCATGCCGTGGCCGAATCGTCCTTTGGCACACAGGTTGCCCTCATTGATGCCGAGGCCCAGGGTTTCGTCGCCTTCGATGCGGGCGAGTTGGCCCTTTCTGGTTTCCAGCTTGATAGTGCATCCCCATGAGCAGAAGTTGCAGGTGGTGAGCGTGTTGTTGAACATGTTGGCCAGCCCCCGTGCTTGGGAGGTCATGTCCAACAGCGCGCCGGTTGGGCAGATGGTGATGCATTGTCCGCAGAATTCACAGTCCAAAGGCTCTTCGTTGGCGGTGCCGATGGTGATCTTGTAACCCCGCTTGTGGTAATCCAAAGCCTGCACGCCCTGGGTTTCGTCGCAGATGCGGACGCACATGCCGCACATGATGCAACGGTTGAGATAAAACTCGATGATGGGATTGGTCTTGATGCTCGGTTCGTTGCGCCGGGCGATTTCAAAGCGTCCGCTGTGCATGAGCAGGGCGTCGGTATTATCCTGCAACGGACACACCCCGGATTTGTCGCAAATGGGGCAGTCCAGTGGATGTTCCACCAACAGCATTTCCAGACAGGATTTGTTGTAGCGGTCGGTTTCCTCGGTATTGGTCCGCACCGCCATGCCTTCGGCGATGGGCTGGGTGCAGGAATACACCAGTTCCTTGTTGCCGTCGACCACGGTTTCCACCATGCAGGTCCGGCAGGCCGCGAAGGGTTTGAGTTTCGGACTGGAACACAGATTGGTTATGAAGATGCCCTCACGTTTGGCGGCGTCCAGAATCACCGTTCCCTCGGGGGCGGTGATGGGTTGACCATTGAGCGTGAAGTTGATCGATTGTTTGACAACGGTGCTCATAACGGATAGGAGCTCCTCGGTTTCATTTTCAAATTAAAGCGAGTAATTTTCGCAGATTGGGATGGTTTTTTCGGGGTCGATGTTGCCGTAGGAATCGTCTCCGATAATGGCCATGGGGGCGGCACCGCAGTTGCCCAGACAGGAGGCGAATTCCAGCGTGAACAGCTTGGTTGCATCCGTTTCACCCTGCCCGATGTTGTATTTCTCCTTCAGTTTCTCGGCCATGATGGGCGCCCCTTTTACGAAACAGGCGGTTCCGTAACATAATCTGTAAATATATTTTCCCGGCTCGCTCATCCGGTACTGGTGATAAAAGGAGATCACCCCAAAAATTTCCGCCCGCGTGATTTTTAATTCCCGCATGACGAGTTCGATCACTTCCTCCGGAAGATATCGAAATTCATTCTGGATTTTGCTCAACAGGGGAAGCAGAAACTGACGCGACCGGCTCGGGAAACTGTCCAGAATTCTGCAGACCGTGTCCATACAAATCTTTTTTTCTTCCGGAGCGGTTTCGGTGGCGGCTTCTTCCGGAACGGTTTCCGGTGTGCTTTCGTTCTCTGGGTTATCCATGGAAATGTTCCAAAGTCAGGGTTTGTCGGATATCGGGAGTTTGCAGAGACTCCCAATTTTACAAGGGTATCCGGGTTCCAACTATATCAAATCCCAAATGAAATCCGAAGTATAAAGGGGGGGTCCGGGAACTGTCAACTTAAATATAAGAATGGGAAAACACCCGTGGCCGGTTGCCGCAACACCGGCCCAAGGCGGCATAACCATAAATAATTGAAGGGGTTCCAGCAGATGGAGGAAAATGTGGAGGAGAGTCACGCCCCTCCGAGACCGGGCTTTTGGAAACCTGCGGCGACCCGTTCCAAAACAATGAGAGGTTGAAAAAAAAGAACGTCTAAACCGGGGAATTCAGTCTTCCAGAATCGGTACCGGGATGGAAGGAGCCGGCGGGGTGGCCACCGGCACCGGCGACGGACCCCCGATCCGCGCCTGCCGCAACTTCAACCGGGCTCCCGAGTGGCCGGGATCGAGCCTGAGGGCTTCCTGGTACGACTCAATAGCCAGCGGCATGCGGTCCATTCCTTGATAGGCCCATCCCCGGGCAAAATGGGCTTCCGGATTGTTCGGGTTGCGGCTGATCGCCCGGCGCAACACTGCCAGGGCTTCGTAAAACCGTTTTTCCTCAATGAGCGACCAGACCAGGCTGAGGTGGATGCGTTCTCCCTTGTGTTTTATTTTCAGGGCAGACTGAAAAACCCGGATGGCCTCGCTGCGCCGTCCCATCAATTCCAACAGCAAGCCGAGCCGGTAGCGCGCTTTCAGATAATTGGGTTGCAGTTCAATGGCCTTGATATAAGCATTGAGGGCCGTTTCGTGCCGCCCGACGGTGGTGTTGACTTTCCCCAGCTCGTAATAAATATGAGCGCTTTTGGGTGCCCGTTGCAGAATCCTGTGGTAGGCCTCGATGGCATCCTCGTAGCGTTTTAATTTCATGAAAATCGTTCCCAGGTGGAGCCAGATCTTCTGGTTGTTCGGGTCTGCCTCCAAAGCATTTTTATAAGGGGCGATGGCTTCCTCATGTTTGCCGAGCCGCAGGTAATTTTCCGCCATCAGCAGATGCAGCCGGGTATTTTTGCGGTCGCGCTTGATGACTTTTTTCAGGTACCGCAGGGCGTCGTTCGGCTGGTTCAGCTGGGTGTAGGCGATGCCCAGGCCGAACTCCGCATTGCCCAGGCCGGGATTGAGTTCCAGTGCCTTCAGGTAGAGTTCCGTAGCCTTCCGGTAGCGCCGCAATTTGAGATGGGCTTCCCCGAGGTAAAAATAGGCCCAGGCGATTTTGGGATTCAACCGGATCGATTCATGCAGCGCCGGGATCGCTTCCCGGAAACTTCCCAGAAACAGGTGGGCCTTGCCCAGTTGAAACCAGAGATTCGCCGATTTGGGTTTGTGTTTTAAAACCTGCTGGAGTCCCTGAACCGCACCCTGGAAATTCCGTGAATGCAGGTAAGCGATGGCCAGCTGTTCCCGGGTGTCCCGGTTGAGCGGTTGGATGTTCAGCGCCGCTTCGAAGGCCTTGGCGGCCTGGTCGTATTGCTTCAGGCGGAAATGGATGCGGCCCAGCCGGTAATAGGCGCGGGACTGTTTAGGGTCGATAACGACCACCCGGCCGTACTCCCCCGCCGCCTGCTCCAGGTCGTTCAGTTTTTCGAACGATTGCGCCAGCTTGAAATGCGCGCGCTGATGGTTGTCGTCCAGGCGGAGGGCCTCCTGAAAATATTTGCGGGCGCCGGCATAATCGTTCCGGCCGAGGTGCGCTTGCCCCAGAAGGAAAAAAGCCTCGGCGCTGTTCGGACGAATCCGGACCAATTGCTCAAAGCGCTTGAGCGCCTTGGGGTGTTGTCCGAGGCCCAGATAAATGCGGCCGAGGTATTCCAGCGCGGTATCGTCCTTCGGGTAGACCCGTAACGCGTCTTCCAGGAAGGGCAGGGCCTTGCGGGATTTTCCCTGTTTGAAATAAATCCGCCCGATCCCGGAGTAAGCCCGGTAAAAATTGGCGTCGAGATCCAGCGTCTGCCGGTATTCCTCCAGCGCGCGCCGGACCTGATTGGTTTTTTCGAAACTCCATCCCAGGGCGTACAGCCATTCCGGTTGCAGGGGACTCAAATTAAGCGCTTTTTCGTATTGAGCGATGGCGCGTTTGTGACTCCTCTGCGCGGCATAGGTCTTTCCCAGGGCAAAATACGGTTCGCTGAGGTTCGGGCTCAGCCGGATGGCTTCTTTCAAATGATCGATCGCCTCCGGATACCGCTGCATGATGCGGTAAGTATCGCCCAATCCGTACTGAGCTTCCGGGTAATAGGGGTCCAGCCGGATAGCCTCGAGATACGCCTCCGCCGCCGGGTTGAAGCGCTTCAGGGCTTGGCGGCTTGCGCCGATTTCGTAATAGGCCGCCGGGAACAGCGGTTCCAGTTTTAAAACCTCCTCGAACTCCTTGATGGCTTCTTCATAAAGTCCCATCTGCCGGTACGCGCGGCCCAGTCCGTAATGCGCGATATGATCCTGAGGATCGGCCTTGAGCGCGGCCTTGTATTCGTCGATTCGCAGAAAATCCGCGCTGGCAGGCACCGGCAGGAGCCAGAGCAGGATCATCAGAAGAGGGAGTGTGGCTTTAATTTTCATGGGTTCTCGGGATAGAGATTTATGGTTTCTTATCGACCCCATGGGGAAAAAAAACAAGCTCTGAAACTAAAAATTACCGACGGGAAAGAATAATCTAATACCTGATAAAAATACAATTAACTGCTGAATATTTAATAATTTTTAGGTTCAGCCGCGTACCCGGTGGCTGAGCTGGTATTTTTGCACGGCACGGACGTGGTCCTTGTAGTTGGTGGAGAACTGATGACTGCCGTCCTTGCGGGAAACGAAATAGAGAAAATCCGATTCTTCGGGGTCCA
>LKGT01008279.1_pt1 | contig 12017 bp, 13 predicted proteins | sample 503861 | NCBI WGS metagenome assembly LKGT01 (sample SAMN04113194, study PRJNA297058) | marine sediment metagenome | biome: marine benthic biome; feature: marine benthic feature; material: marine sediment; isolation source: sediment sample collected at the water-sediment interface from the South......
AACTCTCACCACAACCACACTCCCCGCTGACGTTCGGATTACGAAAACGGAAGCTGTTGCTCAGTCCCTGCCGAACGAAGTCTATCTCGGTGCCCTCAAGTAAAGGCAGATGTTCGGTATTTACGACAATCTTTATGCCGCGATTTTCTAAGAGCATGTCATCCTCAGTGAGGTGATCGGCCACATCCACCACATAGGCGAATCCGGAGCAGCCGGTCCTTTTGACGCCAAGGCGGAAACCGATGCCTTCACCGCGCTCCGTGATGAAGGTAGTGATTTGCCGGGCAGCTGATTCCGTGAACGTGATCGACATGGATATTCCCTATGTACTGGGTTGCTTGACCTGTGATTTAGTAGCGGAACCAAACTAAAGGATGATGTATTACTTGTCAAGATAGTATCGGAACGCTACTATCCGGCGATGGCCGCAGCTTCGGATGTTAGYGCTCGAACAGTAGCCGARCTGGTTGTGCAGTTGGGCTGCCNGGWNCCGCGGRGAMGGCTTCGTTGCMRATCTTACMYTCGCCCAGTGGACGGCWTTRCGSTATTTTTCCWGCGYCAATCGCTTCTCACGAACCGTTTCAGCCTTTGCYGAGTTCCATGGCACCACMCGTGGCACGGCATCTCAGACTATCAAGAGCCTGGTGCWGAATGACTACCTGACGCGCAAGCGCTCGAAGAGCGATGGSCGAAGTATYGATCTCACYCTGACTAACAAATCRAAGAAGTTGCTTGCCGAGGACCCCTTCGAGGYGTTGGTGGATGCAGCCRGCGCRCTATCGAACTCAGCGTYCCATACWRTCGMACGCAGTTTAGAACGCATGTWACGYAAGATGASGCAACAGCAAGGCAAGCGTCATTTTGGGAGGTGTCCGAACTGCAGGTATTTCCAGGATGACGGTKGTTAYRCRRACSRMRAAYCCRATTAYTRYTGCRCTTKGRTSGATGAACCRCTCAAGGAAGCYGAAACGCAGCAGCTTTGCGTAAATTTCCTACCGGGCCGCTAGCCGTTCATTCCGGCACGTCGATCGGCCAGGCACTTCATCAGCTTGGCTGTCCCTTCTGCAAGGGAAAACGGTCAGATTTGGAGGATCAGAGTGGCAACGTGGCGCGAGGAGTTTACMAGGCTATCGGATATACACCGCGAAGAATGGCAGAAATTTATCCACGGTAAAAACAACCAACATGCCGTTCGTAACTCCATGGACGACGTTGCTGAGATACTAAGGCTTTGGGAAGCGGCGGGCTGTCCAGACAGGGAAGAAGTAATTTATATCCAGTAAATTGGGCTTYCCTGMCCCTGRKGAATCCGGCACGAGCTATTGCGGAGATCAAGAAAATGCTACTKCAAAGACACSATTAAGAAGGAGGAGGCAGATACCAATGAAGCTRGCAGATGAGAAGTGTGTCCCWTGCCTTGGCGGGACGCCTCCAATGCAACGACATCGCGCCGAGGCGTTATTGCAGGAATTGCAGGACGGATGGCAGTTGAACGAGCACGGTCATCTAGAGCGGACCTACAAGTTTAAGAATTTTCTCCAAGCCATGGCATTTGCAAACAAGGTGGCTGAGCGCGCCGAAGTAGAGGGCCATCATCCGAACCTTTATATTGCATGGGGCCGATGCCGGGTAGAAGTCTGGACTCATAAGATCCGTGGCCTGACCGAGAGCGATTTCTACTTCGCTGCTAAAGCGGATCGTGCCCAGGAGGAGAGTAGTGCCCAAGATAAAGGGGAGACAATATGAGCGAATTCGTCAAAGTCGCAAACACTGACGAGCTTTCGCATGGTTGCCGAAGATTTAAACATGAGCAAAGGGACATTAAGGAATTGGATGAAAGCCGATAAGAATAATTCACCCGCAAGTTTCGGCCAGCGGTCAAGGCGGCCGGCCAGCATGTTCGGTGCGGTCTTGAAGCCCAGACCGGAGATATCCAAGTCGTCAACGAAGACATCGATCACCCGAACTGCACTGTCTTCGGCAATGTAATCGTCCAGGCGTTCCGGGAATAACGTGGCCTGATGGCGATCCTCGCCTTCAATGAAACCGCTCATCCACTTCTCCTTCGACCGATAAATGTGATTATATCTGCTGCAGAGTTTTTACACAGTCTGGGTCGCTTGCTGTCGGTCGAAAATCTCTCACCTGAGGGGCAGCGTCCGCGCGGGTAGCCGCCGGTCAGTTCCGATGAAATCGGATAATGTCTGACTGATCAAGTCGCGATGATCACACCTGGTTTACCTGATCAGAACCAACGAACGCATGCCAACTCCAGGGAACGATCATGTGGTATCAGGAATGTCGCATTGCAGTCTCTGTCGTATCGTCTTCACAGGATCAGCCCCATAAGCCCCTTAGACAGGAAACTCTCTCTGACCGGGGTGCCAGTGCGCGAGGCTGACATGTGCGGAGCCGACCCCCAATGACCGGACCCATTTCGCGGCAGCATCCAGCGTAACCCAGGTCTTGATCTTTCCCTTTTTTGTTTCCGCAGTAACGGGGCCATTCGGCGTGTTAGCCTCGATGTGAAAGCGGGCACCGTTGGCGATGATGCTGATTTTCTTGATGGCGCCTGCGGCAACCATCATTTTGAGCATTTTTTCATCCATCTTTTTTCTCGGGGAATAAGTCGCTCTGTTCAGGAATAGTGATGCCAGCTTCCTCGCAATGWCGCCGGATTAGCATCTCAACCATGTTGGCGATGCTGCGGTGGTCTCTGTCGGCGGCCTCCCGGACCGCTTCCTTGACGCCCGGGTCGATACGCAGATTTAGCGTGGCTATCTTGGTTTTGGGCATGGTYTTGCGAAAACTGAATGTAACGCGAATGTAACGCAGATTGCGTTAAGAGTCCATAGCGCYCGAKGYCACARGWGCAGSYRGGGYCTCTTTGSKTSGCAAAMKCATGGWCCTGKCCCRARAKCTGAGCTGSAGYGAGGSACTGSTGCGCRAKGRAGTGCYBGTGACGATCATGCGGTATTGTCSGKSWATGAAGCGCCTGSCCCTGTTSATMTTGGTTTSYWTCSTYGGTGCCTGTRTYKCCRCCGRSGACGGTGYRYACMWTRTTCTCGCGGAGAAMAYTGCTGCRTTACCGATGCCGSTSTCGAACAACGCGGTGACGWCGGTTACCAGGRAGGAYCGGCRATATGTKGTGAGCTTTGCSGGTCTTGGYCGGGGGCGCGGTCATGAGSATACCTTGTCGGTCACGCTGGTKYTGGATTCGGCAAGYGGTCGCTGGCGTGAGTCTGCGCCGCTGCCGGGCSGTGTRGGGAGGCTTGCATCTGTGGCGGCTTCGGTCGGTGRRCTYGCYTATGTGTTYGGYGGTTACACGGTGGCCGAGGATGGWTCSGAGGTGTCGACGCCGTGGGTGCAWGCGTTTGATCCCGTRACGGAAGAGTTTTTTGATYTRCRGCCAATGCCRGTGCCGGTGGACGATRCCGTTTCGGTCACGTATCTGGATCGTTACATCTATCTCATCAGTGGCTGGCAYGATCTGGGCAACGTTAATCTGGTGCAGCGCTACGATASTTCAACGGATACCTGGGTRCAGGCGACACCGATAYCSGGGWSSGCRTTGTTYGGTCACGCGGGKGGCATCGTYGGRAAYARGATYGTCTATTGCGATGGCGTARTRSTGCGGCCKCATGCTGATCGCCGGYGRGATTTTGTGGCGAGCGATGARTGTTTCMTSGGCAYYATCGACGAAGAAGACAGCCGCAGAATCGACTGGCGWCGTYTGGAYCCGCATCCCGGTCTGCCGCGTTATCGGATGGCGGCCGCCGGTATTGATTCTTTRRRKGCRGTGCTRTTYATCGGYGGCAGCGAGAATCCCTATAACTACGACGGYATCGGTTATRACGGTGAGCCTKCCGAACCTGCTSCGGATGCACTGCTKYTYGATCTGYCGTCGCTKTCGTGGCGGRWGYTRCCRCKGTCKGSTCCRCCGACGATGGATCATCGYGGYYTGGTGCCGTTTGGCGATCACTGGTTGACGGTGGGTGGCATGCTGGCGGGCCAGAAAGTTACCGATCAGGTGATGGCATACACGGTAGAGTAGGAAAGAGGGGGCTGATCAATTTTTCCGGCTCCTTGTTGACTGGTCCATGCACGCTCTGGCAGCTGAGGGCTAGGTTAATTCCTGATATATCTCATAGCTTTAGGAATACTAATTAGAAAGTAAACATGCAAACGTACAGACGATCGTTGCACTGCCATTGTAAAGAATGCGAACATCGGAACGGCTTTCGGCATGGCTTTCGCGCGACCCAACACGCATCAGCGGTTGATGTGCGACGAAAGGAACCTTTGACGGGGTAAAGCGTCTCTTAAGACAGCTGATTCGAGCAGATAGTGAGTTGGCATGCTTGAGTTCGCACGACAGCCGCTGTGGACTGCAATGGGTGTCGTCATGCAGTTTGCTCAAGGAAACCAGGCACATGATTTCATTCCAGGTCAATAAGAAGCCGGCCTCGTTCGCGGGAGACAGGAACACGCCATTGCTGTGGGTATTGCGTGATCACCTTGAGCTGACGGGCACCAAGTTCGGTTGTGGTATCGGTCAATGCGGCGCCTGTACGGTACACATCGACGGCCACGCACAGCGCTCGTGCATCACCCCGGTATCAGCCATTGAAGGCCAGTCGATTACGACCATCGAGGGGCTCGCCAGTGCTGATGGTGTGCTCCACCCGGTACAGAAGGCCTGGCTTGAAATAGACGTTCCCCAATGCGGCTATTGCCAGGCCGGGCAAATCATGGCCACGGCAGATTTTCTGAAAAAGCATCCCAGGCCCAGTGATCAGGACATCGACAAGAACATGACCAATATCTGCCGCTGCGGGACTTATGTGCGGATTCGTACTGCAATCCACCGGGCCGCAGAACTGGCTGCGTCGGGAGAATGAGCATGTCAGGTAACGAAGCAAGAATGGATCTGGAGCGTATTGACGTCAGTCGCAGGCGATTCGTCGTAACGGGCGCAAGCATCGCCGGTGGTTTCGTACTGGGCCTGCCTGGCCCGCCAGCAACTGATCAGGGCGGCGGCCGCACGCCTGAATGTCCCGGTATCGAGTTGCAGTACCAGGCCGGGTTACGTGGTCTGCGGTTCCCCAGTTGCAGAGATTTCATACGGTGACCTGGTGGCTGCAGCGGCACGACTGGACCTACCGGCGGAAAGCCCGTCGCTAAAAGACATGAAGCAGTACCGGATTGTCGGCAAGCGGCAAAAAACGATAGACGCTATGGATATCATCACCGGCAAGGCGCGCTACGGTATCGATACCCGGGAGCCCGGCATGCGTTATGCCGTGATCGCCCGTTCTCCTTATATCAATGGACGCGCCCGTTCATTCAACGATACCGAAGCACGCAAAGTCGATGGCGTACTCGATGTCTTCAAAATCGATGGCCCCGAACCCGGCGAGCCCTACCTGATACTCGCCAGCGGCGTGGCAATCGTAGCCACCTCGACCTGGGCGGCGATCAAGGGCCGGGAAGCACTGCAAATCGACTGGGATCCGGGCCCGAATGCAACAGACAGTAGCGATGCTTTCTGGCAACAAAATCACGAGATGTTGAAATCAACAGGCCAGGTGGTGGTCGACGATGGCGAGTTCGAGCAGGCCATGTYAGAGGCTGACAAGGTCATCGAGCGACRGTACCAGGTGCCRTTTGTATCGCATCAGCCGCTGGAACCGCAAAACTGTTACGCCCATGTGCAGGAGRACCGMTGYCATRTCATCGCGCCGACGCAGATGCCGAGCGGTGCYTCGCGAGCCGCGGCCGCGGTGACCGGWTTACCGCGWGAAAATATCCAYGTCGACATCACTCGCGTGGGTGGCGGRTTCGGTCGCAGGCTGACCAATGACTATGTCGCCGARGCYTGCATGATTTCGCAGAAGACCGGCTGGCCGATCAAGCTGCAATGGACCCGCRAAGACGATGTCAAACATGACTTTTACCGGCCCGCCGGCTTGCACGCAATGAGCGCGGGTGTGGATGATAAAGGCAAGGTCATCGMGTGGACTCAGCGCCTGGTAAGCGCCAGCAAGTATTACCGGCGTCCCAACATGACGGATGAACGTTTGTGGGAAGCCGAACTTTATCCGGACGATTTCCCGAGAAAAATCGTYGCAAACTTCAGGCTGGAATATTTCCATAACCCGATCGGGCTTCCCAGGGGTTCGTGGCGCGCTCCGGCGCATACCGCCAATGCGTTCGTCATTCAGAGCTTTCTCGATGAAATCGCTGTCGAGACCGGCCAGGATCCGTTGCAGCTGCGTATCGATATGCTGGGAGAAGAACGGGAAATGGAATATGGCAACCATGGCGGTCCCACATTCAATCCTGGAAGGCTCGTGCGATTAATTAAATTTGTCGCCGAGCGCATCGATTACCAGAAACAACGGCCGGATGGACAGGGTGTCGGTCTTGCCACCCACTTTACCTTCGGCGGATACGCCGCGCATGCGATGGAAGTTACGGTCAGCCCGCAGGGGCAGCTGCAGATCGAACGCATCGTGGCAGCAATCGATTGTGGTTTTGCCGTCAACCCGCAGGCAGTTGAAGCACAATTGCAGGGCGGCACCATCGATGGCATCAGTACGGCACTGGGCCTGGAAATCACGGTGAAAGACGGCCAGGTACAGCAAAGCAATTTCCACGATTATCCGCTATTGCGGATTGCCGCGGTGCCCAGCCTGTTCGAGACGCATATATTGCCGTATGACGATACACCTACCGGAGTCGGTGAAATAGGTATTCCTTCTGCAGCCCCGGCGCTCGCTAACGCAATTTTTGCTGCTTCCGGTATACGGCTTCGGCGCCTGCCCATCGGAGACCAGTTGCAAAAAGCCATGGCAGGCTGAATCAAGGACCGGCTGGCTGTCGGTAAGGGCTACGTACATATCCTCATTTCAAAGGCTGGTCCCGTGCCCTTATAAGAAGGATTAATGGCCAACGCAGCGATCAAACTTTATGACAGCGTCGTCCTCGGACGGCCGTTGGTGACACTCCTTGTTGTCGCCGTTGTTACTTTAGCCTGCGGCTGGTTCGCCAAGGACTTCGGGCTCGATGCGACGACCGATTCGCTGACGCTGGAGCGGGACGAAGACCTCACTTACTACCGCTCGATTCGGGCCCGCTACGAGTCCGATGATTTTCTCATCGTTACCTTCACACCGTCGGAAGATTTGTTCAGCGAACAGGTTCTTGCCGATCTCAAACAGCTGCGTGATGCTCTGGCGGCGGTGCCGGGGGTCGACTCCGTTGTCAGCATACTGGACGTACCGCTGATCCAGAGCCCGCCGGTCGATCTTCAGGATCTGGGCTCAGGCATGAGGAGGCTGGGAGAGAAGGAAACCGACCGCGGCATGGCTCGTGAGGAGCTGTTGACGAGCCCCCTCTATCAGAATGTGATAATCAGTACCGATGCCAAAACGACGGCGATGCGGGTCGATTTCGTACAGGATGAGGAATACCTGCAGCTCTTTTACTGGCGTAACAGTCTTCGCGAGAAGCGTCTGGTCAGCGAGCTGACTGCCGATGAGGCAGCAGAACTCAAAGACGCAAGCGACCGTTTTCAGGCTTACAGTCAACGTGCTCTGGCCAGGGAGCAGGAGCAAATCGCGGCGATCAGGGCTGTGTTGGCCGAGCGCAGCCATCTGGAAAGATGCATCTTGGTGGAGTACCGATGATCGTCTCCGATTCGATCGACTTCATTCGCCACGATTTGCTGGTGTTCGGTCTCGCCGTTCTGGTCTTCCTCCTGGTTATTTTGACGGTAGCTTTTCGAAAGCCACGATGGGTCGTGTTGCCGCTCATCACCTGTCTTGCGACGTGCACCATCATGCTCGGGGTGCTCGGTTTCATGGACTGGCGGGTGACCGTCGTTTCATCGAACTTCGTGTCGCTGATGTTGATTCTCTGCCTGGCGCTGACGCTGCACATCATCGTACGTTATCGCGAGATACATGCGGCGCAACCTGATGCCGACTCGATGACTCTCGTAAGAACGACGGTGCGGAGGATAGTCGTTCCCTGCTTTTACACGGCGTTGACGACAATGGTGGCGTTCGGCTCTCTGATTGTCAGCAACATTGAACCGGTCATCGATTTCGGCTGGATGATGGTGATGGGTGTCGCGATCGCCTTCATCCTGTCATTTACGTTGTTCCCGGCCGCACTCGTGATGCTCGAGCCGGGCGAACCCAGATCGCGACACGACCTTACGGCGGCGATAACAGCGTTTTTTGCGAGGCTGATTACGCGACATAGCAAGGCGACCTTGCTGGCCTTTGCCATACTTGCGGTTATCTGTGTTTCGGGAGTTGCCAGGCTAACCGTTGAAAACCGTTTTATAGATTATTATCGCAAGACGACCGAAATCTATCAGGGCATGGAATTGATCGACAGGGAACTCGGTGGCACGACGCCCCTGGAGATCATCATCGATGCACCGGTGGAGGCAACAACCGAGGACGACGACCTCGGCTTTGAAGACGAGTTTGAGGAGGAGTTCGAGGACTTTTACTCGGATGACTCAGAAGCCGGGGCGGGAATTACGGCGACGAGCTACTGGTTCAACAGCCGGCGAATTCCGGATGTACGCGCGATACACGATTACCTGGACAGCCTGCCCGAAACCGGAAAAGTCCTGTCTATCGGCACGACAGCGGAAATCCTGGAGCAACTCGATCCGGACATACTGCAGGACAACTGGGGTCTGTCCATTATTTATCGGAAGTTGCCCGAAGATGTAAAAGACATCCTGTTTTCGCCATATCTTTCGGACGACGGTCAGCAACTGAGGTTCAGCATACGGGTGTTCGAGTCGGATCCGACGTTGCGACGGGCAGACTTGATCGATGAAATCCGGCGCTATCTGGTCGATGAAATGAATCTCGCGGACGACCAGGTACATCTGAGCGGCATACTCGTACTTTATAACAACATGCTGCAAAGTCTGTTTCGCTCGCAAATCCTGACACTGGGGGTAGTCTTTTTCGCGATAGCGCTGACCTTTCTTGTATTGTTTCGCTCGATCAGAATCGCCGTCATTGCGATTATTCCAAATTTGCTCGCAGCGGGAATCGTACTAGGCGTGATGGGCTGGTCTGGTATTGCCCTCGATATCATGACTATTACGATCGCGGCAATCACAATCGGCATCGGCGTGGACAACACGATCCATTATGTGCATCGTTTTAATACGGAATTCGAGTCGGATCACGACTACTGGGCGGCGATCAAGCGCAGCCACGCGACAATTGGCCGTGCAATGTATTACACCAGCGTTACGATCATGCTCGGCTTTTCCATCCTCGCTTTGTCCCAATTTGTGCCGACTATTTATTTCGGCCTTCTTACAGGGCTCGCGATGTTGGTTGCGCTGCTCGCGAATCTGGCATTGCTGCCTGTGCTTATTGCGACATTCCACGCAGAGGGGCATCTGACCGCTGCTGATCGATAAGCATACTGCGTTGCTCGGGTCCAACCGGAGCGCGGTCCCTATTCTTGGTATTTTCGCTTCTACGGTACGTACCGCCAGATGCACTCCTCGAAGCCTGGCGTCATAAGGAACTGGAATTCCTCTGTACCAAAAGCGCATTCGAAAACGATCTTGCTGCGCGCATTGGTGATTGGGAAGTTACCGCAGAAACGCCAGCCGATACGCCTATAATACGGCGATGGGAGATTTCTTCCGCGAACTGCGTGAACGGAAGGTCATCAGGGTCGGCATCGCCTACCTTGTGGGTAGCTGGGTGGTCATGCAATTGGCCGATGTCATCTTCCCAGCTATGGGACTGCCAGGTTGGTCCATCGCGCTTGTGCTCGGTATTCTGGCGGCCGGCTTTCCAGTGGCACTGATACTCAGCTGGGTGTTCGAAATCACACCGCGGGGCATCAAACGCTCCGAGGTTGCTGCGCAGCCCGAGGCAGCAGAAGCAACAAACAAGGTCACTCCGGCCAGCGGCCCGTCGATTGCTGTGCTGCCCTTTCCCGATATGAGCGCTGAAAAGGATCAGGAGCACTTCTGCGATGGCCTCACTGAAGAGCTTTTGAACGTCCTCACGCGAATCCCGAATCTCCGTGTTGCCTCGCGCACGTCAACGTTCTCGTTCAAGCACAAGGAAGTTGATCTGAAAGCTGCCGCGGAAAAACTGCAAGTCGCTCATATACTCGAGGGCAGTGTCCGCAAGTCCGGCAATCGTGTTCGAATTACGGCACAACTGATCGAGGCCGCGACAGACTCGCACCTGTGGTCAGAAACCTACGATCGGGAACTCGACGATATCTTCGCCATCCAGGATGACATAGCCGCGCGTGTTCTCGAGGCGCTGCAGTGCCGGCTTGGTGCGGAGCAATTGCCCAATCCTACGACAAAAAATCCAAAGGCTTACGAATATTTTTTGCGCGGTCGTGGTTATGCGATTTCCGGTGGCGCGCGAAACAGGGAGCTGGCGGTGGAAATGTTTCAGAAAGCCGTCGATCTGGATCCCGAATTTATTCGAGCATGGATTCACCTGGCCGAAGAGTGTGCGCTCAATGCGAATTTCTTTTCGAAGGACGAGAAGTGGCGTCGTTTTGCAGACGAGGCCGCAGATAAGGCGATGCAACTCGCACCTGATCACGTGGAGAGTTTCCTTGCCCGAGGTTACGCACATTTAGCGAGCAAGCGATTTGCCGAAGCCGAACGTGATTTTCAGAAGGCGGTCGAACTCGATCCCACATTTAGCAGGGCATATCATTACCTGGCACGCGCCCACTATCACCAGGGGCACATTGAGCGGGCAGTCGAATATTTTGATAAGGCGACCGAACACGACCCGGACGATTTCGAGAGCCCCTTGCTTGCGACCACGATTTATAAGGCCGTGGGCGATAATGACGGTGCGCGACGCGTCGCCGAAATCGGCGTCAAGCGTGCCAAAAAAATCCTGGAGGACTACCCCGACAATGAACGCGCCTACTACCTGGGTGCTGCTGGTCTGTTCACGCTGGAACGACACGATCAGGCGAAGGAATGGGTCGAACGCGCCCTGGAGCTCAATCCCGATGATCCCGCGACGAGATACAACGCAGCCTGTTTGTTTGCGAATTATGGCGACGTTGAGCGGGCGTTGGATTGCCTCGAGAATTCACTAGTGTCACGCAGCTGGATCGAAAACGATCCTGACCTGGCACCCCTGCGAGATCTTCCCAGATTTCAGGCTATGCTCGCCGCCCTGTCGGATTAGCTGGCTGTATTGCATCGAACCCTTCACTCTGGAGCGCCCCTTGGTCGTCGATGTCAACCCGGTACCAGTCGGAATCCCCTTTGGGCAATATCGTCCCCTCGATCGATTGACCTGGTGCGAGTGGCGCCGGCGTTCCGAATCCTCCATTGGGCTCATACGCGTCCACGCTCGGCGTAAATTGGCCAGCGTTTTGACGGTAAAACGTTATGCAGCGCTATGGTGCTTGAATGAGTGAACCCACACAAAAACGGGCCACCGTTTACTTCGACCCCTCACTACACCGGGCGCTCCGATTGAAGGCAGCTGAGACGGACCGCAGCATTTCAGATCTTGTCAACGAAGCGGTCAAAGAGGCACTTGCCGAAGACGCGGCGGATGCGATTCGGTGAAACTGGAGTTGAATAATGCCCAATGAACTCGATCCAATACGCGGTCAATGGTACGCGCATCTCAACAAGGGGCAGCGATTCTTTATTTCTGCCATCGATGAAGATGGCGGTACCGTGGAGATTCAACACTTCGATGGAGACCTGGAGGAAGCGACGTTTGAGGAATGCAGCGCAGGCGTCGCGAAACGCCAGACGGCGTCCGTCTACCTCAAACTTTTGTGTGACCTCGGCGTCCTCAAGGAAATAAAATCAGGGCGGGAGAATATTTTCGTACACCCCAAGTACATCGAATTGCTGACGGGCGAGGAGAATGTGTGGGTGTACTATTCCGGTGTCGAGACCGACTCGGTCGAATCAGGCTGATAGGATTCCATGCGCTGATCGAGCAGACCGA
>LKGT01010818.1_pt1 | contig 12012 bp, 11 predicted proteins | sample 503861 | NCBI WGS metagenome assembly LKGT01 (sample SAMN04113194, study PRJNA297058) | marine sediment metagenome | biome: marine benthic biome; feature: marine benthic feature; material: marine sediment; isolation source: sediment sample collected at the water-sediment interface from the South......
GGTGAGGGGCTACGAGGTCTGCATCCCACGAGCCTTGGCCCCGACGCTGCCCGAAGCGACCTATTATCATGACGACATCCTTGGCCTCAAGGTCGAGACGGAGGGGGGGGAGGAGCTCGGCGAGATCGTGGACATCTGGCCTTCGGAGGCTCACGATCTGTACGTGGTTCGGCGGGACGCTGGGGAGTGGCTCCTTCCTGCCGTTCGGGCCTTCATCCTCCAGGTCGACCTTGCAAGGCGCGTGATGGTCGTTCGGCCGATAGAGGGGTTGGTCGACGCTGAGACGGTATGATATCGTTACCCTCTTCTGTGGGATCTTCTCCGGGCCCCTCCACGAGAGCATCCTGAGGCGGGCCCAGGAGAAGGGACTTGTGGAGATTCGGGTTCACGACCTGAGGGACTGGACCCATGACCGGCATCGGGTGGTGGACGACGTCCCTTTCGGTGGTGGGGCGGGGATGGTCCTGAAATCGGAGCCTCTCTTTGAAGCGGTGGATGCGCTGCGGGAGGCTGACAGTCAGATTCTCCTCCTCACCCCTCAAGGGGAGCGATTCGATCACGCCATGGCCTGTAGCCTGGTGGAGGCCAGACATCTCATCTTCCTCTGCGGCCGCTACGAAGGCTTTGATGAGCGGGTCCGGACCTTGGCCGACCGCGAAATCTCCATCGGCGACTACGTATTGAGCGGCGGGGAGTTACCGGCCTTGATACTGATCGACGCGATGGTTCGGCTGATCCCCGAGGCGTTAGGAGATCAGAGTTCGGCAGAGGAGGATTCCTTTGCCACCGGACTACTCGACCATCCCCAGTATACGCGGCCTGTGGTGTATCGGGGGATCCGGGTTCCCGAGGTCCTGCTCTCAGGGGATCATGAACAAATTCGACGCTGGCGACGGAAGGAGGCGTTACGCCGGACGCTCCTTCGTCGACCGGATCTCTTGAAACAGGCAGCATTGAATGCCGAGGATCAATCACTGCTTTCTGAGATTCGGGCAGAAAATGAGGACAAGAGAACTCACTAAAGCAAATGCATTTCATCATGTGACAATCGAACAATAGAACATTAGACCGCAATGGAGCCCTTGACGTCTTCGTCAAGGGCTCCAAAGTAAACTGACTTTGTGCGTTTACTTTAGACGGGGAGACCATGAATATCGATAGCTATTTAAAGTCGGTGGAGGCCCCTCACCTGCGAGCCGATCTTCCCCCGTTCGCGCCTGGCGACACCGTCCGGGTCTATGTCAAGGTGCGAGAGGGAGAGAAGGAGCGGCTCCAGGCCTTTGAGGGGGTGGTCCTCCGGCGGCGGCAGGCGGGCCTTGGGTCTACCTTTACCGTCCGGAAGGTCAGCTACGGGGTCGGCGTGGAACGCACTTTTCCGCTGAACTCCCCCATGATCGAGCGGATCGAGCGCCTTCGGGCTGGTCGCGTGCGCCGGGCCAAGCTTTACTATCTGCGGGGGCGTCGGGGGAAGGCCGCGCGCATTCGAGAGAAGCGATAAGGATCGGCGGCGGAGAGGTGTTGGTCGGCCCGGACACGGTGGACGAGAGGTCGTGGGGAAGCCTCTTCGAAGCGCGGATCCTGTCCAGGCAGATGCAGCAAGAGATCGTTCGGGACCCCGGGCGAGAGCTGCGGAGTAATAGGAGGATGAGGGGCATCGAGGGGGTGATCCGTCGGAAGGGATTTGTCCGGCTGGCGGGCGTGGACGAGGCTGGGCGAGGGGCGTTAGCCGGGCCGGTGGTCGCAGCGCCGGTGATTCTCGGCGACGGCCGCCCGATCCCCGGCGTGACCGACTCCAAGCGGCTGAGCCCGCAGCGGCGCGAGGTGCTGTATGGACGCATTGTGGAGGAGGCCTTGGCGGTCGCGGTAGGGGTCGTGGAGGTAGCCATCATTGAGGTGCGGAATATTCTCCGGGCCACCCTGCTGGCCATGGAGCGCGCGGTGGCGGATCTCCGCGTATCCCCCGACGGGGTCCTCGTGGATGGTCTGGCAGTCCCCCAGGTGGGACTCCCCGTCTTTCCCGTTCCGCGGGGGGATCTCGAGTGCCCTTCCATTAGTGCCGCCTCCATCATCGCTAAGGTGACCCGTGACCGGATCATGACGACATATCACCAGACCTATCCGGCATACGGCTTTCATCAGCACAAGGGGTATGGGACGGATGTGCATCTTCGGGCCATCACCGAACATGGCGTGAGTCCCATTCATCGAAGGACCTTCGGTCCACTCCGGCAGATACGGTTGCCCCTGACCCTTGGGGAGAGGTAGGTGTGCCGGACCGGAGAAATGTCGGGATCGAAGGAGAGGCGGTGGGGGAGGTCCTGGTCTTTGTCGAGGTGAAGGCCCGGCGCTCTGTCCGGTTTGGCGCACCAGCAGAGGCGGTTCATGCCAGAAAGCAGCGGCAGATTCTGCGGGTTGCTGAGGTGTATATGAGAGAGCGCCGGCTGAGAGTTCCCTGTCGGGTGGATGTGGTCGCAGTAGAGTTTCCTCCGCAGGGCTCCGAGCCAAGGGTTGAGCTGATTCGAGACGCGGTACAGGGGAGCGGTTCCGCCTGGGGAGTGGAGTAAGCCTGGGAGGGGTTGTGGAGGAACAGGAGAAGATCATCGCTTACACTTGTCACGCCTGTGGGAGTAGAGGCGTGGATCCCCCGGTGAGCAAGAAGGGAAATCACACTTGCCCCGAGTGTGGAGACCACGTGGAGATCAGCGAGAAGCGGGTGGTCAAAAAGAAAGAGAAGTAGTTCCGCTTGACGGCGGCTCTCCTTTTTACTATCCTCAAATGGCCCTCGACATGGGGGTTTATTTTTCGGGGCTGAATTTACCTAACGGTAGGTAAATGACGACAAAGGGGCGCATCGAGCGAGTCGCCAGGCGGGAATTTGCGCGGCACGGGTTTGAGGGGGCCTCGATCCGACAGATCACCGCTGAGGCCCGTGTGACCAAGCCGGTCCTCTACTACTATTTCAAGAACAAACGAGATCTCTTCCTGGGCCTGCTCGAGGAGGCCGTTGCGCCTCTGTGCGACGAAGTCGAAGGCATAGCGCATCGCGAGGCCTTGCCCATCCAACAAATGGAGCACATTGTCACTGCATTCAAGCGGTTTTCTCGGGAAAGGCCTGATGAGTTCAGACTTCTCCATCGGGCGGTAGAGCGCCGGGAGCGCGAGGTGCAGATCATCGCCCAGAAGTACTTCCGTCGAATATTCCGGGCAATCTCCCGGGTTATCAACGAAGGGATCGAGCGAAAGAACTTCCGGTCGCTCAACGTCCCGCAGACCACGTTCAGCGTGATCGCCATCCTGGTCTATTACTTGACCCGCGCGCATGTGATCAACGAGGTCCTGGGACGCAAGAAGGGGTCGGAGGATTTAGTGGAGACCCTTGGTCAACACGTGCTGGGGCTCTTGCGGGCCTGAGGTGAAGGTGTGAAAGGGCGGCGTTTTCTCGGGGGAGTCGTGACAGTTCTGCTCCTGATAGTGACGGGAGCTCGGGCCGTCGCCCAGGGACCCCCACCGGTTCCGGTCGAAGTGGCCCCCGTCGTCGAGCGGGCCGTCGGCCGCGAGATTCAGGCGGTCGGGACGGTGGAGGCCAACCTGTACACCACGGTGAGTGCCGAGGTGGAGGGAGCCGTGGCCCGGTTCGATCTCCGGGAAGGGGATCGGGTGGAGAAAGGACAAGTTCTCGCCCACCTCCGCCGGACCGACCTAGAGATCGCGCTCGAGGAGGCGAAAGCTAACCTCCGAGAGAAGGAGGCCCTCTTCACCAGGGCGAAACAGGATTACCAGCGCTTTCAAGCCCTCTTCGACGAGGGGGCCATCAGCGCGGCTGAGGTCGATCGGATGAGGGCCAGCGCGGACGCTGCAAGGGCGCAAAAGGAATCCGCCGAGGAAAGATTTCGGAAGATCGTCGATGAGCTTCGCCGGACAACCGTCATGGCTCCCTTCAGCGGTTACATTGTGAAAAAGCATCTCGAGATTGGGCAGTGGGTCGAGGAAGGGGGCAAGGTGGCTGACCTGGTGGACATTGACATCGTCTATGTCCTGATCCCCATCAATGAACGGGAGATTGGAAAGATCCGGAAGGGAGATGGGGCGACGGTAATGGTGGACACCTATCCCGGTCGTACCTTCCAGGGCCAGATCGCCTACATCATCCCGCAGGCGGACCTCAGCAGCCGGAACTTCCCGGTGAAGATCCGGGTGGATAATTCCCGGGAGCATCTCCTAAAGGCTGGAATGTTCGCCCGGGTGCGCATCCGGTATGGCGAGCCCCGTCGGGGGCTCTTCATCCCGAAGGACGCAGTGGTCCTGCGGGGAAAGGACCAGGTCGTCTTCATCCTGGATACCTCCCGGGTGCAGTTGCAGCGGGTTGAGACGGGACAGGCCCTGGAGGAAATGGTGGAGGTGGTGAAAGGGAACCTGACGCCGGGGCAAGAGGTGGTGGTGGCCGGAAACGAAATCCTCCGGGACGGCGCGCCGGTCGAGGTCTACCGAGACGGGGAAGGCAAGCGATGAAGCTGATCGAGGGCTGCATCAAGTACCCGGTCACCGTCCTGGTTGGGGTCCTGCTGGCCATTCTCTTCGGCACCATCTCCCTTCTCCACCTCCCCTGGCAGATGACTCCCACCGTTGACCGCCCCGAGATCACCGTGAGCACCGAGTACAAAGGGGCAGCCTCCCTCGAGGTGGAGCAGGAGATCACCGACCGGATCGAGGAGAGGCTCAACTCGGTGGAGAATCTCTCCGAGATGACCTCCACCTCCTTCGAGGGCGATAGCCGAATCATCCTCAAGTTCGACTGGGGGATGAACAAGGATGTGGCCCGCCTCGATGTCTCGGAAAAGCTGGGGCGGGTCAAGGATCTCCCGCCGGATGCCGAGGCGTCCTTGATCCGGGCGGTCAATACCGACGAGCGGACCCCCATTGCCTGGGTCATCGTCAGGACTACCCGGCCAGTCAACGAGGTATGGGAGGAGGCGGATGATGTCATTCGCCCGAGACTCGAGCGGGTTCCGGGCGTGGCGACAGTCTGGATGTTTGGGGGGGAGGACCGAGAGGTCCACGTGATCCTGGATCCTGAGGCCATGAGCGCCCGGCAGATCTCGGTGGCCCAGGTTCGGGATGCACTGCTCGACGAGAATCGGAACGTCAAGGCCGGGAAGATTGATGAGGGGAAGCGGCGGTACGTGGTCCGGACCCTGGGGCAGTTTACCGATATCCGGCGGATTCCGGATGTCGTCATCCGGCAGGACGCCCGCGGCACCGTCTATCTCCGGGACATCGCCCAGGTCCGGTATGGCTATGAGGACAAGGAGCGGGTGGTCCGGGTCTGGAACAAGCCGACCATCGGCTTTGGCGTTCTTCGCCGGACCGGAACCAACACCCTGGAGGTCATGGAGGGAGTCCAGAAGGAACTCCGGTATCTGAATGATCTCTACCGAGGCAAGGATCTCGAGTTGGTCCAGGTCTATGACGAGACCGACTATATTTATGATTCGGTCGGCCTCGTGACCTCGAACCTCTTCTACGGGGCCTTCCTGGCGGTGGCCATCCTGTTTCTCTTCCTCCGCAGTCCCTCCAGTATCTTCATCATCGCCTTCGCGATTCCCATTTCCCTCATGGCGACCTTTGTGGTCCTGGACGCCCTGGGCCGGACATTGAATATCGTGATGCTGGCGGGGCTGGCGTTTGCGGCCGGCATGGTGGTGGACAACTCCATCGTGATCCTGGAAAACATTTACCGCCACCGTCAAATGGGGAAAGGGAGGGTCCAGGCCGCCTATGATGCCGCCGGCGAAGTGTGGGGTGCGGTATTAGCCTCCACGCTGACGACCATCTTCGTCTTCATCCCCATCATCTTCGTCAAGGAGGAGGCCGGCCAGCTCTTCCGAGACATTGCCATTGCCATTTCCACGGCGGTTGCACTGTCGCTCCTCGTCTCTCTGACCGTGGTCCCGATGCTCAGCTCTCGCCTCCTGGCTGTGAACCAGCACGCGCGCAACCCTGCCTCTCGCTGGTCCCTGTGGAGATTCTTGGATCGACTCGGGCTCGAGAGGTTCGGGGGGACCGTCGTCCAGTTCACCGTCGAGAGCCTGGATTGGCTTCGGCGAGGTGTCCGCAGGCGAATCGTCGTGGCTGTCAGCATTGTCCTTGCCGCGGTGTCGCTCAGCTATCTCTTCATGCCCCCCATCGACTACCTCCCACAAGGCAACCGCAATTTGATCTTTGTCCTCATTCGGACCACGCCGGGCCTCAACGTTGGTGCGCGGGAGGCGCTCCTGACAGAGTTCGAGCGACGGTTTGCCATTCCCGAGATCTACCGAATGTTCGCGGTGGCTCGGGTGCAAAACACGATCATGGGAGCCATTGTCAAGCCGGAGCATCATACCCTGCCCGGAATGCGCCGGGTGATCAGCAAGATGCGCCAACGTGCGAAGGGGGTCCCGGGGACAGAAGGGGTCTTTATTACGCAATCCCCTCTCTTTCGCCGGCGAGGATCCTTTATCGGTGGCACCAACCTCGAGGTCGAGGTCAGGGGAGACAGCCTGGAGCAGATCCACGCCATCAGCCAACGGCTTCAGGGCGACCTGCGCCAACTCCCGCAGATCAACTTCGTGAATACCAGCTTCGAGGCCGGGAATCCCGAACTACAAATCCGCATCGATCGTGCCAAGGCCTCTCAACTCGGGCTGAGCGTCCGGGAGGTGGGGTACGTGGTGGAGACCATGGTCCGCGGGACCGAGGCCGGGCGCTTTCGGGAGCGTGGGAAAGAGCTGGATATCATCCTCAAAGGCTCAGTCCAGGATGTCCGCCGGACACAAGACCTGGACCAGATCGTCTTCTTCACGCCGGCCGGTCGCCTGGTGAAGCTCTCGGATATCGCGACGGTCCATTTTGGCACGGGCCCCACCAAGGTCGAGCACGTCGATCGCGATCGGGCCATCAAGCTTACTGTCAACGTCAAGGGTGAAGTCCCCCTAGAGCAGGCAATCCAGTTGGTGGAACAGGCCGTCGACCCTGTGCGACGGGCCCTCCCGCTGGGGAGCACCATCGACGTCGCCGGCCAGGCCCGGGACTTGAGCGTGGCCTGGAAGTCTATCAAGTGGTCTTTCCTTCTGGCCCTCGTGGTCATCTACCTCCTGATGTGTTCCCTCTTCGAGTCCTGGAGCTATCCGCTCATCATCATGTTTACCGTGCCGCTGGCCGCCACGGGTGGGGTCCTCGCCGTCAGGCTTGCCAATGCCTTTGAACCGACCATCAAAATGGATGTAATCACCATGCTGGGTTTTGTGATCCTGGCTGGGATTGTGGTGAACAATGCCATCCTGATCGTTCACCAGGCGTTGAACCACATGCGAGAGGGGTTGCATCCCCAGGAGGCGATTCTGGAGAGTGTCCGGACCCGGATCCGTCCGATCTTCATGACGACCGCCACCACCGTCTTTGGGATGCTCCCCCTGGTTTTTGCCCGGGGATCGGGGTCGGAGCTGTATCGCGGCTTGGGGGCGGCGGTGCTGGGGGGGCTGGTGGTCTCCAGCGTTTTTACCCTGATCCTCATCCCCACCCTCTTTTCCCTCTGGATGGACGCCAAGGGTGCTCTGCCCGCAGGTGTGATGGGGAGGCCGGGCGGAGAGGTTGGCGATCGTCCCGTAACCGCGCCCATGAGACGCGAGGCAGAAGAGCGACCATAGCCCTGGCGGGCTTATAGCTATCAGCTGTCAGCTGTCAGCACGAAAGCTGCTTCCTCCCGTATTTCATCACGTGCATGTCCCCAGTGGAAACTTTCTCGATCTATCAAAGATCCGAAGAGTTTTCCTTGACAGTGTATGGTTTCAATTGTAAAACTTTTCCATCCCGATTTGTTATGCTCGTCAGCGTATGAAAGGAGGCGTACGTGGCAAGAAAAAAGGCAAGAAAAAAGGTAAGAAAAAAGCTGGAGAACCTGGTCAAGAGTGTTGGAGCTGTTCTTGGCGAGCGGAAGCGATTGGAGCGAGTTGAGAAGGGGCTTGTCAGCAGCCTCAACAAGGCGCTGGGCAAGATTGGCTACAAGGTGGTTTCGGCAAAGGGAGCAGCACCGGCACCGCGCCGCCGCCGTCGGGCCCGTCCTGCAAAGGTGACACGTCGCCCCCGCCGGCGGACCGGTGCAGGTCCCGGGCGTCCTCGGACTGGCGCACGCCGCCGTCGCGCTCGGGCCAAAAAGTAGTAAGCCTCACTAAAGATTCATTTCCTTCCACGAGAAGGGTCACCACCCAGGTGACCCTTTTCTTTTCACTCTCCAAACGGGAATTGGGTGTGTCACAGAGAAGGCATAGCCCCGGAGCCATTTGTGGCACAACCGTTGCAAACTCCTATGCAGGGTGTGTCCGGCCCGGAATGGAGTTTTCCTTTGTCAAGGGGAGCACAAGAAACAGGTTGTCTGACACTCCGTCGGTCTTGCAAACGTAATGGTCTTGAGACTGCGGCGAAGCGATGAGTCCGGTGACGCATTTTCTTGTAGGATGGATCGTTGCCAACAGCGGTGGTCTAAACCGTAGGGAACGGGTGGCCGTGACCGTTGCCGGTGTCATCCCCGACATCGATGGTATTGGTGCAATTGCAGAAACGCTCACACGGGGATGGGACAAGCCGCTCCTGTGGTACTCCGGTTATCACCATGTTCTGGCGCACAACCTGGGGTTTGCCGTCATGGTAGCGGCAGTGAGTTTCATGTTGGCGACGCGGCGGTGGAAGACGGCTGTTCTTGCGTTTCTGAGCTTTCACCTTCATCTGTTGGGGGACCTCGTCGGCGGTCGGGGGCCGGACGGGTACCAGTGGCCCATTCCCTACCTGTTGCCATTTTCTGATACCTGGCAGTGGACCTGGCAGGGCCAATGGGCACTGAACGCGTGGCCCAACTTTGTGATTACGATCGCGGCGCTCCTCGTCACGTTTTACCTGGCATGGAAACGAGGATACTCGCCGCTCGAGATGTTTTCGGCCTCCGCAGACCGGACCTTTATTCAAACCCTTCGGCATCGCTTCTCAGACCCGCGATTGCACGGGCGTTGAACTTGTCGGTCGGAGTTATGGCTGAAGAGAGATTGATATCCCTGATGGGCGCGATTGAACAGGTCGGGGTGTGGCTCTCTGTCCTCGCGTGGTTCTCGCTGGTGGCGGGGACGATGGGCATGGGCTACGTCCTCCGCAAGGAAAAGCGCCGTCCGGTCTGGGGAGCGGCGGCAATCGTCGGGGGAGTTGCACTAGTCGCGAATTTGGCAGACTATTTCGTCACGCTCTCTGTGAGCCCGGATCTCAGCCTAGAGGCAAATCCGCTGTGGCGCAATGTGGTGGGGTATTTTGGGCTGTCGGTGGCGAAGTGGTACGGTCTGACCGGGAAAATCATGATCTCGATCCTGGCCGGGCAGCTATTCGCCTTTTACCTGGCGAACCGCGAACGGCTCTTTCCCGTTCGGGCCGGCTCTGTCCCGCAGTTTCTTTTCCGGATGGGGAACCGTTCACGAACGCTCCGCGAGCGGTTGGTGGCATCCTTCACAGTCTTCGCCTTCTTCTTTGCGGGCGTACAGTTTTTCTCGTTCTACATCGCCTACCTGAACTGGCTCGTACACTCGGAGCTTCGCAATCACCTTCCGTCGGTTCCAGTCGCCCTATTTCTTTGCCTCTGTTCCCTCACCGTTGCCTTTGTAGCGGCCACCTATCGGGGGTTCGTTGATTCGTCACCACCTCACAATGTGAAAATATCGCCTGACGACTGATCATCCCTTTCTGCTTGCGAGCGACCGGTAAATGATGTAAGGGTATCTTAACTACGCGTAGGATGACTCTGCCGGACCCCCAACGGTGATCGGAGATTATAGGAGCCGGGAGGCCTGACCCTCCCAGAGGCAGACCTGGTTCTTGTTGAGTTAACTTGAGTCCTTTTCCGCAAGAGAGGAGCGACCATGAGACAGAAGGCCATCGGCATGCTGGTCAGTATTGTCCTCACCACCTTTGCCCTTGTCGCCGTCTCGGTGGACAGGGCGGGCGCCGAGACGGTCCTGGAAAAGATCAGCCGGACCGGAAAATTTACTGCGGGGACCAGGACCTCCTCAATCCCCTTTGCCTTCATTAATGAAAAGAAGGAGTGGGTTGGCTTCTCCGTGGATCTCATCAAGGAGATCCACCGGCGCCTCGAGCGGAACCTGGTGAAGAAGATCAAACTGGACCTCAAAAAGGTCACACCCAAGACGCGGATCCCTCTGGTGGTCAACCGGACGATCGATATCGAGTGTGGGTCCACCACGTATACCCGATCCCGGGACGAGGCCGTGGACTTCAGCATCAATTTCTTCTTCACCGGTGGTCAGCTCCTGATCAAAAAAGAGAGCGGTATCAAGGCGGCCCGTGACCTGGTGGGCAAGCGGATTGGTGTCGCCGAGGGGACCACCACTGAGAAGATCCTCCGGACAAAGCTGCCACAGGCAAAGCTGGTCCTGTTTCCGGACCATGGCGTGGCCTTCCAGGCCCTTCAAGACGGGAAGATCGATGCCTACTCCACGGATGGGATCCTGCTCGCCGGACTCGCCCTCAAGTCTCCAAATGCGCGCGACTTTGCGATTGTGGGCTTCTTCAGCAAAGAGCCTTACGCGTGCATCCTGCCGGAAAACGACTCCAAGTGGCGGGATTTCGTCAACCACACCTTTATGGAATTGATCGAGAACGGTACATACCTCCAGATCTACGACAAATGGTTCGGGGAAAAGGGGGTCGTCCCCTACCAGATGCCCCCCATAGGCAAGGCCTTTATTTTGCTGCAGGTGATGCCAAGGTAGCTGTCGAGTTTCGGAAACCCGATGCCCCAGCACCGCGATCACATTGAGGGGGGGCAAGGGTTTTCGAACCGGCGATGTGATGAAACTGAAGGTAAGTCAGAACTCTGCGAGAGAACGAATTACCGAAATGATCGTCTCAGGCAACATCCTGCTCGAGAAGATCACCGGCGAGTACGCTGCCGCAAAGAAGGCCGGGACCTTCGCTGAAGAGAAATATATCCCTGGATGGAAAGACCAGTATATTGATTGGCTCCATAAATGTTTGGCTGCGTCGCAAGAGATATTCCCGACTCCCCTGGAAGCCATCAGGCTCAAAAACGCACAGCCACCTTCTTCTTATCAAAGAGGTGTCGATGTCAAGTGGACGGGTCTTACCAACGATATCAGAGCCAAGCTCTCTGCCTTGGACAAGAGTATCAACTCGGTCAATGAGTACTCGGTGGAAATGACCGATGAGTTGTTCATTGAGGATCTCGATTCCTTTGCAAAGGCGCGTGATATCAACCCGCGAACCGTGAAGCCACTCTTACCCCTCAAGCTATCGGAACAGCAAATCAAAACCTTCCTGGAGGAAATTATCGGGGAACACTTCGGTCAACACGCCGGAAGTGAGGAGACAACCGGCGTAATCACGTCACACATAAAAGTAGGTGGCGATCGGCTGCGAGCGGCTTTCTTGCTGAAGGGAAGCGGAACAAAAGGAAAGCTGACCATCACGAAATGCGGAAAGAAGGGGGATCAAATCGTACGACTTGTTGAAGCGCCCGCCGATATTTATGTTATCCAGCATGTCGATGCCATTGATGAACGAGTCATCCGTAATTTGCATGGCAAAATTCAATTGATGAATAATGAAGGAAAACACTGTCGGATGTGCATCGTTGATGGACCGGACACCGCAAGGATTCTATTGGCCTACGGCAAGATCGAGCGTTAAACCTGCTCCGTTCAATTACACTTCTTTGATTGCCAATATCGTAAGAAGCTGTTCCCGTGTTCGCCGATTCCGAAACGTGAAGTTCTCGTTGGCGAGCAGATGCATCATTTGCTCACCGCGCCCCGTCCATATGCCCCCATTTCAGCAGCATGGGCGAACTGCGAGTTCGGGAACAGGTAGTTAGATGACATTGTAAGTGCCAGCCAAGAGTTAGAGAAACATCTGGTAATTGCAGGAGGAATAGCGGTGCATGAACGCCCTCGGGTGGTGATC
>LKGT01006812.1_pt1 | contig 11994 bp, 14 predicted proteins | sample 503861 | NCBI WGS metagenome assembly LKGT01 (sample SAMN04113194, study PRJNA297058) | marine sediment metagenome | biome: marine benthic biome; feature: marine benthic feature; material: marine sediment; isolation source: sediment sample collected at the water-sediment interface from the South......
GGCATGCCGATCCACAGCATACCCAGGACGAGCGCGAAAAGAAGGGCGAATGTCTTCAGGAATCCCCGTTGTGCTGGCATGGTCCTCCTCCTTTCTCAGTTGGTCGTCGCCACCTATGACGGATTGAACTTGGCCTTTTAAAAAGCAAAACATCCTCCGGGCCGTGCTCCGCCCGAGAGGGCGTCTGATTCTTTGGTGCGCCTTCGATTGTGCCGGAGGTGGGCTGAGAACTATCCCTACCACCGGTTCCATCTGTGAACCTCCTGCGGAGGGCTAAAACATCGCCCAATCCGCGGGTGGTGTCAAGAGCCTGATCCATTCCCCGTGGTTGTCGCATCCAGGCCTCCGACCCCCTGAGAAGATTTCAACTACAAATCCGCACTTTGACACAGCGATTATATCAGTTGGGCACAGGGGAGAAGGAAAGTTTTCGGCACGCGCGCGAGAGGGCGTCGGTTAGCTAAAACAGGGGGCTCGGGGTGCGCTTCTACGCCCCTCTTATTTGGTTGGTTCTGTGGGTTGATTCTATTACCTCGTTTGCTGGCTCTTTGGCATTTTTCCACTTGGTATCTTTGTTGCCCTTTTCGCCTATTTCTTCGCACAGCTTATAAATTACAATAGTATCTTTAGACAGTTAGAGCGGACCGTTTGATCGCCAATCAAGAGGGATTTCAAGTTGATGCGGTACAGCCGACTTTCCTGCGAAGTCGTCGACCAGACATTGGGCTAACCGGATACTCTCCTTCAGGTTGACGTAATAGCCGGTTATCGGATATTGTCCACGAAAAACGAAGGAGGGCTGGCCCATTTGCCTGTCCGGCACCCGCTTGGGGCTCTCGACGGCGGGCTGAAGGGCGACTCTCCCGGGGACTTTTGGGTTCTTGGTAGCTATGCATCAAAAGCAAGTTCCTATCATTGACGCCTTTCATTTCCCGGGCCGAGCGTCGCCGGGAGGCGCTCGACAAGTACCCGCCGTCCAGGCGGGAGGAGGTGACAACCATGCCGAAGTTCATCGATGCCCATCCCATGAAGCCGTTCACTGCGGACGAGCTGAGCAAGTTGCAGAATGCGCCGCCGGACGAGTTCGGGGTCACGCACCACGACATCCTGTTCAGCGAGAAGGACAACAAGATCTATTGCGTGCTGGACGCCCCGAACGCCGAAGCGATCGAGAAGCATCATGCGAAGGCCGGCATCAAGTGTGACTGGATCCACGAAGTGAAGTCGACGCGCGGGTGACGGATAGCCCTTGGCCGGCGTCCGCGTAGATAGCTCCGGGATCCGAAGCGAGGACCCAGGGGATACGTTCCCGTTCTGGGTCATTAACGCGCAAACGCCTGTCAACAGGCAGTTTTTGCATGCATGGGCGATAGGCTGGGAAAGCCCCATCTCCAGTTGTTTGTTGTCTCAATGAAGCGAAATTCGGTTGGCAGGCGAGACAGGTCCGGTTGGCGAAAACACGGGGTTCGGGGTCCGCTTCTACGGCCCTCTTATTGGGTTGGTTCTGTGGGTTGGTTCTATTACCTCATATATTGACCGTTCTTCCCTCTGTCCGAGATTTGAGGAAATAGACAAAGGGGTCGACAAAGGGGTCACAAAGGGGTCAAATCTGCTTTTGGCTTTTAAGCAATATGTTCCGAGCCTGTCTGTGCCAGACGGACCACCTGGACGTTCCATGCCTACGCGTAAAAGTCGAGACATCAAACAGGGAATAGATCAAGTTTGACTAATAGTCAACAGTAGATTTGACCCCTCTTGAAATGGTTTGTTAATTTTCACAGAAAGGAATCCAGCAATGGAGTTTCCCATGACCCAGCCGAGATCCACCAAAACCCGAGCGCAAGCATCGAAGTCGTCGAAGTTGAAGTAGCAGGTGCGGGAGTCCCGTGACACAATGACCCCAACCGGAGGCCAGCCTCATGAAAATGGAACAAGTAAGCGACAACTGTTACGCCGTGCTAAACGAAAAAAACCTGGTTTGCGATGCGAACTCGGGTCTCATCAACCTCGGCGGCGGCGTGGTCATCGACACGCAGTCCGACTTGGCCCACGCGCGGCAGATGATCGAGTTGTTCGGCAAGGTATGGCCCTCAATGCCCAAACGGGTCATCAATACCCACGAGGACGCGGACCACGTGTGGGGGAATCAATTGTTCGACGGTGCCGAAATCATCGCCCACCAAACGGTGCCTGAGCGGATGAAGGAAGTCGCCGACCCGAAGGAAAGCCAGAAGCTGATGCACGGCGTCGGCCGTTTCCTCACCCGAATCCTGCTGAAGGCGACACATCCGGGAGTCCTGGCGGCAGGGGAACAACTCCGGGAGGATTACAACTTCGACAATATCGAACTGGTGCTGCCAACGACGCTTTTTGATGAACGCTACGAACTGGACCTAGATGGCACACCAGTCCACCTGATCTACGTCGGGCCGTGCCATCAGGTTGGCGACACGATCGTTCATCTGCCCGAGGAGGGCGTCGTGTTTGCTGGAGACGTGGTGTTCCGGCTGTGTACCCCGATGGGCTGGACTGGCTCCTACGAGAAGTGGTTGCAGTGTCTCGATCTGATCACTGAACTCAACCCAACGGTCATCGTTCCCGGACACGGACCGGTCTGCGAGCTCGAAGGGATCAGCGAAATGAAGGCGTACCTTCAATACGTTCGGGACGAGTCGAGAAAGTGCTTTGAGGAAGGCCTGACCTCGCTGGACGCGGCCAAGCGGATCGAGTTCGGTCCATACGGCGAATGGCGCGCCCCGGCACGCCTCTACATGAACGTCGAACGAGCTTATCGAGAGTTTCGCAACGAACCGCCCGACGCACCGTGGGATGCGGCCAGGACCTTCGATGTAATTTATAAGGTTGCAAAAGCAAAAGGGATCGAGGTCGAATACTAGAATGATCAATCTAATACCAGGAGGAAAGTAATGAAACTAATTCGCTTCGTCGTCGGCGATTCATCCAAGCCGCATTTTGGTGTCGCCATTGGCAATTGGGCAGTCGCGTTTTCCATTCTGCAGGGTAAGACCGGCAAGATGCACCCGGAGCTTGCGGACAGCAGGGCGTACCTCTCAAAACTTCCGCAAAGCGAGCAGGCGGCGAAGGAACTGCTGGCCTGGGGAGAAGAGCACCTTGGCGAACTGAGAGAAGAAGAGAAGCCATCCCTGAATTCTGTGAGGCTCCTGGAACCTGTTGAGGTTGCAGCGCTGTTCGATTTCGCCCTCACCCCGCGGCATCTCAAGAATTCCGGTGAAACGATGATGAAATACGAGAAGGATAATCCTCAAACAGCTCCGCTGTTACAGGCCTTCGCCAAGGCTCTCCTGAGCAAGTCTCCCCAGCCATCCGCAGGCCAGCCGGAGCCGCTCTCCTATTACAAGAGCAATATAAATTCGGTCGTCGGAGACGGAGAAGCCATCCCCTGGCCGCTTTATACGTCGCGGCTGGACGTCGAACCCGAACTGGCCGTCGTCTACGGAAACGACAGGCAGCCCGTGGCGGGGTTCTGCATCTTCAACGACGTCTCAGCCCGCGACGTTCAGGTTCCGGAATTCATTGGCGGCTTCTGCCGAACTAAGGACATGGCGAAGGGAAATCAACTCGGCCCTTATCTGGTCACGCAGGATGAAGTCGGCGATCCCTACGACCAGAAAGTCACCGTGACGGTAGACGGAAAGGTCAGGTATCAAGGATCGACGTCAGAAATCAACCACAAGGCCGAGGACATTTTTTCGTGGCTGGAGACGATGGGTCCCATCAAATCTGGTTCGGTGATGGGTTTCGGGACGATTCCAGATTGTACCGGCCTCGACCATGATGACTTCATCGATCCGAATGCGGAAATTGAGATTACTTTTGAACGACTCGGAACGCTCCGGTGCCGTTTGGAGGAGCCAGTAGGGAAGCTCCTGCCCAGTCGATGGCCGGTGCGACCGCCGCTACAGAAATACCACGCACAATCCTGAGCATCCTGTGACCCTTCTCATTACGAGGTAAGCCGAATGACTCCCGATAGCTCTCGCTACGAACAGGGACTCGCAAAGATGAGAGGCATCTTCGGCCCAGAGGTCGATACTGCCTTGAAGAGTCTTGCGGCGACAAGCCCTGATCTGGTCCGATACCTTGTGGAGTTCCCGTTCGCGGACATCTACACACGGCCCGGATTGGATCTGAAGACGAGGGAGATGCTTACGGTCGCTGCCCTCACCGTCCTCGGGTATCCGCAAGCCGAATTAAGAGATCACATCAAGGGCGCGCTTCACGTCGGTTGTACTCGCGAGGAAGTGCTGGAAATTATCATACAGATGGCCGTGTACGCCGGTTTTCCCGCCGCACTCGAAGCCGTGAAGACAGCGGCATCGGTATTCACTGAGAGTCAGGAGACCAGTGGTTGAAGGTGACGGTCAAGCTGGAGCTGGAGTTTTGATGCAAGTAAGGCAGCATACGCGCCTTGAGGTTGAAATCAGCGTAGAGAGGAATGAGCGTCATGAAAACGGTCGTTCGATACATTATCGCAATGGCGGTTGCCGAGGTGTCGAAGGCCATCGAGGACGGTAAGTGGAAGGGTTACACGCCGCCGCCGATGCCCAAAAAGTGAAAACCAACAGTGCAGGGCACCCTCCTGGAGTTCGGTTGCGTGAGGGCGGTTGCGGATAGGTTGCGTTTTTGGGGTACGAAAGGGTACGTTTTGCCGCGTCTTGCACGTCAGCGCTTGCTACCACGCTGCTACCAGGACAGCCCGTACTAGGAGCACCCAGGAGCACCATCGCTCAGCCCAAATTGTCGGATTCTTGCGCGGATAGGTCCTCTGGGGTATGCTCAGATGGGTCCGGGAGAGAATTCGTAATCAGCAGGTCGTCGGCCGGCGTGAACCCCGGATGGGGCGGCCCCAAGAAGAGGAGCGAGAGATGAGAGAGAGGCTTTTGAAGCGCACCGTGTTGATCCTCATGATGGGCGCGGTGACTGCCTGTTCGACGGTCTATTCCGGGACAAGCGGCCTCAGCACCCCCGCCCAATACAACCCTGCGAGCGGGAATCTCACCCAGGAGTTTTCGGCGTCATTGGATGCGATGTGGGGAGCGACCATTGCGGCGTTGGAAGCCTTGGAACTGACCGTGGTTCGACGGGCAAAGGACCAGCTCGGCGGCCGCGTCGTGGCCAGGCGAGCGGATGGCACCGACGTGGTCGTCACCCTGAGACCGATAGGCCTCTCATTGACTTCGGTATTGATCGAGGTCGGCCGGGGGGACAAACAGGCGTCTATTCGCATCAGTCAGGAATTGGAACGGCGGGTGAAAAGGTAGCGTGCAAGTCCGGTTTTCCTTGATGAGACCCGACGCGTATGCAAGCTGTGACATTGTTTGGTTCGATGGGGTCGGGAGGCATCCATGAAGCGAGGACTCTTGCTGGTGGATCACGGAAGCCGACGGGAACAGGCTAATGCCGTTCTCGTCCAGGTGGCCGAGATCATCCGGCGTCAATCCGATTTTGCAGTTGTCCATTATGCCCATATGGAGATCGCGGAGCCGACCGTTGCCCAGGGGTTTGATGCCTGTGTGGCCGATGGGGCCCGGGAGATCATCGTGCACCCGTATTTCCTGGCTCCTGGGGACCACTATAACGATACTGTCCCGCGGCTGGTAGCCGAGGCAGCGGCCAGACATCCCGACGTGCGTTGGACCATCACGGCACCGCTCGGGATCCATGCCAAGCTCTGCGAGGTTGTCTTGGAGCGAGTGGAGGCCGCCGTCGACGGCCGCTGACGTCAGAGGCTTCCAGGCGCCGCCCACCGAAGTGGTCGATCCACACCAGGGCCAACCGAAACACCGAGCGATGGCGCGACTCCCCGAAATGCCCACAACCAATACCCGTCCACCCCGAGGCTTCATTCCCGGCAGTACTGCCCTAATGTATTTGGGCAGCAGAGGCGGCGCTCGAACAGTAACAGGAAAAGGGATACGGGATGGCCATATGGGAACCTGATGTTGCCGAGGTCAGGCGCGCGGAAGTCCGGCGAATGTTTGCCTCCATCGTCCATCGGTACGATCTGCTCAACCGCGTGCTCAGTTTCCGTCGCGACGTTTACTGGCGCCGAGTCGCAGTCGCCCAGGGCCAGATTCCCCCGGGAGGACGGACGCTGGATCTGTGTGCCGGGACCGCAGACGTGGCGCTAGAGATCATTCGGCAGGTCTCGGGGGCGCGTGTGATCGCCGTGGATAACTGTGAACCGATGCTGATCCGAGGTCTTCAGAAGGTCAAGAAGGCAGGGGTGGCAGGTCAGATCCGGTTTGTTGCTGCGCCGGCCGAGATGCTCCCCTTTGCCGATGAAACCTTCGACGGGGCCTTTGTGGCCTTCGGCGTTCGAAACATCGCGGATCGGCGGCAAGGTCTCAAGGAGATGGCACGGGTGTTGAGACCGGGTGGACGGGGGGTGATCTTGGAATTCTCGACCCCTGCGTCCCCCCTCTTTGGATCTCTATACCACTTTTACTCCCACCGGGTTCTGCCCTGGATTGGGGGTCTGTTGTCGGGCAACCGGGCGGCCTACGAATATCTCCCGGACTCGGTGGATGACTTCCCGTCGCCGGAGAGGCTGCAAGCCCTGATGGAAGAAACGGGATTCTTTCAGGTCTCGGTTCTGCCCTTGACCCACGGCATCGTGACGATCCACCGGGGGAGTAAGGCTGGACATCGTGGTTGAAGAGCGAAAGACCCTTGGGCCGTTCCAGCAGCTCCTCCTCTTCTTGGAGCTCATCAAGTTTCCCCATACCATCTTTGCTCTCCCTTTTGCCTTTACGGGGGCGGTCCTGGCCGCCCAGGGGATCCCGGAAGGCACAAAGATCTTTTGGATCCTGGTAGCCATGGTGGGGGCGAGGACCGGGGCCATGGCGGTCAACCGGCTTGTGGACATGGACCTGGATGCCGTGAACCCCCGGACCGCCCACCGCGCCCTTCCCCGGGGCCTCCTCCAACCCTTTACCGTCTTGGTTATCGTGGTCCTCGCTTTTTGCCTCCTTGTCTTCGCGGCGGCCCAACTAAATCGCCTCTGTCTTCTCCTCTCACCCGTCGCCATTGGCCTGACGGTCTTTTATTCGTACACGAAACGGTTTACCTCTTTCTCGCACCTGATCCTCGGGCTCTGCCTCGCCTGTGCCCCTATTGGGGCCTGGATCGCCGTCCTCGGGCGAGTGGACCTGCCCCCTCTGGTGCTGGGTTTGGCTGTCCTGTTTTGGGTGGCCGGCTTTGACATCCTGTATGCCTTGGCCGATATCGAGTTTGATCGTGCCTCCGGGCTCTATTCGATTCCGGCGCGCCTCGGGGGGAACGCGGGGATGCGGGTGAGTCTTCTCTTCCATATCGCGGTGCCCATCCTGCTCGGGATCGTGGGTCAGCTCCTCCATCTAGGCCCTCTCTACTACCTGGGCGTCCTGTTCATCGTCTTCCTTCTGGGGTACGAACACGTTACAGTGCGCCGCCATGGGCTTGAGAGGCTGGAGGCCGCCTTCTTCAATGTGAATGGCCTTATCAGCATCACCCTCTTCACCTTTACCCTCCTCGATTTGTTACTCACCCTCCCCTAAGGGACCTTGCCCCCCCTTCTCGGGCACGGCTCAGCATTGCCTCGGCCCGTGCACGAGGGACGAGGGAGCTGAGGTATTACCTCTATTGCAACGGGTTGCACAACGGAACGGTCGGAGAAGGGGATCTTGCGAGGGGTCAGAGGGACAGCACCCTTTCCCCATCAAACGGGGGAAGGGTACGCCAGAAGTTCGATGAGTGTCGTCTTCGGGCGATTACTTCAAAAGTTTGTAGCCTCGGTTCCGCATGCAAGCGTCGTAGGCGTTCTCGAACTGCAACTGCGCAGAGGACCCACCAGCGGTCGCTCCACCAATGACGCCGCTTGCCCCGCCGGTGGCTGCCCCGATGGCCGCTCCCGTTCCCGCACTTCCGGTTATGGCACCGGCGATCGCCCCAAGCGTTGCGCCTATTGCTGCTCCCCTGACTGCCCCCGTGGCCCCACTCTCGGCGGCCGCTGAGCCGGGATCTTCAGCGTATGATCGGGCGATCTGCTCACAATCGTACAGGTCCCTTTCGAGGAGGGCACCGTCCGCGGCAAAGGTGGGGTCGATCGGAGGCCGATAGGTCCTAGCGCACCCTACGGCCAATAGAACGGCAACGGGTAAGAGGAGCAGATACCGTCGCACCTATCTCACCTCCTCTCGGATCCGCATATAGCATATCACGGAACCGAGAATTGCAGGAAAAGTCACCCCGTTCTATGGCATACTTCCCAATATCTGTCAATTGCAGGAGTTAGCCTTTTGCTTTCTATACCTGGGCACCACCAGAAGATTCCTCGCTCCGGACCCGGTGACCGATGACGGACGACCGACGACCGTCAAGGTCAAAAGGTTCTTTCTGTCATCGGTGATCGGACTTCGGCGGGCTCAGTCGAGCCGTCCTCGGTCAACGGTCCGGGAACCCGTCCCGGGATCTCGGACCCGCAAACCAGATTCCGCTTTCCTCGCGGATCTGCCCCTCCCTCGGCTTCGGGGTCTTGATGTGAATGAACTGGGTCCTAGACGAGACTCGCGGGCCGTGAGCGACATTGCCGGAAGTGGCGGGGCCCCTCGTCTGGCAACGGCCTGGGAAACCGAGGCGTGATCCGTGCCCCATTTCCTTGCACGGATGGTGAACACGGAGGGACCCAGGCCGTAAGCTGCCGACCAGGGTCGCCGCGAGCCCGAAGGGTTCCGGGCTCCTACGGAAAGGCCAGGAGCGAAGGGCCGGGGAGCCCCACCCATTCATCAAGACCTGAGAACCGAGGAGGCGCCCAAGGCACTTCTTCTTGATAGTTTCCACTTCTTCTCTTCTTGGAGGTGACAATGCAAGCTCTGCTCGGCACGCGGCTCGCCGCGGATATCAATCTGGTCGCACAGATTGTGTTGCTCATCGGGCTCTGGATCGGTTTTTATTTCGCGCGCGCCAGGCAGATCCCCAAGCATGCCAACATGCAGACGACGATGGTACTGGCGAATTTGGTGTTTATCTTCTTCGTGATGATCCCGAGTTTTTACCAGTACGTGATCCTGGGTGGGACGACGGGAGGGATCGTCGCGAGATTGATGTTGCTGCACGGTCTGCTCGGCCTGCTCGCGCAGCTGAGCGGTGTCTATCTGGTCTTGCGCATGCGGACGCAGGTCATTCCCCCGCGATTTCGCGTCCGGAATTTCAAGCTCGTGATGCGCTGGACGCTTGCGCTGTGGACCATCATTTTTGTGTTGGGGATCGGCATCTACTATTACCGCTATCTGCTCCCGAAACCCGTAGCAGCCGTGAGCGCGTCCTTGGTGCAGCTCCGCCAGGCCGGGAGTGCGCTGGTGGTCCAGGCCGGGGAGCTCCGCRCTGCGGYGAGTCGTGGGGATGGAAAGGCTKCTCGGCGTGCCGCRGAGMGACTGGTCAAYYTGATCGAAGGCAGAACCGGCGAGCACTTTGGGGATCTCGATAAAGATGGRTCAGTTGGRGATCCCGGTGACGGCRTCGGGCTCGTGAAGTATCTTCAGGCGGTGACGAGCGCGGGCCGGGACACCCCGATTTCCGCCCTGGTAAAGAAGGTCGAGGGCTGGCTCACGACGATCCGGGACAACGCCTTGGCGGTCATCGGTACGGCGGATCTCAGTTCTGTCGAGGACGTCGTGACCCTCGCAGAGCGCGCACAGCGCGAAGGGATCGACAAGATTCTGGCGGCTGCATCTCCATTGGTTATTGTCGTGATGGACGAATTCGCCTTCAATCCCTCGCGCGTGACGATCCAGAAGGGCACGACAGTGGTCTGGCTCAATCAAGAGGTAGAGGACCACACCGTCACGGCCGATGACGGGTCGTTCGACTCTGGCGATCTGTCTCGTGGTGCGATTTTTTCGCTTCCACTTAACGAAGCCGGGACGATCCCCTACTACTGCATATATCACGGCGACCAAGGGGGCGTGGATATGTCCGGGACGGTCGTTGTCGAATAGGGGCAATCGGATGCAACGAGCCCTGCGTGGTTGGCGCGGTAATCGGGTGGGCCTATCTTCACGGGAGCAATGGTGACGAGGAGGGCCCAAGGATGTGGGTAGAGTTGACTTGTGCTGATCCGGCCGTGGCCTTTTACGGAGAGTGGTCAGGTCCCGAGTCGCCTGAGGCGATTGTGATGTTCGCTCGGGAGAGGGGGATGGCGTCAGGCGTGCCAGTGCAGCTCGAGATTCACGGCCACCGGGTTTGGAGCATTGCGCCGTCGGGAAAAGTGCTCAGTGGTCGTCTTTTCCGTCGGGAGAAGCTTCCCCCATCGGCTCCGTCGAAGCAGCCGTCCCGGGACTAAGTTTGCTTTCAGCGAGGGGGCGGATTCGGACCGCATCGGACAATTTCGTCACTCCCGTGAGCAGCCTTTGGTACAAACGCCCCAGTACGCTTCGCAGGGGTGAGGACACTTGCGGTATCTTCAGAGCGCCCCAACACTCAGGACAGGGGCTCAGGGCATAGTCCGGGTTGGTCCCCCCGAGGCACCTGGGGCATTCGATACCCTCCTGGGTCTCTCTCATTGTTTCCCTCCAATCGCGCATCGGGCGCAGGCGTCGTTGCCTCCTGGGGAGCCTACTTCGCAATCTCTGTGCCAAGGCTGATGGACCGGAAGCTGCTGAAATTACACGACTCTTCACGGTCGGATGCTCTCTCATGCTGGCGGATCTTGGGCGGGTGCCGGGAAACGGGCAGCGCACGAAAAAATAGTCTGGGGAGCGGTCAACCGTATTGACCCACCGCCTGTGCCTCAGGAGGAGACTGGAGGCGTGCAAGGGATGGCAAAGTCATGTTCGCCGAAGCGCATCAGTACCATCATGAGAATTACAAATTTGCCGGCGTCCGCCTCAAACGGGATGACAAGTCTTGGCACGGATATTGCGAGACCTTCTGAATGGGTTTCGCTGTCCAGCGAGGTCGAAGCCTCGATGCTGATCAGGGGGCTCGACTGGAAGGAAATGTCAGACGTCGTAGGTTTCGGGTGGAGCCTAAAGCCGCCCATCCTTGCGCGACCCTCGCGGAAAGGCGAGCTGGCGCGGGAAAGAGTTGAGGAAATCGTGAGTTCGAACGATCGCAAGCCATCAGACCGGTCAGATATCAGCGTTCGCATCAAAACGTCGGCGGGGACCTATATCGGGTTCGTGACACTCCCCGAGTTCAAGAAGCGGTTATCCGATGTCTTGAATGACAAGCGGCCCTTCGTGTTGCTCCGGGAGGTCGAGGTTCTGGAAACTGGTCAAGGTGTCCCGTTCCTCGCGGTGCAGAAGTCCACGATTGAAGTTGTTGAAGAAGTGGATCTTTCCACCCCGAGTAGTTCAGCCGTGCCCCAGCCCACCTCAGCTGACTCCTACTGTCTTCGGGATGAGCAGCTTGTCGGAGATGTCCGCGATCTCCTCCGCTTCGCGCCATGCGGCCTCGAGTACGACGAGTTCGCCTTCGAGGTGATGCTCGCCCACGATGACGGCATCCTCGGGATAGAGAAGCCGCTCCCCGTTCTGCTGATAATTACGCAGCGCATGGCGTAGCGCGTCCTCGGCCACGTAGACGTGCCGACGCGCGGTGCTCATCACCCCATCGAGTTCGACGTGAAACCAGGCCTGTTCGCCGTCCAGGTACGGCACTTCGGCTCGGAACGCTTCGAGCGTCGGCGGCAGGCGGCGCGCGCGGTAGTAGGTCGTGTTCAGAAACACCGCCAACTCTTCCCATTCGAGGCGATGGTCGCCGGCGGCTTCTTGAAGGGCAGCGCCCGTGCCCGGATGCCGGGCGTCGAGCGCTTCGAGGTCGGCGTAAAAATGGCCGTCCTCGTCCTTGAGCAGTCCTGCCAAGAACGGATCGCCGCCGTCCGGCCCGGCATATCCGCCGAAGTAATACCGCAGCAATCGCTCCGGATTTGACTTGTCCAGATCGATCTCGATCCGCGCCGAGGCTGCGGCC
>LKGT01006811.1_pt1 | contig 11985 bp, 10 predicted proteins | sample 503861 | NCBI WGS metagenome assembly LKGT01 (sample SAMN04113194, study PRJNA297058) | marine sediment metagenome | biome: marine benthic biome; feature: marine benthic feature; material: marine sediment; isolation source: sediment sample collected at the water-sediment interface from the South......
TATATCGCTGACACTGGCACGTTCTTGAACGATGACCAGATCAAACAAGTATTGGTTGGCCACGAGTTTTTCGGCAAAGGTGGAGGCGTAAACGATTGGGTGGAGTCGTACCAATCCGATGGCAACTTAAAGAGCGAAGCCGGCGGCGGATACACGACTGGAGGCAAGTGGAAAATAGCAGGCAGCCAAATTTGCCTCGAATACACCAAGCGCACCTGGAAGCAATACAACGGCTGCTACAAAATCCGGCTGCTTGCGTCAAATGGGTCCGAGATTGAGTACGTTCGTGGGGCTGAGGTGACAAAGGGCACCCGAAGGTAGTCGAAGCGTGATCTGATCGGACATGATTCACAAGTAAGAGCGAATTGCCCAAATATTTCGTCGACGGCCGGTGACGTCTTGTGCCAGGGATTAAACGGTCAATCCGTGATCTTGGCTCGTATGACCGGTTGGGGGCGGATCGTCGGGATCCGAACATTCGATAACCGTCGTGGGTATCTCAATTTCTCGCGTGTATCACGATCGGCCAGCCTCGCCCCGCGTCGGATGTAACACTTCGCGGAACTCGGCGATGACGGCCTCGTAGACCGGGCGCTTGAAGGGGACGATCAGGCTCGGCAGTCGGCGGGGCTCGAGCCAGCGCCAGGCGGCGAACTCGCGCTGGTGATGGGTCTCGAGGTCGAAATCGGCGTCGGCGCCGGTGAAGCGCAGGGCGAACCACTTCTGGCGCTGGCCGCGGTAGCGCCCCTGCCACACCCGCGCGGCCACCTCGGGCGGCAACTCGTAGCTCAGCCAGTCGCCGCTTTCGGCGATGATCTCGGCCTTGTCGGTGCCGGTCTCCTCGGCCAGCTCGCGCAGCACCGCGGCGCGCGGCGTCTCGCCGGCGTCGATGCCGCCCTGGGGCATCTGCCAGGCGTCGCCGGCCATGCCGGCGCGGCGGCCGACCCAGACCTCGCGGCGGTCGTTGATCAGCATGATGCCGACGCCGTTGCGGTAAGGCCGCCGATCGGTCACGGGAGCGCCTGCCGGTTGATCAAGGCGCTGATCGGCGCCAATACGAAGCCGCGCTCGGCGAGCGNWCGGSMSAACGTGGCCCCGATGCCGCTTGCGGCACCGGCTGCCAGCACCATCCGCCCGCCGACGTCAAATAGGTCATCGGTCATGGCGGCGCTATGTTCCCGAAGCCGCCGGCGATCACGCCGCGGGCCGGGGCTGCGGCGAGGCCGGCATGTGTAGCATCTCGCGCGCCTCTTCGGGGCTGGCCACCTCACGCCCCAGCTCGCGCACGATGCGCACGGCGCGCTCGACCAACTGGGCGTTGCTTTCGGCGAGTTGCCCGCGGCCGTAGTAGACGTTGTCCTCCATGCCGACCCGGATGTTGCCGCCCATGGCGACTGCCATGGTGCTGAGCGGCAGCTGGTACCTGCCGATGCTGACGATCTGCCAGCTCGAACCCTCGGGTGTCGCGTCCAGCATGGCGAGCAGGTTGGCGGGCGAGGCCGGGATGCCGCCGCGGATGCCCATGACGAAGCTGAAGTGAAGCGGCTCGGAAAGCACGTCCTTCTCGGTCAGCTCGAGCACGTTTTCGATGTGGCTCAGGTCGTAGACCTCGATCTCGTTGGCGATGCCGCGGTACTTGCAGCCTTCGACGAACTCGGCGTTCCAGGTCTTCGAATTGGAGAACAACCACTCCTGGCCTTTGTGGTCGAAGTGGAAGGTGCCGGCGTTCACGGTCAGCATGTCCGGCTGCGGCGCGATATCCAGGAGCGCCATGCGCTCCTCCAGGGTGAAGGGCTGGCCGATGCCGGCATCGTCGAACCAGATGCCGATGCCGTTGCCGACCTGGGTGATCATGCCCGGGCAGCGGCTCATCACGCCGTCGACCACTTCGTGGTAGATCGAAAGGTCGCTGGAAGTGCGCCCCTTGGGATCGCGGACGTGCATGTGCGCGACCGAGGCGCCGGCGTTGTAGCAGTCGTGGAAGTCGCGCACGATCTCCTCGGGCTGCTCGGGCAGGGCAGCGTTGGCCTCCTTACCGTGCAGGCCGCCGGTGGTCGCAATGGTGATGACGACCTTGCCCGGGTTCGTCAGGTTCGGTTTCATGGTACGCCTCCCGTTCTCGATCTCCCAGTCCCCGGCGCGGAGACGGCAACATCAGCTCGGTCCAAACGCCCGGTCCAGAACGCTTGGGCACACCGGCCGCAGCGACATTCAATCATGTTCGCTTCAGAAAATGAAATCAATCGTATTGCATRCCGRAACAGATGCGCTAAACTGAATGGTGTCACMAYAATTAATTCAGAAACACGCACCGCAAGCGRGGCTCGGCATATCRACGAGTTCCATCGCGCTGGTGCCAGGGAGGGWCGAMCCATGTTGAGACGAGGAGTCTTGCGTGCCTTWRTGGGCACGKTCGCCGTTCTGTTGGTYGGGKCGGTCGSCGCGCCGGCCCATGCCGCGGRMAAACCCACCATCGTTCCCATCTTGAGCTGCCCCTTTGGCTGCGGCGTGGTCGCCGGCAACACGATCTTCGGTACCGTGATGGCCAAGGGCGGGGAATCGCTCATGATCGCAGCCCAGGAAACGCCCGGCTACATGTACAACGTGCGGGCCATGGCGGAAAAAAMRCGCTGGAAGACCACGGTCTTCGGCACCGAGGACGTGATCATCCAGCTGGCAATTCAGGGTGGCACACCGGMGCTCAAGGAGTTCCTGCCCGAGCCCATCCCGATCARGTTCAAGCTCCTGCACGGCGAGGCCTACTGGGCCCAGGGCAAGTTTTTCGTGACCACGGACCCGAGCATCAAAACCATCGCCGACATGAAGGGTAAGCGGGTCTCGCTGGGCCTGAGGGGACAGAGCGACTGGGGCGTCTATCCGCGCCTCATTCTCGAGCATGCCTATGGGATCACGCCGGACAACACGGACATCCGGCACATGAACCCGGGCGCACTGACCCAACAGTTGATCGACGGCACCACCGATGTCGCCGTCACCGGCTTCGGCACCGAGCCGAGCCAGACCTTCCACCTGATCACCGGGCCGCTGCGCAAGCTTCAGGCCTCGGGCAAGAAGATCTACTATGTTCCCATCGAGAAGTCGGCGATCGACAAGGTGAATGCGAAGTTCAAAACCACCTTCGTGACCAAGATCGTGAAAGCGGGGACCATGCCGCAGCAGGACTCGGATCTCCTGATCGGCTTCGTCCGCGGCTACAAGGCCGTGCATCCGGACTTCCCCGAGGAGGTGGCCTATCAGTTCGTCAAGGCGGTGCACAAGTACTCCGATGAGATGAAGGGGCTCCACGCGCTTTGGGGGATGCTCACTCCGGACATGATGATCGACGGATTGACCGAGGAGAACACCCATCCCGGTGCCATTCGGGCGTACAAGGAAATCGGGATTTGGGATCTCAGGACGAAAACGGTCCCGGTCACCTATCCGGAATAAGCTAAGGTAAACTCCTTATCGCATCCCCGGCGCGGGCGCGCGCCCTGCGCCGGGGATTTCATTCTGAGGCCATGGCGGCCTGGACCGCGCAGCCGCTCGGCCGGGCTGCCTTTCCGCGGCGGGGCGATGGAGCGAACCTGGAAAACGATCAGACTTGCGCTCAGCGTTCCGTTCTGGGTGGCGGGCGCCGTCCTGACGTTCTACATCGGCCTGAACGTCTTCGGCCTCATCCGTAACTCCTCAGAGCATTACGCCACCTTCATTTTGGCCATCGTATTCATGGCCGGGCTGCTCGCTCTGCGCAACGCGGTCGACAGGCAGGGCGGCCGGGCGCCGGATGCAGGCTTTTGGGCGCGCACGGGGGCTGCGGCGCTGGGTACGGTCCTGGCCACCGCGGGCGCCGCTTTCATCCGGGTGCACGCCGTGCGCTTCGAGATGATCCAGCCCTTCTTCGAGCCTTTCGATATCCAAATGGGATTGGTGCTGGCGGCGGGCATATTGATCCTCACCTGGATCCATTGGGGGCCACTTCTGACCGCCATGGTGATCGTCGCCATCGTCTATTTCTTCTACGGCCACCAGATCGAGAACGTGCTGTTCACCCATCCGGAGTACGACACCAACTTCGTGATGAACTACGTGAGCCTCGGCACCAATCAGGGCTTCTTCTGGCTGGCCCAGGTGGCGGCCGACAGCATCTATTTCCTGCTCTTCTACGCCGCCATCTTGCTCGGGCTGGGCATGCTCCAGATGGTGATCGAGATCGGCAAGATCAGCGGCCGTTATATCCAGGGCGGCGCTTCCTTTCCCGCCATCGTGGGCAGCGGAATCGTGGCCTCGGTCATGGGCCAAGCTGTTTCCAACGTGATGCTGACGGGTCGCTTCACCATTCCCATGATGAAGCAGCACGGTTACCGCGCGACCATGGCCGGCGCGATCGAGGCGGTCGCCTCCACCTCGGGCCAGATCATGCCGCCGATCCTGGGCCTGGCCGGCTTCATCATCGCGTCCTTCCTCAATATGGCCTACATCGATGTCGCCTTGGCCGCGCTGATACCGGGGCTGTTGTTTCTGAGCGGCGTGACCATCGGCGTCCTGGTCTACGCCCGCCGCTTCAAGCTGCCCAGGCTGGAGGCCCAGGCCGACCGCCAGCTCATTCTGCGTATGCTGCCTGCGTTTCTCGGCTCCTTCGTCGTGGTCCTGGTGCTCCTACTCAACTACCGCTCGCCATCGTTTGCCGGCCTTATGGGCACCGCCACCGCCCTCCTGCTCTGCCTCTTTCAGGGCCGTTACCGACCGAAGCTGAAGGCGTTCCTGGCCTCCGTCGAGGATGGCCTGGTGCTCATCACCCTACTCTCCCTGCTGCTGATTGCCATCGGGCCGCTCGGTCAGGTGATCCTGACCACCAACCTCTCCGGACGGCTCGGCGTGGCGCTGGTGGGAATCCTCCCGGACATCAAGGTGGTGCTGCTTCTGGGCGCCATGGTGGTGTCGCTGCTGCTCGGCATGGGGCTGCCGACCCCGGTCGCCTATGTGGTGGTGGCGCTCGCCCTGTCGCCGTTCATTCAGCAGTTGGGCGTGCCGGCGCTGAGCGCGCATTTCTTCGTCTTCTACTTCGCGGTTTTCTCCACGCTGACCCCGCCCATTGCGGTCAGCGTGCTGGCGGCCGCGAAGCTGGCCGAGGCCCGCTTCCTGGGGACCGCGGCAGACGCCATGAAGCTGGCGGTGACCACCTTCATCATCCCCTTCGCCTTCGTCTTTCATCCCGAGCTTTTGTCGTTTCCCAATCTCACCTGGTCGGTCGTTCCGCCGATTGCGCTTTTACTGGTGCTGCAATGGACGGTCTCGGTGGCCGCCTACGGCTACTTCTGCCGCGATCTCGGGGCCGTGGAGCGCGCCGCCTTTGCGCTGGTCTCACTGGCCGGTTTTCTTGCCATTGTGACGGCCGGGGGCACGGCCAAGGTCGTGTTCCTGGCGCTGTTAGGGCTGACCGTAGGTTGGGTCTGGCTGAACCCCGCGGCGCTCGGTCGGGCGTTCAGGCGGGATCGATGACGAAGAGGAGCTGGCGGTGCTCGACCATGGCTTCGTTTTCCGCACCGATCTCCACGATACGCCCGGCCTGCTCGGCATCGATGGTCGTGTAAAGCTTCATGACCTCGATCAGGCACAGGGGATCGCCCGGTGCGACCCTGTCGCCGACTTCGACGAACGGCGGGTCCTGCGGACTCGCCCCGCGGTAGAACGTCCCCATCATCGGCGCGTGGACCAGGATCATGCCGTCGCGCCGCGCAGCATCATCGGCCGCATCGCCGCTGGTGCGGGCTTCGCCGGGCTCGGCGCGCGCCGGCTGCGCCATGCCTGCCTCGAAAGCTTCGGCCGGGCCGGACATCCGCCTTTGCCCGTCGCTGTAGCTGGCCTCGGCACCGCCGCCCGCGCCACCGCGGCGCACGACAAGCCGGAAGTCATCCATCTCGACGACCAGTTCCTCGCAATCGCTTGCGTCGATGATCTTGAGGATTTCCGCGATCTCTTTGTAGCTAAGCGGCAACCTACTTATCCTTTGCACCTGTCGGAGTTTCGTCCCACGGTTCACGCGTCGTCGCCGAAGGTCTCCGAGAGCCGGTCTGCGGCTTCACGCAGCAAGGGGATGTACTCGCAAGCCTGCGCCAGGGTCAGGCGCGCTTCCGGCGCCGACAGGGCGATGCCGGCACAGAGTCGATGATCCGGCCCCATGACGGGAACCGCGATGCACACGACCCCGGACATGAACTCCTGATTGTCCGTGGCGTAACCCTTCTCCCGAATCTCCCGAAGCTCCGCAATCAGGCGCTCCTGATCGGTGATTGTGTTCCCCGTGTAGCGCTTGAGCGGCAACACCGATACCGTCTTTCCGAGTTGCGCTTCGGGCAGGTTGCTCAGGAACAGCTTGCCGAGCGAGGTGCAATGCAAAGGAACCCGGCTACCGGCCTCGAAGCGAAGGCCGAGCGGCCAGGTGGCCTCGACGCGGTCGAGGTAGACCACCTCGTTGCCCGACATGACCCCGAGGTTGCAGGTCTCGCCGATAGTCTCGGACAGGGCCTGCAGGATCCCGCGCCGCGCGCCGCGGCCCGCCGCGGCCTGGAGCACGCTGAGCGCAAGACGGATCAGCCGCTTGCCCTCGACGAAGCGCCGGCTGCCCGGCTCGCGCTCCAGGTAGCCCAAGCCCTCCAGCACCGTACCGATGCGATGCGCCGTCGGCTTGGACAGGCGCAGCACGGCCGAGAGCTCGGCGATCGAAATCGGGCGGCCACCGGCCGCCACCGCTTCAAGAATTTTGAGCGCCTTGCCGGTCGACCCGGAGGGCTCGTCAAGGCCAGGGCCTTGCGCGCGCGGCCGCTCGACCAGCGATTGCGCGGACCCTTGTGGCTGGGTCGTGGGCATCGGCATTTCCCCGTCTTTGCTTGACACCATTATACGCCTGCCAAATTATGATCCCTGCAAATAATGAAATCAATTGTCTTGCATTTCGGAATAGGGCGCTGGCGATGGCGACCAATTGCCACGCCTGAACGCGGCCCGAATGGCGGCCCTGTCGAGGCCGTCGTGAACACGGGAAATCTGGTTCGTGGCTCCTAGAACGGTTCGGCTGATCGACGTCACCCTGCGCGATGCGCATCAGTGCCTTTGGGCGACACGCATGACCACGGGGATGATGAAGGAGATCGCGCCGCTTCTGGACCGGGCCGGCTTCGAGGCGATCGACCTTGTTGGCGGCGCCGTGTTCGACGTGGCCGTGCGTTACCTGCGCGAGGACCCTTGGGAGCGCATGCGCATCCTGAGCTCATGGGTGACCGAGACGCCACTCATCGTGCATCATCGCGGTCAGAGCCTCTTTACCTTTGAGCTCTTCCCGGACGACGTGGTCGAGCTGACCGCTGAGCGCATCGCGGCAAACGGCATGCGTTACCACACGACGTACGAGGCCCTGAATGATATCCGCAACCTCGAGGTTCCGGTCCGCGCGGCCAAGCGAGTCGGGCTCCATACCGTGGGCGGCCTGGTCTATAGCTTCAGCCCGGTGCACACCGACGCCTACTACGCCGGCAAAGCCCGCGAGCTGATCGGGCTCGGCGTCGACGGGGTGTTCATCAAGGATCCGAGCGGGCTCTTGACGCCGGAGCGGGTTGCAACTCTGGTGCCGGCGCTCAAGACGGTCTGCGGCAAGCTGCCCTTGCAATTGCACACGCACTGCCTGACCGGCCTGGCTCCCTATACCGCGTTGCAGGCGGTCGAACACGGCGTCGACGTCGTGCACACCGCGACCTCGACGATCGCCAACGGTGCCTCGCACCCGCCGACCGAGTTGTTCACTCGGAATTGCCGCCGGCGCGGGCACGAAGTGCAGGTCGATCTCGAGCCTGTGGAGGAGGCAGCGGACAAGCTCGCCTTCATCGCCGAGCGCGAGGACAAGCCGGTCGGCCGCCCGTTGGAATACGACGAGTTCCACTTCCACCACCAGGTGCCGGGCGGCATGATCTCCAACCTGAATTACCAATTGGAGACCCTCGGCATTACCGAACGGCTCGAGGAGATCCTCGAGGAAGCGGGACAGGTGCGCGCGGATCTGGGTTATCCCATCGTGGTCAGCCCCTTCGCCCAATTCATCATCACACAGGCGGTGCTCAACGTCATGGGCAAGGAGCGCTATGCGAGCGTACCGGACGAAGTTCGGCGCTACGTGATGGGCGGCTACGGCGAGATCCCCGGCAAGATCGATCCCAACCTTTATGACCGCATCGCCCGCGGCGAGGAGCCGATCACGGAGCGCCCGGGCGCCTTGGTCCCGCCCGCGCTCGAGCGGATCCGAAACGAGCGCGGGCCCTTCGCATCCGACGACGACCTGCTGCTGGCCGCCTTCTACGACGAGCGGGAATACGGCGCGCTCAAGGCGGCTGGTCCCATCGATACGGCGTATTCCCTAGGCGCGACGCCGCTCGTGACCCTGGTCAAGGAGATTGCCGCGCGGTCGGACATCAAATCGGTGCGGATAATGGGCCGCAACGTCGGGGACCGAGGGCTGTAGCCATAGGCCTTACCCCGTAAAGAACTTTCACCTCCTATCCTTTGCCAGCTTGCCGAGGTAGCAATTCCGCGGCGGCTGTTCGCGGCAATCCTGCAACCGATCGACGACCTGTGGCCGAGGCCAGCACCGACATGACGCCTTGTATCATCGCCGCAATAGGTTTGAACCGGCGGGCGCCGAACTCTCGGCGTTTGTCGAATGACCGTCTTCTCGCACCCAATGCACCTGGGACGCGGGCTCGGATGCGCCGAGTGGCCCATCTCAAGACTCCGAAGCGAGTTGCAGGATCACGCTTTCGATCAAAACGAATGCGTGCTACCGTTTTTGGTAGTTGGGAGGAATCCTCTGGGAAATCCCGGCTCGAAGAGCCTGGAGACACTCGCTCAACAGGGAGAGAAAGCATGAAAGGAACTTTGAGGGCGTCGCTGGCCATGACGGCCGGGGCGCTGGCCTTGGTCTTGGCCGTGCCGAGCGCCGCCCTAGCGGCCGAGAACTGGTACCCGTTTCCGGTCGAGGTCTGGGACCCGCCGTTCGACATGGCCAGCCCGAGGACGACGGAGGACTACGTGCCGCTCGATAAGGCGGCCAAGAAATGGGACATCTGCGTCTCGTTCCCGCACATGAAGGACGCCTACTGGATGGCTGTCAATTATGGCGTAGTCCAGGAATCCAAGCGCCTCGGCGTCAAGATGCAACTTGTCGAGGCCGGCGGTTACACCAACCTCAACAAGCAGATCTCACAGATCGAGGACTGCGTCACGCGCGGCGCCGAGGCCGTGATCATCGGCGCGATCTCTTTCGACGGGCTGAACAACCTGGTCAAGGAGGTCCGCAGCAAGGGCATTCCGGTAATCGACGTGATCAACGGCATGTCCTCCACCGACCTCTCGGCCAAATCGCTCGTCTCTTTCGGCGAGATGGGCTACAAGGCCGGCGAGTACATCGCCAAGCTGCATCCGAAAGGCAGCGGCACCGTCAAGGTGGCGTGGTTCCCCGGACCTCCGGGCGCCGGCTGGGTCGAGGCCGGGAACGCGGGCTTCGCAGAGGCAGTGGCCAAGGGCGACATCCAGATCGTCGACACCAAGTACGGCGACACCGGCAAGGAAATCCAGCTCAAGCTGGTCGAGGACACCCTCGAAGCCTATCCGGACATCGACTACATCGTGGGCACCTCGCCGACCACCGAGGCGGCCGTGCAGTTGCTGCGCACCCGCGACCTGCAGGACAAGATCAAGGTCCTCGCCTATTACTTCACGCCGGGCGTATACCAGAACATCAAGCGTGGCAGGCTGATCGCAGCGCCCACGGATTCGGCGGTCGTCCAGGGTCGCGTGGCCATCGATCAGGCCGTGCGCATCCTCGAAGGCAAGGACTACAAGAAGCACGTCGGGCCGGCGCTCTACGTGATCGACTCGAACAACATCGATTCGTTCCACTACGAGTCGTCGCTGGCGGCGCCGGACTTCAAGCCGACCTTCATCGTCGACTGAGGACAGCCGACGGGCGGTAAATCGTGGTTGACTCGACTGCGGGGCGGGACGGACCTCCGAGCGCCGGGGGTCCGCCCCTCCTCGAACCCGCCCTCCTCGAACTGGGGGGCATAACCAAAAGGTATCCCGGGGTCCTCGCCCTCGATGCCGTGCCCTTCGATCTGCGGGCCGGCGAGGTGCACGTGCTGTTCGGCGAGAATGGCGCCGGCAAATCGACGCTGATATCGATCATCGCGGGCGCGCTGCGCCCGGAATCCGGGACCATCAAGCTTCGCGGCGAGCCGATCGAGCTGGGCTCGGTGCATCATGCCCGCTCGCTCGGTATCAGCGCGGTGTTCCAGGAGTTTTCGCTGGTACCGCAGCTGAGCGTCGAGGAAAACCTGTTCCTGGGCGCGGAAATGAGCCGCGGCGGCCTGCTCAGCAAGCGCGAGCTGCACGCCGCGGCGGAAGAGATCCTGGAACGGCTCGGTTTCCCCTTGAAGCCCTCGCAAAAAGTGGCCTACCTGTCGCGTGCCGAGCAGCAGATGGTCGAGATCGCAAAAGCCTTCCGCAGCCTGTGCACGGTCCTGATCCTCGACGAACCGACTTCGTCGCTGACCGAGCGCGAGACCAACCGGCTGTTCACGCTCATCAAGCAGGCCAAGGAAGAAGGCGTCGGCGTTATCTACATCACCCACCGCATGAACGAGATCCGCCGCATCGGAGACCGCATCACCGTGCTGCGCGACGGCCGCTACGTCGACACGGTGGACGCCAAGGACGTGACCGATACCGAGCTCTTGGAGCTCATGACCGGGCGCGTGATCGAGCAGATCTTTCCCGAGATCCGCTTCGATCCGGGCAAGGCCTTGCTCGAGGTCGAGGATCTGACGCTGGCGACCGGGACGGCCTCGAATGTGTCGATCCAGGTGCGCGCCGGCGAGGTCGTCGGCCTCGCGGGCCTGGTCGGCTCCGGCAAGTCCGAGGTCGCGCGCGCTTGCTTTGGGATCGAGCCCATCGCCTCCGGCCGGATAACTTTCGACGGGGCGGAGACCACCGGCCTTGCGCCGCGCGCCATGCTCGACCGCGGCCTATTCTACAACCCGCCCGACCGGCGCGCGGAAGGCCTGGTCATGCAGCGCAGCGTGCGCGAGAACGTGGCGCTCCCCTCGCTCTATCTCGAGCGCTTCTCGGGGCCCTTGTTCCTGCGCCGGGCCTCGGAAAGATCGCTTGCGGCCGACATCGCCGAAAAGCTCAACCTGCAGCCGCGCAACATCGAGCGGGCGGTCGATCATTTCTCCGGCGGCAACCAGCAGAAGGTCCTGCTCGGCAAGGGGCTGACGCGCGACGTCAAGCTGTACGTGTTCGACGAACCAACGGTCGGCGTCGACGTCGGCACGCGTGTCGCCATCTACGAATTCATACGCGAGCTCTGCGAGGCGGGCGCCGGGATTCTCTTGGTCTCCTCGGACCTGCCGGAGGTGCTCCATCTGACCAACCGGGTCTACGTGATGTACCGCGGCCGGCTGCAGGCCGAATTGAAGGGTGACGAGATCACCGAGGCCAGGGTCCTCGGCCACTTCTTCGAGAGGGACGCGGCATGACCGCGCCCGAGGTGAAAGCGGCGAAGGTGTCCCGCGCCCGCAGGAACTGGCTGCAGGTCGCCTTCGTGCGCCTGGGCGTCCTGCCGTTCCTGCTGCTCATCGCCGTAGTCGTGTTCACGTTGTTGTCGGACAACTTCCTGACCGGCCGCAACATCATGAACGTGCTGCGCCAGACGACCTACCTGACCATGGTGGCCATGGGCCAGATGCTGGCCCTGCTCACCGGCGGCTTCGACCTCTCGGTCGGCACCATGCTCGCGCTCACCTCGGTGGTCTCGGCCACGGCCATGGCCGGGGTCTACGCGGCGGCCCCGGACATGGTGGCGCTGGCCATCGTCGCCGGCGTGCTCGCCGGCCTGGCGGCCGGGCTGGCGATCGGGGTCGTCAACGGCATCGGCGT
>LKGT01006810.1_pt1 | contig 11978 bp, 14 predicted proteins | sample 503861 | NCBI WGS metagenome assembly LKGT01 (sample SAMN04113194, study PRJNA297058) | marine sediment metagenome | biome: marine benthic biome; feature: marine benthic feature; material: marine sediment; isolation source: sediment sample collected at the water-sediment interface from the South......
CACGGCAACGCTCGCCGATGTTGTTCGCCTCCCCCGCGCCCGGATAGTGCGCCGCGACGACCTCTTCGAGCACTTGGCGGAACGCCTTGCGCGCCATCCGGTACTCCTGGTGAGCGAGCTCCGGTGTCAGTTCGAGCTGCGCGGCGATCTGCCGGATCGGTTGGCCGTCTTCGAAACGCAGCCGCAGGATCTCAGCCTGGAGCTGGACCTCAGCCGGGAGGTGAGAATCCAGAGCACCATGTTGTCGGACAACGGGTCGGCGACGCTCGTTCTCGATCTCAGTCAGATGGGTAAATCAGGGACCAGCGCGGCCAGCCGGGCTCGGAAGCCGGTATTCGAGAAGCGGGCTCACCCGCCATCGACACGTGAGCTTGCGAATCAGTCCTATCAGCGCGCCCTGGAGTTGATCCGGCAGCAGAAGGAGGCGGGTGCAGTCAACCTGCTGCAAGAGGCGCTGGCCCTGGACCCCCAGTACCATCCGGCGCGCGAGGCCCTTGCCGCGGCGTTCCTGCGCTTGGGGCAGCAGGAGGCGGCAGAGSSCCTTCTGGTCGATGGCSGCGCGACCGCGCAGTAATACCAAGGAACAATGATAAAGGCCCCTAGAGATCGCGTCCGCTTTTCGCCGGGTAGGAAGGGTGCCGCGGGCGATGCAGCGCATCGGCTAGGCTGCCTGACGCCCTCCGGCGATAAGCGGACGCGACCCGAAGGGCGGCTTGCCGAGGCTCTCGGACGTCGTTGCCCCCATCTTGCGATGCGCTGCATCGCGGCGACGGGCGCGCCTAGCCGAGAACCACGGCAAGCCGTCTCTATGGGTCTTTATCACTGACCCTTGGTATTAACCCCAAGATTGGCGTTCTCCTTGCGCTGGTACAGCAGACTGGTACAGCAAGGAGATTGTCATGCGGGGACGAATGCCCGCTCATCTGGTACGTCGGGGCGAATTCTACTACTTCCGTCGCGCCCTCCCGGTCGGTCAGGTCACTTGCATATCGGCGGCCGTGCCGCGCATACTCGCGGCGAGTGGTTTCGTTCCAGGGCATGTGCATCTCCGTCCAGTGTCACAACCGGACAGAATCACAAACCCGTGAAACCACTCAACTCTTTTCGGGTTGGGCTCTTATGGAAAAAGGTCAAGGACGAAACATTTCAAAATTGGCCTTCATCAGTTCGCTCGCGATTTTGTTAAGTGGCCTTGCCTTTGGGCTCGGACTTTATTCTGGTGCCAAGCGCAACGCGATTTTTCATCTCGTCCATAACATTTGGAATGATGTGACGCTGGTGTACAGTGAGTCCGAAAATCTCGCACCAGCCGGCGATCCGATCCATTTCCTGCAGCCTTCGCGTAAGCCGGGTACTGGCGTCACCGTGAACAAACGCGCGAATGATGGGAATCTCGTGCTACTCTCGAGTTTTTTCGATGGTGGCAATGAGATACGCCTCCTTCGCCGCGACGGGAGCCTTGTTGCGCGGTGGCCCGTGTCCTTTTCGGCGCACTTCCCCGATGTGTCATACTTGAAGGCGCCGCCACAAACGGACCGCAACGTCGACATCCACGGTGTCTTGATCCAACCTGACGGCTCAGTGATCTTTAACTACGAATTCAACGGAACGGTCAAGCTGTCGCGCTGCGGCGAGACGGTCTGGACCCTCGCGCATCCCACGCACCACTCGATCGAAATCGCCGAGGGCGGTGGTTATTGGATTCCTGGTCTCAGATTCATCTCTGGTGCCGAATCCGACGGCTTTCCTCCATTCACTCGTATGGACACCGACAAGACCTTCGACGACCATCTGATCCTGAGAGTCACCGAGGATGGAGTTATCGCCGAGCAGATATCTGTCGCCCGCATTCTCTATGACAATGGTCTCGAGCCGGTCATGACTGCGGGCGGCTATAGTTTCCGGCCCAACGGGACCTGGGAACGCAAGCTTGTTCACGTTAACAAGATTGGAGAGCTTCAGAGCTCCATCGCCGATGCTTTTCGGGGATTTGAGGCGGGCGATCTCGTGCTTTCACTGCGGCAGTACAACCTCCTTCTCGTAGTCGACCCGGACGACTGGCGCGTCAAGTGGCATCAGACCGGCCCGTGGCGGCGCCAGCATGACCCGCAGTTCAATCCCAACGGAACCATCACTGTTTTCAACAACAACACCTACCGCCTTGAACTGGACGAAAGAGATCGGTCCAATCCGGCCACCCCGCGGGTGAGCAACATCATGCGGGTCGACCCGGCTACCGGACGCACGGAGGTTATCTACGGAGAACGCGCAGGCCAGGAGTTCCAGTCCGTAATCCGCGGCAAGCACAAATTAACGCCCGAGGGCGGCTTTCTCATCACCGAGTTCGAGGCTGGGCGTGTTCTCGAGGTCGATGCGCAGGGCCGGATTGTCTGGGAATACATCAACCGATACGACGCTGAGCAAGTTCTCGAGATAACCGAGGCTCGGCTCTATCCGAGTTCCTATTTCACCGTCGAGGACTGGAGTTGCCCGAGCACGACAGCGAGCAACTGAACGGGCGCGAAGAGGGCTGGTCGGTCGCGTCAGAACTCAGCCGCTAATAATACCAAGGAGCATTGATATTACTCGGTGATTGGCGTCGGGGAAGTAATCGTTTTTGCAAGGGAGACCTCCCATGACCGCCATACAGCCATAATTGAGCGCCTTGCGTCGCCGTATGATCGAAGACATGACGATCCGCAATCTGTCGCCAGCCACGCAACGATCTTACCTCCATGCGGTGGCAAAGTTCAGCCGTTAATTCGGTCACTCTCCAGACCAACTGGGTCTGGAGGACGTCCGTGCCTTTCAGGTTCATCTTGCCGGTCGTGGCATTTCTTGGGCGAGTTTGAACCAGACCGTCTGCGCCTTGCGCTTTTTCTATGGCGTGACGTTGGGTTTCGAGGCGGTGCCGGAGCGTATTCCCTATGCGCGCCGGCCCAAAACGCTGCCGGTGGTGCTGAGCGCCGAAGAGGTGGTGCGGTTCCTCGAAGCGGTGCCAAGCCTGAAGTGTCGGACCGCGCTCACTGCCGTCTACGCCGGCGGGTTCCGGGTCTCGGAGGTCTGTGCTGTCAGGGTCACCAAGCCGAAGGGCGGCCAGTTCGTGCTCCACGCCGCAGCGCTGCACGGCAACCCCTATGACGGCCACACGCTCGGCCCGGTCGTCGCCGCGATGGAAAAGCTGACCGGCGTCGAGGTCCGCCGCATCCACGTCGACAAGGGCTATCGCGGCCACGGCCATGCGAACAAGTTCAGGGTGTGGACCTCGGGCCAGGTGCGCCGGGTTACCAAGACCATCCGCCGCGAGATGAGGCGCCGCGCCGCGGTCGAGCCGGTGATCGGCCACGTCAAGGCCGAGCACCGCATGGACCGCAACTATCTCAAGGGCCGCGACGGCGACCGCGCCAACGCCGTCCTCGCCGCCGCCGGCTACAACTTCAGCCTGCTCATCAGGTGGTTCGAGGATCTTTTGCGTGCCTTGATCACGGCGCTGTTCAGAACCGCCCTCACGACCCAAACCGCGTGAAAATCCCGTCGCGCGGATTCTTCACAGACGACTAATAAGCTCTCGGTGGAACGCCTCGGCGCGATCGCGAAGCGGGCTCCGGAACGCTTCGAGCTCGGGCTTCGTCGGCGGTGCGGGCCGGAAATGCGCCCCGATCTCCGACGCCCAAGACTCTTCGATACCGAGCAACTCGCAGAGGTCGGCCGCAGCCTCCCTCCCCCGGTGGCACAGGTCCTCGTATTCAATGAGATGAACGCGATCGCGTCGCGCTGCGATGTGTTCGAATGCCGCGATCCAATAGGCTAACCAGTAATCGAGGTCGGTAACCTTGAACCCTTCAACGAGCGGGGCAAATCCCTCGAACTGGATCGGGCGATGCAGGGCGCCGAATTCGTAGTGCCCGATATCGCCCATGTAGCGAAGCGTGAATGCATCCTCCGCGTGACGCTCCAAGAAGTTCGCGTGCTGACGCTGCAGCGAGGCTGCATGCGCGAGAGGGCTGCGTACGGGCACGAGTACGGCGGCGTCAGGGAACATCTCTGGGATCAGGTCGAGGCGCGCAATGTTGGCATTGTTCTTTGATATATAGCGCCCCGGTCCCGCGCCGCGTTCGCAACGCAGAGCCACGATCTTTTGAAAATGCCGCGTCATGAAATCCCGCGCCTCGGACTTGGCGTCATTAGCTGACCAGAGTGCGATCCCGTCCGGTTTGAAATGGCCGGGCCAGAAGGCGCGCCAGATCACTTCCTCGAAGGCTTCGGGACTGTCATAACCGATGGCGATGCCGTCGCCGTGTGCCCGCTCCTGCAGCATCGCCTGCTTGCGGAAACGACCGCTTAGGCGCGACCAGAGCAGTGGTGCCATCACGAAGGGCATGTCACGGTAGAGATGGGTCGCGAGCGCGGGCGCGGAGTTGAGTGCTGTGAGCAGGATGGTCGTGCCCGCCCGGGGCAGCGAGGTGATGAAAATCGGCCCGCCCACGTCGACAGCTTTGAGATCGCGCCGAAAGAGGATGTCCTCGATCTCGGCGGCGACAATCTGTACGCTGGAGTTCGCAAAGGCGATCCGGTGTACAAGCCGATCGAGCCCGGAATAGGCGTTCAGCGTGACCATACGCACAGACCCACAACATAGCCGAGCGTGACTACTACCGTAGCGATAACGATCACATCCCAGCGCTCCATGAAAGCGAGCATCGCCGCCTGGGGGACGATCCCGGCCCAATCCGCCACAAGGATCGGAATGAACGCGGCGGCGAGGGCCATAAGGCTGCGCAGGACCAGCGAGCCGGAAGCAACGACGAGCCGGATCGCGGCCGCTTGGACAGCGCGTTCGCGCGCCAGTTCGTCAAGCGCTGGATTGCGAATTGCCTGCATGGCGTTTCGGGTTGTCGCAATTGCGCGCCTTGCGGTTGAAACGACGCCTGCAAGCCAGAACACCAGCAGAAAAACGCCAATCGAGGCCGCCGCGATAAGGATCATCGCCATCATGTCAAACGCACATTCGCGCTGGCACCGCTGCGGCTCATCCAGGAAGCGTGGTCAGCTCTTGGTATCGGTCGGCTGCATCCCGGCGGTGTTTTTTTTCTCTTTCCGTCCACGCAGAACGCGCTTCATCGGATACCAGATGAAGCCCACGATCAGCAAAAGGAAGGCACCGATCACCGCCACGACCGTTCCGATCACGCTCAACCCTGCGCCAGGCCCGATATATGCGAGTGCAGAATTCGGCAACACGATACCGACGAGCAGCGCGACTAGCCAGAAAGCATTCTTGATCATTGTTTACGCCTTTACTAAGCGAACAATATATCTAGCCTGAATTATTCATGGCTCGGCGAGAAATGGGTGGTGGGCGTGGATTAAGCTGTTGAGATTCCGTATGGTTTTGGTGTTGAAACAAGATCATACGGCAACAGATCATTCCGGCTCACCATGAACGAGACTATCGCCTATATACCTGGCTTGTCACTCGTTGAAAACAAGGAATTGTGTGCCCAGTTCTACGGCGGCCGACTGTCGTCCAACGGTGGCGTGCTGTTGCTGCGTGGGATTGAGAGGCGGCTCGGTCTTGCTGCGCGCCTTGCCAGTCGTCTGACCGACACGCGCGACCCGGCAAGCACCACCCACTCTTACGCCGACATGATCCGGGCGCGCCTGTTCGCCATCGCCTGCGGCTATGAGGATTGCGACGACCTCGACGTTTTGCGCTTCGACCCGGCGTTCAAGCTGGCCGAGCGGTATGACATCGCGATCATGTCCACGAAGGGCATGTCGAACACGGCGAGCCGCGAACTCATCGACAAGCTTTGCGGCGACATCCCCCGCTGTCCGCTGTACGTGCTGCACGACTTCGACAAGGCCGGCTTCTCCACCCCAGCGCTCAAATGACTCGGAATCGCGTGCACAGCCTCGCTCATGCGGGTTAAGGGATGCTCACTACCCTTCATCTATCGATCAATCAACGATGCACACTGGCCATTTTCCGAGCGTGGCGGAGGGAGACGAGTGGTGGTGGCAGTGAAATAGTGACGGAACGCAGCATGGCGACATTCGTGGACTTGACGCTCCTTGGTTCGGCACAACCCGAACACGATCGCTAGTGCGGGCGTCGAAAATCCCAGAAAATCAATAGGCCCGACAAACAGGATGGATTTCTCCATTTGCTTTGGTACAGCAGATTGGTACAAACAAGATCAGCGCAGGGAGGCGCACGGGGGCTTATACCAAGGAATCATTAGGATCGTGTAATTGGCGTTCGTATCCCCCTGGGGACGCCATCGCTTTCAACTCGACTGGTTACGGTTCTCCGACCGCCTCACGGTGGGGGCGCGGGGGAGCACGAGTCCTCCCCCGCCGCAAATGCCGCCCAAGCGGCGTTAGGACCAGGGGAAGGCCTCGGGCCTTCCCCTGTGACCCCATCCGTTTAGTATGCTGTCGGTGGCCAATAGTGTATGGACCGCACCATGCGCCATTTGACATCGAGATATTGCTGGATCGCCGCGGCCCTGATCGCGTTTGCCGGGCTGGCGTGGTTCATGACCCGCGACACGGGACCGCGCTACGGCGGCCGCTACGACGYGATCGCCGAGCTGATCGAGGACAACCTGCATTTCGGCCGCCACTTCAYYTGGGCGGTCACCGCCRASACGATCAAGKMSGCGCGCKYGCACGTCGGKRYCGCCGACGTGGCGGTCCTCGAACGSATGCTCGCCGACCAACGCGGCACCGTMGCGGTCGCGGCCGSYKCGCTCTTGGTGTTGCAGGGCGYCGATGGCGAGGCGGCCTTGCGCCGCGCCGYGGCRTCGGGYGAWTTTSGCGCCCGGATGCACGCCAACGACGCCTTGATCSMTCTCGAGGCGTGCCGCGATCCCGCRGTCAYGAACCTCGATAGGGATTTGTGCCCAGCGGACTGACAGGTGGGGGCGTGGGGGAGGATGAATTCTCCCCCACCGCGAACGCCGCCGGGGCGGCGTTAGGGTCAGGGGAAGGACTCGGTCCTTCCCCTGAAACCCCATCCATGTGCGGGTCGGCTGGCCGTCTATTTGCCACGCGAGGACCGCCGATCTCGCGGATCAGCTTGGCGGCGATGGCCTCGGCGAAGGCGTCGTAGTCGGCCGCGGTCATGACGAAGGCGCCGGCGCCGCCGATCACGTGCCGGCGAAAATATTCGTCCAGCATCGGTTCATCGTCGAGGATGGCGAGCCCGTTGATCGCCACGCCGCGGCCGACGGCACGGTCACGCGCCGCCGTGGTCGGCACCAGGAGGTCGGAGCGGCCGTCGCCCGACACGTCGATCACCCGGCGCCGTCCGTCGTAGCCGTTGACGTCGAATTCGTGCAGCGCGAAGTTGATCACGCCGTAGATCGCCGTGCCGCCGCCCGGGATCGCACGACCGGCCGTGGCGATGTCGTCGGCCAGCGCGGCGGCGCCCGCCGCGTCGCGCAGCAAGGTCCAGTCGACCGTCTTCCGCTGACTGACGAATTCGGACCACTGGATCAAGGCGACGGCGATGCCCCGGCCACCGGCGCCGTCGATCGCCGCCTGCACGTCGGCGTCACGGAACGCCGCCGCGATACCCCGCATCTGCAGCGCGAACTCGCCGTCGTCGACGCTGCTCGAGGCATCGACCGCCAAGACCAGCTCGAGCTCGACCGGCGTGCCGGCCGGCGCCGGCGCGGCGATCGATAGCGCGCCGAGCGCGGCAAGGACGGCAAGGACAGCCGAGCGAACAGGAGGGGGCGCGGGGGAGAACAAGTTCTCCCCCGCAGCGAACGCCGCCCAGGCGTCAGGGCCAGGGGAAGGTCTCGGACCTTCCCCTGAAACCCCATCCATTGGTGTGACTTCAGCCGTCATCTCTATCAGAATGGCCGAGCGGCTTGTCCGGGGCAATCACGTCGCGCAGGCGCTGCTTGAGCTCCTTGATCTCGGGAAAGCGGCCTTCGGCGGCGCGCGACCAGAGCAGCGCGTCGCCGACGCGGACCTCGAAGACGCCCCCTGTGCCCGGCCTGAGCGCGACCTCGGCGAGCTCACCGTCGAACGTGGTCAGCAGCTCCTGCGCGGTCCATGCGGCGCGCAGCAGCCAACGGCACTGCCGGCAATAGGTGATCTCGACGCGTGGCCCCTGGTCCATGACCCGGCGCTCCCCGATGCCCTCTCGTCGGGCCATCATAGCAAGTCCAGCGACCCGTCGAGCGCCCGCGAAAATATGGCGATGCATGCCAAGCGACCGGGAGGGGGCGCGGCGCATGTCCTCTCCCGCCCAGGCGAACGCCGCCATGGCGGCGTCAGGGCCAGGGGAAGGCCTCGGCCTTCCCCTGCAACCCCATCCATGAGTGGGGATGCTGCGCCACCACAATGGTTTCCAGAGCTTGCGGATCATGCTATTTACGCGGATATCACCAACCTGCGCACTGAAACCCACGCACTGAGATTCGGACGATGACTGTTGGTACTGTGAAATGGTTCAACCCGGTCAAGGGTTACGGATTTATCCAGCCGGATGACGGCGACAAAGACGCCTTCGTGCATATCTCGGCGGTCGAGGCCGCCGGGCTGGATGGTCTGCGCGAAGGGCAGAAGGTCGAATTCGAGCTGGTCTCCGATGACCGGGGGCGCAGCTCGGCGGAGAACCTGTCGCTCGTCGAGTGACCAAACCGCGGCCTCGCGGCCGCCCGTCGATCCGCTGACGACGAAGGAGCCAGGCGAGGCGCATGCCAGGGCGTGTTCCGTGCCGYGTTGCCGCTGATCATGCRCCCAATTAGCGAGTTCCCGCCCGCACGCTGCCGCGCCGTGCGCTATCTGCTCACCGACRTCGACGAGTTGTTYRGCGTCGCRCTGGACGCGGTGCRCGACGAGACCGTCTTGGTCGGCGATGCGCCCAACGACGCGCCGACGTTCGGCTATTTTCCCGATGCGGTCGGYGTCGCCAAYGTCGCCGATTTSGTGGGCCGCCYCGACGCCGAGCYCRCCGAGACGCTGATCGCGGCGCGGCRGGATCAGACCRAGGGTCGGTGATGGTCTCGRCGCTTTACATCGACGCCRCCGGCGCTACCTTTGCGGGGGATTCGTCGCGGGGTSGTGGTCACGTGCTGGACAATCAGATTGTTGAAATTCCGTCGACCGCCGGCCGGCGGCGGAGCCACCGATGAGCGACCGGTTCGACCTGGTCTCGCCCTGTGTCAGCGTCTGCACGCTGGACCCGGTGAACGGCTGGTGTCAGGGCTGCCTGCGTACTACCGGTGAAATCGCCGCCTGGTCGTCGCTCGACTACGATGGCAAACGCGCGGTGCTCGAGCGGTTGCACGAACGGCGCCAGGCGATCGGTCTGCCGACCCGGCGCCAGACCCGTCGCCGCCGGGCCCGGGCGTCGGGCGCCCGGGCGACATAGTGAGAGAGTGGGGAATTGCCGTCCGATGACCGATGTGCTGCGCAGGCTGCTCGATCACAAGCCCTATCTGGTTTCCGACGGCGGCATGGGCACCAGCCTGTTCGCACTCGGCCTCGAGACCGGCGGCTCGCCCGAGCAATGGAACGTCGATCATGCCGACCGCATCGCCCTGGTCCACCAGGGCTTCGTCGATGCCGGCGCCGACATCATCCTGACCAACACCTTCGGCGCCAACGCGTATCGGCTCAAGCTCCACCAGATGGCAGACCGGGTCGCCGAGCTCAACGAGGCGGGCGCGCGCGTCGCGCGCGGCGTCGCCGACGCGGCCGACCGACCGGTTGTCGTCGCCGGCGACATCGGCCCGACGGGCGAGCTGTTCGCGCCGCTCGGCGCGCTGTCGATGGCCGACGGCGTGGCGGCCTTCACCGCGCAGGCCCAGGCGCTCGCGGCAGGCGGCGCCGACGTCATCTGGATCGAGACCATGTCGTCCGAGGAAGAGGTCGCCGCGGCCGCCGCCGGCGCCGCGACGACCGGCCTGCCGTTGGTCTGCACGATGACCTTAGACACCGTCGGGCGCACCATGATGGGCGTGACGCCGGCGCAGGCGGCGGCGTTCTGCCAGGGTCTCACGCCGGCGCCGATCGCCTACGGCGCCAACTGCGGCAACGGACCGGCCGAGCTGGTCAACGTGCTGACCGGCCTGGCGCGCGTCGCCGGGTCCGACGATGTGCTGGTCGCCAAGAGCAACTGCGGCGTGCCCGACTACATCGACGGCAAGATCGAATACGACGGCACGCCCGAGGTGATGGCGCGCTATGGCCGCATGGCGCGCGATTCGGGCGCGCGCATCATCGGCGCCTGCTGCGGCGCGACGCCGGTGCATCTGAGGGCGATCGTCGAGGCGATCGAGGGCTATGCGCCCAAGGACGCGCCCGATCTCGATGCCATCGAGGACGCGCTGGGCCCGGTCGCCGCGGCGATCAGGACGCCGGTCGTCGACAGCGCGCTACGCCGCCGCTCACGCCGCCGGCGCTAAGCCGTTAGGGCGGCAGGCCGCACCCTCGGGCCACGTCACACGAGACACATCGATGTCGGTCAACAGCCGGAATGAGACGTCCGCCGGGACACTTGCGTCGCCGACGGGGATTTGCCCGAATCGATGGTTCTATGTACCCTTCGCGAGCGTCAGTAACAGCGGGGCCGGAAGATGCGCGATAACGATCAGGACGCGAGGTTCGCGCAATTCCAAAGGTTGCATGAACGGACGGGAACATTCGTCATTCCGAATCCTTGGGACGCTGGTACGGCCCGCATACTGACCGCGCTCGGCTTCGAAGCTCTCGCGACCACAAGTGCCGGCCTTGCCTTTTCGATGGGGCGTCGTGATTCTGCGGCCGGGCTAAGCCGTGAGGAAGTCCTGGAAAACGCCCGAGCCATCGTTCAGGCGACCGACCTGCCGGTATCGGCCGATCTCGAGGACGGATTCGGCAGCGCCCCCGAAGCATGCGCCGAGACCGTGCGAGCCGCTTGTAGCGTTGGCCTTGTCGGTGGCTCCATCGAGGACATGACGGGTGACGCGAGCCAGCCGGTATTCGCGTTCAATCATGCCGTTGATCGCGTCGCCGCGGCGAGCGAGGCGGCGCGAGGTCTGCCCTTCCTTTTGACCGCGAGAGCCGAGAATTTTATCTGGGGTCGTCCGGATTTGGACGATACCATTCGTCGCCTTCAAGCGTTCTCCAAAGTCGGTGCATCCGTGCTGTACGCTCCCGGATTGCCCAGCATCGAGGCGATCCGTACGGTATGTGCCTCTGTGGATAAACCGGTCAACGTCGTGATGGGCCTCCAAGGATCCCCCTTCACCGTCGAAGCCTTGCAAGAAGCAGGGGTCAAGCGCATCAGCGTGGGTGGCTCTTTCGCTCGCGCGGCACTCGGTGGGTTGATACGCGCCGCCCGTGAAGTCAAGGATCAAGGCACGTTCACTTACGCCGCCGACGCCATTCCGGATGCCGAAGCTGCAGCGTACATGTCACCGTCGAAGCGTTAGGTGTAACGAATCGCTATCATCGGGCGGATCGCGATCATTGTGATATCTCGACCCCGTGACCCGAGCCCGCCCGGCCGTCACGCCGTCGTCGGGGTGGAACGGGTCGAGACCGCCGCCGATGTCGAACGTGGCGTTCGCCGGTTGGTCGCGCTCGACATTGTCGTTCACCGGCCGCTGCCCGCGATCACGCGGCGCTCGAATGGCGCGCGCCCGGCACGAACCAGCGACGCGCGGGCGGCTATCGACAAAGCACAAAGGCTCTGATATATCGCCGGGCCTCGGTGGGCGCATAGCTCAGTTGGCAGAGCAGCTGACTCTTAATCAGCGGGTCGGGGGTTCGAATCCCTCTGCGCCCACCATATTTTTCGAGGGGTTAGCCCGGATCGGGCTAGCCCGCCAAGTTTTTCAGGTACCACCCAGGTACCACAATTTTAGAGAATGCGACGTTGTGAACCGATGTCGCGTTAACCAGCCCCTCCTCCTCCGCCAGCACCCGCTTTACCTCCGGCCACGCTCTGGCCCGGCAGCAGTCGCTTTCGT
>LKGT01010817.1_pt1 | contig 11960 bp, 11 predicted proteins | sample 503861 | NCBI WGS metagenome assembly LKGT01 (sample SAMN04113194, study PRJNA297058) | marine sediment metagenome | biome: marine benthic biome; feature: marine benthic feature; material: marine sediment; isolation source: sediment sample collected at the water-sediment interface from the South......
AACGCGAAGGTAAAACGGTACTAGCCGCGAGCGCGGACGTGTACCGACCCGCCGCCATCGAACAGCTTGAACGGCTGTCTGCCAGTGCCCATGTGCGATTCTTTCCGAGCCGGACGGATCAGGCGCCGATAGAAATCGCTACTGCTGCAGTCGCTCAAGCACGAAAGGAGCTTGTGGACGTGGTGCTTATCGACACGGCCGGGCGTTTGCATATCGATGGCTCGATGATGCAGGAGATTCAGGAGTTGCATTCGGCGGTCAATCCAGTAGAGACGATTTTCGTTGCCGATAGTACGACCGGGCAAGATGCGGTGATTACCGCTAAAGCCTTCAGTGACGCGCTACCGTTGACGGGCATCATCCTAACTAAGACCGATGGTGATGCGCGCGGCGGGGCGGCGCTGTCGATCCGGCATGTTACGGGCAAGCCAATCAAATTCTTGGGAACGGGCGAGAGTACCGATGCGTTGGAACCGTTCCACCCCGACCGAATTGCTTCGCGCATACTCGGTATGGGAGACGTTCTCAGCATCGTTGAAGAGGTGCAACGCACCACAGACTTACAGCAGGCAGAAAAGCTTGCGAAGAAGATTTCCAAGGGCAAGGGCTTTGACCTCGAGGATTTCCGCACCCAGTTGGTACAGATGGAAAGCATGGGGGGTATTTCGGGGCTACTCGAGCGGCTGCCAGGTACAGGTCTTTTGCCGGAGGGCGTCAAGGGACAAGTCAATGACAAGCAGGCTACACGTCTGGTGGCGATGATTGATTCTATGACGCCGGAAGAGAGACGCTTCCCGGCCATCATTCGCGGTTCGCGAAAACGACGAATTGCCAGGGGCTCAGGCGCGCAAGTCCAGGACGTTAACCGGTTATTGAAGCAATTGACGCAGATGCAAAAAATGATGAAGCGCATGGGCAGAGGTGGCATGAAACGAATGTTGCGCGGCATGCAAGGCAATTTACCTGGCAAGTTCTAGTTAGAGCCGTTTTCGTCACCTGTAGTTACTTTTTAATATCAATGAGTTAATATGTATTTTGGATGTCAATATTTAACAAACCTGTTTTGACAGCATATATTTAAGGGACAGCTATTTCGCAAAGGGGAAGGGACGCTTAGCTTATGTCAACTAAAACAGATAAGGCCACTCAGTCTCAAGAGCGTAGAGCCGGTACCCAGCAGCTGGTTGAACGGTTGACCTCAGATCGTGCGGCGATGTTGGCACTCTTTTGCCAAGTAGCTGGCGTAGAACCGTTCAAGCGAGACAAATCTGAAAGGTCATCACGAGCCTTGTTGGATGAGTTTTGCCAGGTGTTGGTCGATTACATAGCGGCTGGTCATTTCAGTCTTTACGAACGCATCGTAAACGGGAAAGAACGACGTCGAGACACCGCCAAGCTCGCCGAGGAGCTCTATCCGCGGATTAATCAAACCACAGACGCCGCTATTGCCTTCAATGATAAATATGATTCCGAGAAACACCCTGAGATCAGTGACGAGCTGGAAAGCGACCTATCTCGCCTCGGTGAGGAGTTGGCGAAACGGATCGAATTGGAAGACCAACTGCTGAACGCATTGATGGTGTCGGGTGCCGTTACATCAGACGCATCCACGCGCTGACATGTGCGTGCTAGCGATGCTATTGCACGACCGATCTAGCGGGACTGTGCCGATAGTGCTTGGCCCGTGACTCCCTTGCTATCGGGCCCCAGTAAATATAGATAGCTCGCCATAATCGACTCAGGCTCGACTAAGCCTCCTGCGTTCTCACCGGGGTAGGCGCGCGTACGCATTGCAGTTTTTACCGGGCCTGGATCAAGGCTGTTCACGCGAATGGCTGTGTTGGCCTCGAGTTCCGCCGCCAGAATCTGCATCATGCCTTCCACTGCGAAGCAAGTAACGCCATAAGCACCCCAATAGGCACGTCCTTGGCGGCCAACATCGGCACTAGTGAATACAATCGACGCATCTTTGGATTTGCTGAGCAAAGGCAGGCAGGCGCGGGTAAGCAGCAAGGCGGCGTGAACATTGACCGTAAACACTTTGGACCAAGTGCCGAGATCGTATAAGGCCAGCGGTGTCAGCGTACCAAGTTCGGCTGCATTGTGTATGAGTCCATCGAGGTGGCCGAATTCGTCCTCCACCGTTCTGGCCAACTTTTCGTAGTCCTCCACTGTAGCCCGCGACAGGTCAAGCGGGACAATAGCTGGACGAGGGTTTCCAGCTTGTTCGATCTGGTCATAGACATGCTCTAGTTTCTTGGCGGTACGTCCAAGTAGGATCACTGTGGCTTGATGATTGGCGAGGGTCAAAGCTGCAGTTCTGCCGATTCCATCTCCGGATCCTGTTATTAGAATGGTACGGCCGGCAAGCAGGTTTGGCGCTGGCGTGTATTGATCCACGGTTTTCTCGCTCATTAATGGGTTCGTTGTCTAGCGCGTCGTACTTCATTGTGCCTGGTTTTCCACGCTATCCATCGTTTTCGCATCGGAGGCAACGCAATCCGATGTTTTAACACTCGACAGCCATCACGTTCGATTTCATCTAGCGTTGCCCGGTAGATAGCCGCCATAACGAGGCCAGGTAGTTGCTGTAATCGGTCTTGCTCGGCTAACCTGTCTAGAGCATCGTCGTAAAAGGATTTTGCCCGCTCGATTTCAAATCCGATGAGTGTTGCGATATTAGGATGATCAATCCTATTTACAATGTTTGTTAGCGGAACTTCAAAACGCTGCAAATCTTCCATCGGTATATAAGTTCGGCCACGCTGGGCATCTTTACCGACATCGCGAATGATCTGTGTGAACCGAAACGCGGCACCAAGTTTACGAGCATAATCCCCCGTCGTGGCGTTGGTGTATCCGAGCGTACGTGCCAAAAGTGAGTCGTAAAAAGTGCCTACACGACGACAATAGCTGGCCAGTTCTTCAGCCGTGTTGTAGTGAGGTTGCTCGATGTCTGCATGCATTCCTTCGATAACTTCCAATAACTGTTCAGCTGTCAAAGCGTAGGGTTGGATAATCGGATGCAGCGCCTTAGCGACGGGATGGCTGGGGCTACCATCGAAGAGCCTATTTACCTCTTGGTGCCACCATTCTAGTTTTATTCGTGTAACCGCCGGCTCGCGGCACTCATCTATGATTTCGCTGACCTCGAAAAAGTACGCATATAAGGCTGTTAGCATATCGCGTTTTTCTGATTGCAAAAACGATATGCAGTAATGAAAGCTCGAATCACGTGCAGCGACTTTTTGTCGGCAATATTCTACTGGCAGCATGTCGCTAACGGTATCGCGCGAGAGACTAAGCGACAACCGATTTTTTACGATGGCTGACGGTTACTGATTATTGCTGGTCATGACGAGTAATCCCAGGTTATCATTCGTGCGGCTGATGGAGCTAAATCGAAACTATGATTGGATTTGTTAAGGGCCTCGTTATTGGTGCAGTCGTTGCTTTCCCGCTAGGGATGAATTTCGGCAAAGACGAACCGCTACTCAGCAACCCGTTTGCGGTCGAAGCAGACATATCAGAACGAATCGCGGAAGAAAGCAGTCGTTTGTTAAAAGCAACCAAGAGAGCGATTCACGAGGCAACGAAGCCACTGAAGCAGTAGTTTATTGGTGCGGTACCTGTCAGGAGGGAGTTGCGCCGACCGGCGCAGCCTTAGGCGTCGGCGTCATCAGTTACACAGACGCGATTTCGGCCTCGTTTTTTGGCGACATACAAGCGGCGATCTGCAATCCTCAGTAAAGCAGCAACACTGTCTGCCTCATCGTTACCGGATGTAGCGACACCAATACTGATAGTCAGAGAAATCGGCCGACCGCTAGCATGGAACGGCATATCAGCGGCCGCGGCACGGATGCGTTCCGCGAGTACAGCGGCACCACCGCGCTTCGTATCAGGTAAAATAATCGCGAATTCCTCCCCGCCCAGGCGTGCGACCGTATCCACCGAACGACTCATGCGAGTTAGCAGCCGGGCGATCCCGATTAACACTTTATCGCCAGCCTGGTGGCCATACGTATCGTTCACACGTTTGAAGTGGTCGATATCTAGTTCCATTATCGACAGTGAACTGTGGGAGCGCTCACTTAGCGAGAACCCCTGGCGACCTTCCTGAAAAAACGCGCGGCGATTTTTCAATCGTGTCAGCGGGTCAGTGGTCGCCTGATCGGCCAGGGCGCGTCGACTCATTTCGAGTTCGCGAATCGTACGAGCAAGCTTATGGTGCACTCGCACGCGTGCCTGTAGTTCCGAGGAGTCGATGGGCTTAGTTACGAAATCATTGACGCCGTTCTTGAACGCAAGATCCCTGTCATCTTTCTCCGCCGCGCCGGCAATCACAATGACCGGCAAGTTGCTGATCTGAGGGTTGTCGTTTTGACGAATCTTGACGAGTAACTCTTGCCCCGACATATGTGGCATCTCAAGGTCCGTGATGACGAGTTCGATCTCGGGGTGTGCCTGCAATAGCTTCCAAGCGTCGACGCCATCGTGCGCCGCCAATGGCGAGTAGTTTTCTGACAACGGCTTAGAGAGTAAGCTAAGGGTCGTAGGCGAATCTTCGACCAAGAGGATACACGGCCGCGGCTCGGTTTCGGGTGGCCGGTCTTCTGCTTCTAGCGCAGTCGGGGCGTCGACCGTAATGCTATAAGCGCGAGAAAAATCAGTGCTTGTACTCATTATGGTGATGCTGCCAGCGGATACTCCGCATGTTTCTAGTCATTATTGGCGACCCAATATATCATGTCAGTGCCGTATTTTCTTCCTGTAACGCCGTGAAACCTAGGATTCCACTTCACGTAGGCCTTTTTCGATCTGCTCCGGCTCTTCGATGGCCTTACGTTCGGTGACCCCCAGTTCCGTAAACTTGCGCGCCCCCGGCATTACCTTGGCCTGAAATGAGCCCACGGATTGGTTGTACTGGCTGACGGCGCGATCCAGACTGCGGCCAAGACCGGACAAGTGCTCGCTGAAGGTTGCCAGGCGGTTATATAAATCCTCGCCAGTCTCACGGATACGTTCGGCGTTGGTCGCCAATGACTGTTGGCGCCAACCGTAGCCGACCGCACGTAACAGGGCGATCAGACTGGTTGGCGTGGTCAGGATCACCCGCTGGCGCATGGCATGCTCCAGGAGGTCGCGGTCAACATCCAGCGCTGCTCCGAGGAACTGCTCACCGGGTATAAACAACACCACAAAATCAGGGGCGCGTCTGAATTGCGCCCAGTAAGTCTTGGCCGAGAGCTCGCGAACACGAGCACGCACGTTGCGCGCGTGTTGTAGCAGGTACTTATTACGTGTTTCATCGTCAGGTGCTTCTATCGCACTGAGGTAAGCGTCCAGCGGGGTCTTGGCGTCGACCACCAGCTCGCGTTCGTCCGGCATGCGCACAATCATGTCGGGACGCGATTGCCCTTCGGCACTGGTTGCTTGCTGCTGTTCGTAGAAATCACAGTGATCGACCATTCCAGCTAACTCCACTAATCGCTTGAGTGTCATCTCTCCCCACTGGCCACGCACTTCGGGGCGCCGTAAGGCCTGCACTAAATTGCGTGTTTCACTATGAAGTGTCTGCTGGGTTTGAGTTAGGGTTTCTAGGTGTTTGTGTAGGGCACCGTAGGCCTGTTTGCGTTCGTTTTCCATCAGCCGCATCTGTTGTTCGGCCTTTTCTAACGTCTCGCGTATCGGCTTCACTAGATTTTCCACCGCCCTTTCTTTCTGTTCGAGCTCGCCTTTGGCATGCACCTGGAAACGTTTAAGCGTTTCCTGGGCCAGTTGAAGGAATGTCTGGCTATTGCTCCGTAGAGCCTCGTTCGAGAGGACAGCAAAGGTCTTTTCTACTTCCGCCAGTTGCTCGGCTGCCGTTTGGCGTTCGATATGCAGCGTGGTCTCGAGTTGTGTAATCTTCCGCTGACTGTGGAGTCGGGCAATGAGCCAACCAAGGCCACCGGCAACGGCCGCAATCAGACATATTATTAGGACTGGGTCGGCGGTGATAAAGATGTCGGAGATTGAGTTCGTGACCTCACGCATGTTGCTTTAACCAATCAAAAACCTCCATCGGTGCGCGAATCATGCCGTCGGCGCCCCATGTTTCAGGATCTTCGCTATCCGTAATGTAACCGAACAGTGCCACCAGCGTCTTCATGCCAGCCTGCTTTCCCGCGTGGATATCACGTTCGGCATCTCCCACGTATAGACATTCATGCGGGTCGCTACCGGCCTGCTTACAGGCAAGCAGCATAGGCTCCGGGTGCGGCTTACGGTTAGTAGTCGTATCGCCGCTGACGATGCAGGCCGGCGGCGGTTGGATTGTGAGTTGCGCCACCAACGGTTCGGTTAAGTATCTGGGTTTGTTGGTAACTACGCCCCAGTTAAAACCGTTCTTGCTTAACATCGCCAGCAACTGCGGTATGCCGGGGAAGAGATGGGTCTCGCGACAGAGATTTTCGGCATAGATTTCTAGAAAACGCTGTCTCAGATTCTCGAGTTCGACATCTCCTCTTTCTTCTCCGAATCCGAGGCGCACCAGTGCGAGCCCGCCATGGGATACCCAGGGTCGAATGGTATCGAAGGGCAGGGGCTGATAATCTTTCTCCTTTAGCAACAAGTTAAGCGCCTGCGCCATATCGGGTGCGGTATCCGCCAACGTCCCGTCTAGATCGAACAGCACAGTTCGAAGGCGAGCCCGCATTTCTCACCAGCTCCCTGCTGCGGCCGCGGATCGTGCCGCGTCTACCACGTTGCACTCGAAAAATGGGCTCAACGTACTGTAAAGTGCGCCTGCGCGCATTTTCCTTCGCGCGCCTTGTATCCACGGCAAGCTACACGCCCTCGCTACGAGATCCGGTGAGAAATGCGGGCTAATCACTTTCGCGCCGACTGTAGGCCAGGTAGTTCACGTCCACCCCTGGCGCCAACCAATAGTGCCGGGTCAGCGGGCTGTAATGCATGCCGGTCAACTCGCGCACGGCAAGCTTGGCCTGTCTGGCCCAGTTTTCCAATTCGGAGGGCCTAATCAGTTTGCGATATTCATGGGTGCCCCGTGGCAGCAGGTTAAGCACATACTCGGCCCCGACAATGGCAAACAACCAAGACTTGGGGTTGCGATTGATGGTCGAGAAAAACACCGCGCCACCTGGTTTCACTAGGCTGCTACAGGCGCCCACCACGGCCGCCGGATCGGGCACATGCTCTAGCATTTCCATGCACGTGACGACGTCGAATGATGCGGGTCTGCTTTTCGCCAATGCCTCCGCCGTCATGTGCAGGTACTCGACGTTGTGACCGCTTTCCTTCAGATGCAGTTTCGCCACCGACAGCGGGGTTTCACCCATATCGATGCCGGTCGCCCTGGCGCCAAGTGCGGCCATGCTCTCTGTCAATATGCCGCCACCACAACCGACGTCGAGCACGGTGCTGCCATTGAGCTGTGCACGTTCATCGATCCACTTAAGACGCAGCGGATTGATATCGTGCAGGGGTTTGAACTCGCTCTCGGGGTCCCACCAGCGTGAAGCCAGTTGCGCGAACTTGGCAATCTCGGCGGGATCGACGTTTTGTGTGGTTTCCGTCATGCCCTGCCGTAATGTTTGTCAGACATAAGGCTTAATGTCTCGGGTTAATCGCTTACCAATCCTGGCTCTTTCACATTCGAGGTCATAACGCGCCTGTAAATTGAGCCAGAATTCGGCCGACATGCCGAAGAAACGTCCAAGCCGTAATGCGGTATCAGCCGTTATCGCACGTTTCTCCAGCACGATCTCGTTGATGCGGCGGGGTGGCACATTGATGCGCTTGGCCAGCCGGTACTGGCTGAGGCCCATCGGTTTGATGAATTCGTTGTGTAGGACTACGCCGGGATGGACGGGTGCAAACTTGGTCATGACCTTCGGTTAGCGTCTCGCCGCTGTCCAGTCATAGGCTCGACGTTCAAACGGTTGGATCCTGGTGCATTCGTCCATAGTAACGTGTCGCGTTAATACCCGCAAGGGCCGACATTGCGGCTAGCGTAGCTTCTAGGATTAGGCGCCGCTATCCGCAGCCTGAATACGATCTCGCCACTCGCCTGCTTTTTGCAAAATGGCCTGTTCATCTAAGGTTGCGAGCTGGCGATTTTTCAGCAGCTGCTTGCCCGCTATCCAGACATCAGTGACTTGGTGACCCCCGGCGCTATAGACAATCTGCGATATCGGATCGTAGATGGGTTGTGTGCCGATACTAGATAGGTCGATAGCGGCGATATCCGCCGATTTGCCCGGTTCCAGTGACCCGATTTGATCATCAAGGCCAAGCGCCCGCGCACCATTTAAGGTCGCCATGCGCAGCGCGCTGTGGGCAGGTACCGCCGTCGCATCATTGGCAACCGCCTTGGCAAGCAATGCGGCGGTACGCATTTCGTCGAGCATGTCGAGATCATTATTGCTGGCGGCACCGTCGGTACCGAGAGCGACATTTACGCCGGCTTGCATCATCGCATTAACCGGACAAAAACCGCTCGCCAGTTTCATATTGGATTGCGGGCAGTGCACGACGTTAACACCGGCATGCGCCAGTGGCCCAATCTCGCCTGGCAACAGTGTGGTCATGTGTACCGCCACCAGATTAGGATTGACGAGGTCGAGGCTGGCAATTCTTTCCAGTGGCCGTTGACCTGTTTTGCTCACTGCCTCGTCTACCTCATGCACGGTTTCATGCAAATGGATATGAACTGGCAGATTGAGCTCGTTATTCATGGTGCGAATCTTCTGTAACGTTCCATCCGATACCGTGTAAGGCGCGTGCGGTGCGAAGGCAGTGGTGATGAGTTCGTTGTTGCGCAGTTCGTCGTGCAACTGCAGGCCTTTGCGCAAGTACTCTTCCGCAGTCTGGGCCCACACGGTGGGGAAATCGATGACAATCAATCCGACCACCGCCCGCATACCTGCCCCCGAGCACACACGGGCGGTCTCCTCCGGAAAGAAGTACATATCACTAAAACAGGTGGTGCCACCCTTGAGCATTTCGGCGATGGCGAGCTCGGTGCCATCGCGGACAAATTCGTCATTCATCCATTTGCCTTCCGCTGGCCAGATATGATTATTGAGCCAATCCATCAATGGCAGGTCATCGGCCAGCCCGCGAAAGAGACTCATTGCCGCATGCGTGTGGGCATTCACCAAACCAGGGATCAGGGCGTGATCGCTGAGCTCGGTCGTTTCGGTGGGTTCGTACGTGTCTGCGGCCGCGGCGGTAGGCAGTACTTGGACGATCTTCCCATCTCGAATCGCGACACTGTGATCGGCTAAGACCGTCTCGTCCGGCTCCACCGGAATGATCCATCGCGCGCTTATTAAGGTATCGATCGTCTCCATTTCAGGCAGGACGGAGAATTTCGCGCAGTATAACGAATTTGCTTTCAGCGCACCGAAAAAATCACTATCGAGCCAACCTATCCGGCTAAGCTATCGATGTCCCCATACGTAAGCGCTAAACTGGGCGGGCGATGGTTATGCCAGCAGAAAACGGAATTCCTTACGACCGTATCCGGGCGATCGAGTGGGACGGCGATCGAATCAAATTGATCGATCAGCGGCGCTTGCCCGACCGCCTGGAGTATATCTATCTCGACAATCTACCCGAGAGCGCGCGCGCAATTCGTGACATGGTAGTGCGTGGTGCACCAGCGATCGGGATTACCGCCGCCTATGCTGTCGTTCTCGGGGCATGTGCGCGTTATGCTGAAGACCCGCAGGCCTGGCGCAAGTTGTTGACGCCAGACTTGGAGTTATTGGCGACGGCGCGACCGACCGCGGTCAACCTACGCTGGGCGGTGGAACGCATGCGCAAGGTGAGCAACACAATCACTGGTGATCCAGTACCGCTACTGCGCAAGGAAGCAGAAAGCATCCATGCCGAGGACATTGCTGCCAATTATGTGATGGGCAAGTTGGGGGCCGAGCTCATCGACGATGGAAGCGTCGTGCTTACTCATTGTAACGCGGGCGCCTTAGCCACTGGTGGTTATGGGACAGCGTTGGGGGTTGTGCGGGCCGGCGTCGCCAGCGGTCATATCGCCGGTGTCTATGCGAGCGAGACACGCCCGTGGTTACAAGGCGCACGACTGACCGCCTGGGAGTTACTGCAGGAAGGTATTCCGGTTACTGTAGTGAGGATGAAGTGCTCGCTTTTGCTGGACAACGCACCGCCCCTGAAGGTGCGCGTGCGTGGAATCCCGCCTTTGATGTCACCCCCGCGACACTTATCGATGCCATCATTACTGAGAAGGGCGTCATTCTGAACCCCAATCGCGAGAAACTGGCGGCGTCGTTGAAGTCATAGTTTCAGCAGAACCCGGGCTTGATCACCGTGTTTGCATCACCCGATCGGGATGCATGCACACCCTCGTCTGTGGTAAAATTCGTCGTTTTTCAGGTGTTGGAACTGACTTCCGAGGCCTGCAAAACAGCCTTATAAATCAGAGTTTTACGCGCGTATTGCGGCATTCTTGGTGGCGAAACCAGATCGATCTCCACGGGCATCGAAAGGTGGCGCTTTTTGGCTAGCTTGGGCACAACTACGGGGCGGCTCGAAGTGCGGCGCCAGCTAGTGTAAGGGAAACATGGACTCGTTCGCGAAAGAGACAATCCCGGTAAATCTAGAAGACGAGATGCGTCAGTCCTATCTGGACTACGCAATGAGCGTCATCATTGGGCGCGCGCTCCCCGATGTGCGCGACGGCATGAAGCCGGTACATCGGCGTATTCTTTTCGCCATGCACGAGGCCAACAACGTATGGAACCGGCCGTACGTCAAGTGCGCGCGCATCGTTGGCGACGTCCTCGGTAAATATCATCCGCATGGTGATAGTGCGACGTACGACGCGCTGGTGCGTATGGCGCAGGATTTTTCTATGCGTCACCCGCTGATCGATGGACAGGGCAACTTTGGGTCTATCGATGGCGATCCACCGGCGGCCTACCGGTATACCGAGTGCCGCATGACGCGGCTCACCACTGAGATTCTTGCCGACCTTGAAAAAGAAACCGTTGATTTTGTTCCTAACTACGACGGCCGCGAGAAGGAGCCGGTCGTTCTGCCGACTCGGTTGCCAAATCTGTTGGTCAATGGTTCGTCAGGAATTGCGGTGGGCATGGCCACCAACGTACCGCCCCATAATCTCACTGAAGTTATCAATGCTTGTATTGCGCTGATTGATGATGACGAGATCGGCGTCGAAGGACTAATGGCGCATATACCAGGGCCAGATTTTCCCACAGCCGGCATGATTCACGGGGTTGATGGTATTCGCGAGGCCTACAAGACCGGGCGTGGCAAGATTTATGTGCGGGCACGAGCCGGTTTCGAGACGGACAAGAAAACCAATCGTCAGAAGATCGTTGTTACCGAGCTACCGTACCAGGTTAATAAAGCACGTTTGCTCGAGCGCATCGCCCAGCTCGTGAAACAAGGCAAGCTCGAAGGTATTAGTGAACTCCGCGATGAGTCTGATAGATCGGGTATGCGCATGGTGATCGAGCTGCGGCGCGGTGAAAATGCCGATGTGATTTTGAATAACCTCTACTCGCACACGGCGATGCAGAGCGTTTTCGGCATCAACATTGTGGCGTTGGATGGTGGTCAACCACGCCTGATGAATCTTAAGGACTTGCTCGATGCGTTCCTTCGCCACCGGCGTGGCGTGGTTACCCGACGCACCCTCTTCGATCTGCGAAAGTCACGTGAGCGGGCGCATGTCCTCGAAGGACTGGCCGTCGCGCTTGAGAACATTGATGAAATAGTCGCCTTGATTAAGGCGGCGAAAGATCCGGCCCAAGCCAAGGCCGGACTCATGAAGCGTACTTGGACGGCGAGCGTGGTGGCGAAGATGCTGGCGGGGGCCGAAAGCGATATTTCTCGACCCGAGGGTTTGGATGCGATCTACGGTCTCGGCAAGAAAGGGTATCGACTGTCCG
>LKGT01006834.1_pt1 | contig 11944 bp, 13 predicted proteins | sample 503861 | NCBI WGS metagenome assembly LKGT01 (sample SAMN04113194, study PRJNA297058) | marine sediment metagenome | biome: marine benthic biome; feature: marine benthic feature; material: marine sediment; isolation source: sediment sample collected at the water-sediment interface from the South......
CGCCAAGGGAACGCGAGGTTGAATTCGTTCAAGACCAACGGCGATCGAAGCGGTATTCTCAACCGATAAACCGCACCCGGGATGGCTGCGCGTTCGTGACGACGACCGGTCTCACCCCATAATTGGTCTCGTATGCGTCGGCCAACCCTTGACAGACGGTCATCATTGCGCCGACGCTGGGGAGATACTTTTTGCACAGGTATTCGTAAAAGCCTTGAAACGTCATGCGCCAGAGAAGAAGATGTTCAGCTTGCCTCGGTGCGTACTCGTGCGCGTCCAGGATCACCTTGGCACCCGTCCTCTTAGCTGCCCAGCAAGCAAGGGGCAGCGTGTTGTCGCTGCGCACCGCCACACGAAGGTGGGCGAGCGCCGCCCGCGTGGTCCGCTCCGGCCCCAACGCCAGCAATGCTTGGCCTAGCGCCATGCGCAACAGAGCCTCGCCCGGCGCCAGCTTGACTGAGGCCCGAAGGGAAACGRCGGNCCTCGACGGCGCGGYCRACGTCGGTCACCGGGCTGCCGTCGCCCTTCGCCTCGGCCGCGAAACCGTCCCGGTGGGCGTCGCGGATGAGCGGGCCACTCGCGTCGGCCAGCCGGCCGGCGAAGCCGGCGATGTCCTCGATGAGGTCCTGGTCCAAGGTGGCGTTCCTCAATGCGTCAGAATTTGGCTGAGGAACAGCCTGGTCCGCTCGCTTCTCGGGTTGTCGAAGAAATCCTTGGGCGGGTTCATTTCGACGATCTCGCCTTCATCCATGAAGACGATATTGTCGGCCACCGAACGGGCGAAGCCCATCTCGTGGGTCACGACAATCATGGTCATGCCCTCGCGCGCCAAATCGGTCATGACGTCGAGCACTTCGGAGATCATTTCCGGATCGAGCGCCGAGGTCGGTTCGTCGAACAGCATGATCTTGGGGTTCATGCAGAGCGCGCGGGCAATGGCGACACGTTGCTGCTGGCCGCCGGATAGCTGGCTGGGGTATTTGTCCGCCTGCTCAGGAATTTTCACCCTCTCGAGATACTTCATGGCCGTGTCATAGGCCTCGGACTTCGAGGACTTGCGCACCAGCCTGGGCGCCAGCATGAGGTTCTTGACGACCGTCAGGTGGGGAAACAGATTGAAGCTCTGGAACACCATGCCGACTTCGCTTCGTACCGCATCGATATCCTTCACCGCGCTGGTCAGTTCGTGCCCGTTCACGACGATCTTGCCGTTGTCGTGTTTCTCGAGCCGGTTGATGCAGCGGATCAGGGTCGATTTGCCTGACCCGGACGGACCGCAAACGACGACGCGTTCACCCTTGTTGACCGTCAAATTGATGTTTTTCAGCGCCTGAAAGTCGCCGAAGAATTTATCGACATTCTCGAGCTGGATGATATTCGTCCGGTCACTATCACTCATATCATGCCTCGCTTCTTATATGCCGGCTCATGCGTTTTTCCGCCCAGCCGAAACTTCTCTGAATCATCCACGTAATCATCAGATAGATGACCATCACCGATAGGAAAATTTCATAGGGTGCGTAGGTCTCGGCCACGATGGTTCGGGCGATCCCCATCATATCGAGCAGCGTGATGGTGCTGGCCAGGGCGGTGCTCTTCATCAGGCTGATGACATCGTTGCTGTAAGCCGGGAGACACAAACGGACGGCGATGGGGGTCGTAATGTAGACGAATCGATGCCTTGCGGAGAGTCCCAGCGCCGCGCCCGCTTCTTTCAGGCCCCGGTCCACGCCCAGAACGCCGCCGCGTAATATTTCTGAAACATAGGCGCCTGTATTGAGTGTCAGGGCGACGATTGCACAGCCGAAAGGCTCTCGCAAAATAGGCCAGAAAATACTGTCGCGGACAAACTCCAGTTGCGGCAGGCCGTAGTAAATGATGAATATCTGCACCAGAATGGGGGTGCCGCGAAAGATATAGATGTAGACCATTGTGGGCGCTGCGAGATACCACCGGCCGCTGATTCGCAATAACAGAAGGACAATGGCGAGCGCCGTACCCAACGCGAGCGACAGGAACAGCAACTGAAACGTCAGGCCAATTCCCGTGAGAATTTTGGGAATGCTGTCGATGATCAGCGCGAAATCAAAACTCATCGCGCGACCTCCAAATGCCGGTTGGCATACTTCTCGAGCACCATGACCGACAAGGTGATGATCGTTGAAAACCCGAGATAGATCGCGCCGACCACGATATACATGGTAAACGGCTTGCCCGTGGTGCCGATGGCCTGTTTGGCGACAAACAGGGTCTCTTCCAGACCGATAATGGCGATCAGCGCGGTGTCCTTGATCAGAGACAGCATGTGATTGCCGAAGGGCGGCAGCGCCAGCCGCCACATCGCCGGAATGCGCACGTAAACGAATGTCTTGAGGTTCGAGAGACCAAGCGCCCGGGCGGCCTCGACCTGCCCCGGATCGACACCGAGGAAGGCGCCGCGAAAGGTCTCCGTCGCATAGGAGCCGATGATCAGTGCGATGGCCAATGACCCGGCCCAGAATGGCGGGATATCGACGAACTTGATCTCGGGATCGAAGACCTGGGCAATCGCCGTCAGGGCGATCGCTGAACCGAAGTAAAACAGCAAAAGAACCAGAATCTCGGGTGTGCCGCGAAACACGATCGTATAGGCGCCAGCAATAGATTTGGCGGCCCGATTCCCCGACAGCTTCGAGGCGGCGCCAATCAGTCCAAACAGGACCGTCAAGAACAGGGCTACAATAAAAAGTTCAACAACGACGAGGGAGCCCCAGAAAAAATCGTCCCACCAACCGGTTAATGCTTCCAAAGCGGCTTACTCCACCCGGTTTTCCAAATGTGATTCAATTTCGCTCCGAAACGGAAATCTAAAAAAGCAAAAAGAGTGCGGTGAGGGCTGATACCGCGCCCCCACCGCGCCAGTGAAATGCGACCTATTGGACGGGTATCCACTTTTCATTATGGATAGCGAAGGGGAAATACTTCAGGGCATAYTTCTCCAGCSAGCCATKKTCAGTCAGGGTCTTCAAKGCGSCATTCAGRCGGGCTTTCAAYTCATCATTGCCCTGGCGAAGGCCRATRCCGACACCRATGCCRAAGWATTTSYKCTCATCGAYCTGCGGGCTGACRAATTCGWARCCCGCGCCGTCYTCCTTGCTGAGAAACCTGAGGTAGGCTTTCATGGGATTGGTCATGATSATATCGGTCCGKCCATTCACCAGATCGAGATACAGCGMCTCGTTWKYATCRTAWARARCCACGKCGGCWTCSGGGAGTWCGKYTTCGAACCAGYYGGMATACGTCGWTGCCCGCTCSAGGCCGACCTTGASGCCGGCGAAGTTGGCGGSAATSGGCTTGCCCGCATCRTCGAAMAGATTSMRRCCRGMATTCTTYTTGCCGACCAGACGRCCKACYGAAATGCGGTARGKSTSGGAGAAATCCATYTTCTTCAGACGYKTGTCSGTRATCGACATKGAKGCSAYGACCAAATCGAACTTGTTGGCCARMAGSGCCGGGATCATGCCGTCCCAYTKCTGGCAGACRAAYTCCAGATCRGCGCCRATMAKRCCRGCGACACCCTTGGCGACATCGACGTCRTAGCCSWYGAGTTCGCCWTCGGYGTTCTTGAAATTGAACGGCGCATAGGTGCAYTCCATKCCGACGCGAAGCGTCTCGGCCGCGGCGATGTTGACCGCGCCGAACGTAACGACGGCGAGCGCCGCCGCCATGATCATCGGTATCTTTCTCATCGTGACTCCTCCTTGTTGGCTTGGCTTGTTTGGTTTTGGTTTCGGCCGCCCGCCCTCAAACGAGCCGGTCCAGGCCGTCGATCAGCCGGTCGACGTCCCGCGACCCATTATAATGCGCGAGCGACGCGCGGACGACACCATTTTGCGGCCGCGCGCCGATCGCGTCGATGCAGCGGGCGGCGTAGAAATCGTCGGCGTGAAGGCCGATCTTGCGTTCGCGCAGCGCGGCCGGGACCTCGCGCGAATCGCGGCCGTCGACGAGGAACGAATAGACCCCGACACGTTCGCGGTCGGCCGGCGCGCCGGCGCCGATCACGCGGATCGACGGCCGTGCGCCGAGGAAATCCTCGATCCTGCGGCCCAGCGCCGTCTCGTGGGCGGCGAACAGCCCGAAGACCCGTTCGATGCGCTCCGGCGCGTCGACGTCGGCGCCCGGGAAATGGTGCGCGTGCACCGCGTCGACATAGTCGCCGATGCCCGCGGAACCGGCGGTCAGCTCGTAGTTGAGGCCGCCCGGACAGAGCCGGCGCTGGTGGTCGTCATCGCCCAGGAAGTAGTGGCTCTGGTTGGCGGCCCGCACCAGCGCCGCGCGCTTGCCGTAGAGCACGCCCATATGCGGCCCGAAGACCTTGTAGGGGCTGTAGAGATAGAAATCGACGTCGAGCGCCTTGACGTCGATGCGCCGGTGCGGCGCGTAGGCGACGCCGTCGACGCAGACCATCGCGCCCGCCGCGTGGACCTTCGCCGTGATCGCCTTCACGTCGTGGACCAGGCCGACGATGTTCGAACAATGGGTGAAGCAGACCAGCCGCGTGCGCGGGTTCAAGAGCGCCTCCAGATCCTCGATCTCGAGGTCGTCGGTGTCGGCGTTCATGCGCCACTCGCGGACCACCAGGCCGGTCGCCTCGAGCGCGCGCCAGGCGCCGTTGTTGGCCTCGTGGTCCTGATCGGTGACGATGATCTCGTCGCCCGCCTCGAAGAGCGGACGCAGCGCGTGGGACAGCGCATAGACGTTCGACGTGGTCGACGGCCCGACGACGATCTCGTCGATCTCGGCGTTGATCAACGCGGCCAGTGTCGCCTTGCCCTCCTCGATCATCCGCGCGCCTTCCTCGGACGCCGGGTAGCCTTCGCCGGGCTGCACCTGGCAGGCCGCCGTGAAGTGGCCGAGGCGGTCGGTCACCTGTCGCGGAACCAGCGTGCCGCCGGCGTTTTCGAGGAATACCCAGCCGGTATCGAGCGCCGGAAAGTGGCTCCGGCAGAAGTCGACGTCGAGCTGTGTGTCGGCGGTCATGTCCATCGTCTCGTGCCTGTTCCAGTCGGTCGTTTCGCGACCGTTGCGCATACGGTAAAATGGCCGGCAAGACTTGAATATACCCCCAGGGTATGAGGCGCCCCGGGGCGTGATCGGGGGAGCGACCGAGCGCCTTGAACGCACGTGACGACGGGCCAGCGGCGGCGACGCAAGGCGACGGCGTCGACTGGTACCGCGAGATCGGCCAGATCATCGACGGGCTGGGCAGCGAGGCGCTGCCCGAGCGGCTGGTGCACGGGCTCGCGCATCTGGTGCCGTTCGAGTTGGCCGCCGTCTTCGCCTACCGGGGCCGCTCGCGGCCGCTGGTCGTCTATGACAATTTCGATGCGCGCGGCGCCAAGCAAGGCGTCGCGGCCTATGTCGAGAACACCTATGTGCTGAACCCCTTCTATCACGCCCATCTCAAGGGCCTCGAGGACGGCGTCTACCGGATGCGCGACCTGGCGCCCGACGCCTTCTTCGAGAGCGAATACTATCGCGCCTACAAGGCGCAACCCAGCGCGGCCGAGGAAATCGGCTACGTCACCGAGCACTGGCCGCCCGGCATGGAGGAGCTGATGGTCGCCGTGACCCTGGGCGACGGGGTGCTCGGCGAGATCAGCCTGTCGCGGCCGCGCCGCGGCGGCGGCTTCGACGACGCCGACGTCGCGCGGCTTGCGGCGGTCGTGCCGGTGATCGGCGCGCTGCTGCGGAAATACTGGGCSGARTTCGGCGCSWCCRGCKCGCACTCGTCGCCGCCCGACAGCCGGGTCGACGAYGCCTTCGCCGACTTCGGCAAAKCGGTGCTGACCGRCCGCGAGTGCGAGGTCACCCARCTGATCCTRCGCGGCCATTCCTCGGAATCGATCTGCGTCAACCTCGGCATCTCGCTCGGCACGGTCAAGACGCACCGCAAGAACGCCTACGCCAAGCTCGCCATCTCGTCGCAGTCGGAACTGCTGGCGCGCTTCCTGCAATCGCTCCAGGCGGCGTGAGCACAATTCCCGGAGGCACGGCGGAACAGGGGCCAGACAAGATGAAGCAACTCTTCAAATCTTAAACCAAGGGTCTTTATCAATGCTCCTTGGTATTAGCCATCGATCGGTCCAACGACGCCGCTTGTGCGGTTTTTGTCAGAAATTCCTGAGATAGCGCTCGATCTCGACCGAGGTGACCTGGTCGGCGAAGAACGCAAGCTCGCGCTCGGCCTGGCCGATCARAATCTCCAGGCGGTCGGCGCCCAGAACATCGTTCAACAGCGMSGAGTCCTTGGCCAGGGCCACGGCGGTCGCGAGATCGGTCGGGAGCGGCGTCGCGTCCTTCGATTCGTAAGCGTTGGCGTCGGTCGCGGGCGTCGGCTCCAGGCCCTCCTCGATGCCGTTCAGCCCGGCCGCGATCTCGCATGCCATCAGGTAATAGGGATTGCAGTCGGCCGAACCGTCGCGCTTCTCCACCCTGACCGCGCTGTCCTTGCCCTCGATCACGCGCAGGCCGACGGTGCGGTTGTCATAGCCCCAGCTATCGTTGATCGGACAGAAGCTATCGGGCACGCGCCGGCGATAGGCATTCGGCGTGGTCGCCGCGACCAGTGTCATCTCGCACATGCCGCGCTGCATGCCGGCCAGGTAGTTGAGACCGAGCGCCGARAGCTTGCCGCYGTCGGCGAAGAGGTTCTTGCCGTCCCGCCACAGCGARTGGTGGASGTGAAAGCCGCTGCCGGAAAGCTCGGCGAAGGGCTTKGCCATGAAGGTGGCGACATAGCCGTGGGCSTGCGCCAGGTTCTTCACGTGGCCGCGAAACRCCACTGMCCKGTCGGCCGCCGWCAGCGCRTCGCYRTAGCGGATGTTGACCTCGACCTGGCCGGGTGMGTATTCCGGGTTCGAYTGCTCGATCGGKATGCCGACCTCGYTCAGGTGGCGGCGRATGGGGCCGATSACATGCTCCATTTCCGCGGCGCGGGCCAGGCCATAGASCTGGATGCCSGAATCGCGCGGCCGCAGGGTCTCCGGGTCGAGCAGGAAGAACTCGAGCTCGGCGCCGATATTGACCTCGTAGCCCATKKYGKCGGCGCGCTCGAGSACGCYGATCAGCGCGTTGCGYGGATCGATCGGMAYCGGCTTGTGGTCCATGCCCTCGGCSCGCSCGAGGCAGAACGCGACGCCTTCCTCCCAGGGYAGYGGGTAGACCKGGCCSAKSGGAAACATATGCATGTCCGGATAGCCGTTGTCGAAGTTCACATAGGGCGTGTCCCAGATGTCGCAGGTCATGTCGAGGGCGAGCAGCGCGAGCGACAGGGCGTTACCGTTCTGGCAGACCGTCGGCCAGTGGCTGGCCGGGACGCGCTTGCCGCGCATGATGCCGTTCATGTCCCCCATGCCGAGGGCGATCGTGTGGATGCCCTTGGGAAGCTCGAYGGTCTTCGCGTTCATCTCTGATACCCCCTAGAACCGGTTTGGCGCTCCCGGYAACGTCTTCGTCCCGACGCTACGACGCCGGATKWACAKTRTCACCGCGGCCAGCCRTCGGGAGTCGGYGGCCGGSTCACCAGGTGAACGGCCGRTCGATGCCGGCCAGCTTGACGCCGGTGAAGGCCGACGCCTCGAGCGAGAGCGCCCGCAGGTCCTCGACCTCCAGATTATGGACCCGAGACTTGCCGCAGGCCTTGGCCAGGAGGGTGATCTCCATGGTCATCGCCGTCAGGTAGCGTGCGACCCGTTCCGAAGCCGCGGCCACGTCGACCCGTTTCTCGAGTTCCGGATCCTGGGTCGTGATGCCGACCGGGCAGAGCCCGGTGTGGCAGTGATGGCAGCGCCCGGGCGCGGTGCCGAGGGCGGCGTAGTCGTCGAAATAGCGCGGCGAGTTGCAGCCCAGCGCCATCAGGGCGGCGGTGCCGATCATCACCGCGTCGGCGCCCAGCGCCAGGCATTTCGCGGCGTCGGTGCCGGAGCGTATGCCGCCGGAGGCGACCAGCGAGACCGCGCCCGACATGCCGCAGTCGTCGAGCGCCTCGCGCGCCGCGCGGATGGCGGAGATGGTCGGTATTCCGGTGTGGTCGAGCAGCAGCTCGGGCGAGGCGCCGGTGCCGCCCTCGGCGCCATCGACCACGATCACATCGGCGCCCGCCTTGGCCGCGATCGCCACGTCGAAGCGGGGCCGGGTCGCGCCGATCTTGATGAAGATGGGAATCTGATAGTCGGTGGCCTCTCGCAACTCCTCGATCTTGACCTGCAGATCGTCGGCGCCGAGGAAATCCGGGTGGCGAACGCTGGAGCGCTGGTCGACGCCTTTCGGCAGGGTGCGCATCTCGGCGACCCGGTCCGAGACCTTCATGCCCAGGAGAATCCCACCGGTGCCGGGCTTGGCGCCCTGCCCCATGACGATCTCGATGCCGTCCGCCATGCGCAGGTGCTCGAGGTCCAGCATGTAGCGTGACGGCGTCATCTGGTAGACCAGCTTTTGCGAGGCCGCGCGCTCGTCTTCCAGCATGCCGCCCTCGCCGGTGCAGGTCATGGTGCCGAGCTTGGACGCGCCGTAGCCGAGCGCCGCCTTGGCGTTGGCCGATAGCGCGCCGAACGACATCGAGGCGATGTAAATCGGGATAGCCAGCTCGAGCGGCTTGGCGACCAGCCCGGGGCGGTTGCCGAGCACGGTCTTCGTGTCGCAGCTCTCGCGATATCCCTCGAGCGGCAAGCGCGTCATGGTCGCCGGCACGAAGGTGAGGTCGTCGAAGGTCGGCATGCGGTGGTTGAAGGTGTTGAAGCCGCGAATTTGGTAGCGGCCGAGGCGCGACAGCGCGTGCACCTCGGAAATCGACTCCGGCGTCCAGCGCACCGAGCCGCCCCGGTCATAGGAGGACGGCACGCCCGCGGGCCGCTCGGCGGCCGCGCCGTCCTTCATGGCGATGGCGTCTTCGGACGCCGGTTCGAAGGGGTACGCGTAGGGGCTCTTCAGATCATCAGCCATGCGTTTGCGTCCCTGCTCTCGAAATGCCATAGCCGCTCGGCGGAGACGATCTTTTGCCAGCTCCGCGAGCCGTCGCCCAGGCCGCGCCCCGCGAGAAGGCTTTCGATCGCGGCGATCTCCTCCGCCTCGGGGTCGACGACCTTCGAATCGACGCCGAGCGACTCGATCGGCCCGGCCACCCACACCTCGCCGCCCCAAAGCGAGTCCGCACAGGCGCCCTCGGCGCCGCCCAGAGCGATGATCCGCCCGGCGTGGGCCATGAACCCCGCCAGGTATCCGATGCGGCCTTCGACGATGATGTCGCCGCCTTTCATGGCGACGCCGCAGCGCGGGCCGGTATTGCCCTTGACGTGAATCAAGCCGCCGCGCATCGACGCGCCGGCCGACATGCCGGCATATCCGCCGACCACGATCTCTCCCTTGGCCATGGCCTCGCCGACGCCCCAACCGGCGTTGCGCTCGATGGCGATGTGGGCGCCGTCGTTGAGGCCGCCGCAGTAATAGCCCACGCTGCCCTCGAAGGAGACCCGGGCGCCCTCGGCCAAGCCGATGCCGAGGTTGTGGCGCGAGCGGGTATCGCGCACGGTAACCGCGTTGCCCTCGGCCAGCGCGTCGCGAATCGTCTGGTTCAACTCGCGGATCGGAAGATCGCCGGCGGCGATGACGACGTCGCTCATGCCGCGGCCCTGCTCACCTCGATCGGCCAGGTCATGGTGACCCCCGGCCCGTCGTAGTTGATGACGTCGACTTCGTCCCGGTAGATGGTGCGCACCGCCTGCTCCTCGGTGGCGGCGGCCAGTTCGCCATCCTGCTCGACCGAGACCAGCGGCTTGATCGCCCAGCGGTCCTTGGCGAATCCCATGCTTTCGCGGTCGGCGATGAGGAAGGTGAAGACGCCGTCGATCTCGTCGATCGACTGGCGCAAGGCCTGCGCCTGGGTCATGCCGCGCGACATGCGGTCGGAAATCCACACCGCGATCAGCTCGCTGTCGTTCTCGGTCATGAAGCGGTAGCCGTCCCGTTCGAGCCGCTCGCGCCAGGTGAAGTAATTGGTGATCTGGCCGTTATGGACGATCGCCACGTCGGCAAAGGGCCGCGCCCAGAACGGGTGGCTCGCGGTCGGCGAGACCGAGGACTCGGTGGCCAGGCGCGCATGGCCCAAGCCGTGGGTGCCGATGAAATCGCGCACGCCGTGCTTGTCGGCGACCACGGATGCGCCGCCGAGATCCTTGATGATTTCGAGCGACCGCCCGACCGACTGGATTTCCAGCCGGTCCGCCATTTCGTCCGCGGCGCGCACCCAGGCCGCCATCGAGTCCGGCTCGGCGATGACCATGCGCGCCGAAACATGGGCGCTGTCCGCGCCGTCCCAGCTAGGGTCGGCCAGGAAGTCCGATCGATGCGCCTTGAGAATGGCGTGAAACTCGTCGAGGGCGGACGACAAAGCCGCCCGCTGGGGCGCAATAGCGCGTACCACCAAGCCGGTCTCGAGCGGCGGGCCGTAGAGGGCAAACCCGGTCGAGTCGGCGCCACGGTGAACCTGGGCGTCCATCAGCGCCACCAAATCCGCCCCGACCGCGCCGGGCGTGCCAAGAATTCTTCCGGCAATACCGCACATTTGAAGCGCCGAGCTCCGGCTGTTGCAATGGCGACCAGTCGCCGCCGAATCATACCCGGTAGCGACGCGAGGTTGGTGGAAATTCGATCCGCGGCGCGCGCCGGAGCATCGGCGTTGCCACCTCGGCGAACTTCCAACGATTGTCTCTCCGGTGCCCGGGATCGGCCGTTCGTGTCCAGATCAGAATTCCCGCAACAATCTCCCCGCACCGACCAAAGCCCCTTCGAAGCCGTTTTCCCGTAACGCGTACCAAAAGGTCACCGCGTTGATCCCCAAAATCGGAATCCCAACAACAGGTTCCAACTTCTCACTAACATCTATCAAGCTCATATTCGTTCCACATTGAACGACTGCATCCAATCTGTTCTCTTCATTCGCCAACAATTCCAATATAACTTTTTCCTTGGCCCAGTCCGGAACATGCGCGATATGAAGCGCGTTCGCACAGGAAAAACCAACACTCGAAACGACCTCAAAACCCAATTCTTCGAACATTTGCGTTGCGGAATCGTTACCTTTTTTGTCGAAAGGAGTCATGATCCCAATTCTCTTCGCTCCATATTTATCCAGAGCTGCTTGAATTGCGTCATGCCAGGTGGCCCAGGACAGACCGGAGTACGCCTCAATGTCGACCATCGGCGCTCGTATTTCCTTAATACCCCCAATAATGTGCTCCAAGCTCATGCCCATAATCAAATATTGCGGTTCCGCCAACAAAGCTCCATCCACCGCCGCTTTCAACCCGCCTAAAAACTGTTTTTTATACTCAATTAAATCCTCTTCAGTTTTCAACTGCAGCTTCGGGGTCAAGAAGTTGGCAGTGTGAAGGCCGACGCCTTTTAACCCGTTCGGTCCTTGGTTCTTGAAAACAATGCTCCAAAGTTCGTGTTCCATGCTGGTATTCGTTGCTGGAATAAACAGCCCAAACTTCCTTTTAAAGCTCCTTACATCAGGATATCCCCGAGAAGAATCGATTTCGCCGAAGTTTTCGGCTTTTTCCCCATTGTGAATGACGCCGGGGGGTGCCAGAGAGGGCATGGGTGGGACATTTACATTGGGAATGGTGATTTTTTTCCCGGACAATTTACCAATAATAGTCTGGGCAGTCATAATGCGAATCTCCGTCAACCGCGGTTTCTGTGAAGAGATGGCCAATACTGCGCTCCTGCCGGTTGCCGACGATAGTAGCACTAGGCGGCGATCTTGCCATCTACTCGGTGGTGGTGGACGCCATCCAATGGGCCATCGGGCCCTTTTGGGCCGCAAAGCGGACGGTGGCGGCACACAGGACCGCGGCGAACTCCGCCCGGCGGCGAACCAAGCMKWKCKMSMCKSKTYSCC
>LKGT01006807.1_pt1 | contig 11940 bp, 13 predicted proteins | sample 503861 | NCBI WGS metagenome assembly LKGT01 (sample SAMN04113194, study PRJNA297058) | marine sediment metagenome | biome: marine benthic biome; feature: marine benthic feature; material: marine sediment; isolation source: sediment sample collected at the water-sediment interface from the South......
AGAATACCGATTTTGCTGTGCCAGTTGCAGATGGGCATTTGAAAAGAATCCAGAACAATTTATTAAAAATGACTAAAGTTGAAATTCTAACAACCCCTGGCTGTACAAATTGCAGTGTAGTTGAGAAGATGTTAGATGAGATGAAGATTCCATATCAAGTCATTGACGTAACTGAAAAACCTGAATATCTTGAAAAATTTCCAATATTTACTGCTCCAGGACTTGTAATTAATAATAAACTTGAATTTACTGGGATCCCAAAAAAAGAAGAGCTTGTTGCTAAACTCATGTAATGTTTTTTGTGTAGACTAGAATTATTCAGTTTAGATTTCTAAAATCCTCTTAGCCCTTTTGGTCTAACTACTTCTGGATGCTGTCTCATCCATGCAATTTTTTCGAGCATTGCTTGTTTGTCTTGTGGAAAAGTTCCTTTGATTGTATATGCATTAGAACCATGGTTTACTCTAAACACAACCTCTTCTTTGACATCGATTTGACTAATCAGATCTTCTAATTCATCTAGTGCTTCAGGATCAGATATTGGAATAAAYGGCTCTTCAAATTTTGTTAAAAATTCATCTTTAATTCCRTTTTCCAAGTATAATGTCAGTGCACCTAGAAAATGGGGAGGTGATCTGTTGATTAGTCTTGCAGTGCCTCTRATGTGTTCTTTAGAGTGWGTTTTTCCACCAAGGCCTAAAATAATCATGCAAGACAAAATGTATCCAGCATCCTTTGCCTTGTTGCAAGCTTTTACTATTGTATCTGCAACAGCACCTTTAGTGACTTTTTTCAAAATTAGATCAGAACCACTTTCAATCCCAAGGTATAACATATTTAATCCGGCATCATGCATTTTCTTCAATTCTTCAGGAGTTTTCTTTAGCAGATTCATTGGCATTGCATAACATGAAATTCTTTCCAAGTTTGGAAAGCTTTTGTAAAGATACTCGACAATTTTTGTCATATAATCAGTTTCTAAATTTAATGCATCCCCATCTGCCAAAAAAATCCTACGTGTATCTGGTAACTGTTTTACCATCATGTCCATTTCTAACTTTACTTCATCCCATGACTTTTCAGAATATTCCTTAGATCTATACATATCACAAAATGAACATTCGTTAAATGAGCATCCTACCGTTACCTGAAAAATTAAGGAATTTGCTTCAGAGGGCGGTCTATACAATGGATAATCATAGTTCAGAGCCATCATGTTGATTCACACTTTATCAGTAGTTTTTTACTTTTTTACCTTTCTGAATTGAAAAAAACAATTTGCGAGTAAATTTTGTAAAATGCCTAAAGTATACAATAAAACTACAAAGCTTGTTTAGATATGGCAAATGATCCACACGCAAGAAGACTTTTGTGGTTTGTTTTTACTGGTTCACGAGGAGGATTAAATCGACTTAGAATTATCACTGCTCTAAAAGAAAAACCACAAAATACAAACCAGCTTGCGAATGAATTGGGTTTGGATTACAAATCTATTCAACATCATATCCATGTCCTTGAAAAAAATAATCTTATTTCAAAGGAAGGAGAAAAATATGGAATCACTTTTTTCATTTCAACATTTTTAGAAGTCAATATGAAGACATTTGATGAAATTGCTAACAAATTGGAAAAAAGTAAATAAACAGAGGAAAGGTGGAGTCAACTAAATGGAGCCAACGTCAGCAATTCTATCTGCTGTTTCTATTGCAAACATTATAGTTTTAGGCATATTGATATGTACATTTGGAAAAATGTATTCCAAAACAAAAGCACAATTGCCAATAGGAATGATTCTTGTTTCTTCAATGTTACTTCTTCATAACGTAATTGGTGCGTTTGCTTACTTTTCTATGGATCAATTATTTTCACATGAAGTATTCCCATACATGCTTGGAGTTGGAATTGCTGAACTTGCTGGGCTATTGATCTTTCTAAAGATTACATTAGATTAGATTTAGTTTATTTGTAAGAATACATAACAATAGGAGAAAGAAAAGATGGTAAAGAGTATTTATGTAGATGGTTTAGGAGGAAGTGATCCTGGTTATGGTTTTTTTGTMAAAGAAACTGGCGAATCATTYTATGAAAAGAAAYCTAAYATCACGAATAACCAAGCAGAATACTTGGCAATCATTGCWGCTCTAAAAAAATTTGTKGMTTCSAATGAAGAWGTAATAATTTTCAGTGATTCAAAAAATACTGTMTCTCAGCTCAATCATGATTTTGCAATCAATAAAGAAGAATTACGTTTGCTGGCACGTGAAGCTTGGTCACTAATTGCAAAATTCTCCAAACTAAAATTACAGTGGATACCAAGAAGTGAGAACTTTGCTGGCAAGATGCTTGGTAGCTAGAGATCTGTAATTTTCATGAATACTTTATTATACAATTTCATTTGATCAAAGTTCGTTAAAATGGTAGAGTCAGTTTTTCTTTCTCCTAAATCAATTGCAATAATTGGCGCATCTGACAAAAGAGGTAGTGTTGGACGTACCATCACATCAAACATTATGAATGGTTTCAAGGGCACAGTTTTTCCAATTAGTCCTACTAGACCCACAGTATTCTCCAAAAAAGCATACAAGAGTGTCTTGGACGTTCCCTCACCAATTGATCTGGCAGTGATTATTATCAAAAATACTATAGTTCCATTGGTTCTAGAAGAATGTGGAAAGAAAAAGATCAAAGGGGCAATAGTAATCACCGCTGGATTCAAGGAAGTCGATGAAGAAGGGAAGAAATTAGAACAAAAACTCAAGGACATCGCCAAAAAATATAATCTTAGAATCATCGGACCTAATTGTTTGGGGGTCATGAATCTAGACCCAAAGACAATGATGAATTCTACTTTTCTTAAAATTACACCAAAATCTGGAGAAATTGCACTTGTGTCACAGAGCGGTGCGATCTGTGCAGCACTCTGTGAGGATGCGAGTGCACAAGGAATAGGATTTTCAGCAGTAATTAGCATGGGAAACAAAGCAGATACTAATGAAATTGATGTACTAAAGATCCTAGCAAATCACAAACAAACCAAAGTTATTGTGATGTACCTTGAAGACATGGGAGACGGACAAGAGTTTCTCAAAGTTTGTAAAAATATAACACGAAAACTAAAAAAACCAATCTTTGTTTTAAAGTCAGGACGCAGCGAAGCTGGAGCAAAAGCTGCAATGTCTCATACTGGGGCTCTTATGGGCTCTGAAAAAATTTATGATGCTTTACTAAAACAATCAGGCGCAATTAGGGTAGATACTATGGAAGAATTATTTGATTATGCTACTGCATTTTCAAAACAACCACTTCCACTAAATGGAGACTTTGTAATAGTGTCTAATGCAGGTGGACCAGCTATTATCACAACCGATGCATGTGAAAAATATGGAATTAAAATGGCAGACATCACTAGTATAAGACCAAAAATTGATGCGGTAATTCCACCATGGGGAAGTTCTAGGAATCCTGTTGACATTGTTGGCGATGCTGACTTTAATCGCTTTGATAATGTATTGTCTGAAGTTCTACAGCACAAAAATGTCGGATCTGTAATTACTATGTGTACTCCTTCAGGAACTCTTGATTATGATAAACTTGCTGAAGTTGTCGTAAAAAACTCAAAAAAGTACAAAAAAACAATGCTTGCAAGCTTGATGGGACTAGATGAAGGCATASAAAATAGAAAGATCCTGTCAGAGGGAGGGGTTCCATTCTATACCTATGCAGAAGGRGCMATCAGAACTCTTAAYGCAATGCTTAGATTTGYAAATTGGATTMAATCTMCACCAGGAAMAATTGYAAAACTAAAAGTGGACAAGGCAAAAGCCAAAAGAGTTTTTGATAAAGTAAAAAGAGATGGAAGRCCAAAYCTTCTTGAAGARGAAGGACAAGAAATTCTYAGGGCMTATGGATTTCCACTTCCAAAAAGTTCCTTAGCTAAAAATGAAAATGAAKCTGCAAAGATTGCAAAAAAGATTGGYTATCCAGTTGTAATGAAAATTGCTTCACMRCAAATTATTCACAAATCTGATGCTGGTGGRGTTAAAGTYAATCTWACTAATGATAACGAAGTAAAARCTGCCTTTAAAGAAATTGTAAAAAACGCCAAAAAATACAACAAGAAAGCTGTAATCAAAGGAGTCTTAGTTGTTGAAATGGTTAARGGAGGAAAAGAAATGATMATTGGTTCTAAACTYGAGCCAGGATTTGGATCAGTAATTATGCTTGGAATGGGWGGMATYTAYGTTGAAGTTTTGAAAGATGTAACATTCCGATTAGCTCCTGTGACAGACCGTGAAGCATATGACATGATCTCATCAATCAAAACTAAAAAACTACTTGAAGGTGTAAGAGGCGAAAAACCCTCTGATCTTAACAAGTTAGCGGAATGYATTCAAAGACTTTCACAACTTGTAACTGACTTTAAAGAAATYAAAGAACTTGATATGAAYCCAGTTCTGGTGMTGGAAAAAGGTAAAGGATGCARAATCCTTGATGTTAGGATTGGYCTYTGATATCAATTYCCTACTRGATATRATTTAGAATATTTATACAACTTCGTGKGASTKKGCGTATGGGYATTARAACAGGASAAGAGTACATACAAAGCCTTCGTGGTAGAAAAATGAAGGTCTACCTGTTTGGCGAAMTAGTYGAAGAACCCGTAGATCATCCTTTGATTCGTCCATCCATTAATGCCGTAGCTGAAACMTATGAYMTTGCTGTTAGAGAAGAAGAACTTGCTACTGCTCAATCCTCAATAACYGGTCAACGTGTAARCCGATTTTTGCATATCGCTGAGAGTGYTCAGGATGTGGTTTTACAAAATAAAATGCAGAGGAAATTGGGCCAAAACACGGGAACGTGTTTTCAGCGCTGTGTGGGAATGGATGCATTGAACTCACTCCATTCARYTACTTTTGAAATGGATGAGAAACATGGAACYAATTAYCATAASAGAYTGTTAGATTTTATCAAAATGYTRCAAAYAGAGAACTTTGTCATTGGTGGTGCAATGACTGATCCAAAGGGYGACCGAAGTAAAGGACCTGCTGAACAAGTTGAYCCTGAYATGTTYGTACACGTTGTTAAAAAAGACGACAAGGGTATTTACATAACAGGTGCAAAGGCKCACCAAACAGGATGTATTAATTCGCAYTGGATTWTAATTATGCCAACCATGCGATTAACTGAAAATGATAAASAATATGCTATTGTAGGTGCCATTCCAGCTGACGCCGAAGGTATTACCTACATCTATGGCRGACAATCATGTGATACTAGAAGTATGGAAGAAGGTGATATTGATKCAGGAAACTCACAATATTCTGGCCAAGAAGCAATGATTGTCTTAGAAAACGTCTTCATTCCATGGGACAAAGTTTTCATGMACGGTGAATAYGAATTTGCAGCAATGTTAGTTGAAAGATTCACYTGTTATCAYAGAAGAAGTTATGTGTGTAAGACTGGACTTGGTGATGTATTAATTGGTGCAGCTGCAACAATTGCAGACTATAACGGAATTCCAAATGTTTCTCATATTAAAGATAAATTGATTGAAATGACTCATCTCAACGAATCAATTTTCGCTGCTGGAATTGCCTCATCTTATCAATCACACAAGATGAAATCAGGAGTTTGGATGAATGAGGAAATGTTAGCAAATGTGTGTAAACACAACGTTACTAGATTTCCATATGAGATTGCTCGATTAGCTCAAGATATTGCAGGCGGTCTTATGGTAACAATGCCTTCAGAAAAAGATTTTAAAAATCCAGAAACCGGTCCTATGCTTCGAAAATACTTGGCAGGAAGAAAGGGCGTTGATGTAGAAAACAGAATGAGAATTTTGAGATTGATTGAAAACATGACTATGGGTAGAAATGCTGTAGGATATTTGACAGAGTCTATGCATGGTGCAGGTTCGCCACAAGCCCAAAGAATTCAGATCGCGCGACAAATGCAGTTAGGTTACAAGATGAACTTGGCAAAGMATCTTGCAAAAGTTAAAGATGACTTCWTAGAACCMRTAGAACCATCTGACTACTTTAAACGAGTTTTCAAAATTAGTAACAAAGAAGAATAAACYTAAWCTTTTCTTTCAGTATCRTCWGARTTATTTKTTGAATCAGACTTTAACTCRGYGTCGCCTTGATYATGTTTGTCTTGAATTTCTTTACTTTCAGAACTYGTATAGGCATCATCTTTTGGAATTTCGGCWAGTTCATCCAATTTAATTGAGGATTGTTCCACGGTACCATYRTCYRAACCCAATTCATCAAGACGAAACACTTTCTCTTTCTTGCTTTTTAAAATTTGTTTGAMAATCATGAYTCCRACAATTATTGCAATTACGATATAGTTTATGGGCGGACTTAGAATTCTTGTGATGTAACCCACCTGAGGTATAATATATGCAACTTGTCCAATGTATTCTTCCTCAGTTACAGGAAAATCTGTCCCAGGAATCGAGGCTGGGTTTGCATCTCCTTTTGTCCTTAGAGTAAAAGGATCGTCATCAATAATTGCAACAACTCTATGAACTATTACTCTATCATGTCCAGACGGACGATTAAAAACAATGATGTCGCCAACCTTTATCTCTTCAAAGGGCGTGTTTCCTTGAACTACTAATACATCAAATACTTCTAATTCTGGAACCATACTTCCACTTGAAACAACAAAAAATGGATTTTGTGTTCCAAAAATTRTTKKCAAACCAATCCAAATTATTAAAACACCTACAACAACAATTATGATATCTTTGACTATTCCTTTTGAAATTTTACCWRCTSTCAAACTACTTTCATCCTTATCTYAYRCGTTAACCTACTTGAATTTCACACTCTAAAGAGTYGTTCCRCACTGYTCACAGAATTTTGAACCAGCCTTATTTACAAAATTACAGCTAGRACACTGTCCAGATTGAGARGCTGTTCCYGCTGAAGTTCCTAGTAAGACAATCTCTCCYACTTTRYCAATMYTRYYCCAAGGAATAGTTACATCATTTCCTTCATTATTTGTAACAACTAGTACTACCTTCTGAGATGAATCTACACCTACCTGTTTCGCAGTACCAATTCTTTTTGCGTTTTCATCATACACTGTCATCCCAGAAATAGCACTAAATGCTGTGTCAATAGGTTGAGTTTGACTAGAAACAGGAGTTTCAGTCCCTATTTGAGAAAAATCTGGCATTGTGAGGGGGGTCTCGTCAGTTGGTGGTGGAAGTAAAGTGTCTTGATCTGTGGATATGGGTTTAGCGCTACCAACACCACGTTGTTCATCTGGCTTTTGAAATTCTCTGTATTCTGCTAAAACTGAACCACACGTAGTGCAAATGTACTGTCCTTTTTCAACTAAAGTTAGATTCTCTGATACCACTTCATTTGGATTCTCATATTCTATTTTAGGACTATTTTCGTATTCTTTTTCACAAGTGTTGCAAAAATATTTGGAAATTTTTTCGGAATCTAATCTGCCAATTGAAGCTAAAAATAGATCAGGGCCACCTAAATTGCCTTTTTGTTGTTGTTGATCAGTTACATTGGCCATAATGTAACCTCCCGAACCGCGTAACTTCTTTAGTCTAAGCTCAGAACTCATAACTCAGATTCCTCCAAAGGTCATTTAAGTATATTTCAATCACTTCTGATTATCAAATTTTAGGATGAAAAAGAAATGAAATATTTGGATATAATTATGGTCAACATTTTTAGGGATGTTCCWAGAAATAACCAACAGAAATGRCAGTAACTAAAATCTCAGACGCAAAATCATGGGAAATTGATGTRATGAACTCCRATCTCCCAGTATTTGTTGACTTTTGGGCRGAGTGGTGTGGCCCATGTAGAATGGTTTCACCAGTTGTAGAAGAACTTGCCAAYGAYTATGATGGCAAAATTAAATTCGTCAAAGTCAATGTAGATGAGGCAAACGAATTAGCATCAAAATACAATRTTTTTAGCATTCCAACYTTRGCACTATTCAACAAAGGCCAGTTAGTTGGTCAACAAGTTGGYGCTGCATCAAAAGAATCATAYAAAAATATGATTGATAAGGCACTACAAAGCGCATAAACACATCYTTYGTTTTTCATTTTTTGATCTAAAGTAATTAATATTRCGTGGAGGAAATCAGCCCATGTCATTYGGTGAAGTAGATACACTCAATCTTCTTTATGAAAAACTARATAATTTATTTRATGAATCTCAGGGATACTACGAAACATTTCTTGATACTAACAAGATGTATAAATCTGGAAAAATTGCTGACAAAGAATTTTTTGAAAAGTTAGGTGATTATGTTGTTGCATATTCTGCATTAGAATTTCTTGCAATCAAAGTTATTTTTGAAATGAAAAAATCAATGGATAAATTGGCTGGYGGAAYRGCAACAGGTRCAACACAATCTCCTGGTCTAATGCCTGGAATGGGTTCACCTGGRATGAYRGGAGGAGGRATGGGAATCCCACAAGCTGCAAGAGCAGGAACTGCAGAAAATCCTGTTGGASAACCACCATCCATTGTATCTGCRCAAGAAACATTTAGYCAGGCTGGGAACTTACCAWCYCCAGATCCTGCATTAATTCCTAGATCATCCAGTGGAAAATCTTGTTCATCATGTGGATCAGAACTACGTCCTAATGCAAAGTTTTGCACAAAATGTGGAAATAAAGTTTAGAAAAATTACAAAAACTAATCTTGAGTTGCACCACACTCAGTACAGAATTTAGCAGTCGTCGATATTTTGCTTCCACATTCCGAACAAAATTTTGTATCTGAACCCGTTACACTATCTTGATTACCATATATTCCAGAAACCCTTACAGCTCCAGATGGTTCATATTTGTCATCATCAAGGATTTGAACCGGCTCAAAGTCTTTTTCTTCAACAAATTTGTAAAGTCTTGGTATAGATTTTTCTTTGTCTTCAGGATCTGGAACCATATCTCCTAACCAAAATGAATATCGCATTAATGTTAATTCAGGAGTTGAAAATGCAAGTGTATGAGTTGACATATAATCCTCTGCTGCTTGTTTTCCGGTGAAAACTTTCATGCAATCTCATAATTCTAGTTTATGTATAATAGTTTCTAGGTAGTGGACCGAGAGGGAATTGAACCCTCGACATCCGCGTTGCGAACGCGGCATTATACCACTAAACCATCGGCCCTTCTCTTACACAATCGGTTTAGTTTTTATTCATTTACTCAACGCATAATAGCCCACGAAACATGAAACCCCTTGATGACATATGACGCATTGATAACTAACTCTCATGTCATATTGCCTCAAGGAATTCTTAACAAAAATATCATTGTTGACGATGGTAAAGTTGTTGGTTTTACAAATGACACTCCATCATGTGATACAAAAATTAATGGTCAAGGACTAGTATCGATTCCTGGACCAATAGATACCCACGTTCACTATGGAGTATACTCACCAATTGATAAAGCCGCAACGACTGAATCTCACGCTGCAGCAATCGGTGGAATAACAACAATGATGAGGATGCTAAGATTAGGTGATTCTTATAAACAATCTTTAGACTCGCAACTTTTGGCAAGCTCAAACTCTCACTATATTGATTATGCAATTCACGCATCCATATTTACAAAACAACAAGCAGATGAGATGCAATTTTGTGTTGAAAAGGGAATTACCTCTTTCAAGCTTTACATGAATTTGGGTTCTGACATTGGGCATGTCTACATGGACATGGATCCAGGACAATCTACATTAAAAGAAGCAAAGGTAGAGGTCAACGAAGAAATTGTTCGAAACGTTGTAGAAAATGCTGCCAAGCTCGGCTGTCCTGTTCTAGTTCACGCAGAAGATTATGAATCATGTTCTTGTGGAATTAAAACTGCAAAAGAAAAGAAAAAGGATGGTCTTTCTGCRTGGTCCCAGAGCAGATCTCCAGACTCTGAAGTAAAGGCAATACAAACAGTTTCAAAAATTGCAAGAGATTRCAACTGTACACTATATTTTGCTCATATTGGTTCTGCTRKTGCRCTAGAACAGATWAAACAAGAGAGGCAAAATGGRACTAAAATYTTCGTGGAAACCTGCCCTCATTATYTGACATTATCGTAYGAAAAGCAAGAAGGATATCTGGCAAAGGTTATRCCTCCAATTCGAACATTAGCTGATATTTCTTCTGTTTGGCAGGCAGTAAAGGCGAATCAAGTGGATACTATTGGTACTGAYCACGTTGCAAATCARCTTGGRTTGAAACTTGGAGGAGAYGATGTTTGGAGYGCTCTAGCAGGATTTCCAGGAATTGGWACTATTTTGCCTATTCTGTTAAGCGAAGGAGTCAATAAAGACAGAATTACATTRGATCAATTAATTCGACTTACAAGCATGAACGCTGCTAAAATTTYTGGTATGTATCCCAAAAAAGGYACTCTYGAAAAAGGATCGGACGCTGATGTCACAYTAATCGATTTGAAAAAAGAAAAGAARGTTWCAAGTGAACTTTTTGGTGGCTATTCAGATTATGTTGTGTATGATGGYTGGAATCTRAARGGYTGGCCAGTTAAAACAATTGTACGYGGTAAATTAGTATCGGATGACTTTGAGGTGGTCGGTAAGCTTGGATATGGAAAATTGGCTGAGAGAATATCAAGTTTTAAAACTTAAAAATAATCCAACCACTTTTACAATAAAACTTCCAACTAAGTTATAATCTCAAACTTGCCGTTTGTTTTTGCCTTGTAAATTACGTCAGGCTTTCTAGTAAAAATTCCTACCTCCATCACACCTGGTATTTGTATAATTTTTTGGGCAAGTGTTTTTGGAGATTTTATGATTCCAAAATCACAATCTAAAATGACATTTCCATTTTCTGTATGAAATGGATAGCCCCTTTCTAGCGTACGCAACTTTGGTTTTCCTTTGAGCWTTTTGATTGACYTGATAACAGTATTTCTTGCAAGAGGATRTACYTCWACAGGAACTGGTCTGTTGAAATATTTTACAAATTTAGATTTGTCAGCCATGATTACAACCTTYTTTGCCGAGTTTATCAGAATGTTTTCTCGAAGTARTGCACCACCACCTCCTTTAATCAAATTTTTTTGTGAATCAATTTGGTCTGCRCCATCAAATACTACATCGATGTGATCAACTTGATCAGCACCAAGCAATGGAATTCCKMCTTCTTCTGCAACCAGWTTTATTTGAAGTGATGTGGGCACRCCTTTAATCTGAATTTTTTTTGATTTGATAAACRATGAAAGTGATTTTACAAATGCAGTTGCWGCTCTTCCACTACCRAGACCCAAAACATATCCATCTTTTACAAACTTTAATGCATCAGTTGACAATGCCGATATGGCATTATCAAATGACAATCACTCCACCTCAGCTTGTTCTAATCTAGAGAGAGCCTTCTCTATCTCTCCTTTAATTTTAGTAAGATCATCTTCGTCTTCAATTTTTTCTTCATCAGGTAACTCTACCACTGGTTTTGGCATACTTTCTTGTGGTGTAGGCGGTGTGAACACTGGACTAACTTGTTGACTAGGTGGTTCTGGCTTCATTTCAGGGATGGATGAAGTTGTTTGAATAATTTCAATTTTTTCTGGAACTTTTTGTTCTGGTTTTGAAACCTCTTCAACAATCTCCTTTTTTGGTGGAGTTGGTTTTGATTCAAAGAATGGGAATTGTAGTGTTTTTGTTGATATCTCAGTAAGCGTAGTTAATTCTACAGGTTTTGGAGGTTTTGGTGGAGAAACCTGAATTGTTGGATCACTAACTTGCGGTCTTGGTTTTTCTGGAACCTTTTCTTCAATTGCGACTTTTTCTTTACTTTCTTGCTTTGGTTTGGGTGATTCTTTTTCAGGAATTTGTGAATTAGCAATTGTAATCTTTGATGATAATTCATACAAACTCTTGTCAAGCTGTGACAATTTTTGATCCATTAGTGTGATCA
>LKGT01000388.1_pt1 | contig 11918 bp, 12 predicted proteins | sample 503861 | NCBI WGS metagenome assembly LKGT01 (sample SAMN04113194, study PRJNA297058) | marine sediment metagenome | biome: marine benthic biome; feature: marine benthic feature; material: marine sediment; isolation source: sediment sample collected at the water-sediment interface from the South......
GCTACGATGCCGTGGTTTTCGGCTTGCTCGACTCCCACACTCAACTCGGAATGTCGAGCGTGCGCCTGGATAACTACGTCTTCACGCTCGAAAGTTTCGCCGCCGCAAGGCGTTTGCTCAAACCGGGCGGGTCGATCATCGTGGTCGCGGTCGACGACACCGACTGGCTCCATAAGCGGCTCGCCGCCATGCTGCGGGCGAATTGCGACACGCCTGTGGACTTGAAATCCTTTGGCATGGCGAAGTCCCTTGTATGCCAGGTCGAAGATCCCTCGCGGCCGCCGGATGTGACCAAGATGTCGATAACGGGACCGGTGCCGACCGATGACTGGCCCTTCCTCTACCTCCCCGACAGGAGCATCCCGCAAGCCTATGTCATCGTCATCTTGATGCTGGCTGCCGCTTCGGTAAGGGTGCTCTGGCGCGGCGGATTGGACCTCGGCAGCATTACGCCATACCACACCCACATGTTTTTCATGGGCGCCGCTTTCCTGCTCATGGAGATCTATGCGATCAATCGTCTGGCGCTATTGTTCGGGACCACCTGGCAGGTGTCGGCGATCACGATCGGTCTTGTCCTGTTGCTGATCGTATTGGCCAATCTGACCGTGGTCGCCACGGGCCGCAACCTTCAGAAGCCCGCTTACGCGGCACTCTTCATTTTACTGATACTGAGTTACGGGATAGAGCCGGGCATTGCTCTGGGTAAGGGCATGGCGCCCGCCATCGCGTATGGGCTGTTCATACTTTCGCCGGTCTACTGCGCGGGCGTGATCTTTGCCCATTCCTTCCGAGTGTCCCCGGCGGCCGGCCCGGCCATCGGTGCGAACGTCCTGGGCGCCGTGCTGGGCGGTTGGATCGAATATGCCACGATGATCACAGGCATCCGTTCGATGGCGCTGCTGGCGCTAGGGTTTTACTTGGCCTCACTGATCGCGCTCGTGATTGTCGTAAGGCGTAGGAGCATCCAAGGTCTGTGACCGCGTCGTGCGGCGGATCGGCATGGGCTCGTGCAGGGCCCAGGGCACTATCCGGCMAGATGGAAGCGATCMTTGATGATGTGAAAAAAATGCTGCAGGAGCATGATGATATTGACACGAATCAAACACTGATCGTGAATTTCAACGAATTTGCCTCTTCGTCACTGGACTTTTTTATCTATACATTCACCAAAACAACCAACTGGATACGGTTTCACGAGGTGAAGCAGGATGTGTTGTTGAAGGTCATCGGGATTGTTGAATCGCATGGTGCTGAATGTGCATTTCCAACTTCGACGGTACATATCCCGGACCGGAATATCGGTGGAGCAGTAATCAGCAGTAAAGAACACTCCCTCGCACCGTATGGAGGTCAAAAGTGAGTCCCTATCGCTGAGGCAGATATTTTCTTCAGGGTTGCTTCCCTGTTTGTCATTGGGCTTGCTTCAAAGAATAGTCCCTGTAACCTACACATCTATGGAACTCCAGTTCACAAAAATGCATGGTCTCGGCAATGATTTTGTTGTCATAGATAGTTTTGCACAAGAGATTCAGTTGACTACCGAACAAGTGCGGTTTATTGCAGATCGTCATTTTGGCATCGGTTGTGATCAGCTATTGTTGCTTGCGCCTTCTGATAAAGAGGGTGTAGATGTGCGATATATGATCTATAACTCAGATGGCGGTGAAGTATCTCAGTGTGGTAATGGCGCAAGATGTGCTGCTGCCTATTTGCGTGAGTATGGCTTGGTCAGTGGGGATGATATAAAGGCTGAAACGCGTGATGGCGTCATTACCATGACACTGCAGGAAGGTGGCCAGGTCAGGGTCAATATGGGTATCCCCAAACTGGCACCTGCTGATGTCCCCATAGAGTCACAGGATGCTGCTGCTCAGTATCAATTGAGCCTGTCCGGCATGTCTGATATAAAAATTACTTTTAGTGCAGTCTCTATGGGCAATCCTCATGCTGTGATTGTGGTGGACAATGTGGCAACTGCACCCGTATCGATGATGGGACCAGAAATACAAAAACAGACGTTTTTCCCGGAGGGGGTGAATGTGGGATTTATGCAAATTATTGATAGTAGCCATATCAAACTACGTGTTTTTGAACGTGGTGCAGGCGAAACATTGGCCTGTGGGAGTGGTGCTTGTGCGGCCGTCGTGGCAGGATGTAGCAATTCCAGCCTGAATCAGGAAGTTGATGTTGAATTGCCAGGGGGGCATCTTCAGATCAGCTGGGAGGGGGATGGTGAACCTGTGTGGATGACAGGACCAGCCACTTTTGTTTATGGGGGACAAATATCGTTATGACGATAGACAAAGACACGAATCATGGAAAAGACCTAAATCATGGAAAAGACCAGGGCCAGGAAAAAGACTCGGCACAGAATCAGGTCACACCTTTAATTTCAGCAAAGGATATTGCAGATTTTTTATGGAAAAACACGGAATTTTTTAATGACCATCCTGAACTCCTCGGTGAATTATCGATACCCCACACAAATGGTGATGTGGTCTCTCTGGTTGAAAGACAGGTTAAGGTATTAAGAGAGCAAAACAGGCGAACCAGCAAACAATTGCATGAGTTGATTGAGATTGCACGTCAGAATGAAGAGCTGGCCAGGAAAATGCACCAGTTAGGGTTGACGCTAATGGATGCAACAGATCCCAAGGATATTTTTGTGACTTTGTACGATAATCTGACCAAAAATTTTCATGCAGACTGTGTTACTGTTCGATTGTTTGGTGATCCGGCCTTTATTGATACCTATGCAGGTGAAGAATTTGCCGGTAAGGATACTAAGGAAGAATCGTTATTCAAAACAATCATAGAAAGCAAGCAAGCAATGTGCGGCCGGATGAAACACCAACAGCAAGCATTTCTATTTGGTAGTGAGGCTGACGAAATTACCTCCTCTGTCATGGTGCCATTAATGGGTTCTAATTGGAGCGGGATAATGGCAATTGGCAGTTTCAATCCTGATCGTTTTCAACCGGGCATGGGTGTGGAACTGTTGGCAAATATGGCGGAGGTTCTGAGTTTTATTTTAAAACCATGGATAGCCGAAACTTGAAACTGGCCTTGAATTTTGTTTGGCTCAGGTCTGAATCCAAGCAGGCCTGAATCTAGAATGAATAGTTGTGATTAGTTCCTGGGTGATAGTTCATTCCTCTTTGAACTTGATGACTGATTAACCGCTGATGAACAAGCAAGAAGCTTTAAGAATCCATCAGTTTTTGGGAACCCTGCAACATCTGTCTATACACACCCAAAAAGCTTACCAACGTGACCTTGTCGTATTACTTGAATTTGCAGATGCGCATGATGTTCAGAAATGGAATGAGTTGGATGGCCGCCAAATCCGTAGCTTTGTGGCCTGGCGGCATAGACAGGGCATCGGGGGTCGATCCCTGCAACGTAATTTGTCAGCAGCGCGCGCATTCTATCGTTATTTGATGGGTGAAGGTGTTGCAAGACATAATCCGGCGGAAGGTGTGCAGGCACCCAAGTCTCCCAGAAAATTACCTAAACTCCTTGATGTGGATCAAGCTGCCCAGTTGCTTGAAATAGATGATAGAGGCCCATTGGCAATTCGTGATAAGGCAATCCTGGAATTAATGTATTCCTCCGGCTTACGTCTTTCAGAATTAGTCATGCTGGATCTGGACAGCCTGGATTTAGCTGATGCAGTCGTGACGGTGACAGGAAAGGGTAAAAAAACACGCAGTGTTCCTGTCGGTAGATACGCAAGAGAAGCGATTAAACAGTGGTTAAAGATACGTGGCGGCATAGCAAACAATGAGGAAATGGCTGTATTTGTCAGCCAGCGGGGTAAACGTATTAGTCGTCGTTCTATACAACAGCGTTTGAAACAATGGGCGATGAAACAGGGATTAACGAATCATGTGAATCCACATATGTTGAGACATTCGTTTGCCAGCCATTTACTGGAATCCAGTGGAGATTTACGAGCTGTTCAGGAATTGCTTGGTCACGCAGATATTAGTACCACACAAGTATATACACACCTTGATTTTCAACATCTCGCAAATGTTTACGACAATGCGCATCCGCGTGCCCATAAGAAGAAATAATAAGGAAATAAACACCAGAATTAATAGCGGTGCCTAAATGTTGATATTTACCGTATCAGCCCCCATTTCTAGTAAACTGAGCATTCTTTAGTAGAATGCGCCTTTCAGGTTAAATCACGGTCAAATCAGGACTGAGTCAGGAGAATTTATTTGGAGCAATTTAAAGGAACAACCATTCTATCGATCCGCAGAAAAGATAGTGTGGTGATAGGGGGTGATGGGCAGGTATCAATGGGCGATACTGTCATGAAAGGTAATGCAAGTAAGGTCAGGCGACTATATCACGATAAAGTCATTGCCGGATTTGCAGGTGGGACGGCCGATGCCTTTACACTGTTTGAGCGATTTGAAGCCAAACTTGAAAGACATCAGGGACATTTATTGAAGTCAGCCGTTGAACTCGCCAAAGACTGGCGCACGGATAAAATGTTACGCAATCTGGAAGCCATGCTTTGCGTGGCGGATAAAAACTTTTCTTTGATCATTTCAGGGAATGGCGATGTGATTGACCCGGAGAACAATATTATGGCCATAGGTTCCGGCGGGGCTTATGCCAAGGCCGCTGCAATGGCATTAATGGAAAATACGGAATTAGATGCGCGGGATATTGTTGTGCAAGGACTGAATATCGCAGCCGATATTTGTATTTACACGAATCATACACAAACGATAGAAGAACTTTCAATCAAAGAAGCTGAATGATATTTTTGCATGAAAGCAAAAGTACACCTGACCAGGATGTCAGGTCAACATCAGGAACTTTAAGTTTTTGTGTCTTGTCACTTTGTCGAGCCAGGCTCAACTGGAGAGGGTGGCCCGTGCAAAGCTCTTTGAATAATTAAAACAAAAGGGTTTATATAAGCAGATGAGTCAATTTACACCAAAAGCCATTGTTGACGAACTAAACAAACATATTATTGGACAGGAGGATGCCAAACGTGCAGTTGCTATTGCATTACGAAATCGCTGGCGTCGAATGCAGGTTGATGAAGAATTACGTAATGAGATTACCCCAAAAAATATTTTGATGATCGGGCCGACGGGCGTGGGTAAAACAGAGATCGCAAGAAGATTAGCAAAACTGGCCGATGCCCCCTTCATAAAAATTGAGGCAACCAAATTTACCGAAGTTGGTTATGTGGGAAGAGATGTCGAATCAATTGTGCGTGACCTGGCTGATATTTCAGTAAAAATGACAAGAGAACATGAAGTGAAAAAAATCCAGGAGCACGCAGAAGCCGCAGCAGAAAACAGAGTGCTGGATATTCTTTTACCACAACCGCGTAAATTTGCCAATGAGCCAGCCGATGTGGATGAAAATACCGGTAATGCAACCAGAGAAAAATTTCGTGGCATGTTGCGTGAAGGAAAGCTCGATGACAAGGTAATAGAAGTGGAACTTAAAATGGCATCCATCGGTGTTGAGATCATGGCGCCTCCGGGGATGGAAGAAATGACCAGTCAACTGCAGAGCATGTTTCAGAACATATCTGGAGGTAAGAAGAGTATGCGGGAGTTACGTATTAGAGATGCATTGAAACTCCTGAGCGAAGAAGAAGCCGCCAAGCTGATCAATGAAGATGATATCAAGGCGATTTCTATTGAAAACGTTGAGCAGAATGGTCTGGTTTTTCTTGATGAAATTGACAAGGTTACCCGCCGTTCAGAAACAAGTGGCCCGGATGTTTCTCGCGAAGGTGTTCAACGTGATTTATTACCACTGGTTGAAGGGTGTACGGTATCGACTAAATACGGAATGGTAAAAACTGATCATATTCTTTTTATTGCATCAGGTGCTTTCCATTTATCCAAGCCGTCAGACTTGATCCCCGAGCTACAGGGGCGTTTCCCCATCAGGGTAGAGTTAAATGCACTCAGTGTGGATGACTTTACGCGCATACTCACAGAACCGGATGCGTCACTAACAGAGCAATATTCTGCGTTGATGAAAACGGAAGGTGTTGACCTCTCGTTCACCGATGAGGGGATTAAAAGAGTTGCCGAAATTGCCTGGCAAGTCAACGAATCAACCGAGAATATAGGTGCACGTCGTCTGTATACTGTGATGGAAAGATTGCTTGATACATTATCCTACGAAGCTACTGAACTAAAAGGGGCCTCGATTATGGTTGATTTAGACTATGTGAATGATCATCTAGATGCACTGGCACAGGATGAAGATTTATCGAGGTATATATTGTGACATCAATCAAATGATGAGGATTTGCCCAGATAGTTAAACCAGGGACATAAACATGGATAAAGAATCACCACAGCCCGTATCAATTAAACTGCATCAAAAATCCAGAATCCTAGAAATAAGTTTTAGTGATGGTCAGAATTTTGATTTGTCCTGTGAATTGCTCAGGGTTTATTCACCCTCGGCTGAAGTAAAGGGTCATGGCCCAGGACAATCTGTGTTACAAACAGGCAAGGAAAATGTTTCTATCGAAAAGGTTGAGCCTGTTGGACATTATGCTGTCAAACTAATCTTCAACGATGGACATAATACGGGTCTGTACTCATGGGCTTATCTCTACAATCTGGGCGAGAATAAGGATGAACTATGGAAAGATTACTTACAGGGACTTGAAGACGCCGGTTATCAACGTCAGGAAATTCCAGATTAGGTTTATACCCATGATACTTGGAAATACAATATTCATAGCACGCCCGTTTGCATCCATGGCGGCGTTGCTCCTCTTTGCAGGGGGCGGCCATGCGGCATCGCCGCGCCTTGCCCTGAATGTAAAAGGACACACTCAGAACATTACATTTCCAAATATCATGGGTATAGATTAAAAATTCACCAAAAAATAAAATGAACAGTAAATCCACAGACTTTGGGTATCAAAAGGTCGCACCAGAAGATAAAACCAGACGTGTATCAGAGGTCTTTCGTTCTGTCGCTGCTAATTATGATTTAATGAACGACTTAATGTCATTTGGCGCACATAGATTTTGGAAGAGACAGGCTGTTCACTTGTCGGGGATCAAAAAGGGTCAGTCAGTGCTTGATGTGGCAGGTGGCACAGGAGATCTGTCAATATTATTCCATCAGCGCGTAGGCAAGGAGGGAAGTGTGCTGGTGACTGACATCAACAGCGCCATGTTGCAGGAAGGTCGGAATAAATTGATCGATGAAGGGATTGTCTCCGGTATTGATTATGTGCAGGCAAATGCAGAAGTATTGCCATTTGCAAATAACAGTTTTGATTGCGTCAGTATTGCATTTGGATTACGTAATGTGACCGATAAGCAGAAGGCCATCAGTTCCATGTTTGAGAAGCTTCGTTATGGTGGCTGTCTGATCATTCTAGAATTTTCCAAAGTTGAATTATCAGCGCTGAGGCGTCTATATGACGCATTTTCATTTAATGTGCTTCCAAAGATTGGCAAGTTTGTTGCGAAGGATGAAGCGAGTTATCAATATCTTGTTGAGTCAATTCGTATGCATCCTGATCAGGGCACCCTGAAAGGTATGTTGGAGACAGCAGGATTTTCCAGCGTTGAATATTTCAATCTAGCGGGCGGTATCGTCGCAATACATAGGGCCTACAAGCTTTGATTGAGAAAACGAAGTCAGGAGATCGCCAACACCTTTTGCTTGATAGCTTAGAGAAAATGGTGAATAAAGTGTTATCCCTGGACGAAGAAACAGTGACGTTATTAGCAACATTGGCCGGGAACGTTATTGAGATCGATGTCCTAGATACAGAATTTAGGATGTTTATTCTACCATCTGGGAAGGGGGTCACATTAGAGACAGATTATGAGGGAAAGGCAGATGTGGCAATCAAAGGAACACCTTCGGCATTGTTAGGGATGATCTCTGCCGAGAAAATTGGTGCGGGTGATGTCGAAATAAATGGCAATGTTGGATTGGCGAAAAAGTTTCAGTCTATTTTAAGGGATGTGGAAATTGACTGGGAGGAATACCTGTCACAATTTGTAGGGGATATCGCTGCTCATAAAATAGGTAATTTCCTTAGACGAGTGAGTCGGTTTGCAAAAGAGTCTGGTAAGACCATTGGAATGGATATCAGTGAATATCTTCGTTATGAAAAAGAAGCCTTGCTGGATAAATCAGAGGTCGATGAATTTAATCAAGCTGTAGACAATATTCGTGATGATGTTGAACGATTACAAAAACGACTGGAACGACTGGAAAAAGAGAACTCATGAAACTGGGTGAAATATCGCGATTAATTACTATCCAGAAAACGCTAATTCGTTACGGGCTGGACGAAATTGTCCTCGCCTCAAGCGGTTCGCGCCCAGTAAGAATATTGTTCTACCTCTTTCCATGGAACTGGTTTGGTAGAAAGCGGGGACCAAGAGCTGAGCGATTAAGGTGTGCGCTGGAAGACCTTGGGCCAATATTTATTAAGCTCGGGCAGATACTGTCAACGCGCCGTGATTTTTTGCCAGAAGATATTTCACAGGAATTTTCAAAGCTTCAGGACAAGGTTCCTCCTTTCCCCGGTAAGGAAGCAAGACGCATTATCGAGGATGCGTTTGAGAAGAAGATTGACGAAATATTTCTGGAGTTTGATGAAACACCTTTGGCATCTGCCTCTATCGCCCAGGTACATGCCGCAAAGATGAAAGATGGTCGGGAAATGATCATCAAGGTGGTCAGACCGGATGTTGAACGCTATACAGAAGATGGCAGGCGCTTAGGCCCGGTAAATGTTATCGCAGAGTTTGAGAAGACATTATTAGGTGAACTGGACCTGATGCGTGAAGCCGCCAATGCCTCACAACTACGTCGGAATTTTGCTGATTCAGATAAGTTATATGTTCCAGAAGTTTGCTGGGATTTAACACATAAAAATGTCATGGTCATGGAGCGCATATCAGGCATTGCTGTCAATGATATTGAATCGCTAAAGGCAGCCGGAGTCGACCTGAAGTGGTTGGCAGAAGCAGGGATTGAAATATTCTTCACCGAAGTCTTACGCGATAGTTTTTTCCATGCTGATATGCACCCGGGCAATATATTTGTCTCACGTCCGGAACCTGGCAAGCCGGCAAAAATCATGTTGGTGGACTTTGGCATTATGAGTTCACTTAGTGAATTTGACCAAAGGTATCTTGCTGAAAATTTTATGGCCTTTCTTGATCATGATTATCAGCGAGTTGCTGAACTACACGTCGAATCCGGATGGGTGCCTGCCGGGACACGCATTGATGAATTTGAATTCGCAATCAGGACGGTATGTGAACCCTTGTTTGATAGGTCATTGACAGAAATATCATTTGGAACGATGTTGTTACGTCTGTTTCAGACGGCCAGACAATTCGGTATGGTGATCATGCCGCAGTTGTTACTGTTACAAAAGACTCTAGTGAACATTGAAGGTCTGGGGAGACAACTCTATCCAGAACTGGATATTTGGAAAACTGCCAGGCCTTTGTTTGAGTACTGGATGCATGATCGCATCGGTGTACGTGGTTTGGCAAAAGGGTTAAAGCAAAATTTACCGAGATGGCTTGATCGTTTACCGGACTTACCAAATAAAACTATCGACATAATCGAACGCCTTCGTGATGGCAAGATCCAGGTGGAATTAAAGGCGCCTGAATTAGAGAAAATCAGGACTGAGATAAGGCAGAGTAATAAACGCTCAGTACTGGCAACTATTGGATCTGCATTCATCATTTGTGCGGCAGTGATATTTGGTTTGGACGGGTACTCACCTGCCATGGTTGGTGGTGTTCCCTATCTGACCTGGCTATTTGGTGGAGTAGGGTTGCTGCTGCTGTTATTTTCTATGAGTGAATAATTCGTTAATTCTTTTAAGGACATGGGCTGCAGTTATTCCCGCCATTCCCTGTTCTGACTGCGGGGGCGGAGGCTGCAAGCAGTGCATGTATTTAGAATGAGTCAGGGGCGGAGTTAGACCAAACAGTCCTATCGAGGGGACGCTCAATGAAGCTGCCATATTCAGGAGGCCTGTATCATTGCCGACGAACAAGCGGCTCTTTGCAATTAAGGCAGCAATGTGATCAATAGGCAGCTCGATGGCCTGATGTACTTTAGTAGAAGCCTCTGTTGCCTTGTTGGTAATATAGTCAGCCATGCCTTGTTCGGTACTTCCTCCAGCAAGGAAAATGCTGCAATCATGGGTCTGGCGTAATGTGATGATGAGTTCGGCAAAGCGTTCCTCCCCCCACTGTTTGACAGGCTCGCTACTACCAATGCCGATTACGATCCAAGGTTTCTTGACGTTCGCAAAGTGCTTGTCAATCTTTTCGGTTGTTTCGGACGCAAGCAGCAGAACTGGTTCAGATTCAATTTTAGGCACCGTATACTTTTCGAGCAGTAAGTTACTGACTTCGATGGGATGAAGTTTCAGCTGGGGTTCATCTATATGGATAGGATCGCTTAATAAAAGATGCTGAATTCCTTGTCCATAACCACGCCGGATTGGTATGCCAGCAAAAAAGGAGGCCCATGCATAGCGGTGGCTATCATGTAATATCCAGACGGTCATGAAGGCATGTTGGCGTAATTCAGTGACAAGTCGAAAAAACCCGGAAACTCCATCGTGTTTGCCAGGATTGCGTTCCAGCCAAAGGATTTGATCAACGTAGGGATCTCCCGACAAAAGTCTATCGGCTTTTGAACGTGGTTTGGTCAGGATACTGACTTTCCCCGTATGGCTAATGGCAGCGATGCTATGAATATGTGGCAGATGCCAGATCATATCGCCGATGCCTGGCAATGGCTGAATAATCAGAGTTTGATCATTGTTTTTGGGTGTAACGTGGAATAACAGACTCAGTAAATTGAAAAAAGGGGCAAACAGTTGAATCATCAAACAGGCAGTCTTTCTGTTAAAGGTATTCTGTGTTTTTACAGGCACTGGTGTTTACATTACAATCTGGTCAGTCTATGTCAAGTTTATGTTCGGGTTAAAGCTGAGTGCTAGCAAGTTTCAGATATCATTGCATTCGACGAGATATTTCCAACTTTTCCATGCTAAAGCATCGTGATTTTGTTGGTATGTTAGTGACAATGCATCAGTCTGGAACCCATTGGGTCAAGCATATTCTGACGTCGGCTATTTACCATGAAGAAGGCTTCGAGCAGCCAAAGTCTATATATGATGAGGATCGTTTTATCGGTAATCCAAAATCCCATCGTGGGAGGCCGGGAGTTCCATCGATTACCGCTTCCCATTCGATCCCCCACATACTACTGGGTTCTCAATTATTACACCGAATGGTGACTTTTCCGAGGTACGTCATCTTGGTCAGGGATATTCGTGCTTGCCTGGTATCAAATTACGAAAAATGGGAGCCTTCCTGTAGCTTTTCAGAATATCTGCATGGCGACGTCAGAGGGAAACGTTTCAATAGTGACATCTGGTGGTGCATCCGCTTTTACAATGCCTGGGGACGAGTTCTCGAAAATGTTCCAGATAAAGCGACACTCATCAGGTATGAGTGCATGAAGGAAGACACCTACGCTGAATTCAGCAAGCTGGTTGATTTTATGGGGCTGAAGATAAGTCGTGAAAGCATTGAGTTTGCCATTCGCTTTTCGGATAAGGAAGCCATGGCGAAACGCCAGAACCCCGATGATCTACAGGTGGTACGTAAAGACAACCACCCTTCGGAAGAGTGGTTCTCTGAGGGGGATATGCAATTTTTCAGGGAGACCTGTCGGCGGTATCTGAAATATGACATGGGTTATACCTACTGAACGTTACATTCGGGGCACAGACAGCGTCTGAAACCTGCAAGTCCAAATAGTTGATCCTGAAATATTTACACATATGTTGGTATTTCAGGATCGACTATTTAGGGGTGAATAATCTACTAACA
>LKGT01000386.1_pt1 | contig 11902 bp, 11 predicted proteins | sample 503861 | NCBI WGS metagenome assembly LKGT01 (sample SAMN04113194, study PRJNA297058) | marine sediment metagenome | biome: marine benthic biome; feature: marine benthic feature; material: marine sediment; isolation source: sediment sample collected at the water-sediment interface from the South......
GCCGGACTTAGTAATATCACCACGTTTGGTGGCATCGATACCCCGTTTTCAGTCCACAAGGACATTAATTGATCTAGATCGCCGGCGTTTAGACTAGAACGGTACTGGATATTTAAGTCGATTATCGCAGCAGTATCAGCCTCTAGATTTGCCTCGTCCTGCGAGGAACAGCCAGCCACAAGCGTCATTCCTGCGAAGATATAAACCGCGAATTGAAGTAGGAATTTCTTATTCATAATTGGCCCTCACTTCGGCTCACCACCATTCGAGCCATCTGATTTCTGATCTGGCTCAGTGATAGCCCATAGGATCGTATGCCCGACGCTAAGAGTGGTCAAGAAACTGGATGTCCGCTTTCATCAATAGCGGCCGTTCAGATGACTGAAAATTCATCAAAATGAATGTCTGCTTTCGGCCAATAGCGGACTTCATTTGCAACAAGAGAATGGTGTTGTGAGACTCAACAAGTCGATCATTCTGCCCCCTTATCAACTGACGCGCTGACTAGAGCGTTCATAATCTCTTGGTTCTCTCGAATGATGGCCTTAAGCATCAAGGCATAGAGCTTCGGAATCTCTTTCTCCATTGCTTGTTTTGGGCCTGTCCAAAAACTCCCTTCTATGACGACCCTGTCTTCAAGTTGAGATGATGCCAATTGCCCTCTGTTCTCATCGAAAACGGTGACGTTCAGTTCGTACCAAAATTCGCCGTTGACATACGCATTGAAGTTGAAATCCTGGATTTCGACCAGCAACGAACGGTTGGACGAAGCGGCACCAGTACCGAAACCCAATGCGTCCAGTTCCTGTACAAGATCCTCTTGCATTACGTCGGCGAGAGCCTTATCCGATTCGGTTGTGACGTCCCATGGGTTACCGAATCCCGCCCTATAATGGCCGATGTAGTTCGGGTCTTTGTTTCCTTCAGTCACGAAGGGCCGACGGTCCTCCACGTCCACCGCGACCCCGATGGCCTGCTGATGTCCGACCTTCTCCGCCTCATACGACAGGGCGATGGACTGTCCGGCAACACAACCTCCGAGCATGATTGCGCCTACTGCGAGGACTAGCGCCCTCTTCAGCATCATCAAGTATTTAACTAACCAGCTCCGCTGTTGCTTTTTCATGATCTCTGTCCTCAACGCGCTGTAATCTCCGGCCCCATATTGCGTCAATGTCGTGAATTGAATTCACTACCGTATTCCATTCGACAGCCCGGCGATCTTGGGTCCTTCGGGGAGTCTTCCGTGACTTCTCGGAGGAAGCGAGGACCCGTGGCTTTCCGTCCCCGTCTTTCGGCGGGTTTGGCTTTTCACCTTGCGTTGTGGGTTATTTATACCACTGTTGGTTAGAAAAGTCCTGATCCCTAGCCTAATCTGGCTTGTCCGTCTTCAAACAAATGGAACAGGGGTAGCGATTTTCTAATGGAGAGTTTTGTTCCTAATTTTCAGTTTACGCGGCGTGTCGTTGGTAATGCAAACGACGTTTCGCGATGGTCCTTTTCTTGATCCTCTCCCTGCTTGCCAGTATTGACTGCCCACGGCCGAAGTAGACATCGGCTGGCGTCAGGTTCTTCAGGCTTTCATGGTACCGCTGGTGGTTGTAGTGATCGACGAACGCCTCGATCTGTTTTTCAAGATCGCCGGGTAAGAAGTAGTGCTCCAGCAATATCCGGTTCTTTAGTGTCTGGTGCCAGCGTTCGATCTTGCCTTGCGTTTGCGGGTGGTACGGTGCGCCGCGGACATGGCTCATCTCGTTGTCTGTCATCCAGTCAGCGAGCTCGCCGGAGATATAACTCGAGCCATTGTCGGACAGCAACCTTGGCTTGCGAACGACATCGGCCTGGTCGCAGCCTGATGCCTGCAAAGCCAGTTCCAGCGTCTCGGTGACATCGCGGCTGGTCATGCCGGTACACAGCTTCCAGGCGATTACATAGCGAGAGAAGTCATCCAGTATCGTCGACAGATACATCCACCCCCAGCCAATGATCTTTAAGTACGTGAAGTCGGTCTGCCACATCTGATTGATGGCCGTTGTCTTGTCTTTGAACTCGCTGGCCGCCTTTATGACGATGAAGGCTGGGCTGGTGATCAGATCGTGGGCCTTGAGAAGCCGGTATACCGAGCTTTCCGAGACAAAATAGCTCTCGGTATCGGTAAAGGTCACCGCCAGCTCGCGCGGACTCAGTTCCGGTCGGTCCAGTGCCAAGGTGATTAACCGCTCCCGGACTGTATCGGGGATACGGTTCCAGATACGCGCTGGCAGTGGCGCTCTGTCCTGCAGGGCATCTGCTCCTTCAAGGCGAAAACGCTCGTACCAGCGATAGAAGGTTGTGCGAGCAATGCCGAGCAAACTCTGGAACTGCGGCTGCTCAAAAAAAGCAGACGTTCAACATGATGCAAAATCGATTAGTGCCGCGTCGAACTGGGCACCCAATGGGCACCTGCAGCGAATCGGCGGCTTTGTAATGAGGCCGGTTTCGGCGAGTGCCGCAAATAGCCGCGCACGCCTTGCAGTCGCCGTAGAGGAACTCCGTCCGAGGACGCTCTCCGAGGACGCTCTCCGACGACGCCCGACTCACGAGTCTGGCGACAGGCCCGAGAGCCGGCGGATGTCCTCGTAGCAGCGGTTCACGACCGCATCCAATTCCCCGATGCACGCGAAGGGCTCGCCGTAGCGCACGTACACCGTCTTCTCGTCCGGGTACTCGATGCCGACGGGCASGATCGTCACATCCTGATCCAGCGACAGCGCGCTCTCGAAGGTCTCTCGACGAAACGGCTGCATCTTTCGCGGTGCACGCGTTCCCTCCGGGAAGAAGACCAAGTGGCCCGATCGCTCTGCCTCGACCGCGAGGTAGCTCGACTCACCGATGATCCGTTTTCTCGCTTCCCGCAACAACTTCCGCCGCTCCGCCGACCCCTTTCCCTTCAGGACCTCTCGCTTGCGCAGGATTCTCCGCGCGCCGAGGCAGCCCATCATGAACACACCGATCTCACGGATGACGGGGGGAAGGTAGAGATCACGCATCACGTATCGAGCCGTCATGCGCTGGCTCCAGAGATTGATGCCGATGAGGAAACCGTCGTAGTTAAAGTTCTGTTTCGCCGCGATCAGGCACGGACCCTCGCGTGGGATGTTCTCCATCCCCTCGTAATTCAGGTCGAGCTTCCACCTCAGGTACCACTTCACCGGCAGGAACAGGGCCCCGCTCACCGCTGGCTGGAGGAACCGCTCGAGCCGTTCCATGGCAGACGATCGTTTCATCACGCGCAGCCCTACCCCGCCGCCGCCCCCTTTCGGGCGGGGGACCAAGCCGGCAAGGCCCGGGTTCCCAGTGTGTCTGCCTCGACGGAGAACGCAAATGCATCGAGTTGGGCCATGAGGTCCGTGAGTTCACCCTGCGAGAGGTGCCCGTCTACGGGCAGGTAGACGATTCGTTTGAAGATGTTCTCCACTCGAGACGCGACCCTCTCTCCATTGCGTATCGGGGAGAGGGTGCCGCCGCCTCGTGTGGCGTCAAAGCCCGCGCGCCGCAGGTGCGAGATGAGTTGCTCCGGTTGCTCGCAGAGTACGGGAAACAACCAGTGCGCATGTTTGTCGCCCTCGCCACCCAGCAAGGTCAGCGACGCAGGCAATGCTCGCCCAACGCGTGCCCCGGCGAGTGTACGCGCAAGCACACGCGAACCGCCGGGCCTCTCGAGGCGCCGTCGCATCAGCCCTAATTGAGCCGGCGCTGGTCGCCAGCGCAACGAGGCCCGGAGGTCACTGCCCCGAAAACTGCAGGTCACCGCGTTGATGGTCGCGTCGAAATCCATCCGAAGGGTGGTGCTCATTGCGGCGGCCGCTCCATACACACGAGGCACGGCGAGGACTCGCAATACGAGGTATTTGAGAAGCTTTCTCGCGAAGCTGAGGTTCGTGCGCTGCGGGTAGTCGGCATTAAGTCGACGCATGCGCGCGAGCAACTCGGGCTCGCGCACTATAGCGACGCCGCTTCCAAGCGCGGTTGCAGTTTTGAGGGCCCCAAAGCTGAAAAGACTGATGTCGGCGTCCGGATGCCCTCGCCAATCGTCGTGGGCGAAAGCTTGCGCGGCATCCTCGACGAAGATTAGACCGCGCTCGCTCGCCAGTGCGACCCCCTGACTGACATCGAATCGCGCCCCGAAGAGATGGGCSACGACGATGGCTCGCGTCYGCGGAGTGATCGCGGCCTGCAGCTGAGCCCAGCGSGGCGCCATSGTCTCTGGATCGAGGTCGACAGGCACCGGAAGCGCACCGCRTAGGCGTACAAGCTCGGCCATGTGCGGGATATTGAAGGCYGACATGAGCACTTCATCACCCGGCTTCAGCTCCATCGCTTGTAGCGCGAGGTCAAAGGCGSTCCGCACCGAGAAGCAGGCCATGCAGGCCTCCCTCGACGCTCCTCCAAAGACCGCTTCCGCGGCTGCGGCCGCGCTCGCCCCGTCCCGCGCCTCTCCGCAAAAGGCAAGGCCCGCGAGGAGGTCCGCGACGCCGATGTCCAAGCGCTTACGAGGGATGAGTTTCAAGGGAGACTCATCCTCTCACTGGCCTCATGAACGATGCCACGAAGGGCTCAAAACGGCCGCCAGTCTGAAATTTTTGGTTATCGACAGTATCAGGATTGTGTAGGTCACGGTTCGTCTCTTTGATTTTCATCCTTCAACCACAGGCGAGCATATAACCAGCAAAGCCCACCCTCGATCGCGATCTTCCTGGGTATCATCCCAAACCATCACCTCGCCCTCGGSGTSKAGCAGCGCCAGATTGGTCACCGCGTAGTCGGTTGCCAGGGCGACGAAGCGCGGCAGCTCGCGCAGACCGCCCACACGCGGGCCCTCGCCGGGATCGGCCGGACAGCCGGGCAACTCCACCAGCTCGCCGGGGTCAGACTCGGACGGGCTGTCACCGCAGCCCGTCGCCGCGCACAAGGAGATCCGCGACGCTATCGCGTCGATGCCCGCGGGGGACCGCCCCGGCTTGCTGCAAACAGAGGGGTTGGTGGAGGAGCTGCGCGCGATCAAAGACGAAAAAGAGCGAGCGGCGCTGGAACGGGCCGTGAAGCTGGGGGATGAGGCGTTTCAGAGTGCGACCGCGGTGATGGAGCCGGAGTGGACGGAGCGACGCCTGGCTTGGGAGCCTCTAGGTCTTCGATATGGCAGAAACCCTTTCTGAGGAGGCTCTTCCTTTGCCATTCGTTACCGAAAGCACCGATGACTACTCCAAACACGATAGAGCGTATCAAACCTACGCTTACTCTTAGAGCCTCATTCTCAATCAGTGGGGGGTGTTCAAGGATAGGGATGAATGCCATCAATCCATACAAGGAAGGGTTTGCGTCTTTTTCCATCCCGTAGATCAAGTTACTAAGGAACACATACAGGAAGAAGAACAAGATACTGCGCACAAACATGCCTTTATATCCTAACCATATCCACACGAGCAACAGGCCAGGAAAAGAAAAGCCGTTACCCTCGCTGCTCCGATCGATTCAATGGCCTCGTTTTTTTCATCGGTGGGGCCCGAAAAGGCGTGTCGCGCTTATGCCGCCGCCACGCCCGCCGAACTCTCCGCCGCCAGGATGTCGGCTAGTTCCTGCAGGTTCTTGGTGGTGTAGGTGGGGTCGATGCCGATCGGCAGCTTCGGATCGCGGGCCCGGTTGGTCCAGGCCACCTGCAGCCCCTGGCGCACCGCGCCAATCGCCTCCCACTGATGGCCGGTGACCCAGAGAATATCCTCCTTGGCGCAGCCGGCCCGCTCGACGCCCAACTGGTAAACCTTCGGCGACGGCTTGAAAGCCTGCGCCTCCTCGCCGGAGCTGATGATCTCGTCGATATAGGGCAGGGTGCCGGCGAACTCCGAATGGTCGGTGATCATCTGCTTCGTCGGGTTGGCGACGATCTTGATGGTCAGGCCCTGGCCCTTAAGGTCCTTCAGCGCGCCGACCACGTCCGGATAGGCGCGGAGTTTGTGGTACTGGCCGTTGATTTCCTTGATCTCGGCGTCGGTGAGCTTGACGTTATGGAAATCGAGCGCCCAGCGCAGGCAGGCCTCGTTCAGGCCCGGGTGCGGCACGAAGTTGTCGCTGAGCGTCAGATGGAACATCGCCCACTTTTGCTGGAACCGCCAGCTCACGGAAATGTCGTGGGCAGTGTGGGATTCATACACGTAGGGCTCGATCACGTCGGCGATGGAGTAGTTGTCGACCAGCGTTCCCCAAGTGTCGAAGAGAAGGGTCTTTGGCATTGTTTCCTCCCTGATGGTGAAATAGGGGGCAGTTTACATTAATAATTAGGGGGACAGTGTGCTTAATTCGTGAAGCGTTCGGACTTGGAGTGGGGATGAGCCTGAGCAGGAAGGATTTAAGTAAACTGTTGTCTAATTGCGTGTGATAGCTCTCTCCGAGTTTTGTTTGTCCGGACCGGGTTCATGGGTGTCTCCGAGGTCGGCGATTATCTGAGCCACGTCCAGATGTCATCTGGGGAATATTGGATACTACCAAGTTCTGACGGCCTTCGAAGCCAGTCGGGCGTTTTCTTACGCCGGTAAACCACGAATAAGGCGAAGGCGCCCGGTGAAATGACGGCGATCCAGGGGTCGCGCAGCACTAGGTAGGTCAAAAACGCCACCGGTCCGATCAACAGGAACAGGCGTTCGCCAGTCGACAATTCGCCCCGGAAATGGCCATAGAGCGCCGCCCCCAACATATAGCTGCTGAGCAGCATCAGCACCGAGGCGATCCAGGTTTCAATCTCGATATTCGGGAAATTGAGAATGTTCGGGAAGGCGACGAACATGAAGGGTAGCAGAAGTCCGACGCCGCCAAGCCTCAAGCACTCCCATGCGGTGCTCATGAAGCCGGCCCCTGATATTCGTACCGCCGTCAGCACGCCGACCGCGACCGGCGGCGTCAGGCTCGAGTAAACCGCGAAGTAGAATCCGAAGAAATGGGCCGCCAGCGGCGGCATGCCGAGGTCGATAAGGGACGGGATGACCACGATCGCGATCAGTGAATAGGCCGCCGGTGTCGGCAGCCCCATGCCGATGAAAAGGGAGATGATCATGCCGAGGACGAGTCCGATGGCGAGGCTGTCTCCCGAGGTTTCGATCATCAGCCGGCCGAGCCGGATGCCGAGCCCCGTGGTGATCAGCATCTGCACGGCGATGCCGATGGCTGTGAGGATCAGCGCCAGTTTGGTCGCCGCGGCCACGCCCTGCACCAGTCCGGCGAGCAGCTCGCGCGGATTCGGCCGGTACTGTCGCGGCCGGATAAAGGAGGTCGCCAGGAGAAGCGCGATGCCCCAGAAGCCTGCCTTGCCGCCCGAGTAATGCATGTAAAGCAGGACGATCAGCGCCCCGAAGGAGACGACAAAGGAGGGCAGGATCCACCGGATGCGCGGCCAGTCGACTTCCTCTATGTCGTAGGGGATCAAGGGCGAGGCCTGGATCATGGCGTAGAGCCCGACCCCGACGATACCGACATAGAGGATCGCCGGCAGGATCGCCGCGGTCACCACCTCGAAGTAGGAAATGCCCAGGATCACCGCCATCAGGAAGGCGCCGAGCCCCATGACCGGCGGCAGGAACTGGCTGCCATTGGAGGCCAGGCACTCGATGGCGCCGGCCTGCTCGCCGGTGAAGCCGCGGCGCTTCATGGTCGGAATCGTCATGCTGCCCGACAGCACGATGTTGGCGACCGCCTGGCCGGTCACCATGCCGATCAGCGAGCTCGCGACGATCGCAGAATAGGCGACGCCGCCGCGGAGCAGGCGCCCGATCGCCTTGCCGAACTCGGCGAACATGTCGATTACGCGGGTGCCGGTCAGCAGTCCGCCGTAGACAATCAGCAGGAAGATCGTGTCGGCCGACAGTGGAATGTATTTGTACAGGCCGCGCGGCCCACCCATCCCGGCAATGTAACTCATGACCTCGAAATTACGGAACTCGGGGCCGCCGAGGGCGCCGGGAAGTAGGTGGCCGAGCCAGAAGTAAATCGCACACAAGGCGCAGATCGAGGCCAGTACCCAGCCCCAGACAATCCACGTCAGCACAATGATCGGTATGATGATCATCAGGCCGATGATGAACTCATGGTCTTCGATAAAGGGCTGAGAGATTTCGAGATCGCCTGCGTAGACATAAAGATAGCCGCAGGCCGCGCCGACCGAGGCCGCGACGGCAGCGACGATCGCCAGCCATCGAAGCAGCCTTGCGCCGTCGTATAACAGCGTGCATCGCACGCTCCAGTCGATCGCGACGATAATCAGGACAAAGCCCAGATGGGTCGTATAGTGCTCCATCGCATTGTGGAGCGTGGTCCAGGTGGTGAGGGCCTGGTAGCCAACCATGACCACGGTGGCACAGGCCAGAAAGACTTGTAGTAGTTTCGTGAGGTTAGAGCTTTCCGCTCCGGTCATGGCAATGTTGCCCCCGAACCGGTCAGATTATATGAGCGAACCGCCGGCCGGGCTTTTCTCCCGGCCGGCGGCCGCGTCATTTTGAAACGGTTGCGTCGCTAAAAAAGCGACCTATTTTACCAACCCGAGTTCCTTGTACGCACGAAGGGCGCCGGGATGGAGCCTGTCCTTCATCCCCTCCACTGCGGACGCCAGCGTCTTGCCGTCCCACATTTTGCCCATCGCGTTCACCTTGGCAACGATCGGTCCCATCTTGACCCACAATTTGGCGAGTTCATAGGCCAGTTCTTCCGGAAAGTCCTTGTGGGCCGAAAGGAGAAGCCTGTCGCCGAAGGTCGTGAAGGCCTTGGTCTGGCCCGGAATCATGCCGGGTTTGTATTTGCGGACCTCGAAGATCGCTCCGGTTTTCTTGTTGTAGTCCCTGATCATGTTTTCCGGAATGTTGACGAAGTGGAACTTCCGCTTTGTGGCTCTGATCGTCTTGAACGGACCCGGCGTGATCACCTTGTCGAAGCTGGATGGCGAGAACAGCACCAGAGCGCCAACATCGGCACGGCCGTCGATCAGCGCCTGAATGTTGGCCCGCGGGCCAAGGGCACTGTAGCTTTTGAGCTTCTTCGTCAAACCCCAGCCGTCGAGCAGCATGCGGTGATGCATGCCCCACTCGTTCTGGGTAAGAAGGCCGGTGACGATGTTCTTGCCGACGAAGTCGTTCGGGTTCTGGATCGCATCATCAAACGTGACGAACACGTTTCCCGTTACGCCCATGATGCCGATGATCCTGTAGTTCTTAACCTCCTCCAGCGGCTTCTTGTAAAACGGCGCGAGACCGTTGGCGGCGGCCCATTCAACGACCGAACCGGACCCGAACACGGTGTTCTTCCACTTGTCCGGGCTCTTCGCCATAAAGCTGACGTTGTAATTGAAGCCGGGCGTCTCAATGGCGATCGGCCGCAACCAGGGATGGTTGTCCTTGGCGCGCGTCTGAAGCACCGCGAAAGCGTTATAGGGGCCCGATCCCTCGGGCGAGATCATGATGTTGACCTTGACCTCCTCGCGCGCTTCCGCGGGGGCTGTGGGCAGAGCAAAGCCGGCGAGCGCGACGGCCGCCAACCATACACAGGAATTTCGCGATTTATGTGTAAGCAATTTAGATCCTCCCTTTGATCCCTAATCTGAGATTTCCCAGATAACCTTCAAATCGACTCCGACAGTACCCAATTTTTACCGTCATTGGCATAATTTCACCTGCGCAGCCGTCTGACAGCCAGATTTTGGTGATTTGACCGTGTTCGGAAACCCATTCGGCCAATTTTCTCGTCATCCAGACGCACCTCTCCCATCAACCGACATGATTCCAGGCTCCCGTTCAGCATCGCGCTGGTCGCCTTGGCCGCAGATCATCCGATCAGGCTCAGGATTTCCCGAAACAGGTTTCTCGGCAAGGCAACCTCGGCCAATTGGAACGCGACGTACCGCCCGTGGCTGACCACCTTCGCGCCAATCTTGACCAGATTCTCCCGCAGTGTGGTTAAGAGTCTGGTTCGCGCAATGTCCGCTTCGGGTCATTAGCGGACATTAATCGCACCCGTCGTTTATGTCCGCTTTCGGGGGTAAAGCGGACGTAATTCAGGGTGTGGGTGAATGTCCGCTTCTAGCCATAACCGGACATTCCGATCCGGCCTCCGCTACATGGAGGCTACAGCCGTATCGGCTCTTCCCTCCATCGGTGTCCGGCCTAACTTAAAAAGCGGTATCGTTCGTGGGGGCAGGTCACCTGCGGGCCAGCCTGCCAGGAAAGTCTTCGTCGTCTGTCCCGGCGAAGTGGGCGTTGTGATGATTGGGCAACATGAACTCGATCATGGCAAAATTGGCAGCGTCCATCAGGTACGCCGTGTTCCCCGTCATGGAATAGGAGCGGAGCCTGTCCATGAGGCTCCCGATGGCGTCCACCTTGTTCGGGTAAGCGTCGGCGACGGGCCCGTACTTGTGGAAGCTGACCACCATGCGATCCCGCATCCCGCGGATGAACTCCTCGGATACCTCGGTATCCTCGATTTCGAGTTCCGCCATGGTCCTGCCGCGTGCCGTCCACGCCCTCCACCGATCGCCGTTGGCACATTTACAATAATGCTTGTTTGCCGGTCAAGCAAAAAGGCGGCGTCGAAACGGCCATGAAACGGCCTTCGTCGGTCCCAAATTAAATTCCGATGGACTGGCACCGGCGCCGGCGGTTTGTATCCGAGCGCACTGTGCGGCCTGAGCTGGTTGTAGTACCATCCCACCATGACCGCACTGAAATGGATTATCGCTACCCTAGTGGCRKTGCTCGCCYTCCCCGCCCATGCCGATGTTTCYGGCCCGGMGTGCGTAACGGACGGTGATACGCTGGTYGTGAATGGCAAGCGCCAACGGAMCCGCTGTGTCGGKGGRACCCGCGTCMGGTTGTTTGGGATCGACGCRCCGGARCTCAAGCAAARRTGCAAGCACMCSARCGGSAGGGACTTCCTTTGCGGKMGAGCCGCCGCCTCRTTCCTCCTTGAGCAYGTCAGGGGCCGCGCCGTCGAGTGCMRRGGCAATTCCGAGGACAGRTACGGGCGCTTGATTGCGATTTGCTTTGTCGATGGCAAGTTCCTCGGCACCGCCACCTCAGCCAATTGGAACGTGACCTACCCCGATACCGATTTGGTTCTCGAACAGCCGACTACCAGTGAGACCGCGTTCGTTCAGGTAAAGTCGAAGGCCGGTCAGGCCGTGCTTGACGATTATATCGGGAGGTTTCGCCGGAGCGGAACGTACGATCGGATGTTCTTCGTCTGTCACTCACCCGCAGGGACCCTATCCGTGGACGACACGGCTGGTGTCCATATCTGGGCTGGCGACCGGCTCGCCGATGCGGCTGCCAAAGCCGGGCTGTTCGATTGGCTTACCGAGCGCTCGGCGTGAACAGGAAAAAGGTTGGCTGAGCGTAAGTTGTTTTCGCACAAAGCGCGGCCTGGATTCGCCCGCAAGCTCGTGAGCAATCAAGACGTTCTTCGCCCACCACCTGTTGTTCAACAATCCCCTCCCCGATGTGATGGCTGGTTGGCCGCGGCCGTAAACGATGGTTTTGACCTAATGCACCTCCGCATCCCCAGGCCGCTCCTCTGACAGCAACTCCTCTATCGCTTTCACGATCCGCTTCCACACGGCCACGCCCTCCATATCGCCGGCCTCCATCAGTTCGTCGGCCCGCATGGCGGCTTCAATCGGTGCGTCGTCGCCGTACCGCCCTATCAGCAGGTGGGCGGCGCGGTAGGTGTCGATGTCGGAGGTCACTTGGCCTTACCGGCAACAGCGTTGATCATGGCGGCAAGGTGTTTCTGAACATCGCGGTCAAGGGTCTCTGCGCCATGGCAACGGCCGGGATGAAGACAGCGAGAATCGCTGCGACAAATTCGGATGTCATCGCACGCACGAGAGTCG
>LKGT01000390.1_pt1 | contig 11883 bp, 13 predicted proteins | sample 503861 | NCBI WGS metagenome assembly LKGT01 (sample SAMN04113194, study PRJNA297058) | marine sediment metagenome | biome: marine benthic biome; feature: marine benthic feature; material: marine sediment; isolation source: sediment sample collected at the water-sediment interface from the South......
GGGTCGGTGGGCTTTTAATGGGAACCGTAGCGGCTTTAATCGGCTGGTATGTCTGGGCTTTTATTACTTACATTATTGGCACAAAACTCCTACCCGAGCCTCAAACTTCCGCAGATCACGGCGAGCTTTTGCGCACAATCGGCTTTTCGAGTKCACCGGGTGTGATACGGATATTAGGAATTATTCCCGGGCTTTATKGKCTCGTTTCCATCGTTGCATCAGTKTGGATGTTAGYAGCGATGATTATTGCCGTTCGSCAGGCTCTCGATTACAACAGTACCTTGCGTGCCGTAGGCGTTTGTSTTATCGGATGGGTTATCCAGGCAATCTTTTTGGCACTCATGTTTTCGATTTTTGGCCGGGCTTGATAGTTTGATAAGACTGTTAGCCAGTTTCTGTAGATCATTAGGTATTGAGTGGTAGACAGATCCGTAGACTTACTTGTTAGGCCCTGAATGGTTGGTGAATAAGAGCAAGGAATTAACTGCAGTTCAAGCAAAAACGTAGGAGATAGAATTAATAACCGGTATTAAATGCCATGGCAAATCAATTTCAAGTTGAGCAAGTTGATCATATTGAACTATTTGTATCTGACCGTTATGAAGCAGCTAGATGGTATGAGAGAATACTCGGTATGCGAATAGTCAGTGAGTTTGAGCATTGGGCCGCCAATTCTCGAGGACCTCTAATGATCAGTACACCCAAAGGCAATACCAAACTCGCATTGTTTGAAGGCCAGCCTCAGGGAAAACGAAAGACGTCAGGTTATCATCTCGTGGCATTTCGAGTTAATGGTGAACAATTCCTGAGGTTTAGGGAAGTATTGTCAACGTTGAGACTGAAAGATGCGGAAGAAAATATAGTGACCAAAGAGAAGGTCTCCGATCATCAAGGAGCTTATTCGATCTATTTTTGTGATCCTTATGGTCATCGTCTAGAAATAACAACGTACGATTATCATGTGGTAAAAGCGCGGCTTGAGGCATAGAGAGACGGAGTCTCATATTGTCAAGGAGATCAAATATTATGAATCCTCGCGGAACCGCGGTTAAAGCTCTTGGAGAGATTGGACTTCGCGTTAACGATCTCGACAGCATGCAACAATTTTATGAAGAGGTCATTGGGTTAGAGGTGATGAAGCGGTTTCCGCAAACGGTATTCTTCCGAATTGCGGATGGGTATGGAGGTCACTCCCAGACTCTTGTACTGTTTGACCGCTCGGGTGAAGCGCGTGGTCCGAATATCACCCGAACAACGCCGCACGGAGTTAGCCAAGATCGTTCAACGTTGGATCACCTGGCATTTGAAATAGATTTGGATGCGTACGAAACTGAGAAGAAACGCTTGGAGGGACTCGGCCTTCCGGTTGAAAACACCGTATTTGAGTGGACCGGCTGGCGTTCGCTTTACATCAGCGATCCGGAAGGAAATACCGTCGAGTTTGTTTGTTTTGATCYGAAAGAATCATGACTTCACTTTCTGCGCTAACAAAGCCAAGTTTGAATCGCATGGTAAAGCGATCCATCTGGGCTTCCGGCAGAGGATAGGTACCATGAAATTCGATGGGGTTTTGTGTCGCGATCACAAAAAACATCTTATTAAGCTGCAGTATATTGCCATCAATACTGACTTGTGTCTCAGCCATTGCTTCAAGCAGTGCAGATTGTGTACGGGGTGATGCCCGATTTATCTCATCGGCAAGTAATATATKGGTAAAAACAGGTCCTTGATGRAAGTTGAARGTCTGYGTTGCCGGATCAAAGATTGAGACCCCGAGGATATCMGATGGTAAAAGATCGGGGGTAAACTGAATCCGATGGTATTGAAYATCRATAGATMTTGCCAGGGCTTTTGCRAGYGTCGTTTTGCCTGTGCCAGGYACGTCCTCCAATAATACGTGCCCACCRCTAAAAAATGCTGCGAGCWATTTACGTATTGCTCCCGATTGRCCTTTGATTACATTGCYAATATTGTCATATAGTTTCTGATAAATTTCTTTYCCGRTCATTTAATGCTCCCAAYAGTGCAATCYCAAGTACCTCAATATAATCAATTATGCCCTATAGGATACCTCTAAAAATACACTTTTATCGTGATTTAATATGCCATTCCTTATGAATTATCAACGGCACGATGTGCCATTCTCTATCTATTATTTAACGGTACAATGTGCCATTCCCTATGAATTATTAACGGTAGYRGCGYYGGCTCGACTCAGGACGAATATAGAACATATTCGGGTGATAATGTCTGGAGCTAATTTTCCAGATAAAGTCGAGTAAAAATCGGTCACGATACCTCGGTGCCGCTTGACGATAAAATTACTTTTTTTTGAGGTATCCTGTATTACAACTGATGGAGGTTGAATGCATGTTTAGAAAGAACGTAGAAACACAGGAACAGATCAATGAATTCATTGCCAATCGTTGGAGTGGCAGGGCCTACGATGAAAAACGGTCGGTAGCAAATAAAGATATCATTTCTCTTCTAGAAGCAGCAAGGTGGGCGCCATCCTGTTTTGGTGACGAACCATGGCGATATATTGTTTGTGACAAGACCAGTAATGAGGTTGCCTGGGGAAAGGCATTTTCGTGTTTGGTAGAAGGGAACCAATCCTGGGCTGCCAATGCCCCTGTGTTAATTCTTGCCCTGGCTAACACAATGTTCAGTAACAATAAAAAACCTAACCGTTGGTCTCAATATGACACTGGTGCTGCAAGTATGAGCTTGTGCTTACAAGCAACTTCTCTGGATTTGATGGTGCACCAAATGGGAGGATTTAGCGCTGAAAAAACGGCAGAGTTATTTTCGATTCCCGATCAGTTTACATCAATGGCAATAATGGCTGTGGGCTATCAATTACCAGAGGATGAAATTACAGAGGGAATGATGGAACGAGAATTTTTGGAGCGTCGAAGGAACTCGCTTGCCGAACAATTTTTTGACGGAGAATGGGGCAAACCTATTCGTTAATTTTCTTAAGCTGACGTCTGCCAGAGTGAATTTAATCAGAGYTTYTAAACTTGATAATTGAGCGTCTGTCTTTCTTGCTAGGRCGRCMTTTTGAYGRAGGGGACATGGCAGCCTCTGCTTTTAATTGTGAAGCAAGTAATTCCCTTTSTWTCATGCTCTCTGGRGATTCTTCATAGAGCAGAGAYGCGTCAGTAGCGGATTTTCTTGATTTTGCAATGGAAAGCACAGTGATAGCGTAGAGATATGGGCCTTTACGAATATTGAGCATATCACCTGGTTTAACTATTTTGGATGGCTTTGCGCGATCACCATTAATCATAACCTTGCCAGTTTTTAGTGCAGCAGTAGAAATGCTTCTTGTTTTGTAGAAACGTGTGCACCATAGCCACTTGTCGAGTCTTATAGGTGCAGTTTTTTCGTTATTTCTAGACATCGGTCTGTATAATTCCGATATTATTATATCGTAAAAGGATATGTGGGATGGCTGTAGATAATACTAGAAAATTCATCCAGCTTGGCATGGCAGTATTAACTGTTTCTGACACGCGGACAGAAAACGATGACAAGTCAGGTCAATTGCTCGTCAAAAGACTGGAAACTGCGGGGCATCGACTGATTGAAAAGCAAATTGTCCCTGATGACAAATTTCACATCAGGGCGGTTATTTCTAAATGGTGCATAAATAATGATATCCAGGTGATATTAACGACAGGGGGCACCGGTGTTACCGGGCGTGATGGTACACCAGAGGCAGTCGAAGTTCTGTTAGACAAGGTTATTGAGGGCTTTGGTGAGACCTTTCGTGCTATTTCATATCAACAAATTGGTACATCAACTATGCAATCGCGTGCAATCGCTGGTGTCGCAAATGGCAGGTATATTTTTTGTATTCCCGGTTCGTCAGGCGCTTGCGCGACTGCCTGGGATGAACTTATCAGCCATCAACTGGATTATCGGACCAGACCCTGTAATCTGGTTGAGTTAATGCCTAGGTTGCTCGAGAAATGACTTGTTTCAGTATGCTTGATTTACTGAGTATATTTGAAATAGATTAATACGGTACGCTTCAGTGGGTGATTGTTGTTGTCACTGATCATAAAATAAAAATCTTTCTTGTATTTTACAATACCCTCAAAGTTATCATTAAAATGGCCCTCTGAAGGTAAAAATATCGCAATGACTTTATCCTCAAGATGGTCGTTTTCGAGTTGAAGATGGTGTAATGCAATCTTGAACCCCGCAAAAACCCCACCAAGGGTGCGTTCTATTGCCAGTAGACTATTATCTTCTGTGATTGCAAGACCAGTCAGAGCACCATCAGGAAAATGAGCTGGAAAACTTCTGAACTTACCATCCAATGTATAAAAACCCAGATGCGCCTTATCATCTCCTTTCAATGAATACTCAGTTCCAATCATTAATCCATGCTGCTCATGAATTACAACAGATTCCAGTGATTTATTTTCACTTCTGTAATTGACTATATTTCCAAGTTTCTCAGGTATTTCTATCTGTTTTTCAATAAAACCTTCTCGATTGTATTGAATAACCCTGGGCTGACGTTCAAAGCTGACGATGTATTGGGTATCACCCGGAACGTGATTATCAGAATTAATCAATGTCAGGCCTTCACTGTCTGAATTTTTCCACCTGAGTTTTTTACCTTGATCATCATGTAAGGCGAATCCATTGATCAAAAGTAAATCATGAAGTTGTTCATCTTTAAATACAGGTCTGAAACCCAACAAATAGCCATTATCCGATAAGGCATGGAGCAAATTCTCATCTTTATCCCAGGCCAGGTCAGAAAGTTCTGATATCCTTAAACCATTGATGCTGATACTTGGAAGTTCTACAACGGCTTGTATTTGAATTAATTCATTACCTTTGTCATCTTTTATTGTGATCTTTGGGTGTTTAATTTTGGCAATAGATTCAGCATGTATACCTTGAGGACAGATACAGATGAGCAAATACAATATGAACAAAACTTGAGACGATGAGTCTGATTTCATAGCTTTAACATTAAACAAATTTTCGCGATAATAGAATACTCGAGATCTTCTTGATTCATCAGGATACAGTATCGGTATGAACCAGTATTCACAAGTATTTCAGTGCATCATTTGCAGCGCATTATTTTTTTTATCAGGGATAATTTCAACTGTAAATGCTGGCAACATGGTAGTCCCGGTACAGGTCGTTGATGCTATAAATATTGAGTTAGCTCCTAGTATATGGATTGCGGGGACTATCATCAGCCATCAAGATGCCAGAGTTTCTTCTGAAGTGGAGGGAAGAATCGAATTGCTGGTTGAAGTAGGTGATGAGATAAATGAAGGAGAGATCATCGCCAAAATTGATGACACAACAATTCGCATGCAGGTGGAAGAAGCACAAGCAGAAATTTTTCCAATTGAAGCCAAACTCAATTTTTTCAATCGTGAAACTGAAAGGCTGAATCAATTAGCGAAGCAAAATAACGCAGCAAAAAACAGACTGGATGAAGTGAAATCAGACAGGGATCAAATGCTCGGTGAACTCTTGATGAAGAAAACACGCCTGGCTCAGGCAAGAGATAAATTAAATAGAACAACAATCTTGGCTCCATTTAATGGTGTTGTTGCTGAACGATTTAAGGAAGCAGGGGAATGGGCAAAAATCGGTGATGAACTGGTTCGCTTAGTCAATACAGAGGCAACAGAAATTCAGGGAAGAATTCAGCAAGAGAGTGCCACATTTATCAAAAAGGGAGATTCGATTGAAGTCACTGATGGCCAGGCACAGACGATGGCGACGATCAGGACACTGGTCCCCGTCGGGGATGATGTTTCAAGACTGTATGAGATCCGTCTTGATTTTGACGAGGCAGCATGGATGGCAGGGCATGCGGTCCGCATAAAAGTGCCAACAGCAATTCCTCAAAATGTTCTGGTGGTACCGCGAGATGCATTGGTTATTAGGGAAAATACCATCAAGGTTTTTCGCATCCTTGAAAATAATACTGCAGAAGCCGTTTTTGTAAAGACGGGGATAGCAAATGATATGCTCATAGAAGTCACGGGGGATATCAATGTAGGTGACAAAATAGTTGTCCGGGGTAATGAAAGATTACTCCCACAGCAACAAGTCAATATTCAACAAGGCCATTAAGTCGTGAATCTAATCAGGTTAAGTCTGGCTAACCCCGTCGCTGTGGTTGTTGCCTTGTTATTGGCGACACTCTTTGGTGCGATTAGTCTTGACCGGCTTCCTGTGCAATTAATTCCCGAAATCCAGGAGCCTGAGATAACAATCAGGACAAGCTGGCGTGCGGCTGCACCCAATGAAGTAGAAACAGAGATTATAAGACCGCAGGAAGACGTCTTACGCGGTTTGCCAGGGATGACAAAATTACTGGCAAAGGCTCAAGATGGAAGAGGGGAAATCACTATCACATTTTCTGTTGATATGGATTTGCGCAGGGCATTGGTCGAAGTTATCAATCGCCTCAATCAAGTGCCCAGTTATCCCGATGATGTTGATGAGCCAATGATCAGTACCATTGGTGGGAATGCACGTGCAATTGCCTGGTTTATCATAAAACCAGCAGCGGGGAATGACAGGGATATTTCGAGTTATAAAAATTACATTGAAGAAGTTGTTCAAACCCGTTTCGAACGTGTCCCTGGCGTAGCACGTTCAGAGCTATATGGTGGCAGAGAACGTGAGATTAGAATCACATTTGATCCCTATAAAACTGCAAGTCTGGGTATTCAAATACCTGCTGCTGCAAATCTTATCGGTTCCGGAATGGATGTTTCCGGAGGCTTTGTTGATATAGGTAAGCGCAAATATAGTCTCAGATTTGCAGGGAAATTTCCTGCTGATGATTTACAAAGTTTGATTATGGATTGGCGGGATGGCCACCCGGTTTATTTACGAGACTTGGCAGTTATAGAGGAGCGTCTGGTAGATAGAGATAGTTTTGTCATTAACAATGGTGATCTGTCCATCGCGGTCAATGCACAAAGGGAAACTGGTGTAAACGTTTTACAGGTGATGGCAGGACTACAAGTGGCGATGCAGGAATTGGCAGAGGGTCCGTTGGCCAGGGCGAATCTTACGATTGATCAGGTTTATGATGAAACAACTTATATTGATCGTTCGATAGAAATGCTAAGCAGAAACCTGGGAATGGGAATTATTCTTGCCGTTATTGTACTTTGGTGGTTTTTAAGGCGTCTACGTACAACATTATTGGTCGCTATTTCTATTCCAGCGTGCTTACTAACCAGTCTTATCGTCCTGGAGATGACAGGAAGAACACTGAATGTCATCTCGCTCGCTGGTTTGGCCTTGGCTGTTGGCATGGTGCTCGATGCATCGATTGTCGTGCTTGAAAATATCGTTCGCTTACGGGAGCAAGGTAAGGACCCTGATGTTGCATCATTACTTGGTACCAGCCAGGTCTGGGGAGCCTTATTGGCCTCTACAGTGACAACTGTGGCTGTATTTCTCCCTATTGTGTTCCTCGGTGATGAAGCAGGGCAGTTATTTGCAGATTTGGCGGTTACCATCATCTCAGCGATATGCGTCTCACTTATTGTTGCAGTCACTGTGATCCCCGGTTTTGCAAAATATTTTATGGGGGACAAAAAAGTTATCGACCCTCACCATCACTGGTGGGTGAAAGCGGCCGATAGTGTGATGTTTTTGAGCAATGGGCCCGTAAGACGCGCATTCTGGATTGTCATACTGATTGCCTTACCCCTGACTCTCGCCTGGATGCTATTACCAAAGGCGGATTATTTGCCAGAGGGAAATCGTAATCTTGTTTTTGCTTATATATTACCGCCACCGGGGGCCAATATTGCTCAGATAGAAAACGAGATGGGTGATGTCATTGCCCAACGCATATCTCCCTACGTGAAGGGTGAGAAATATCCACAAGTAAAACATTATTTCTTTGTTGCATTTCCCCGAGGGGTTTTTATGGGAGTCAGAGCATCAATCCCCGAGGAAACCGAGGCATTGATCCCCGTACTTAATGATGTCATTCAGGGTTTCCCTGATACCATTGCCTTTGCCAAGCGTGCCTCCTTGTTCGGTGGTTTTGGTGATGGCAGATCCATAGATATGGATTTACATGGCCGCAATATTAGTGAATTAATGAAAGCCGCAGTCACCGGCTTTGCCCTGATACATCAGAAAATCCCTGGGGCAAGTATCAGGCCTTTCCCCGGGCTTGAGTTAGCTCAACCCGAACTGCGGCTCATCCCAAATGACAGACGAATTTCAGAGGCCGGGTGGGATCGGAATCAGGTAGCAGGAATCATTCGAGCATTGGGTGATGGATTGTATGTGGGTGATTATTTTGATGGAGAGGAAACACTGGATATTATTGTCCGTTCCAAGCCGTGGCAATCACCCGAAGAATTAGGAGGTATTCCTCTGGCCACACCTAATGCTGGTATTTTACCGCTAAGCGAATTGGTCAAGATTCAAAGGACATCAGGGCCGGAAGAGATCCGTCGCATAAACCGACGCCGTACAGTCACCTTGCAAATCACTCCTCCTGACAACCTGTCATTAGAAGAAACCTTGAGTATTTTGCGGACGGAAGTAGAACCAACTATGAGAGCCGCAATGCCAATTGATGGTGATATTGATTATACAGGCACAGCCGATAAACTTGAGTCGGCAATCACCAACATGAGAGGGAGTTTTATACTGGCAATATTTATCCTGTATTTGTTGATGAGTGCGCTTTTTCAATCATTCAAGGACAGTTTATTGGTGATACTATCTATTCCATTGGCGACAGTTGGCGGAGTGATTGCCTTAAAGTTGATTAATACCATACCCAGTAGCCTGTTTAATGTATCCTTGTTTCAGCCCATGGATCTGTTAACTATGATCGGATTTATTATCCTTCTGGGATTGGTTGTCAATAATGCCATTTTACTCGTGCATCAGGCGCGTTCAGGAGAACGAGAGGGAATGTCCAGAAGAGATGCCGTCGCACAGGCGGTCAACATAAGGTTGCGTCCGATCCTAATGACCACACTTACCAGTATATTTGGAATGTTGCCACTTTTGCTTATTCCTGGGCCCGGCGCTGAATTGTACCGAGGCCTGGCAGGCGTTATTGTCGGGGGTATGATGATAAGTACTGTTTTTACACTTTTATTATTGCCATGTATGCTTCGCATCGGTGAGGGCACGTATAACAGGTCCTTAGCTACAGGCTGATTGAATTTTATTGATGCTTTTTGAATCGTATTATTTATTGCAGACAGGATTTCTAGTTTTGAAAAAATGAATTTTCAATTGCCAATTATACTTCTTTTGAGTTGGCCTTTTTTGGCGATGCATGTGCATGCAACTACCTATGAGTTAAAAAATAGCACAGATTCCATTGTCGGTCAGCTAGATTCAGCTGTTGTGGGACGAGATACCACCCTGCTGGATGTCGCGAGAGAGTTTGGCTTCGGTTATCAGGATATCAAACTGCTTAATCCAACAATAGACACATGGATGCCAAACGATGGTGAACTCGTTCAATTACCCTCCAGATTTATACTGCCGAATGTACCGAGAAAAGGAATCGTTTTGAATATTCCTGAAATGCGTCTGTATTTTTATCCCCCTCACAAAAAAGGCGAACCTAATAAGGTGATTACCTATCCATTGGGTATCGGTAGACAGGGGTGGGATACACCCTATAAACAAACACATATTATTGGCAAGATAAAACACCCTGACTGGCGTCCGCCTAAATCCATAAGACAAGAACACGAAGAAGCAGGTGATCCCTTGCCGAAAGTTGTCAAGGCAGGTCCTGACAACCCATTGGGGGATTATGCATTACGATTGGGCTTGCCCGCATATTTAATTCATGGAACCAACAAACCCTGGGGAATTGGTATGCGCGTCAGTCATGGATGCATCAGGTTGTATCCTGAGGATATCGCAGCACTTTTCGCTCAGGTTAAGGTGGGTACAGCAGTCAATATAATTAACAGTCCCTATAAAATCGGTGAAGCGGATGGCGTGCTTTATCTTGAGGCGCACCCACCACTAAAAAAAGTGACGAGAGATGAGTACGGCGATGTGATCGATACGACGGATGAAAGCACGAATGATGATTTTACTCAGGTTGTAGGAATGATCGTAGCTTCAACCAGGGAAGATGAATACATTATCGATTGGAGTATGGCAAAAATTGTTTCTGAGGAGACAAAAGGGATACCCGTTGCGATTGGGCTGTATGTCCCCAAACAAGACAAAAGTACGGGACAAACAACAGATGGAGGTGCTTTTCTTTTGAAGCTAGATACTGATATCAGTAATGTGGTAATCACGAATGATACAGGATATGTAAAGCAGGAAAGCAAAAACTAATCTGCTCGTTACGCCATATCTTTCCCAATGACCTTTCTGTATTAATTAACATACAAGCAATAAAAAACCCCAGATAAACCAGGGTTTTTTATGTTCTTATTAGCGATGAATTATTTTGCCATTGCCTTTTCAAACATGCGGTCCAGTCTTGCTGCATTATCATTACAGCATTCCAGAGCTGCCGTGGCATCTGCCTGAGCCTGAGAAGCTGCATAAGATGCTTCAGACGCTATAGTAAAAGCATTATTAGCTGCGCCAGCGGCTGCCTGAGCTTCTGCAAGAGCAGCATTAGCTGTTGATTGAGCTTTTTCGACAGCTGCCATATCCGCACAACCGCCAGCAAAACCTAGTATTAATGCGAGTGCGAAAATTTTGGTGAGTTTTATTTGCATTGTTTATCTCCCGTTAATCCGTTTAGTTATGAGGTACTCCAAAGTTCTCATCAGATGGATGATGACTTATTTTTCATGTTTTATCAATTGCTTTATCAGCAAAATGCGAGCTATTTCTTAATCGTAATCTAGCGCAATAATTGAGGTTAGCGGCGATATTTTGAAGGTGAACGCTGCATCCGTTCATCATGGTTTTCGATGATAAAATCAGCCAATGATTGTTCGAAGGCGATGATAGGTTTTAGTTGGCAGTAATCATCCAGCCATGTCAGTATTTCATCAAGGTTCATATTGCCTGATATTCTGTAGGTTTCAGGCATTTGAACATTAAATGCGGTCAAATAACCCATAATGTAATCCTTGAATCTTTGCTCTTCATCTGTATTTCTGGAAATGTTGTAGTTGTGACACGATTTATTCCCTTTGCCCCATATCGCAAAATGGCCATTATTGTCGGCCGCCTGGGATGACACAGGAATCATTGTCACACAAGTTAGAGCCAGTAAAATCATACTGCTTAAATTCTTCATTCTTAAACAACCTCATTATTCTCTAGAATTGTTAGTCCCACTGTATAGAATATGCGTGGTCTAATACGAAACAACCCAACTCTTTTATTCATTATTGCCGTAAGATCTGCAATCAATCGCTGAATTCATTCGGTTGCAGATTCTTTTTCAAGCGCGCCACAGGATCACAGGATACACGAATATAACAGCCATCACCCATAGCGAATGTGTGCCCAGGAAGAATTGCTATTTAACTTTTGCAGTGACTTAATTGTTATGGAAGGGCATGGACCTTTTTGAAAATTGCGATTTCAAAAATTCCATTTGGTCTGCCAATATCTTTCGATTTGACAGTGCCAGATATTCAGCCCAGTTGGGGACATAAGGTATTGCCAACAGTGGCATTTTAGCCTCTTCAGGCCGTCGGTTTCCTTTTCTTGAATTACAGCTTCTGCATGCTGTGACAACATTTGACCACTTCTCTTTGCCGCCTCTTGAAAGTGGATGTACATGATCTCGCGTTAAATTGGATTCATGAAAATTTCCACCACAATACATGCATAAATGTGCATCTCTTCGGAACAGCTCACGATTTGTCAGGGGCGGGAAGTCACGTTGCACTT
>LKGT01009806.1_pt5 | contig 11882 bp, 10 predicted proteins | sample 503861 | NCBI WGS metagenome assembly LKGT01 (sample SAMN04113194, study PRJNA297058) | marine sediment metagenome | biome: marine benthic biome; feature: marine benthic feature; material: marine sediment; isolation source: sediment sample collected at the water-sediment interface from the South......
CCGYNNCAWTARATGAACGTTATCTAGCTGATGCATTAGAAAGTGTGCCATTGATCAAAGGTGATAATGTAATGGTTCCATACTTTGGTGGCCGTTTAACTTTCCAAATTATTGGTGTAACACCTGCAGCTGATGCAGTTCTTGTTACTCAAAAAACGGTTTTCCACATTGCGGAAAAAGGAGAAACACTACGAGGAGTACCACAAGTAACATATGAAGACATTGGTGGATTAACAGATGAGATAAAAAAAGTCAGAGAAATGATTGAATTACCCCTTAGACATCCAGAAATTTTTGAAAAGCTTGGTATTGAAGCTCCAAAAGGTGTACTTCTTTATGGTCCACCAGGTACAGGTAAGACTTTGTTAGCAAAAGCTGTGGCAAATGAAAGTARTGCTCATTTTATTAGYATATCTGGRCCGGAAATTATGAGTAAATTTTATGGTGAAAGTGAAGCTAGRCTRCGAGAAATCTTTAAGGAAGCAAGAGAAAAATCACCATCAATAATTTTCATAGACGAAATAGATTCTATCGCTCCAAAAAGAGAAGARGTTACTGGYGAAGTAGAACGAAGRGTTGTTTCTCAGATGTTRTCCTTAATGGATGGATTRGAATCCAGAGGCAAAGTCATAGTAATTTCTGCCACCAATAGACCAAAYGCAATCGACCCTGCACTYAGAAGACCCGGAAGATTTGATAGGGAAATCGAAATCARAGTGCCTGATAAAAAAGGAAGGAARGACATWCTGTCAATTCATACTAGAAACATGCCATTAGCTGATGATGTRARKATAGACAAAATATCYGCRGTTAGCCAYGGATACGTTGGAGCAGACTTGGAATATTTGTGTAAAGAAGCTGCAATGAAATGTTTACGAAGGTTGTTACCAGAGATAAGCTTGGAGGAAGAAAAACTTCCACCTGARACTCTGGAGAAGYTARTAGTAAATGGTGAAGATTTCMAAAAGGCGCAGTATGAAATTACACCATCTGGAATGAGAGAGGTATACATTGAAARTCCAGAGGTAAAGTGGGATGACATAGGAGGTCTTGAWGAGGTAAAACGTGAGCTTAAGGARGCAGTAGAATGGCCTATGAAGTATCCAAASCTATACGAAAAATTAGGACATAAAATGCCRCGTGGAATTTTGTTACATGGAGTAAGTGGAACAGGTAAGACTCTCCTAGCAAAAGCTGTTGCGACAGAAAGCGAGGCAAACTTTGTATCTGTACGTGGTCCTGAGTTATTGTCAAAATGGGTAGGAGAATCTGAAAGAGGAATTAGAGAAATTTTTAGAAGAGCTAGACAAGCWTCTCCRTGTGTGATMTTCTTTGATGAAATTGATTCTATTGCTCCAATTAGGGGAATAGGMGGAGAAACYGCTGTCACTGAAAGAGTGGTAAGTCAGCTWCTAACTGAATTGGAYGGAATGGAAAATATGCATGGGGTTGTGGTTCTCGCTGCAACAAATAGAGCAGATATGATTGATCCTGCGTTGTTAAGRCCCGGACGATTTGATAAATTAATCCAAATCCCTATGCCTGAAARAGATAGTCGAAAGAGCATTTTAGAAATAAATGTTAAGGAGATCCCAACCGTTACTGATGCAAACGATCCTGRTTTTGTAGATTTGARCAAAATTGCTGAAATGACTGATGGYATGACTGGAGCAGATGTTGCAGCAATTTCAAATACTGCAGTGTCTCAAGTTATCCACGAATTCYTAGACAGTCATCCAGATGAAAAACAATTAGAAATTAGCTCAAAGGAAGCAAAAGTAACTATGAAACATTTTGAACAKGCTGTCAAGAAGGTTAGAGARCAAAAGGATCTAAAGATTGRTSARAAGGTAGTTGCTTCCTACTACAGGTAGTTTTAATAAAATAAGCAAACAATAGCACCTCAATGTCAGAATACAGGGGCTATGAAAAAAATTCTCTTGCRTTTCTCAAAGWTAACAAGCTRAAKGTGGGAGACTYTGTCAAAATAACATCGGATCTAACTTATTCAGGAATTTTGATGCCAAGATATGAATCCAGTGATGATGARCACRTCGTTCTAAAATTAAAAAATGGTTATAATATTGGRTTAGARTTAAACAAAATAAAAAAAGTGGAAATAATTTCAAAAANTCARMCAAAAATWGAAACTRAATCTAARATTAAGAAAGATTCTTCRTTACCAAAAATTCTTCTTTTATCGACTGGTGGARCTATTGYCAGCAAAATAGATTATCGAACWGGTGGAGTYACTCCRGCGCTAASTGCTGARGAWCTAAAYGCMTCTGTTCCTGAATTAGMTGAGATYGTTAATGTTGATACTGAAGTATTRTTTTCCGAGTAYTCDGAAAATTTGMTGCCGGAACATTGGAAAAAAATTGCAGAAAGRYTRGATGRRMTTGTAAATTCTGATTATCACGGAATAATTATTGCTCATGGAACCGATACAATGCAATACACTGCTGCTTTTCTTTCTTTTGCAYTAGCTGGATATCCAATACCTATYGCTYTGGTKGGTTCACARCGATCATCTGATAGACCATCAWCYGATGCTGCRCTAAATTTGATCCAAGCAGCACGTTTTATTGTAAATTGCAATACTAAAGGYGTRTTYGTAGTAATGCAYCACAATGAGAGTGATGATTTAATTGYCTGYCATTTRGGTACMMGAGTMCGAAAGAATCACACYTCYACACGAGGAGCTTTTGAAACARTTGGKGGMGATCCAGCATTTCTTATAATAGACAAAAAAATTGAAAATAAYCTCAAAGATAATTTTTTCAAAATTAATGATTATAAACCAAGAATCAAACTTGAYACACATGTAGCTTTAGTGAAATACTATCCTGGATTTGATGCAGGYATTATTGATAATCTGCTAAGTTCTGGATACAAAGCATTAATTTTTGAAGGYACAGGTCTTGGGCATATTGGAAAGTCCATGTATGATTCTGTCAAAAAAGCCAGAGARAAGAAACTRTTCATGGGAATGACCTCACAATGTATTGATGGTRGARTTAACATGAATGTCTATGAAAGTGGRAGAGATCTTTTAGAGTTTGGAATAACTCCRTTATCTAATTTGATTCCTGAAACTGCATTAGTAAAAGCAATGTGGGCYTTAGGAAATTSTRAAAATAGTGATGAAATGAAAAACTTAATGCTTGAAAATATTGCTTCAGAGTTTTCTGATTAAGTTTTAAAAAGAGATGAGCGATAAAAAAACAGTGTCAGAAATACCAATAAAACAAATTGGTTTAAARGTTGGTTTAGAAATTCATCAGCAAYTAGCTACTAATAAAAAATTATTTTGTAAYTGTTCTCAAGTTGAATCTGATGAATACRCATCTAAATTTACTCGTAAATTAAGAGCRTCGAAAAGTGAATTAGGAGGATATGATCCAGCAGCACTTTTTGAAAGCACTAAATCTAAAACAATTCTATATTATGGGAATCCGGAAAGTAGTTGTTTAGTTGAGAAAGATGAAGAACCCCCCCACCCAGTTGATATTGATGCTAAAAAAATTGCATTGTTGATTGCAAGTAGCCTCAATTCTCATATATTTAATGAGATTTACGTAATGAGAAAAATTGTAATTGATGGCTCAAATACATCAGGGTTTCAAAGAACAATGCTTATTTCCCAAGGTGGAAATCTTGATGTGGACGGAAAAACAATAGGAATTCAGTCAATTTGTCTTGAAGAAGATGCTGCCAAACTACTTGATGATAAAGATTCTACAAGAGAATATAGTCTTGGTCGCTTAGGAATTCCACTTGTAGAAATTGCCTCAGAACCAATTATTGGTACTCCATCTGAGATAAAGAAAATTGCTTTGGCATTAGGAAGACTTTTACGAACAACAAAAATGGTCACTAGGGGTTTAGGATCAATTAGACAAGATGTCAATGTATCAATCATGGATGGAGAAGTTGTAGAGGTTAAAGGCGTTCAACAATTAGATCAGTTAGAAAAAGTAGTAGAATATGAAGCAAAACGGCAACATGGTTTGTTTTTAATTTCTAACAAACTCAAAGAAAAAAATCTAGGAGAAATTTGTAAAGATACTGATGTTTTTGATATTACCCAGACATTTAAAAATTGTAAATCAAAAATAATTCAAAAGGCATTAAAAGAAAAGGCCGTGATCAAAGCAATTAGAATAAAAAAATTTTCAGGAATGTTTGGTTATTCACCATATGAAGGAATAAGATTAGGAAAAGAAATTGGACAGCTTGTGAGATTCTTTGGTATAGGTGGAGTATTTCATTCTGATGAGCTTCCAAATTATGGAATAGAAAATTCTGACATTGAAGAAGTAAAAAAGATTATAGATGTAGATTCGGATGATGCGTTTCTTCTAATTGCAACACACAAATCTAAAATGGATTTTGCTATTCAATCAATAATTAATAGAATTAAAGATGCAGTAAAAGGCGTTCCAGCTGAAACTAGATTAGCAACTCAAACTGGTGAGACATTGTATTTAAGGCCTAGACCAGGTGCGTCTAGAATGTATCCAGAGACAGATATTCCGCCTCTATTAGTTTCTAATAATGAATTAGAAGATGCGAAAAGAAAAATACCCAAATCTTGGAAGGAGTCTATTTCTGATTTACAAGATAAATATGAATTGAACACTCAGTTGGCAGAACAAATTTTTGATTCAGATTATTTAGAGCTATTTGAAAAAATTTGTGAGAATAAGAAAAATTCACCTACATTTGTTGCATCAACACTTTGTTCAACAATAACTAATTTACAAAGACAGGGATTCAATCCACAACTATTAAAAAATTCAGAAATACTAAAAACATTTCAATTCTTATCAGAAGGAAAAATCTCCAAAGAGTCAATTGAAATGATTTTTGAAAATATTATGTCAGGAAAAGAGAATTCAGTTGAAAATGTAATTCAAAAATTATCTATTGGAAATATTGATGAAACTGAATTGAATGAAAAATTGAATGAAATTATCCAACAAAATTCTGAACTTATAATTAAACAGGGTAAAAGATCTATTGGTCCTTTAATGGGAATAGTAATGAAAGCTCTGCGAGGGAAAGCTGATGGAGAAGTAATTAACAAATTATTAGAAGAGAAAATTGAGGCAAAATTAAATAATAAAAATTAAAAGGCAAAAAAGCCTGAATTTTGATTTTTTACTTTATTTTTCGTCTTCCAGTTCCACGGCCTGTACTAACCCACATGCCTTTTCCTTCAGTTCGTCCAGCTGTTTCAGCAATGTCGCTAAATTTAATTCGGCTTGTGCCACGTCCCATTGAGACATACCTGTCTCCTGCAGATTCCTTACGTTTCTTCTGAAGATCTCTGAAGGCTGCACCAGACCAATTATCTGCTTGTTTTTCTGTAACTCTACGTGAGGTTCCTCTGCCTCCTACTCGAACTACTTTACCCATAAGTAACCTTCCATTACTAGAGATTTAAAGTTGTTCTTTAGTAGGCATAAAGTGAATAGATGCGGGAAGTGGGATTTGAACCCACGAACTCCTAGGAGATAAGGACCTGAACCTTACGCCGTTGACCAGGCTGGGCGACTCCCGCATCGTAGAATTTAGAAATCTAGAATAAGTTTCTTTATTGATATAAAACGTAAGATACAAACAATCAAAAAAATCCTCTATGATGATGGAAATTCGAGAAATTTATTGTAATAATTGTAAGAAAGTTCTAGGAAGATATAATGTTAAGTATTATCCTGATGATAAGATTGGAGATTTGATTAAATCTAGTCATGAACGGCGTGTTAGAGAATGGCATGAAATAGAGATTAGAAGAATTAAAAAGTCTTAATCGGAAGAATTTCTAAATTCTTCAAGTAGTTGTTTTTGATGTTTGTTCAGTTTTTTGGGTATGTTAACTACCAATCGAACATATTGATCGCCACGACCCCRTGAATTTTGGCGAGGCAGRCCTTTTCCTTTCAGTTTTATGATGGTRTTAGGTTGAGTTCCATGTTCAACCTTGATTTTTTCTGTACCTTCTAATGTTGGYACARTCATTTCTTTTCCCATARCAGCATCTACCATTGAGATTGATTGATCATAGAAAAGATCTGCRCCRTCCCTTTTGAATTGAKGGTGTKGTTGAATTCGTAAACGTACTATCAGATCACCATTAATACCATCTGGYACAAATTCACCCTCTSCWGGAATTGTATAATCRCCATCATTGATTCCRGCAGGAACCTCAAAAGTTACATRCTTGGTTCCCTTTTGTKTRCCKMTTCCTTTRCAATTMTTGCARGGTKTTTCCAGYATCYTTCCTTGACCATTACATTTTGTACAKRGTGYYAYTGTGACAAAAGAAGCAAAYCCCATTTTACGTGATWKWCTTACTTGACCKTGYCCATTACASGATGAACARRTAAYTTTTGAGGTKCCTGGAGCACMTCCWGTTCCAYCACATAGATTACATTCAACGTCTTTTTGAATATCAATTTCCATTTTTTTACCTTGAAGAACATCTTCAAGRGTGATTGAAGTTTCATAGAGCAGATCTGATCCTTTTTGTCTATGAGHTCCACCAAAGTTACTAAATCCRCCAAAACCTCCACCACGTCCYAATAATGYTTCAAAGATTGAATYAAAKCCTCCACTTGACCTTCCGAAAAGGTCKYTGAAAATATCATTAAAGTTTMCACTTGCTCCTCGAAAAATGTCTTCAGTACTATATTTTCCATCTACTCCTGCGTGACCATATTGATCATAGATTTTTCTTTTCTCAGAATCTGATAGAACTGCATATGCTTCKGAAATTTCCTTAAAGTGTTCTGCAGCWTCTTTTGACTYRTTCCTATCAGGATGAAATTTTAAGGCRAGTTTCCTRTATTGTGATTTGATTTCATTAGCTAAGGCTGTTTTTGAAACTCCAATTACTTCATAATAATCACGTTTTGCACTCATGCGATTTTTGTTATTATAATTGAGGTATAAATTATCTAATTAGGCCTTTTTGTTATCCTTCTGAGATGAATTCTGTTCATCATTTTGTTCTGTAGTTCCTTGTTCATCTGTACCGGTTTGTTGTTCTTGGCCATGTGTACCAGTTTGTTGTTCTTGGCTAGGAGGTGGAGAAACATTCTTGTAAAGTTCTGTAGTTATTTCATTAACTATTGATTTTAGTGCATCTAATTTTGRTTTTAATTGATCTRTATCTTTGTCTAGAACCTCTTTTAATTCCTTTACTGYATCTGTAATTTTAATTCCTTGTTCTTGTGAAATTTTATCTTTTAGATCTTGATTCACTAATTTTTCGGTTGTGTAGATGTAGCTTTCAGCTTCATTTTTAAGATCAATCTTTTCTTTTTTCTTTTTATCTTCATCTGCAAATTTTTCTGCATCTTGTTTTAGTTTTTTAATATCATCTTCTGATAATTTAGAGGTGGATTCGATAGTAATTTTGGCTTCTTTTTGTGTGCCCAAATCTTTTGCTGTTACATTAATAATTCCATTTGCATCAATATCAAATTTAACGTCAATTTGAGGTACGCCTCGTGGAGATGGTGGAACATCAGTTAGGTTAAAGCTCCCAAGTGATACATTATCGGCAGCCATAGGTCGTTCACCTTGAACAACATGAATGGTGACGACGGTCTGATTATCAGCAGCAGTTGTGAAAACTTTACTTTTAGATGTTGGAATTGTTGTGTTTCTTTCAATTAATGGTTCACGAATTCCACCTAAAGTTTCAATTCCAAGCGTTAGTGGTGTGACATCTAGTAGAACAATGTCACTAGTTACATCTCCAGCAATAATTCCTGCTTGAATTGCCGCACCGGCAGCCACTGCTTCCATAGGATCAACACCAGATTCTGGTTCTTTTCCTACAACATCGCGAACAAGCTTTCTAACCATTGGCATTCTAGTTGGTCCGCCAACCATTACAATTTTTGATATTTCTGATGGAGGTAGTTTAGCATCTTCAAGTGCTTTTTCAATTGATGGCTTACATCTATCAACTATAGGTTGTACCAAATCTTCTAGTTTAGCTCTGGTTAATCTTAACTCTAAATTCTTAGCACCGCTAGAAGGATCCTGRGCAATAAATGGTAAGTTAATGTCAGTTTCCATTACTGTTGAAAGTTCAATTTTTGCTTTTTCAGCRGCTTCAGCAATTCTAGCRACTGCRGTCTTRTCTTGAGAAAGATCAATTCCTTCTTTTTTCTTRAATTCATCAAGAACATAATCAATAATTGTTTTATCCATATCTRYACCRCCYAGTTGTGTRTCWCCAGAGGTACTCATSACTTCAAAAACWCCTCCKCCCATTTCCATGATTGTWACRTCMARTGTACCTCCRCCAAAATCRWAAACAAGAATTTTCATGTCTWGTTTTGMTTTATCCAAACCAAAAGMTAAYGAAGCRGCWGTAGGYTCATTGATAATTCTAACCACATCCARTCCTGCAATSGTTCCYGCRTCCTTTGTTGCTTGMCGTTGATTATCATCAAAATAGGCAGGAACRGTGATYACTGCTTTATCAATTTTATCACCTRWGAATGCTTCCGCRTCTTTTTTTATTTTTTGTAAAATAAAAGCYGAGATTTGTTGAGGTTTGTATTCTTTRTCKCCAAYTTTAWAGACATGATCAGTTCCCATTTTTCTTTTTGCAGCTACAATTGTGTTTTCTGGATTAGTGATAGCCTGTCTTCTAGCTGGTTCTCCAACAATTAATTCACCATCTTTGAATGCTACAACCGATGGGAATGCTTTACCACTAACTGTTACACCTTCTGCAGATGGAATGATGGTTGGTTTCCCTCCCATAACAACAGCAGCAGCAGAGTTRCTTGTTCCAAGATCTATTCCAATAAYTTTCGCCATTTTATTCACCCAATTGTTCAGATTTTGATTTTTTTGAAATTTCCACTAATGTTGGTCTAATAGCCCTATTATGAGAAATATATCCCTTCCTGATTTCTTTTGTAATAGTATTTTCTTCCAAAGTGGGATCCTCTGTTATTGAAATTGCTTCATGTAATTTAGGATCAAAAATTTCTCCAAGTGCATCGATTGGARAAACATCGTATTTAGCTAAAAGAGAATYCATGTTCTTTAAAATTGAGTCTAGTCCATCARTGTTGATGTCACTTTTAGAAAACACCTGCTTTGCACGAACAAAGTCATCGTAAATTTGAAGGAAGTCTAGCATTAATTTATCTATTTTGGTAACAACTATGTTTTCAATCTCTGATGCTGTTCTTTTTTCTAAGTTTTGAAAATCCGCCAATGTACGTTTAAGTTTCTTTTCATAATCATCAGCTTTTTGTTTTTCTTTTGAAAAAAGTTYTTTTAATTCTTYKAGAGTTAATTTCTTCTCTTCAGCTAATTCCTCTGTTACTGGRACTTCAGTMGTTTCCTTTTYTGGTTCTTYTGTTACTGGRACTTCAGTMGTTTCCTTTTCTGACAAATCAATTTCYGTGTTAGATTGGCTAATTTTACTTTTRTTGTATTATTTCACACAKGGGATTAGCTTTGATTAATAAAAKGYCAGAATCTTTTTTGTTTTTTTCTATATTTTCRAAATCTRATTTGGAGCATGCAACAACAATTGTTGTTTTATCACTATGAAATAAATCAAAGKTTGGWGTGTYAAAYGATTCAACATCTCCGATATAATCTCTTAATCGTRWGATTAAATTTTGCAAYGTTTCTTGTTTGTCTCCCCTCATCTCRTGTTGATCTAAGCTCCATGATAATGCAATTTTTGTTCKACTTGCTTTAAGATCGTTCTTCTTTAATGTTGCTCGAATTTCGTCARTTAGTCTTTTTATGTATCCKTCAATTCCTTTGAKACTRCCATTKATCAAATACATGAGTGTGTTTGCACCTTCAAAAGATGARCCCAATRCCCGAAGATCATACAATCCTTTAAYCATGTCRTCTAAGAAGATGTTCTTAAATTCRTSMGAAGAAAGATCTGATTTTGTAATRTCATCCTGAGCGAATTTACATACTTCTAATAYRCTRCATAGGTGTGAAAATCTGGAAAGAGTATCTATAGCATGAAAATGTTCAGATGATGAAAGTGATACGAATTTTTTCTGTTTTTTACCAGAAGTTAAAAGATCACCTAATTCTTTGTCCTCTTTAGCAGCAAAAGAACCTATAACGCTAGAAGTATTTTGGACATCTGCTAATGGAAAGTAATAATAGGAGATGGTTTTTCCAACCTGAAAACCAGTTACATGCTCTAGCAATAAAATATTTTCATTATTTCCTCCAAATCCTAGTGGAAGATTATAAACTACTGAGCAATTCTTCTTTAATGAAACAATGGCATCCTTGAATTTTGAATTAATTTCAATTTTGATATCTTGGCCAGTTTTTCTAATTCTGGGAGCAAAAAATAGATATTTTGCTTTAGAAATGGCAACATCAATTGGTTCCATTGCTAAAAGAGGTTCATCTTCTTTTAACGATGATATGTTAGGATATGTTTTTGCAATTTCGGATTTTAAAGAAATCGCAGAAAGTGTAGATTCATCAATTATGAACACGTCGGCCCCTTTAATGGCCATTTGACATGCAATGCTATATCCTTCAGTACTTAGTCCATAAACAACTACTTTTGCYCTCMCCATAGTTACTGTGCTAGGATGANGGATAAGAAAAACTTATTGAACTTCCRAAATCAAASARAAATACTTGAAAATTTGGTTTGATATCCTTACTCCAAAGCAAATATTATTTTTTGAAYCCATGATTAAAAAGCTAGGAAAAACACACAAARTTCTCTGYACCTCTAGGCAGTATAGAGAAGTYACACACATTGCAAAAATGAGAAAAATAARRTTAATTTTAGTGGGCAAACATGGTGGYRCAGAAAAAWATTCTAAACTAAARGTTAGCTTGGAAAGARAARTTRTGTTATCAAAAMTAATCAAAAAATATTCTCCGAATYTAACYATAAGTTTTTGTTCACCTGAYGCYGCTAGAATTTCATATGGYTTAGGAATCAAACACATTGCATTTTGTGACTCTCCCCATGCAGAAGCTGTAATGCGACTTTCAATTCCTTTGATAGATCGACTCTTGATACCTTGGATTATTCCAAAAAGAGARTTTACTAAGTATGGAATTACTCAGAATAAAATTATCTCGTATAAAGCAATAGATGCCTCAATTATTGTAAAAAACAAAACCAAGACTTTTAAAAAAAATCTAAAACTTGATAAAAAGAAAACCTTGTTAATTCGTTCTTATGAATCAGAAGCAGCTTATGCACCAAAAAAAGAACATAAAATGATTTCAATCATACAAAAAATCTCTAATGAGTTTACAAACCATAATGTTTTACTTCTTGCCAGATATTCAAGTCAAATTAAAAAATTAAAAAATAAACTCGGGAAAAAAATAATAGTTTTAGATCATGTTGTTGATAATAATGAAATTTTTTCATTAACTGATGTTTTCATTGGATCAGGAGGAACGATGACAGCCGARGCTGCATTACGRGGRATTCCTACGATTTCATACAATGCTATTCCAAATATTGTTGAAAATTATTTAGTAAAAAAAGGACTTGTAAWAAGAGAGGTAAAYCCARACARGATRGTGTYACTAATTAGAAAACTTTTGAAWACTAATARKGAKYTGATAAAAAAGAAAGCAARATCAGAATTAAAAACAATGGAAGATCCATATTTYAAGCTTGTAAAAACAATAGAAARTATTACACAATAACATTTTAAGGGAATTTAATTTAGAGTCSTCGTCCGGCAGCCCGGTAGAGGATAATTCCGCCGAATGTAGWGGTCAAGCATARGGGCCYTTGGAGCCYTTGACCCCAGTTCGAATCTGGGCCGGGCTATTTTTTGTTCYTAKTTTTTTTATACCTAAAAGAYATGGNTKTTTST
>LKGT01000387.1_pt1:0-5000 | contig 11870 bp, 3 predicted proteins | sample 503861 | NCBI WGS metagenome assembly LKGT01 (sample SAMN04113194, study PRJNA297058) | marine sediment metagenome | biome: marine benthic biome; feature: marine benthic feature; material: marine sediment; isolation source: sediment sample collected at the water-sediment interface from the...
CGGTGCCTACGAGAGTAGGACGCCCCCCGGCGTGCATCTCCGATATCTCCTCCACCACGGCCCGGAATTTCCCGTCATCTGACCGGAAAATGATGTCCGATTCGTCCTCACGAATCATGGGACGGTGAGTGTCGACGACCAGCACGTCCAGACCGTAGATGGTGTGGAACTCCTCCCGCTCAGTCCAAGCCGTGCCGGTCATGCCGGCGAGCTTCTCGTACAGCCGGAAGTAGTTCTGGAGAGTGATGGTAGCGTAGGTTATGCTCTCGCGCTGGATGCGCACCCCCTCCTGCGCCTCCACCGCCGGGTGCAGCCCGTCCGACCAGCGGCGCCCGTGCATCAGACGCCCGGTGAACTCGTCCACGATGATCACTTCGCCGTCCTTGACCACGTAGTGATGGTCCCGCCGGTAGAGGAGGCTAGCGCGTAGGGCCGCGTCCAGGAAGCGAGTGAGGCGGAAATTCGCTGGGTCGTAGAGGTTGCGGATACCCAGAGCCTTCTCCACCTTTGAGGCGCCGTCATCGGTCAACGAGACGCTGCGGTGCTTGASGTCCACCACGAAGTCCGTCTCCGGCGAKAGCCGAGGCACGATCTTGGAGAAGGTGCGATATATCTCCTCCGTCTCCTCCGCCGGGCCGCTGATGATCAACGGCGTGCGCGCCTCGTCYACGAGGATGTTGTCCACCTCGTCCACTATGGCGTARTGCTGCGGCSTGTCRGGGCGCTGGGMGGTCCTGGRCAGGTCAACCACCATGTTGTCRCGCAGGWAATCGAACCCGAACTCGTTGTTGRTKCCGTAAGTGATRTCCGCCCGGTAGGCYTCCCGCCGAGSGACAGGAGYGAGGTAGCGCAGGCTGGGGTTATCCAGRTTGGCGTCCGGGTCGAACAGRTAGKCGGAGTCGTGCTGSARSACGCCCACGCTGAGGCCCAASGAGTGGTATATGGGCCCCATCCAYTGSGCGTCGCGCTTGGCCAGGTAGTCGTTCACGGTGATSAGATGGGCACCCTTGCCYTCSAGCGCATTGAGGTAGAGGGGCAGSGTRGCYRCCAGSGTCTTCCCCTCACCGGTCTTCATCTCAGAGATCTTGCCCTTATGAAGGACGATACCGCCCAGTATCTGCACGTCGAAGTGGCGCAGGCCGATGCGCCTGTCTGAGACCTCCCGCACCAGGGCGAACGCCTCCGGCAGAATATCGTCCAGCGCCTCACCCTCGCTGAGGCTGCCGCGAAACTCGTCGGTCTTCGCCCGCATGTCGGCGTCAGAGAGGCCGGTCATCTCCTCCGCCCACTCGTTTACCTCCTGGGCGATAGGCCGAAGCTTGCGCAGCTCCTTCTCGTTGTAGTCGCCGCCGAGGGCCCTCTTGATCGCGCCTAAGACCATGCCGCTATCTGCACACCTTCCAACTCTACCTGTACGACGTGCCCGTGAAGGGCATCGTTTCAATCATAGCAGCTTTAGGGAGGGGAGGACGCAGTCTGTGGTCGCCTACTATTCGTCGAACAGGGCGCCCACGGACTGGCCGGTGTGGATGCGCCGGATCGCCTCTCCCAGCAGGGGGGCCACGGAGAGAACCTTGAACTTCGGCAGCCGCTTCTCCGGCGACAGGGGGATCGTGTCCGTAAACACCAGCTCCTTGATGGGCGACTTCTCCAGCCGCTCCACGGCCGGTCCGGAGAGGATCGGGTGCGTGGCGGCAGCGTAGACCTCTTTCGCGCCGTTGCGCAGCACCATCTCCGCCGTGGCAACCAGRGTGGCGGCAGTGTCTACYTCATCGTCGACWATCAGGGCGTTCCTGCCCKYCACCTCACCGATGATGCTCACCGCCTCCACCYTSTCCYGGTTGCCGATTCGCTTCTTTTCGACGATGGCGATAGGCACSCCGAGCCGATCAGCCATGTGGCCYGCCCTCTTAGCGTCTCCCACGTCSGTGGCCACCACGGTSAGRTCWYKSAGYTTCTTSTCMCGRAAGTRKCTSGCCAGCAASGAGAGCGCGGTCAAYTCGTCCACCGGGATGTTGAAGAAGCCCTGCACCTGGCCGGCGTGGAGATCRACGGTCAGCAGACGGTCYGCCCCCGCMGTTTCGATAAAGTTWGCGATCAGRCGGGCGGTGATCGGCACCCGTGGCTGGTCYTTCTTATCGCTGCGGCCGTAGCCGTAGTAAGGGACCACCGCCGTGATGCGGCCCGCCGAGGCCCGCTTGGCGGCGTCTATCATAAYGAACAGCTCCATCAGCCGCGTATTYACGGGARAGGCGATGGGCTGGACCAGAAARACRTCGCGGGCGCGRATGTTCTCCAGGAAACGGACGAAGATGTTCTCGTTGCTGAACTSGAACACCTCGCACTSGCCTAGCGGTTTCTCRAGRTACTCGCAGATATCGCAGGCGAGYGCCTCATGGGCGTTGCCCGTGAACACCTTTAGCTCTTGATAATGAGGTGTCTCTATCACCGATGCGAGTGTAAGCGCTTCCGCAGCCCGTGACAACCGCTCCCCAGCCGCGATTGACCCATAGGATGCGCTCAGATACCCTTAAGTGTACACACTTCTGTTCTCGCCGGTCGCATCCTGGAGCCCTCTAGCCCTATCTGACGTGACACCTAAGGCATTACTCGCCCTGCTTGCGCTGGGCGCCATCTGGGGCGCCTCGTTCCTGTTCATCAAGGTGATCGTGGATGAGACGTCGSCCCTGGAGGTSRCGGAGGGRCGCWTGTTCTTCGGCGCTCTGGCCGTTGGCGTGGTGATSGYGATGCGGAARAYGCCCSTTCGCCGTCCRCCCGYCCTCTSGTTCAAGGTRGCGGTCTGGGCGTTAGTTGGCATAGTGRTCCCGTTCATCCTCATCGCCTGGGCGGAGGAGCATATCGMCAGCGGCACCGCATCCGTCCTGAACTCCASCATGCCMCTGTTCACGRTGCTGTTCGCCGCCATYTTCCTCATCGAAGAGCAGCTCACGCCGGCCCGCGTAGCCGGCCTSGSAATCGGCTTCGTGGGARTCATCGTCCTCACCGGCGGCGACGTMTACGACCTCCGCGACTCCRCCGTCCTGRGCCAGCTGGCGGTGGTGGGCGCAGCCGCCTGCTACGGCGCCGGCGCCRTCTACGCCCGCAGCCTGCTCAAGGARRAKGACCCSGTARGCCTGACSGGSGGCCAGCTTGTGCTGGGWASCKYGCTGGTGCTGCCGATCATGCTGGTAGTACGSGGCACGCCGGACTACTCGCTGAGCGTGGARGCCTGGCTCTCCCTCCTSGCYCTSGGCGTATTGGGGACCGGGATAGCCATCATCATCTATCTATGGCTGGTGGACAACGTGGGCAGCGTCCGCAGCTCYCTGGTAACCTACATYATCCCCRTCGTAGGGTTGTTTCTGGGCTGGGCCGTACTGGACGAATCGATAGGCCTAAACACAGTCCTGGGCTGCGCCCTCATCATCGCCGGCGTCGCCGCCGTCATGCGCGGTCAGGCGCCATCCAGCCAGCGGTTACCGGTGACCGCCGATGCGACCGCTGCGGACTGAGCCAATTCGGGTGGATATTCAATGTTGACATCCCTCCCGGCCAGTGCTACACTGATTGTTCGATGGCCGGTTCGTTTCCCCCATCATTTGCATCCCCATCTGATCTACGTCGATAGGTATCGTCTGTCTTCTTGTCGCAAGAGGCCAACCTAGCCCCATCTTGAGGAGTACTTTCGCATGGTCATAGACAGGGGCCTCTCTGAGGCCAGGTTCGGTGTGCCCTCCCTTAGCAAGTCCTACGCTCGCATTCCAGAGGTGGCCACCCTGCCCCATCTTGTCCACATCCAGCTCGACTCATACAAGACCTTTAGATCCGAAGGCCTGCGCGATCTTCTGAAGGATATCTCCCCCATCCAGGACTTCACCGGTAACCGGCTGGAGATGCGCTTCACCGACTACAGCTTTGGAGAGCCCAAGTACAACGAGGCCGAGTGCCGCGAGCGTGACGCCACCTATGCAGCCCCACTGAGAGTGAACGTGCAACTCCTGGTCAAGGAGACCGGCGAGGTCAAAGAGCAGGAGATATTCATGGGTGACTTCCCGCTCATGACGGAGCAGGGGACGTTCATCATCAACGGAGCTGAGCGCGTCGTCGTCTCCCAGCTAGTRCGCTCTCCCGGCGTCTACCTSACCCTGGARCGTGACGCCACCAGCGGCCGCGACCTCTGCTACGCGAAGCTCATCCCSAACCGCGGCGCCTGGCTGGAGTTYGAGACCTCCAACAAGAACGTMGTCYCCGTCAAAGTAGACCGCAAGCGCAAGATCCCMATCACCACRCTGCTCCGYGCCATCGACGAGCCWGACCTTCTGCCCAAACACCCCAGCCGCGCCGCCCTCRACGAACTGCAAGACAAGATCGAGAAAGCGAAGACTGAGCGCGAGGCCGAGAACCTGCGGCAAGAGCTGCTAAAGARCCTGGGCWCYAACGAGCGCATCCTGGCGATGTTCGAGAAMGTGGACRACGACCCGGATCACCACTWCRTCCAGTCCACSCTAGATCGTGATCCCGCKTGTGAGAACAAGGRAGAGGCCCTCCTGGAGTTCTACCGMAGGCTGCGCCCGGGCGACCCACCCACGATCGAGAACGCCCGCGGACTCATCACCTCCCTATTCTTTAATCCGCGCCGCTACGACCTAGGCAAGGTGGGGCGYTACAAAGTGAAYAAGCGCCTCGCCCACAACCTCTCCMTCCAGGASCGYGTCCTCGTGCCCGRTGACCTCATCGCGATCGTGCGRGAGATCATCCAKCTCAACAACRGCCGCGGCAAACCGGACGACATCGACCAYCTGGGRAACCGGCGCGTGCGCACMGTYGGGGAGCTCATCCAGAACCAGTTCCGCATCGGCCTGCTGCGCATGGAGCGGGTCATCCGCGAACGCATGACTATCACMGACCCACACGAGACCGCGCCCAGCCAGCTCATCAACATCCGGCCCGTGGTGGCCTCCATCAAGGAGTTCTTCGGCGGCTCCCAGCTCTCCCAGTTT
>LKGT01000387.1_pt1:10000-11870 | contig 11870 bp, 3 predicted proteins | sample 503861 | NCBI WGS metagenome assembly LKGT01 (sample SAMN04113194, study PRJNA297058) | marine sediment metagenome | biome: marine benthic biome; feature: marine benthic feature; material: marine sediment; isolation source: sediment sample collected at the water-sediment interface from...
CCAARTCYGGCATCACCATMGCCATGAACGACCTCAARGTGCCGGAGAAGAAAGAGRAGMTGCTCGCCGMSGCCGACCARWCGATCGACGAGATCGAGGAGCAGTTCAACCTGGGGCTCATAACTGAAGAGGAACGCTACAGTCAGGCCGTCTCCATCTGGCGTRACACYACGGASGAGATGCAGMAACTGATTCAGGAMAACCTGAACGARTACGGCGGCGTGTATCTCATGGCSATCAGCGGCGCCAAGGGTAACATCAGCCAGATCTCCCAGATGGCAGGTATGCGCGGCCTCATGGTTGACCCCACCGGCCGCATCATAGACCTGCCCATTCGTTCCTCCTTCCGGGAAGGGCTGACCGTGATGGAGTACTTCATCTCTACCCACGGCGCCCGCAAGGGGCTGGCCGACACCGCCCTGCGCACAGCAGACAGCGGCTACCTCACCCGGCGTCTCATCGATGTCGCCCAGGACGTGATCATCCTTGAGGACGACTGCGGCACCACCGCCGGCATCTGGATTGGCGAGCCGATGGAGAAGGGGCTGTTCGAATCACTCCAGGAGCGTATCGTCGGCCGCTGGGCCGCCGCCGACCTCGCTCATCCCAAGACCGGCGAAGTCCTTATCGAACGGAACAACGAGATCACGGGAGAGATCGCCGACCGCATCGCGGAGGCAGGCATYAACCGCGTCTACTTGCGGTCAGCCCTGACCTGCGCGGCCCATCGGGGCATCTGCGCCCCCTGCTACGGCCTGGACCTGGCCCGAAACAAGCTGGTGTCGCAGGGAGAGGCGGTGGGGATCATCGCCGCTCAGAGCATCGGTGAACCCGGCACACAGCTCACCATGCGTACCTTCCACACCGGCGGCGTGGYCGGAATCGACATCACCTCCGGACTTCCCCGCGTCGAAGAGCTGTTCGAGGCCCGCRTACCCAAGGGCACCGCCCTCGTCTCCGAGATCGACGGCCTGGTTGATATCACCACCGAAGGCGAAACCCGTCACATCAAGGTGGTGAGCGCCGAGATATACCGCGACGACTACGCCCTGCCTGAAGGCGCCAAGGTGCTGGTGAAGAGCGGCGCCGAGGTAGAGCAGGGAACGGTGCTCGCCGAGCTGCCGCCACCTAAGCCGAAGTCAAAGTCAAAGTCGAAATCGAAGAAGAAGGATGCGGAACAAGCGCTGGCCCCGCCGGAGGAGATTCTCGCCCGCACCGGCGGCAAGGTCGCCTACACGGGCAAAAGGAAGGTGAAGGCGCTCACCATCACTTTTGAAGAGCGGGACGAACGCGAATATACGGTGCCGGCCACAGCCCGCCTTCGGGTGCAAAAGGGCAACCAGATCCACGCCGGCCAGGCCCTCACCGATGGCCCGCTCAACCCGCAAGACATCCTGCGCATCCAGGGGCCGGCCGCCGCCCAGATGTACCTTGTGGAGGAAGTACAGAAAGTCTACCGCGCCCAGGGCGTGACCATCAACGACAAGCACATAGAGGTGATCGTGCGCCAGATGCTGCGCCGCGTCATCGTCGACTCCCCCGGCGACTCCGAACTCCTGCCGGGCGAGCTAGTGGATCGCTTCCGGTTCGAGGGGGTCAACGCCAAAGCGCTTGCAGAGGGAGGCGAGCCCGCAACCGCTCAGCCCGTGCTCCTGGGCGTGACCAAGGCCTCGCTCAACACGGACAGCTTCCTGGCCGCCGCCTCCTTCCAGGAGACGGCCCGCGTCCTCACCGAGGCTGCGATCAAGGGTTCGGTAGATCACCTCCTGGGTCTCAAGGAGAACGTTATCATCGGCAAGCTCATCCCAGCTCGTGCCTCCATCGTGGTTGAGCTGCCCCCCCAGCCCATCCTGCTCCGTCTGCCGCCGGA
>LKGT01009043.1_pt1 | contig 11862 bp, 12 predicted proteins | sample 503861 | NCBI WGS metagenome assembly LKGT01 (sample SAMN04113194, study PRJNA297058) | marine sediment metagenome | biome: marine benthic biome; feature: marine benthic feature; material: marine sediment; isolation source: sediment sample collected at the water-sediment interface from the South......
CAGCCCGCACATGACGGCGTCGCCGGCGGTCAGGCGCTTGAGGCCGTCCAGGCTGCCGCCCGACATCATGGCCAGCTCGCACCCGGATTCCCTGAGGCACCACTCGAGCAGCGGGTCGTGGCTGCCGACCACCACCGGCGGCGCGGCCACGGCCTCGCGCAGGTTCGGAAACCGGGTGCCCTGGGCCACCCACAGGTCGATGAGGTGCCTGGGAAACAGCCACTTGCCGGTGACCCGGGTACASGGGATGCGCTTCTCGCGCACCAGGGCATAGACCTTGCGCTCCTTGATGCGCAGGTATYCGGCCACCTCGCGTGTGTTCATGAGGTCGCCCAAGACCGCGTCCCCCGATCCTGTATTTTTCTGCATTATACTGTATATTTTTCCACCCGTCTCCATGGGGCATTGAACCGGCGTACGAAAAACGGGACAAAGCCCCTGTGCCTGCCCATGTGTAGGGACGGCAYGTGTAGGGTCGGCAACGAACGGGCGCGGGCTGGCGCCGGCGAATAAACGCGGGAGGTCTCACCACCGATGGAACTGAACGGCAAGGAAATACTCGTCTGCGACTGCGAAGGYACCATGGACGTGGACGGCAAGGCCCTGGCCAAGGCGTGCGGGGCCAAGGACCTGACCATAAACAGCCAGCTTTGCCGGGCRCAGGTGGAGGAGTTCCAGCGCGTGGCCGGAAAGGGCACGCCCCTGTTGGTCGCCTGCACCCAGGAAGCGCCCCTTTTCCTGGAGACCCTGGASAAGATGGAGGACGCGCCCGACGCCCACTTCGTCAACATCCGCGAACGGGCCGGCTGGTCCGAGCAGGGCGCCAAGGCCCTGCCCAAGATGGCGGCGCTGCTGGCCGAGGCGGCCCTGGACATCCCGTCGACGACGTCCGTCACCATGACCTCGGAAGGGGTCCTGCTGGTCATCGGCCGCGGCGAAGACGCCATCGCGGCGGCCAAGCAGGTGGCCGGGCGCATGGACGTGACGGTGCTGTTGACGGACGCCGGCGAGGTGACGCCGCCCAGGCTCATGGACGTGCCCGTGTTCAGGGGCGCGGTCAAGGAGGCGACGGGGCACCTTGGCGCCTTCCAGGTGACGGTGGAGCGGTTCGCGCCCGCCGCGCCCTCGTCGCGCGGAGCGCTTACGTTTGCGGAGGACGGGCAGACCGGCACCTCGGTCTGCGACCTGATTCTCGATCTGCGCGGCGCCACGCCCCTGTTCCCGGCGCCGGAAAAGCGCGATGGCTACTTCAACCCGGATCCCGGCAACCCGGCCCTGGTGCAAAAGGCCCTGCTCGACCTTACCGACATGGTGGGCGAGTTCGAAAAGCCGCGGTACGTGAATTTCACGGCCGATCTGTGCGCCCATTCCCGCAACAACACGGTCGGCTGCACGAACTGCCTGGACGCTTGCCCGACCGGGGCGATCACGCCGGACGGCGACCACGTGGCCATCGACCCCTTCGTGTGCGCCGGCTGCGGGGCGTGCGCCAGTGTCTGCCCGACGGGCGCCGCCACCTTCGCCCTGCCCGCCGGCGACGCCTTGTTCCAGCGTCTGCGCACCGTGCTCGGCACCTACGCGGACGCCGGGGGAAAGGACCCGGTCCTGCTTGTCCACGACATCGGGTTCGGCGAGGAAATGATAGACATTATCGCCCGTTCGGGCCGCGGCCTGCCCGCCAACGTGATCCCGTTCGCCGTCAACCAGGTGACCCAGATAGGCCTCGATTCCCTGCTCGCCGCGGCGTCCTACGGCGCGGCGCGCACGGTGCTGCTGCTGCCCCCCGGCAAGGAGGACGAGGCGGCGGGGCTCGAGCGGCAGGTGGAACTGACCGACACCATCCTCAAAGGGCTCGGCTACGGCGAGGGCCGGGTCGCCATCGTCGACCGGTCGGACCCCACCGCCGTGGAGGGCTGGCTCTACGCCCTCGAGCCCCTGCCGCCGGTGGTCCGCGGCGACTTCCTGCCCATGGGCAAGAAACGCGCCATCATGGAGCTGGCGCTGGACCGCCTGCACGAGAACGCGCCGGCGCCGGTCGACGTGATCGCGCTTCCCGCCGGCGCCCCCTTCGGCACCGTCGAGGTCCGCGTCGAGGGCTGCACCATCTGCCTCGCCTGCGTCGGCGTCTGCCCGACCGGGGCGTTGAAGGACAACCAGGAAAAACCGCAGCTCAGTTTCCGCGAGGCGGCTTGCGTGCAGTGCGGCCTGTGCATGGTCACCTGTCCGGAACGCGTCATCGGCCTGGTGCCCCGGCTCAGCTTCACCGAAGCGGCGCGCGCCCATCAGACGGTGAAGGAGGAGGAGCCCTTTGCCTGCATCCGCTGCGGCAAGCCGTTCGGCTCGCGCCCCTCCATCGAACGCATGGTCGAAAAGCTGGCCGGCCACTCCATGTTCCAGGACGAAGGAAGGCTCGACCTCATCAAGATGTGCGACGACTGCCGCATCRTCGTCCAGRCGGAGGAKGAAAAACWTCCCATGGCCGGGCCCCCGCGGCCCCTGACCCGCACCACCGAGGACTATYTGCGCGAGCGCGAGGAGTTGCGGAAAAAAGCCGCCGAAGCCATGGCCGGCATGGAGGCGGAMAAGAAAWCCGAGACCTGAGCCGGATATTTCACGAAGGCCCCCCCCCGGTATCCCCACGAAATTTAGGGGCGACATTCGCYCYGCGGGCCGRTATGGTGGGAYACCGTTATATATGGCTGAGCATAACGCCGGATCATAAAGGGCGTAGCCACCAGGGAGGGGCCGGCCACACCATGATCGATCCTTTTGGACGGACAATCACCTATCTGCGGGTATCGGTCACCGACCGCTGCGATTTCCGCTGCATCTACTGCATGTGCGAGGACATGACGTTCCTGCCCAAGGCGGAGCTCCTGACCCTGGAGGAGCTGGACCGCATGTGCAGCGCCTTCATCCGCAAGGGGATACGCAGGCTCCGCCTCACCGGCGGCGAGCCGTTGGTCCGGCGCAACATCATGAGCCTGTTCCGCTCCTTGAGCCGCCATTTGAAGAGCGGGGCCCTGGACGACCTGACGCTGACCAGCAACGGCAGCCAGCTTTCCCGGTACGCCCACGAGCTGGCGGGCTACGGCGTCACGCGCATCAACGTCTCCATCGATTCGCTGGACGCGGGCAAGTTCGCGGCGATCACCCGCCGCGGCCGGCTGGACACGGTGATGGAAGGCCTGGCGGCGGCCAAGGACGCGGGGCTCGCAATCAAGATCAACACGGTGGCCCTCAAGGGCGTCAACGACGACGAATTCAACGACCTGGTGGCGTGGTGCGGGGACGAAGGCTTCGACCTCACCTTCATCGAGACCATGCCCATGGGCGAGATCGACGAGGACCGCACGGACCGCTACCTGCCCATGCCCGTCGTCCGCCGGCGGCTCGCCGAACGCTGGACCCTGCGCGACACCGACTACAAGACCGGCGGCCCGGCCCGCTACGTGGACGTCGCCGAAACGGGCCGGCGCATCGGCTTCATCACGCCGCTCACCCACAATTTCTGTGAAAGCTGCAACCGGGTGCGCCTGACCTGTACGGGCACGCTGTATATGTGCCTGGGCCAGGACGATGCCGCCGACCTGCGCGCCGCCTTGCGCGCCAGCGAAAGCGACCACCTTCTGGACGCCACCATCGACGAGGCCATCGCGCGCAAGCCCAAGGGCCACGACTTCATCATCGACCGCGACCACAACCGGCCCGCCGTCGCCCGCCACATGAGCGTGACGGGAGGGTGAACCCGGGCCGTCCGGCCCGCTACCCATCCCCTCCTTACGACCTGACCAACTTGACCAACTGTGTTTTATGGGCTATAATTGGTCAACCTTGACCAACTAGTGTCCTGTCTCAGAGATTCGTGCACTATACGATCGTTTTTCCCGTTTCCTCGGCAGGAGGGGACGCGCCGGCGATGCGGGGCCATCGTCAAGCGTTCCCGACGCCCCGAGGAAGCGGGAAAAGCGACCCGAAGGGCGGCCTTGCGAGGCCCCCGGACGTCGTCGCGCGCCCCTTGTGATGCTCCAGCATCACGGCGCGCCGCGCTCCTAGCCGGAAACCTCGCAAGACCGTCGTATAGCGTACGAATCTCTGGGGCAGGACACTAAGATTCCAGCCGGCCAACCGGCCGGACAGACACGCGGGAACCTTTCCAAATGGCACCGCCCACCATAGGACTTGCTCTCGGCAGCGGCATGGCCCGCGGATGGGCCCATATCGGCGTCCTCAGGGTGCTCGAGGACGCCGGCATCAAGCCCGATGTCATCGCCGGCACCTCCATGGGCGCGGTGGTCGGCGGCGCCTATCTCGCCGGCCGCCTGGACCAGGTGGAGAAATGGGCCCGGGAGTTGACCGCCTTCGGCGTCCTCCGCCATATGGACGTCAATTTGTCGGGCGGCGGCCTGGTCGGCGGCGCGCGCCTGCACAGCCTGTTGCGCCGCACCCTGAAAGGGGCGCGTTTCGAGGGCCTGCCGGCATCCTTCGCCTGCGTCGCCACGGATCTGCTGTCCGGCCACGAGGTATGGCTGCGCAAGGGCGGCCTGGCGCGCGCCATGCGGGCCTCGTTTTCCATGCCCGGCATCTTCAAGCCGGTCAGGATCGGCGGCCAGTGGCTGGTCGACGGCGCCCTGGTCAACCCGGTGCCGGTTTCCGTCTGCCATGCGCTGGGTGCGCAGATCGTCATCGCCGTCAACGTCAACGGCGACCTTCTCGGCAAGAAATACAGCCGGGCGCCGGAGACGGCGACGGATCAGCTGGCCCAGGCCCTGGAGAACTCCGCGCCCAAGGACAGCTCGCGCATCCAATCCATGCTGCAACAGGTTTTCGGCGCCACAGACAACAAACCCAGCACCTTCAGCGTCATGTCGGCGTCCCTCGACATCATCCTCGACCGCATCACCCGCAGCCGGCTGGCGGGCGACCCTCCCGACATCAGCATCGTGCCCCGTCTCGGCCACATCGCGCTGATGGATTTCCAGCGCGGCGCCGAGATCATCGACGAAGGGCGGGCGGCGGCCGAGAGCGTGATAAGCGAATTGGGCGACATCGTGGGCACCTTCACCGGCGCCGCCCCGCCGGCGGAAGGGTGAGCGGGGCGGACCGGTACGCCGTCCCCGTCTTCGCGCCGCACGCGGGTAGGCTCAGAACCACGCCTCGTCGAAGTCCATGGTCGATCCCTTGCCGGCCATGATGGTGGCGAAGAGGGCGCCGGTCTGGGGCAGCAGGCGGTGCATGAAAAAGCGCGCCGTCCCCAGCTTGGCCTYGTGGAAGCCGCCGTCGYCGCCGYCGTTACCGGCACGGCCGAGGGCCAGCCTGGCCATGCGCGTCCACATGTAGGCGAGGGCGACCAGGCCGAACAGGCGCAAATAMTCSGTGGCCGCGGCGCCCGCCTCCTCGGGATCSGCGAGTCCCTTCTGSGCGATCCAGGCGGTCGCCCGCTGGAGGCGGCCGAAGGCCTTGGCCAGGGGCAGGACGAATTCCTCCAGCGCKYCGTCCGCCTGRTGCTCCTCGATGAAGGCGGCGACGGGATGGAAGAAGCTGCGCAGATAGCGTCCGGTGTGCGCCGGCATCTTGCGCCCCACCAGATCGAGCGCCTGGATGCCGTTGGTGCCCTCGTAAATCTGGGTGATGCGGGCGTCGCGCACGTACTGCTCGACCCCGTGTTCGCGGATGTAGCCGTGGCCGCCGAGAACCTGCACCGCCAGGTTGCCCGCCTCGAAGCCGATGTCGGTGAACAGGGCCTTGACCACGGGGGTGAGGAGTTCCACCAGGTCCTGTGATTGCCGGCGCCTGTCGGCGTCGGCGTGCCGGGCCGCGACGTCCATGTGCAGGGACACCCAGGCGCCCAGSGCCCGCGCCCCTTCCTGAATGGCGGCGGCGATTTCCTGCATGGCTTCCGTCCCCGCCGGTGCCGCCAGCACCGAGCGGATCGCGTAGACACCATAGGCTGGTGCGAGGAGGCCACAGGCGATAACAAAGATGGACACGTTCGACATGCTTGCTAAATCCTCATGCGGCCGGCATGTCCCTCCGCAGTCCACTGGCCGCGCTCAAACTATGGCCGATGAATACCCGGGAAACGCCGATTTTCTGTACGGCCTGAAAAACCGGGGCGAAAATGCCAGAACCGTTTGCATAAAGCAACCGGGCTTCCCGGCGACCGCGGGTTGCGGCCGTTCGCCCTCAGCGGCTGGGGTTTTCCAACACCGCCTGGACGAGGACGCTCTTGATGACACCGGGCCCCGCCACTTTGTCGCCGACCATTTGCAGCCGATCCTTGATCAAGGCCAGGTCCAGGCGCTCCTTTTTCCTCAGGTGGCGCGGGATAAAGCCATAGAGGTCGCGCAGGAACGCATCGTTGAGGCGGGGCAACAGGCGGGCGATCTCGGATGCGTTCTCCAGGTTGGTGGCTTCCAGCTTGAGCTGGATCTGGACCGTGGCCGCCACTTTTTCCCCTTGGAAAATGGGAATGACCAGCACATCCATGGTGACGAAATGGAGCGGTTCATCGGGCGTCGTCCCCGTGGCCTCGACTTCCGCCGGGTCGCCGAACGGGCCGATGCCGAGCCATTTCAGCACGCTGATGGTGGCTCCGGCGAGCATCAGCATGATCGCGACCGCAATGACGAGCTTTTTCACCGCTCAATGCTCTCCGTCATCGGTCCCGCAGTATCACGGTTGCGGGACCTATGGAAAGTATCGGGTCGAGGGTTGCGGCGTTCAACTCCGGAAATGACGGTACCCGTTTTCAACCAGTTCGATCCGGCGGCCGTTTTCGTCGATGACGCGGACACCATCGCCTTTGGTTTCGTCGATCCGCCCGATCGCCGTCAGCGGCAGGTCCAGTTCCCGGGACAGCCCGGCCAGGGTGTCGGCGGATTCCGGCGGCGCGGTGAAGAGAAGTTCATAATCGTCGCCTCCGGCAAGCACGGTTGTCATGCGCTCCGCATCCGCCTCGAGGACGGCCCGGCCCGCCGGCGACAAGGGAATGCGCGCCGCTTCCACCGTGGCCCCTGTGCCCGAGGCGGCGCAGATGTGGCCCAGGTCCGCCACCAGCCCGTCGGATATGTCCGCCGCGCTGTGGGCCAGGCCGCTCAGGCGCTGTCCCAGTGCGACGCGGGGTTGCGGGCGCAGGTAACGCTCACCGAGGGCTTCGCGCAGCTCCGGGGCAAGCCCGGGCAACTCGCCCCGCAGCGCCGCCAGGCCGAGGGCGGCATCGCCAATGGTGCCGGAGACGTAGACCGCGTCGCCGGGCCGTGCCCCCGAGCGCCGCAGTTCGCGCCCCTCGGCCACGGTTCCCAGGGCACAAAGCGTGAGGGTCAATGGTCCCGGAGTCGCCACCGTATCGCCGCCGATCAGGGTGACCTGGAAAGACGCCTGATCCGCCGCCAGGGCCTGGGCGAAGCGCTCCAGCCAGCCGTCTTCCACGTTCTCGGGCAGGGCCGCCGAAAGGGTGTAGGCCAGCGGTTTGGCGCCCATGGCCGCGAGGTCGGACAGGTTCACCCTGAGCAGCTTGGCGGCCACGGTGCCCGCCGGGTTTTCCGGCAGGAAGTGGACGCCGGCGACCATGGTGTCGGTGGTCACCACCAGGCGGCGGCCGGGCTCGAGCGCCAGCACGGCGGCGTCGTCGGTAAGCGCGAAAGCGCCGGGCTCGGCGGCGGAAAGCGGAGCGAAGTGACGGGCGATGAGCTCGAACTCACGGTTCTTGCGGTGTCTGCCCACCCTTGGTCTCCTCCATCTCCCGGGGCCGCAGGGTGCGGGCCAGGCGGTCGAGAACGCCGTTGACAAGGCCGGTTTCGGCGCCGGCGAAGAAGGCATGGGCCACCTCCAGGTACTCGTTGATGACGACCCGGGGCGGAATGTCGGCGCGCACCAGCAGTTCATAGGTGCCGGCCCTGAGGATGGCCCTCAGCACCACCTCCAGGCGTTCCAGGGTCCACTCCGCCGACAACGCGGCTCCGATCATCCCGTCCAGGTCCTCGCGGCGGGCGGCGACACCGCGCACCAGGTCGGCCAACAGCGCGCCGTCGGGCTCGGCCAGGTCCGCTGCCGCGCCGTCCTCACCGTTGACCTTCCAGCGGTCCTGGAGAAAGGCGCCGAGGATGGGATCGGCGGCCGCTCCCGCCATGTCCATCTCGTAGAGGGCCTGGACCGCGGCCAGCCGGGCGGCGCTGCGYCGGCGGCCGGCGGAYGCCCTTCCCTTCCCGCCCCCGGCGGTCTTCACGSCGGCATTCATTGSACCACGAGACGAAGCGTTTTCTTGAGKTCCATCATSTKSAGRCACGTCCTSGCCGYGGTGGCGCCCTTGTTCGCCTGATCCACGGCGGCCCGGGCCCAGGCCTGCTCGTGYGTATCGCAGGTGAGGATGCCGAAACCGAGGGCCACGGTGTAGGTCACCGACAGGTCCATGAGSGCCCGGCTGGCYTCKCGGCAAATGTGTTCGTAGTGGTCGGTCTCGCCGCGGATGACGCAGCCGAGCGCGATGAAGCCCGCGTARCGCGYCGATCCCGAGCCRARCTCCATGGAGCGCARCGCGAAGCGCACGCCCGCGGGYACCTCGAAGGCCCCGGGTACGGGAARGCGTTCRTAGGACACSCCCTCCTGGTCSAGGACCGCCGTGGCGCCCTTCGCCAGYTCGTCCGCRAYGTCCTYGTAGAACCGGCCTTCGACGATGAGCACYTGGGACCGCGYGTTCATTCTTCAATCCTTKGGTRCCGGAATGGGCCGCCGCTCGACGAYGCTCAGACCGTAGCCCTCGAGGCCGATGATGGTGCGCTTGGTGTTGGACAACAAGATCATCTCGCTGACACCGAGATCGAGCAAAATCTGGGCCCCGACACCGTAATCGCGCAGCTCTCCGACCGGCGGCCCGTCCTTGCTCAGCTTGCCGCGCAGCCGGTCGGACAGGCTGGTCCGGCGCGGTTCGCGGATRAGCACGACAACGCCGCGTCCTTCCTTTTCGACCATGCGCATGGCCTGATGGAGGTCCYCGGCCTTGCCGGAACCGGTGTCGCCGAGCACGTCCTCGAGGACGTTCAGGGCGTGCATGCGCACCATCACCGGACCGTCCGYCGACAGGTCCCCTTTGACCAGGGCGATGTGCTCGGCGTAGGCCGTCCGGTTGACGTACAAGAACATCTTGAACGCGCCACCGTAAACGCTGTTCAGGGTCGTTTCCAGGGTGCGTTCGACAATGCGGTCATGGCGCAGCCGGTAGGCGATGAGACTGGCGATGGTGGCGATCTTGAGGCCGTGGGAGCGGGCGAACGAGACCAGGTCCGGCAGGCGGGCCATGGTGCCGTCTTCGTTCATGATCTCGCAAATCACCCCSGAAGGRTTGAGCCCCGCCAGGCGGGCGATGTCCACCGCCGCTTCGGTGTGGCCCGTGCGYACCAGCACGCCGCCGTCGCGCGCCTCCAGGGGAAACACATGGCCSGGGCAGACAATGTCCTTCTGCCCCTTGGTCGGGTCGATGGCGCAGGCGATGGTGCGCGCCCGGTCGGACGCCGATATGCCGGTGGTCACCCCCTCGCGCGCTTCGATGGACACGGTGAAGGCGGTTTGATGGCGCGAGGTGTTTTCGCGGGCCATCAACGGCAGGCCCAGYTCGCGGACGCGCTCCGCGGTCAGGGAAAGACAGATCAGGCCGCGGCCGTGCTTGGCCATGAAGTTGATGGAGTCGGGCGTCGCCATCTGCGCGGGCAYGATCAGGTCTCCTTCATTCTCGCGCATCTCGTCGTCGACGAGAATGMACATCCGGCCGTTGCGGGCGTCCTCGATGATATCCTCGATGGACGCCAGGTGCTCGCGGTGGGCCACGGCTATTCCTTTCCCAGAAGCCGCGCAACATASCGCGCCACCATGTCGATTTCCAGATTCACCGCACGGCCCGCCTCRAGYGYGCCGAGGGTGGTCWCGGCGCGGGTGTGGGGGATGACGGTGACGGYGAAACGGTCCTCGACRAYCTCGTTGACGGTCAGGGAGACTCCGTCGACGGCCACCGATCCCTTGGCGGCGATATAGCGCATCAGGTGGTCCGGCGCCGCGATGGMGAGCCCGAGSGACTCCCCRTCCGGCRCCACCTCGGCGACCCGGGCMACGCCGTCCACATGGCCGAGCACCATGTGGCCGCCCAACGGGTCGCCGRCCTTGAKGGCCTGCTCGAGATTGACCGGGGTGCCCGCCTCCCAGCCGCCGAGGGTGGTTCTGGASAGCGTCTCCGCCGTGGCCGACGTGGCGAACCAGCCGGCRCCCYTGTCGATCACCGTCATGCAGACGCCGCCACAGCARATGGAGGCGCCGACGGYGATGGYGTCGGTATCGTACCGGGTCGYGAATTCGATGCGCTTRTCCCYGTCGCCCCCGATGGCGCGCACRTGGCCCATGTCGGTRATCAATCCGGTGAACATGATTTCGCCTCARGTTTCGCGGCAATARGTCTCYACCATGTCCGGCCCCGCCTCSACCACGGYGGAGCGCGCGAACGCCGGGGCATCGGACAGCGCGTCGACGCCGAAGGCGGCGGCGGCCGGAACGCCGTCGCCGCCGAAGAGAAGCGGGGCCCGGAACCAGGCCAGCCGGTCGAYGAGGTCSGCGCSCAGCAGTTCCGCCGCCAGCACRCCGCCGCCCTCGACAAGGACGCGGGTCAGGCCCCGGGATGCRAGCTCGCCGGCTATCCAGCGCACCGACGGGCGGCCCCGGGCATCCGCGTCCGCCTCGATCACSGTMACSCCCMGCKCCGCGAATGCGTCGCGCCTGTCSGTGTYGSCGCCCTTSRCCGTGATCAGCCAGGTCGGCGTTTGGCGCGCCGTTTCCACRAGCCGGCTGGTGAGGGRCAGGCGCATGCGGCTGTCGGCCACGATGCGCACCGGCGAGCGGTCCTCCAGGCCKGGCAGGCGGCAGGTGAGCACGGGGTCGTCGGCGAGCGCCGTGCCGATGCCGATCATCACCGCGTCGTGGTCGGCGCGCAGGCGGTGGGCCCAGGCCCGGGCCGCCGCGCCGGTGATCCACCGGCTGTCGCCCCGGTGGGTGGCGATGCGCCCATCCAGGGTTGTCGCCGTCTTGAGGGTGAACAGCGGCCGGCCTTCCTTGATGCGCAGGAAAAACCCGGCGTTGACCTCGCCGGCCTCCGCCGCGCAGACACCGTCGGTGACGGCGACGCCGCCGGCGTGGCTAGCGGCGGCGGTGAAAGCGAGGCCGGCGACGAGGGCGGCTGACCTCGGGCCCTGGACGTCGCGGCCCCGACCGCAAGCGCTGGGAGCGCTGTTCGCGACCTTTCGCGTCCGCTAGAGTAGCCGCCGATGCGCGTGCTCTACCACATGTGGCTGTCGCCGGCCTGCCGCAAAGTGCGCCTCGTGCTCGGCGAGAAGGAGCTCGAGTTCGAGATGCGGGTCGAGAAGGTGTGGGAGCGTCGCGACGACTTCCTCGAGCTCAACCCGGCCGGCGAGGTCCCGGTTCTGGTCGAGCCCGGTGGCGAGGTGGTGGCCGACAGCATCGCCATCTGCGAGTACCTGGACGAGGTCTACCCCGACCGCCCGAGCATCGGCTTCGACCCGTCGGGCCGGGCCGAGACGCGACGCCTGGTGGCCTGGTTCGACCTCAAGTTCGATCGCGAGGTGTCGCGCCACATCATCGGCGAGAAGCTGATGAAGCGCTTCATGGCCATGGGCCAGCCTGATTCGGAGGCGATCCGCGCCGGCTTGCACAACGTTCATTACCACCTCGAGTACATCGGCTGGCTCACCGAACGCCGCACCTGGCTCGCCGGCGACGACTTCAGCCTCGCCGACATGGCCGCCGCCGCCCACATCTCGTGCCTCGACTACATGGACGACSTGCCCTGGGACAAGCMTCGCYGCT